>Ga0315286_10003343_pt1 | contig 15155 bp, 13 predicted proteins | sample YL17G10_0_MG_FD_205038 | JGI IMG/M metagenome (GOLD analysis project Ga0315286, IMG submission 205038) | Sediment microbial communities from Yellowstone Lake, YNP, Wyoming, USA - YL17G10_0 | ecosystem: Environmental > Aquatic > Freshwater > Lake > Sediment | place: USA: Wyoming | collected...
AGCATCGACCTCAAAATCATGCGGCCCGGCAAACTCGCGGGCCTCCTGAACTCGACCCGCCTCGGCGAGGTGACGAGCGACACCAGAGTCCGCCGCAACATCGTCCGGGCGGGTCTGCGGGTGGGCGACTCGACGCGCGTGAACGTCCTCGGGTACGCCGCGTGGCTCGTGGCCGCCTGGCACGCGCGCCGAGGGCCGGGCGCCGCCGGCGGACTCACCGGCTACGACGCCCTGCGGGCTTCGTCCGCCGCGCGGAACCGCCGCCTCTCGGCTGCCGGGCGCGACATCGCACCGCTACCCGACGTGGCCAACATCGACCGCCGCGCCGCCTGCGAGAAGGATTTCCGCCGGTTCTGCGAGACGTACTTTCCGGCCGCCTTCACCCTGGCCTGGTCGGGTGGGGCCAGAGCAAACTCGTCTTTCCGACCACTGAGGGTGAAGACCTGCCCCGGGCCCTGCGGGAGGATGGGGTCGAGGTCAGCCCGTCCTGCGGCTCCATCATTACGACGACCAGCCTGGACGCCAACATGCGCGGCCAGCAGCACACCCGCGTTGACGGGTCCATTATCCGGCCGTCGCTCGTCCTGCTGGATGACCCGCAGACACGGGAGTCCGCCCGCTCCGCGGATCAGACCCGCAAGCGCCTCGAACTCCTCAACGGCGACGTTCTGGGCATGGCCGGCCCCGGCGAGCAGATCGCGGCCCTGATGACCTGCACGAAGATGTACGAGGGCGACCTGGCCGATACGGTGCTGGACCGCGAGAAGGCGCCGGAGTGGGACGGCGAGTGCACGCGCCTCGTCTACGCCTTCCCGTCCAGCGAGAAACTCTGGGACGAATACGCCGAGGTCAGGCGCACCCGGGGGCGCGAGGCCGCCACGGAACTCTATCGCCGGCGGCAGGCGGCGATGGACGCCGGCGCCCTGGTCGCCTGGCCCGCCCGATTTGATGCCAAAGGCGGCGAACTCAGTGCCGTTCAGCACGCGATGAACTTGCGGCTGAAGGTGGGGACCGAGGCCTTTGCCGCCGAGTACCAGAACGAACCCATGCTGCCGCAGTTCGGCGACCAGGTACTGACGATGGATGGGGTGATGGAGAAGACGAACGGCTACCGGCGGGGCGAGGTGCCGCCGGCCTGCACGAAACTGACGATGTTCATCGACGTGCACGACCGGCTGCTCTACTACGCCGTCTGCGCCTGGGAGGAGACGTTCACCGGCTATCTTCTCGACTACGGTACGTTCCCCGAGCAGCGGCGTTCGACCTTTACGCTCGCGGATGCCACGCTAACGCTGGGGCGGGCCTTTCCTGGTGCGGGCGTGGCGGGGGCCATCCAGGCGGGGCTTGAGCGGCTCGTCTCGGAGCACCTCGGTCGGGACTGGAAGCGGGCTGGCGGCGGCCTGATGAAGATCGACCGGCTGCTGGTGGACATGGGTTACAAGCCGGGGATCGTGGCCGACGTGAAGCGGAAGGTCGGCGGCTCGGCGACCATGCTCTCCAAGGGCATCGGCATCCGCGCCGGCCGCAAGCCCATCGCCGAGTATGCCCGCCGCCCCGGCGAGGTCCTGGGGCACTACTGGTACATCCCCAACGTCCGCCGGACGGGCCAGTTCGCGCACGTGCTGGTGGATGTAAACCACTGGAAGCGGTTCGTGCACGAATGCCTGGCAACCGCCGCCGGCGACCGGGGATGCCTGAGCCTGTTCGGCAAGGATGGCCGCATGCACGAACTGCTGGCCGAGCACGTGACCCGTTCGGAGCGGTGGACGAACCTGACCGGCCCGTATGGGACGGTGCGCGAGTGGTCGCCATTGCCGAGCCGGCCCGATAATCACTGGTTCGACTGTCTGGTCGGATGCGCGGCAGCCGCCTCGATGTGCGGTATCCGGGCGCCCGGCCAGGAGGCGGCCCCGCGGCCGAAGCCCCGTCGGCGACGGGCTTCGGTCACATATCTGTAGACTGCACGCAGGAAGGCTGGAGGCTTCCTTCCTGCCCTGTCTGCCGACAGGCAAGCGGCAGGCAGGGCTGTCGCGGCCGACCGTGGTCCAGATGGGCTAATACTCAACCGGAAGTGTCTTGAGTTCTTCGCGGGTGAAGACGGGGCCGTCCGTGCAAACGAACTTGCTGCCGATGTTGCACCGGCCGCACTTGCCGATGCCGCACTTCATCCGCATTTCGAGGGAGAGGATGATTGCATCGTCAGAAAAGCCGAGTTTGGAGAGCGTGAGCAATGTGAATTTGATCATGATGGGCGGGCCGCAGACGATGGCGAGGGTGTTGCGGGCGCTTGGCGTCAGGGTTTCGAGCACGGCCGTGACCACGCCCACGTGCTGCGTCCAGTTCTGGTCGGGCTTGTCCACGGTCAGGTGAACGCCGATGTCGTCGCGTTTCTGCCACGCGGCGAGGTCCGCCCGGTACATGAGTTCGCCCGGCGTGCGTGCTCCGTAGACGGCGAGCACCGATCCGAACCGGCTTCGGTTTGCCGGATCGAGGATGTACACGATGGCGGACCGGAGCGTCGTGAAGGCGAACCCTCCGCCGATAATGAGAAGGTCCTTACCGGCCACCCGGTCCCACGGAAACGGCTTGCCCATCGGCCCGCGGACACCGATACGGGCGCCAGGCTCGATGCTGTGGAGTTCCGCGGTGAACAGGCCCGTCCGCTTGACCGAGAAGAGGAGGCGGCCGGTTTCCGTCGGCGAAGAGGCGATGCCGAACGGCGCCTCGCCCATGCCCGGCAGGGAGAGCTCGGCGAACTGGCCGGGTAGATATTGGAACTCGGCGGCGCCGGCCGGATCGTCGAACGCGAGGCGGAAGGTCTTGATGTCCTTCGCGTCGTTCTCGACGATCGTCTCTTCGAGGCGCGCCGGGTACGGAAGATACGGGTTTCTGGCCATCGATCAGGCTCCAACTTCCTTGAGCACCGTCCGCAGGTCCAGGCTGGCCGGACAGTGCCGGATGCACCGGCCGCAGCCTACGCAGAACAGGCGATCGAAGTTCTCGACCGCGTATCGAAACTTGTGCATGATCCTCTGCCGCCACCGCTCCTTGGGCGTGGGTCGGGGATTATGGCCGGAGGCGTGCAACGTGAAGAGCGGGTAGGCGCAGCAGTCCCACGTCCGGACGCGCCGGCCCGCGCCGCCGCGGACCTCGTCGGTGATGTCGAAACAGTGGCACGTCGGGCACAGGAAGCTGCACGTGCCACAGCCCAGGCACTTGCGGCTGGCGGCTTCCCAGAGCGGTGAATCGTAGGCTTGCCGCAGGCGCTCGGCGCTCCCGTCCACCTTCACCGGCGTCATCGGGTCCTCGGCAGCCCGGACTTGCTCCTGGGCTTCCTTGACGGCCGCCGGGGTGGCGTCGCTGAGCAGGTCCGCCAGGGACGCGAGCAACGCTTCGCCTTTGGAGGTCTCGGCCCTGAGGAGCAGGTCCTCGGCAAGCGCCACAGCGAGCACATCGGCGCCGGTCCCGTCGCCGGGACCCCCGCCCACGGACGTGCAGAAGCAACTCGACATCGGTCGCGCGCACGCCAGCGTGATCACCGTTGCTCCGGAGCGCAGGCGGGCGTAGTACGGATCATGCGGGTTGCCGTTCAGGAACACCTGGTCGAGCGCGAGCAGCGCCCGGGCGTCGCAGGGTCGCACGCCGAAGAGAATCGTCTCGCCTTCGGGCAGGCGAGGCTCTTCCGCTTGCCCGTCCTTGAAGCACAGCAGCGTCTGGTTCTGAGGCAGCACCAGCGCTTTGGGCGACAGGCGGAAGTTCCTGTACTCGAGCGTGACGGATTCTTTGCCCGAGAGCGCGGCAAGCACCACCTCGCCGGTCCCGTCCTCGGCCGGCGCGTAAACGGCCGCTCGCTGCCGCAAGCGCGCGAGGAGCCGATCCAGGTCTGTCTGGGGAATCCGCTTTTCAGTCATCACGTCCTCCGGCCATACCCTGACCTCCGCTGCCGCGCGAAACGCGACAGACAGGGGCTAGGGCTCAGTCAGGAACTCCTGCGGATCGTCCATGGCAAAAGCCGACAGCGGCGGCGTGGCGTCGACCGCCTCGCCCGGCCGGTATCCATAGAGGTCCTCGACCTCCAGGTTCAGCTTGCGAACCAGCAGACGCACGTCGAGCCCCATCGGACAGGCCCGCGCGCAGGCCCCGCACGCGGTGCACCGGCCGGCCATGTGAAATGCCCGAGCCAGGTGGTAGATCGCGACGTCGGAGAAGTCCGTGCCGGCGCCGACCCACCGCGGCCGCGTCTGGTCCAGCAGACAGTCCTTGCAGTAGCACATCGGGCACGCCTGCCGGCACGCGTTGCAGCGGATACACTTCGACATCATCTGCTGGAAGTGCGCCCACCGGGCGTCGGCGGGCCTGGACTCGAGTTCCTCCGCCTGCCGCCGGGCGACATGGGCTTCCCTGGGCTCGACCGCAGCGCCGAGCACGATATCGCAGATCGACGGCGTGGGAGCGCGACATTCGAGGCACACGTCCGCCAGGACCTGCTCGCGGCGAAGGGTGACCTCGGTGCCGTCTTCCACCACGGCGCGGATGTTCCCGTGCGCATCCTCTCCGGCGCCGAGCGCCTCGTGCAGGCCCAGCACCCGCTCGGCCTTCCGCGCGTCCACCATGCCCGGGCACGCGATGCCCACGAGCACGAGCTTGTCGCGCGGCAGTTGGTGCTCCTGGATCAGGGCGACGACGGACCGGGCGTCGCACCCCTTGAGCACCACCCCTACGGTGGGGCGGGGCGGCGCCGTCTTGGCCTCGCGGGCATCGGCGGGGGCCCGGAACAACCGCGGCAGATAGACGGCAAGATTCGGGGAGCAGAAGGGGTTCCAGGCGAGCCTCGCGGCATCCGCGGCGACCGTCAGGAAGAGTGGGGTTGTTCGTAGCGGAAGGCTCGCCTTCTCATGCCCGAGGAAGAGGTCGACCTTCTTCTCGCCGAGGAGCCTTTCGGCCGTCTCGCGCAAACGCGTTTCGATTTCGTGGCTGGCAGTCATGCGCGCTTCACCAGTTTCGTGTTGGGGCCGAGCTTTCGGGCCTGCTCCACGACCTTCTCGACGACGGAGGCGAACCGGCCGCCCTCCGACGCCGAAACCCACGTGAACTGAACCCGCTCCGGCTCGATGCCCACGTACTTCAGGAGATCCCTGAAGAGGGTAAATTTCCGCCGCGCCGCCAGGTTGCCGCTGATGTAATGGCAGTCGCCGGGGTGGCATCCGGAAACGAGCACGGCGTCGGCCCCGCTCTGGAGCGCGCGCAGCAGGAACACCGGGTTGATCCGGCCCGAGCACGGTACGCGGATGATGCGTATGTTGGGCGGATATTGGATGCGGCTGACGCCCGCCAGGTCGGCCCCGGCGTAGGAGCACCAGTTGCAGAGGAACGCCACGACCTTGGGCTCCCAGGTCCTGGGGGCTGCGGCTTCCGGTACGATCTGGGTCTGGCTCATGGTTCCCTCAAGTCGCGTTGACGGCCTCAAGGATCTGGTCGTTGCGGAACCCCTTGAGATCGATCGCCCCGGCGCGGCAGGTGGCGGTACACGTCCCACATCCCTTACACGTGGCCTCGTTGACCACGGCAACGCGGAGCACCGGGTCCAACTCGATCGCCTTGTAGGCGCAAACGTCGATGCAGGCGCCGCATCCGCTGCACCGCAAGCGGTCCACGGCGGCGACCTTGCCCTCGGCCTCGATTTCGGACTTCGACAAGAGCGTGGCCGCCCGCGAAGCCGCGGCCCGCGCCTGGGCAATGCTCTCCGCGATGTCCTTCGGGTAGTGCGCCAGGCCGCAGACGAAAATGCCCTCGGTGGCAAAGTCCACGGGGCGCAGCTTGACGTGCGCTTCCAGGAAGAAGCGGTCGGCGTCCAGCGGCACCTTGAGGAACTGCGAAAGCTGGCGGTTATCCTCGTTCGGCTCAATGCCGGCGCTCAGGACGAGCGCGTCGACATCCAGCGCCAGCACGCGGCCCAGCACGCTGTCGGTGGCATGGACGATCAGGCGGCCGTTCTGGTCGGCGACGCGCGGCTTGGTGGCCTCGTCATAGCGGAGGAAGAGCACGCCCTTTTCTCTCGCCCGGCGGTACCACCGCTCGTTCAAGCCGTAGACCCGCACGTCGCGGCAGAGCACATAGACCCGGGCCTTCGGGTTCAACTCCTTCAGGGCAAGTGAGTTCTTGATGGCCGTGCCGCAGCAGATGCGGCTACAGTACGGGTGCTCGGCGTCGCGCGACCCGACGCACTGGATCATCGCCACGGCCTTCAGGCGTTTGATGTCCTTGGCCTGATCGAGAAGCTTTTCGAACTCCGTTTGGGTCATCACGCGGTCGTCTTCGCCGTACCGGTATTCCTTCGGCACGTGTTCCGATGCGCCGGTGGCGACGATCACGGCGCCGTGCTCGATCGGCTGGTCCTCGCCGGTAAGCTGCGTCGTAAAGGTCCCGACGTAGCCCGAAATGGTCTGGATGCTCTTGCCAAGGTGAACCGTAATATGGCTGTTGGCCCGGACCTTCTCGATGAGGTCCCTGAGGAAGGCATCGGTCGCCAGGCCGTCGAGGGTGCGTCGGATGTTCCGCAGGTGTCCGCCGAGTTCGCCGGTGCGCTCCACCACGTGGACGGGGAACCCCTGGGCCGCCAGGTCCAGCGCTGCCGTCAGTCCGGCGACACCGCCGCCGATGACCAGGGCCGCGTGGTTCACCTTCAGTTTGCTCTTTTCGAGCGGCTCCAGGCGGGATGCCTTTGCCGCCGCCATGCGGACGAGCGCTCGCGCCTTGTCGGTCGCCTCCGCGGGCGCCCGTTGGTGGACCCAGGAGCACTGCTCGCGGATGTTGGCGAACTCGAACAAGTACGGGTTCAGGCCGCTGGCCTCGAGGGTCCCCTGGAACAGCGGCTCGTGCGTGCGCGGCGTGCAGGCGGCGACGACCACGCGGTTGAGCCGTTTCTCTTTGATCGCCTGGGCAATGATCTTCTGCGAGTCCTTCGCGCAGGCGAAGAGGAACTCCTGCGCGTGGGCCACCTTCGGCAACGTCGACGCGTATTGGACGACGGCCGGCACGTCGACCGTCGAGCCGATGTTGATGCCGCAGCGGCAGACAAAGACGCCGATGCGGGTCGGCTCGCCGCGCAGGTCGAGCGGCGTGGGCCGAGCGACCCGAGGCCACCTGGCTTCGAGGCCGCCCATCAGGGCGAGGGCGGCGGAACTGGCGCCGCTGGCCTGGATGACGGACTCCGGGATGTCCTTGGGGCCGGACGCCGTGCCGCAGACGAACACGCCGCGGCGCGAACTGTCGAGCGGGCTGAAGGTCGACGTCGCGACAAAGCCGTGCTCATCCGTCTTCAGTTTCAGCCGCTTGAGGGTTTGACGCACCGCATCGGAGGCGCACATCCCCACCGACAGCACCAGCAGGTCGAAGGACTCCTCGGCCAGGCGGCCGTCGTCGGTGTTGTAGCGGACTATTGGGTTCTCGGTGTCGGGGTCCACCTCGACGGAGGAGACGCGGGCGCGAAGGAACCGGACGTCGTGCTCATCTTTCGCCCGCTCGACGAAGCGGTCGAAGCCCTTGCCGTAGGCTCGGACGTCCATGCAGAAGATCGTGCTCTCCACGCCGTGCAGATGCTCCTGAAGGATGATGGAGTCCTTGGCGGCCTGCATGCAGCAGATGGCGGAGCAATAGTCGTTGCCGACCTGCATGTCGCGCGAGCCGACGCACTGGAGGAACGCGACGCGGGTCGGTTCCTTGCCGTCGCTCGGCCGCTGGATGTGCCCCTGCGTGGGGCCGGAGGCGCTCAGCAGGCGCTCCAGTTCGATGCTCGTCACGACATTCGGGAATGTGTGGTAGCCGTACTCGTCCTTGAGGGTCGCCTCGAACTCGTCGGAACCGAGGGCGACGATTGTCGAGCCGACCTCGAAGGCCACGTCCTCGGGCGTCTGCTCATAGTCGATGGCGTCGGCCTGGCAGAGTTTCTTGCACACGCCGCACTTGCCGCGCGTCAGGTAAAGGCAGTGGCTTGCATCGATGAGCGGCACGGCGGGCACGGCCTGCGGGAACGGTATGCGGATGCAGCGGGTCTTCGAGAGGCCCTTGTTGTACGGGTCGGGGAGGCGCACCGGGCACTTGGTCGTGCAGATGCCGCAGCCGGTGCACTTGGCCTCGTTCACATAGCGCGGATGCTTTCGGATGCGGGCCGTGAACTGCGGGGCTTCGCCTTCCAGCGCAAGGATCTCGGCGTTCGTCAGCAGATGGATGTTGGGGTGCTTGCTCACTTCGACGAGTTTCGGAGAGAGGATGCACATGGCGCAGTCGTTGGTGGGGAAGGTCTTGTCGAGTTGGGCCATGCGGCCGCCGATGCTGGGCCGGCTTTCGACCAGAAAGACCTCGGTCCCGGCCTCGGCCAGGTCGAGGGATGCCTGGATGCCGGCAATTCCGCCGCCGATGACGAGTGCCCTTTTCAGCACGGTTACGCTCCCATTCTTGCGGCCGCGCGGGCCTGCTTCCGCCGGGTCGCCGCGACGATCTTGGCCATCATGACCGAGGCGGCGCCGCGGCCCTGGTCGGGGCTGCGGAAACGGAGTTCCTCGATGGCGCCGTCCTCCCTGGCGCGGTTGTACAAGGCCTCTCCGGCCGTGGTCCGCAGGACGGCCGTGGTGTAGCCGTCGGGCGATCCGACGCCGCCGCAGGAGATGTCCGCGTACTCGTTGGCGAAATCGGTGCAGGCGAAGCACGCCGGCCGCGCGAATTCGTCCATCACGCTGAAGGGGATGTGGATCGCCTCCTTCTTGGCCGTTGTGACGACGATGTCGTCCTTGACGTTCAGTTTGCGGATCTGCCCAAGTTTGACGGACAGCTTTTTCTCGAGCGCCCGGCGGGTCTTCGCGCCGAACACGAAGTTCTCCATACAGAACAGGCCGATCGTGAGGACGATGCTGTCGGCCGGCAGAACGTTCAGCAGTTGCATCTTCTTGATCGTGAAGACCTGGCACGGCGTCCCCACCAGGGCGATCCTGTGGAGGTCGCGCTGGCCGAGCGACTTGACTTCCCTTACGCCCGGCGAGAAGGTGGAGTACTCCTGGCCCAAGGCGTGGATGTTCTGCGACTCGTCGAAGTGCGAACCGGCGGCTTGGATAAGTTCCTCCGGGGTCGTGGCCACCATCGGCCCGCGGGAGAAAGGCCCGGCCGGCCGCGAGACGATTGCCGCCTGGATCATCTGTTTCTTCAGGGCGTAGGTCAGCAGTGCGGTCACGACGCCGCCGTCGGTGGCCACGTTGCGAATCTTGCGTGCCCGGGCCCGGGCCGAGACGAGCTTGCGGCAAGGCCCGATGGGGGCCTTCCAGCCGGTCTTCTCACGGAGTTCCCGGTCGAGCGTCCTGGTCTGCGGGCAGATGAGGTAGCAGATGCCGCAGTGCAGGCACTTGGACTCGTCGGCCATGACGGGCGTGCCGTCGGCGCCGGCGGCCAGGGCGCCGAACTCGCCGGCCGAACAGAAGGCGAGGCAGCCGCCGCACTTGCCGCAGATGCCTTTCTCCTGCACCTCGGCCACCAGGTCTAGGAAGCCCTTGATCTCCGGGTTTTTATCCTGTTTCATTGCCGGTTCCCAGTTCCCCGTTCCCTGTTCCCGCCGTTGTATCAGGCTTTCATGCTCCCCAGTTGCTGCTCGACCTTGGCGCGAAACGCATCCAGAAGGTCGGCGCGCTTCTCGAAGCCGTACGCGACCAGGTCGCGGCGCATCGCCTGCGCGACGCGGTCGATCTCGGCGATGCGCTTCAGTGTGTCGCTGGAGGCGTAGCGGCCCTTGATCGCCAGGTACCGCAGTGCCCGCATCACGTCCGTGAAGTTCACCTTTTGCGGGCACCGCGCGTAGCAGCGGTAGCACACCAGGCAGTACCAGATGCGCGGCGACGAGAGGACCTCCTTGCGCATGCCAAACAGGATCTGCCGGATGATTTTGCGCGGATTGTAGTCGGGGTCCACCTCGGTGATGGGGCAGCCTGCGGCACACGTGCCGCAGGCGAAGCAGCGGCGGATGTTCTCGCCGCCCGGCTGGGCGGCCACCTCGTCGCAAAAGGAGAGGTCCAGGTCGCTTATGGCAAGCACTTGTTCTTCGTCAGCCATGTCTGTGCTCCTCACTCTCCATCGGCCTACCGGCACGTCTTGAGGATCACCGCTACCGCTTCTTCCACGGCGCGCTGGACCGGCGCCGAGAGCCCGGCCTTCACCTCGGGCGGTATGCCGCTCACCTGGGCCACGATGCACGTCACGTCCACGCCGCCAAGTTCGTCCAGTTCGCGCAGCAGGTTGGAGGTCGGCAACTGGTGCATCGAGAAGTCGTCGCACTTGATCGCGGGCAGCTCGGCGGCCTCGATCCGCCAGACGTCTCCCGGTGTCCGGCCCATGTCGACCGCATCGACCACCACGACACGTCGCGGCTTCACCGGGCTCAGGACCACGTTGAAGAGCACCTGGCGGACGCTTGTGCCGACGTCCAGGGCCACCATCGACGGCGGCCGCTCCGGCCTGCGGCAGAGTTGCCGCGCCACGGCCGGGCCGAAGCCGTCGTCGCCGAACAGTTCGTTGCCGCAGCCCAGCACGAGCGTGTCGCAGGCGCAGTAGTCGGGCGTGGCATCCGGCGCCGGGCCGAGCGGTTTCGCAATCCGCAATCCGGTTCCCGGTTCCCTGTTCCCCGTTCCCGGTTTCTCAGCAGTTGGTGAACGCATCCAGCAGCGCTCCCTCGTGGTTGCGGATTTCCACCTTCACGGCCACGCTGCCGTCGAGGGCGTGCGTGGCGCACGAGAAGCACGGGTCGTAGGCGCGGATGGCCATTTCCACCATGTTCAGGATGCCCTGGTCGTACTTGCCGCCCTTGATGAGGCTCTTGGCCGCCTGCTTGACCGACATGTTGATGGGCGCGTTGTTGTGCGTTGTGCCGACGATGAGGTTGACGTTGGTGACCATGCCCTCCGCGTCGGTCTCGTAATCGTGGATGAGCGTCCCGCGGGGCGCCTCGACGCTGCCCACTCCTCGCGCGGCGCGCGGCTTGACGGCCACGCGGGTCTCCTTGCCGGTGATCTCGGGGTCGTTCAGCAGTTGGACGGCAATCTCGGCGTTGTAGAGAAGTTCGATGAGGCGGGCGTAGTGGTAGAGCAGCGTCAGTTGAGCCGGGCGGCCGAAGGCCTTGCGGAACGCCTCGAACTCGGCCTGGGCCAGCGGCGTCGGAATCCTGTCGCACACGTTCAGTCGCGCCAGGGTGTTGGTGCGGTAGATGCCCTTCGGGGCCGCCAGGTCCATGTCGAACCCTTCGCCCCACGTCTTGGCGTACGGGAACTTCAGGTACGACCACGGCAGCACCTTCTCGGAGAGGTACTCGGTGTACTGGTCGTAGGCGAAGTCGACGGACGAGCCGTCGGGCTTCATCAGTCGCAGATTGCCGTCGTAGAGGTCCAGGGCGCCGTCGGCGGCAACCGTCCCCAGGAAGCCGGTCTTGATGACCGCCAGGGTCTTGATCGCGTCGAGGTACTTGGGGAAGACGTTCTCTTTGCCGAACGCCATGGCGAACTTGGCGAACTCCAGGATCTCCTGGGCCATGGGCAGTACGCGCTGACGTTCCTCCTCCGTTAAGGGCTTCGAGAAGCCGCCCGGCACGGCGGTCACCGGGTGGATCGACTTGCCGGAAATGATGCTGAGCATCTGGGCCCCCAGGTGCCGGTTGCGGACGACCCGCTTGCCGATCTCGGGGTGGGCCTGCGCGATGCCGATGACGTTGCGGACGGCCGGGTCGGCGGCGGGCCCCATCACGAAGTCCGCGCCGGCCAGGAAGAAGAAGTGCAGGATGTGCTCCTCGGTGAACGCGACGGCGTTGCAGAGTTGGCGCAGTTTTTGCCCGGTAGGCGGCGGCGTGACACCGAATACCGCGTCGTTGGCCTTGGCCGACGCCAGGTGGTGCGACCACGGGCATACCCCGCAGATGCTCGTGACGATGCGGGGCAGTTCCTCCACCGGGCGGCCGATGCAGAACTTCTCGAAGCCGCGGAGTTCGACGATGTTGACTTGCGTGTCGGCCACGTTGCCGGCATCGTCGAGTTGAATGGTGACCTTGGCGTGCCCTTCGACACGGGACACAGGGGCGATTGTGATCGTCTTAGACATTGCTCATGACCTCCCTTGAACGGGTTTCTGGGGCAAAGGACGAAGCCGGTTCTGTGCGCCGATGTAGCGGTTCAACACCGCGCGGCGGTCCTGGACCTGTTTGGCATCGAGGCCGATACTGGTCACGGCGCCCATCATGTCCACCAGCGGGTTGGCGCCCTTGCGGATGGGGCCGAAGCAGCCGCGGCAGGGCATGTAACCCTTGACGCAGCGGGGCACCTTGACGCCACCCTCCGCCTCGGTGCCCATGGCGCAGCCGGCGCGAGTCACCGGGCCGAGGCAAAGGAACCCCTGCTCCATGAAGCAGCGGGTTTTCTCCCAGGGCTCGCCCTGCTTGAAGGCCACGCTCTCCAGCGGCCGCTTCAGGGTGCCGCCGGAGGCCTTCTTCTCGCGCTTCACCGGACAGTCGTCGCAGACGGACCGCTCGGGCAGCACGAAGGGCTTGCCGGTCAGGAGGCCCGTCAGCGACTGGACGATGATCTCCGGGGCCGTCGGGCAGCCCGGGATGTAGGCGTCCACCTTGACGACCTCGTCCAGCGCAAGGACCGAGTCGAGCAAGGGCGGCAGGTTCTCGCGCGGGGTCTCCGCGGGCTCCGTGCTCTTGGAGTCGCGGTAGACCTTCTGGTAGAGTTCGTCCACCTTCCACATGTTGGCCAGGGCCGGGATGCCGCCGAAGCAGGCGCACGAGCCCAGGGCGATCAGGGTCGTGCAACTCTTGCGCATGGCCTCGGCAACGTGCTTCTCCTTCTCGTTGCGGACGCCGCCGCTGACGATCCCGACGTCGGCCTGCGGGATCTCGATGGCCGTGCCCTCTCCGGTCTGGCCGAAGTACTTATGGTCCGCGAGGACCGGGATGTGGACGAACTGGAGTTGGGGCAGCAGGTCCAGCAGCGGTTCTCCGATGTCGAGGATACTCACCTCGCACCCGCCGCAGATGTTCAACCATTCTTCTGCAACCTTCGCCATGTTTACAAACTCCTTTCCTTGTAGCCGGTGCCGTGATTCACGCCGGCGGGGGCTCGCCCTCGACGACGACCTCTTTCACAACCCTGCGCGTGTACACGAGGAACTTGCCTTCTTCCTCGATCAGGTGCGTCTCAAAGCCTTGCGCCTCGTACTCGCCTTTTTTGGCCTCGGCGGCGTTGCGCGAGTCGTACGACTCGCCGTCCCACATGTACTTCCTGCGGTCGACGAAAAGCAGGTTCTGCGGCACGATTACATCCTCCAAACACGACCGTGCTGCCTTCCACTCTTTGCGCGGCGGCTCTCCTGAGCCGCCGCGCCGACTGCCGCCGGAACTCGCAAACTCGCGGCGCTCTCGCGCGGCGGGTCAGGAGACCCGCCGCGCAAATTGCAACTCCATCGCTGCCGCTCTAAGCCGCACGGTACGGGCTCGGGCCGAGGGCCCGGACCGCCTCAACCATGTCGGTCATGACCTGGGCGAAGCGCGGGCCTTCCGACGCCGAGACCCATTCCAGGCGGAACCGCTCCGGCTCCAGGCCGAAGTCTTCGAGCAAGAGCGTGATCGCCTCGGACCGCTTCTGCGCCCGCAGGTTGCCTTCGAGGTAATGGCAGTCCCCCGGATGGCAGCCGCAGATCATCACGCCGTCGGCGCCCTTGGTCAGGGCGTCCATCACCAGTTTTGGGTGCACCATGCCCGAGCACATGACGCGCACGATGCGGACGTTGGGCGGATACTGGAGCCGCGAGGTGCCCGCCAGGTCGGCCCCGGCATAGGAGCACCAGTTGCAGCAGAACGCCACGATGATCGGTTCGAACCCGTTTTCGCTCATGGTCAACCCTTACGGTACGAGCGCCGCTTCTACCACGGCCGCGATCTGGTCCAACTTGTAGTGCTGCACAAGGATGCCGTCCTTGGGACACGTGGCCTGGCAGACGCCGCAGCCCTTGCAGAGCGCATCGTTCGTCTCCACGGTCTTCTTGATTGCGCCGCCGCGCATGTACTCAATGAGCGTCAGGGCGTGATAGGGGCATGGGTCGATGCAGTAGGCGCAGCCGTCGCAGTTCTCGTCGATGACCTCGGAGATGGCCGACTCGGGCACGAGGTTGTCCTTGGCAAGTATGGTTGACGCGCGCGAGGCCGCCGCGGTCGCCTGCGCGATGGTTTCGTGCAAGCCCTTGGGGCTGTGGGCCAGGCCGCACAGGAACACGCCCTCGGTGGCGAAGTCCACCGGCCGGAGCTTCAGATGGGCCTCCAGGAAGAAGCGGTCCTGATTCAGCGGCACCTTGAGCATCTGAGCGAGTTCCTTGCCGTCGGGCCGCGCCACGACCCCGGCCGAAAGCACCACGAGGCCCGCGTCGATCGCGAGCGTCCGTTCCAAAATCGGGTCCCGGACCTCGACACGCAGGCCGCCCTCGGTCGCGGTGACGGCGGGCTTGGCATCGGGCTCATAGCGGATGAACCGCACGCCCTTCTCGCGGGCAAGCCGATACTGCTGCTCGCCGAAGCCGTACGTCCGGACGTCGCGGTACAGGACGAACACGTTCGCCTGCGGCCGCAACTCCTTGAGTTTCAGGGCGTTACGGACGGCGTGGCCGCAGCAGATGCGGCTACAGTAGGCGCGCTCGTCGTCGCGCGAGCCCACGCACTGGATCATCACCACGGTGTCGGCCGCCACGTCGCCGGCCGCAAGTTTCTGTTCAAACTCAACCTGCGTCAGCACGTGGTCGTTCTGGCCGTACAGGTACTCGGCAGGCTTATAAATATCAGCGCCCGTAGCCACGATGACCACGCCGTGCTCCACCTCTTCGGCGGCGCCGTTCTTTGAGAAGCGGGTTTTGAAGTTGCCCAGGAAGCCATCGATGCCGGCGACCTTTGTGGCCAGGTGGGTGGTGATTCGCGGGTGCCGGAGGGCCCGCGCGGTCATCTGGGCGAGGAACTTCTGCGGGTCCTGGCCGTCGTGGAGGAACCGCACGTGCCGGGCGTGGCCGCCGAGTTCGGCCTCCCGCTCCACGAGGTGGACGCGGTAGCCCTGGTCGGCCAGCGCCAGGGCCGCCGTCATGCCGCCCAC
>Ga0315286_10003344_pt1 | contig 15154 bp, 9 predicted proteins | sample YL17G10_0_MG_FD_205038 | JGI IMG/M metagenome (GOLD analysis project Ga0315286, IMG submission 205038) | Sediment microbial communities from Yellowstone Lake, YNP, Wyoming, USA - YL17G10_0 | ecosystem: Environmental > Aquatic > Freshwater > Lake > Sediment | place: USA: Wyoming | collected...
GCTGGTTCATGTTTCCGGAACGAGGACCAAGGGCAACTCTGAGTCGGAGCGCCTCACCGCTCAACCTTCCGGAAGTCCATCGTGTGCTCAGGAAGCTTCCCGAAAGGACGAAACCCACAGTGCTTGTACATGTCCACTGCCTCCACGGTTGACAGAACGACGACATGCTTGAACCCCATTGAGCGTGCGTCCGCAAGAGCGACCTCCACTGAGGCGGTGCCCACACCCTTGCGCCTCGCACCGTGCACGGTTCCAACCGACTGAAGTCCCGCGACACCTTTGCCCCAGAACAGCATCGATCCGGCAGAAGAGGTCCCATCCAAGGAAGCGATATACATCTTCCTCGGGAGCGACAAGCCGCGACGTTGCTCGATCGCGAGATTGAAGCATGCATTGTTCATCATCCACGGGGCGACTTCCTTTGGCGATTCCCAGGACCCGGTGAGGACGTCCGCCCATTCCCTGCAATCCTGCTCGGTCGCGACCCGCCTGACCGTCACGCCGCTCCGGTGACCGGCTCCGCCATCTACAGTCTCGAGGTCCACCGCCATCGCGGCAAGGTCGTAGTCGTGCGGGAATCCGCGAGCCTCCAAGTATCTGCTGAGGTCCTTTGGCTCCGTCAACATGCCGACATGCCATATCACGGGAATCTGACGAGCTTTCAAGTCCCTGATCTCCTCGTCTATCCTCGCATTGATGGCATCCACCTCGATGTGGCAACTGAGAACAATGTTGAACATCTCCTGCTGAAGGCCTGTCATACATCTTGTGATTCCCCTGATCTCGGAGAAGTCGGCATTCGATGAGAGGGCCACGAATCTCCAGTAGTCTGCGTAATTCTCCTCGCACGCCTTGACTACTTCTCCTGGTGAGGACTCAGTCCCCAGCCCACGCCTCTCGGACTTCATGGTTTCCAGCATCCCGTATGGGTACCCGCTAGATGACGTTTTCCAACGAATGGGAGGCTTGCCCGAATGCGATCTGGAGCAGTCTCGCTCAGTGGAAGAATCACGAAATTGAAGAACCGATCGATGAAATCAAGAACCCGAAGCGCAAGGATGAAGATGAATGAGAAGCATTCGCATCGAGAAGCGCCGACAGCTTCTGGCCTCAAAGCGGGAGACTGCGCGATGAAACTTGACGAAAACCTGAGCCTGTGGAAGATCGACAATCTACCCAGGAATCCCTCGCTCAAGAGTGACATCAAGGTCGATGTCGCAGTGATAGGGGCAGGATACACTGGATTGTCGTCGGCGTATCATATCAAGAAACTCCAGCCTGACAAAGAAGTAGTGGTGCTGGAAGCAGAAGGTGCCGGACACGGCGCATCGGGGAGAAACGGAGGGATGTGCCTCAATCAGCCAAGCATCGACTACATGGCCATGGTACATCCGAAGAGCCACAAACTGACTTACGATGCCACTGCACAGTGCATCAAAGAGATCGCGGATCTGATGAAGGGACAGGGACTCGGAGCCGACATCAGATTCAGCGGCTCCCTAATGACCAACGTTGACAAGAAGGGGGTCGAAAAGTCAATGGACTACGCGAAGAAAGCGGAGTCGATGGGGATCCCGATAGAGTACTGGGACAGGGATCGGATCACGCGTGAGATTGGCACCACTGCGTATGCAGGGGGTCTGTACGACCCGAACGCCGCCGAAGTGAACCCCATGAAGATGGTGCTGGCGCTCAAGAAGGCGGCGGAGACTCTAGGTGTAGTCGTCTACGAGAACAGTTCTGTACTCAAGGTAAACGAGGGCAGACCCGCACGTCTGCTCATAGGTGGGGATGATGGAGAGAATCACACCGTGTCTGCCGATGCTCTAGTCCTTGGCACGGACGGGTACACGACGAGGCTGGGCTTCTTCAGGAACAGGGTCATCGTGTCTCATACCGAGATGGCGGCTACGACAAAACTCGAAGAAGGCACCTTTTCGAGAATAGGCTGGAACAGCAGGATTCCCTTCCACGACGACCATGTCTACCTATTCCATTTTGGCACGACGGAGGACGACAGGATCACTATCGGAGCAGGTAATGCAGAGTACTTCTTCAACGACGGTATCACCTACAAGAAGGATCTGGACAAGAGAAGGAAGGCCCTGAAGAAGGAGCTGGTAAGGATCCATCCCGCGCTGAAGGATGTGGAGTTCGAGTATGTATGGAGCGGCGTGATGTCATTCTCCCTCGACATGGCCCAATCCGTTGGAGTCACGGGCAAGAACAAGAACATCTACTACGGCCTGGGATATGCGGGACATGGCGTTTCCCTCGCTTTCCTGTTTGGCAAAGTCATCGCGGACATCCTTTCAGGCAGAGGAGACGAGTGGAAGCAGATGCCATTCTACCAGCACAGACTCCCTCCTTATGTTCCGCCGGAACCTCTGAGGTATCTGGCGGTCAAGACCTATATGGGTTATCTGAGATTCCTGGACCTCGCCAGGGGCAGGTAATTCGGAAAGCCTGATTGGAAATGAGCCAGCCATTCAAGTATGCACACGGCTTCCTGCACGGATGGTTCTTAGTCCAGTCACCCGGGTTCAAACCCCCTCTCCCGCAAGCTGAAGCTCACAGCCACAGCTCGTCGCCGACCTGCGCCCAATCCCTCGGATAGGCGCAAAAGAAAGTCCAGCCCCAGAGCGTGAACAGGATTCTATACCCCCAGCCTGAGGGTACGCTCATCTCAACGAAGACTCTGTTGTCTGTAACCCTGTGCCAACTCAGGTATCCGTTCCAGATCTTATGTCTCGTCTTCATTTGCTTCACTTCACGAATCAAGCGAACATGACATCCCTGCCCTTGCCGGCCTCCGCCTTCTTCCTGGAAGCGACCAGTTCCGCGACCTCTGCCTGTATATTCTGTATGTCGAAGGCGGGATCTCCCTGACTGATCTTCGCACCCCCAGGAACACCAATAGACGGAGATGGCCCTGCCTCCTTCGGCGCACGTTTCGAGTTCAACCTCTCGAACTCCTTCCGTATCTCCTCGACGCCCCAGAACCCGAGCGCGTTCCTCGCCACCGAAAGCGTATCTATCGTGCCGTTGACGTACGACCTGTACGCCGCCTCCTCGCTCGAAGCCTTCTTGATCAGCTCGGCGTAGTGCGCCATGAAGACGACAGCGCTCCTTCGCACGGCCTCCATCATTCTGCGCTCGTGAGCATGCCAGTCGTCAAGTCCGCTATCACTCTTTCCGTCCTCGTGGGCTCCATCCTCCCTCTTCTCCTTCTTCGGCGCCATCTAGAACCTCTCGAAGATAACGAGCAGTTCAATCTCCTTCCTCTCTCGTGGATACCGTCTGATTGGCCGTCAGACCTTATGATGCGGAAGAAAGCGGAGCGGTTGACGAACGTCTCGCAGTCTCAGCCCAAATCAAACCGTTTCGTGCAACTTAGAGGACGGAAGAGGCCCTCAATCATACAGGGGAAGAACGGATTGAAAGAGATCAGTACAGTAAAGGAACTCGAAGCACTCATTCAGACCTCGCCCGCGCTCATCTGCGGCTTCAGCGCGACCTGGTGCGGCGCCTGCAAGTCGCTCGAGCCCGTCCTAGACAAGCTCGAGAAGGCCTATCCTGAGATCACGTTCGCCAAGGCGGACGTCGACGAGCACCAGAATCTCTCAGACAAGCACAAGATCCGGTATGTGCCGACCGTGTTCTTCATGAGGAGGGGCAAGGTGGTCAGGAAGATCGAAGGGTGGAGCAGCTATGAGATCCTGGACAAGCTTGCGAAAAAGCTGCTTTCTGAGAGTACACCCAAGAGAAAGGAGGCTGATTGAGATGGGCTGGGACCTGATTCCGATTGATGAAGATATCGAGCCATTTCACGTAGCCAGGTATGCATGGCTCTTCAAAGTGGCTAATGCGCTTAGATTCACGGGGGCTGAGATGAACTGGTTTGCAGACACAAATGACGGCGACTATGTCCCAGAGACCGTGGCGATCGGTTGGGCAGACAATCTGGAGAAAGGAATATCTGGCCTCAAGTGCGCCGTCATAAACCATTCAGGCAGTGGACCGTTCAGGCCAGGTGCCGTTGGATTCCTCGTACCAGAAGGATTCTCCGAGGAGGAGGCGATGAGGTGCTTCAACAGGTCTGTCGACGAGACTTGCCATCAGTCCCAACTTGAGGATCTTGCAGTGGAGCGGATTGAAGAAGCTGGCGTCGAGGGCAAGGAATCCACAACCAGATCTGAGAATGGTGACAAGCCTCTGGATGACGGTATTGAAGACTGCGAGATATTTCGTGAAATTGCGGCTCTCAGCATTGACCTGTTTCAGGAGGATGAGGTTCTTACGTTCGAGCGATTTGAAGACATCAACGAAGACGACAAGAAATTCCTACTGGAACTCGCCGCCTTCTTCAGGTCCAGCAAAGGATTCTATCAGGACTGAAGAAAGCTGAACTCAAGCGGAGAAAAAGGACGAGTAGCAGCCTAGCTCGGTGCAAGAACCCTCTGATTGACAAATAGCCAGATGTTGAAGTTCAAGTCCGGCTCCCTGCAAGCCATCTTCCTGTTTATGCAATCGGTGTGAAGGTCATGATTATCACTACTTGTCGAGACGGAAGGAGGAAATCAGAAGATGAAAAGGTTTGAGTGAAGGGGTTTCGACTCTCTACTTCACGTAGTAGGCCTTGAGGGTCATGTCCGCGTCGACAGTCACTTGCGCACCGTTGGAATAGTGTCCACTCGCCACTCCACCACGTATGATCTCAAAATACGAGAAGACGTAGGTCTTTCCCGCGGCTTTGTAGGAACTCGGGAAGGTCACGGCATACGATCCACCATCAAGAGGCAGTCCCTGGTTCATGGCAACGGTCTGAGTGCCGATAGTAACCGTACCTGTGTTGATGGGTTTCCATGTCGTGGTGAAATAGACGGATTGGACGGTCACGGTGTACTTCTGGGGCGTCCCCAAGGGCTCGAACACAGCTTTCAGGACGTGATTCGAGTTCATGGTGACTGTATACGGATTGCCCCTCACCGTGCCTCCATCCAAGAGCCAGTAGCTGAGCTGATACCCAGTGTTTGGATAAGCAGTCACGGAAACGGTCTGACCACTGGCGATTGGTGGCTGCAATCCCGAGAGGGGATTCGTGTGCCCCAAACTGGCATCGTTCACTTGAACTTCCAGTTTATACATGACCGTCGTCGTGTACACTGCTCTGAGCGTCGTCGCGGTGCTGAAGGTGAAAGCCCCTGGGTTAGGAGTAGTCGGAGACGATTCCCACTTCTGCATGTAGTAAGTCTTTTGGCCCGACGCAATACTGTCCGGCACTTTGACGGTGTGCTGCGTGGCAGTATCGACCGACCACGTCTGTCCTATCGTACCAGAGATTCCGTCAACCGTCACAGATCCTGTCAGAGGATACCACACGTTCTTTGCGCCGTAGTATCCGGCATTCACGATCAACGGAACATACGTGATTGGCTTTGAGATGGTCACTAGAGTCTGCCAATATGCCGACCCACCATCGTTGTCGAACACAATGACCATAACCCAATAATATCCTTCAAGGGTGAACGTATGAGTCACCTGCTCGGTAAATCCATTTCCCCCACCTGTGAAAGACCAGATGTACCTCGTGATACTACCGTCAGGGTCATATGAGCCTGATGCGCTCCACGTCAGTGCCTGACCGGTCACACCCGTGGTAGGCCCTGTGACAACCGCGACAGGAAGCCTGTTGTTAATCGTTATCGCTCTGCTTGTGCTACCTGTCGCGCCGTCATCGTCCGTGACTGTGAGCACAACGTTGTAGACCCCGTTGTCGACCCATGAATGCGATGCTTGGATGAGCGAAGAGCTAGTCGTCGCCCCATCTCCCCAGTCCCACGCGTAGTTCACGATGTTTCCATCATAGTCAAAGGAGTCCGAGGCGGTGAACGACAACGACTCACCAGTTAGTCCAGAGTAGCTGTTGCCCATGAAAGCCGCGAGCGGGGGCTGGTTGGCAATCGCCGTCACTGACTGAGTTGCTGTGGTAGTGGCACCATCGTCGTCGGTCACGGTGAGAGAGACTACATAGGTTCCTCCGGAGGCATATGTGTGGGCAGTCGCCATTCCGGCTCCCGTTGCGCCGTCGCCGAAGTTCCAGGCATATGACGTTATCGTCCCGTCGGAATCACTCGATGAGCTCCCATCGAAGGATACTCTGAGGTGGTTCGCCACGTAGGTCCACGCAGCAAGCGGAGGCTGGTTCGGCGGCCCGGTGACACTTACCGTCCTCGCCGTAGTGGCCGTCTCACCATCAACAGTGACCGTCAGCTTGACTACATAGCTCCCAGCAGCCGCATAGGTATGGGTTGCAGTACGCGTTGATGAAGCCGGCGTGACAGCCCCGTCTCCCCACTCCCAGGCGTAAGTGGAGACCGGCAATCCGCTCGAGGAAGCCGACGCACTACCGTCAACATTAGCTGTCAAATACGTTTTTGCAGCCGTAAACGCAGCAAGGGGCTGGTCAAACTCGGAGGCGGGAAGGAATCTGTTCCATATCCGGACATCATCGATGTAGCCTATCAGAGAAGGGCCGTAGGGTGCGCCATCTTTGAAGTTGCCCACCGAGAGTGGCTCGTTACTCCCGCCATTGGCAGTCCCGATCCCTGTGCCTGATACCAGAGTGCCTCCCCAAGGACCGTCGTCCACTTTGATTCCAAAGCTACCGGTCAACGTGTTGTGCCTCACCGCGATGAAGTGCCATAATCCATCGTTGTAAGGGATGGCAGATGGGTACTGTACGTCCAAGAGCCAGCCTGAAGCGGCCAAGTTTCCTCTGATGAACTCCACTGCGTAATATCCCTTGTTGTCGTAAACAAGGTGCAGATCGTAGGTTCTGTCATATCCTGTGCTATACGCCTTAGTCACCAGATACATGGTCCCCATCCCGAATCCAGATATCCTCACCCAGCAGGATATCGTGATGTCACCAGTGATCACGCAGGCCCCCCCATAGTACACCCGATCTGAATAGTCGCCATTGGAGTAGACGCTGTTCCCATACCTGCCGGTTGTGCTGAACTCAACTCCTTGGAGCGTTCCCGTCAGACCGTTGCCGGATGAGTCGCTTGCAGTGGTTCCACTTGATTCGTCATACTTGCTCCATAGCATAACGCCCGCAGGTTCCAAACCTGCAACAGACACAGTCCGGGATGTCGTCCCGGTGGATCCATGGTCGTCCGTGACCGTCAGCTGAATCGTGTAGGTTCCAGCGGCCGCGTATGTATGCCTTGCAGTAGGTGTTGACGACGCGGGCGTTACCGCCCCGTCTCCCCAAACCCAGGCATAGCTGGAGACTGTCGCGCCCGGGTCTGGGTCGGAGGACCCGCCGCCTTCTGCTTCGACAGTCAGACGCACTGGTGTTGCAATCAAAGACGCGATGGGAGCTCGATTGCCCAACACATCGAGTTCAGAATCGCTAAGGAATCGATCCCAGATCCGGACCTCGTCTAGCCTGCCCCAGAAGCAATTCCAATGATCCTGGCAGCCGAAATTCAGGTTGCCAACCTGAAGCGGAGCTGTCGTGGAAGTGGCCTTGCCGACCCATGTGCCGGCTGTCACGGTTCCTCCCCAGACGCCGTCTACCATGATTCCGTTGCTGCCGGTCTCCGTATTGTGTCTCGCAGCGATGAAGTGCCATTGGCCGTCGATAGCGATTGCAGACGGATACGACTCTACCAGGAGCCATCCAGTACCTGCTGAATTACCCCTCACAAACCCCACGTCGTACTTCCCGGAGCCAGAGTTGTAGGAAACATGGAGGTCATATGTCCTCGAGTATCCCGTATCCGGTGCCTTGGTTACGACGTACATCAGAGGTTCGGTCTGCATCGTAGTCACCTTCGCCCAACATGCTATCGTTATGTCACCCGTGATGTCCAGGACATTCCCATAGTTCACGCAGTTCGCTACGTTTTCTTGCTCGAGGATGCAGTTCCCGTATCTGCCGCCCGTATCGAAGCTGGTGTACCCGTTGAGCGTTCCCGTGAAACCATTACCGGATGAGTCACTTGCGGTCGTGCCACTGGATTCGTCATACTTGCTCCAGACCTTGGGCCCAGCTCTGTAGGCGTCGTCAATCACATAGTTGGCAGCGTATCTGTTCCAGATTCGGACATCATCGATGTAGCCCACTAGCGAACGGGTCATGAGTATGCCCGGACCCAGGTTGCCAACATCGAGCGGAGAGTTATCGCTGAATACAGTCCCAGTCCCCGTACCCGCTACCAGAGTTCCTCCCCAAGGACCGCCGTCCACTCTGATTCCATAGCTGCCAGTCTGAGGACTTTGCCTCGCCGCGATGAAGTGCCATAGGCCATCGACGCCGAAGGCATCTGAGTACCGCACATAGGCGAGATAGTTTGTCTGGTCCGATCTCCCTCTGACAAACTCCACGAGATACTTCCCTGAACCAGTGTCATAGGCAATGTGCAGATCGTAGGTCCTTCCGTATCCAGTGCCTGGCGCCTTGGCAACCAGGAACTGAATATCTCGCGTGGAAGTTGTCTTCACCCAGCATGCAATCGTGATGTCCCCAGTGATCGAACCGACATTTCCATAGTTGACTCGATTTGACCAGGTGCCATCAGAATATACGCAATTTCCAAACGCCCCTCCTGTTCTGAAGCTGACTCCATTGAGAGTCCCTGTCAGGCCGTTGCCAGACGAGTCTCTCGCAGTCGTTCCGCTCGATTCGTCATACATGCTCCACAGCATAAGACGCTGTCCGCGGGCCTCGTTGATCACAGTGTCAGAAACCGAATTGTCCCAGATCCGGACATCGTCGATGTAGCCCTGAAGGGATCGCCCCCAGCCACTTCCCCCCGGATACAAGTTGCCTACCAGAAGCGGAGAGCCGCTAGAAGCAGCTAACCCTACCCCGCTGCCCGAGGTCAAGGTTCCTCCCCAAACGCCGTCCACCATGATTCCGTAACTACCCGTAGTTGCGTGCCTCACCGCGATAAAGTGCCACAATCCGTCGGGAGCGAAGGCGGCTGCGTAGTTCACGACCAAGAGCCATCCTGAACCCCACGTATTCCCTCTCACGAACTTCACGGCGTACTTCCCGGAAACGGTGTCGTAGACCAACTCCAGATCGTAGGTTCTGCCATATCCCGTGTCCGGCGCCTTGCTCACCAGGAACTGAAGAGCGCGGTTGGAAGTCGTCTTCACCCAGCATGAAATCGTGATGTCGCCTGTGATGTCGAGGACGTTCCCGTAGTCTACAAAGTTCGTTGCGCCTCCGCTGTCACCGGCCGAGTAGATGCAGTTCCCAAACGCACCGCCAGTGTTGAAGTTGACTTCGTGAAGCGTCCCTGCATGGCCGTTGCCAGACGAGTCGCTCGCAGTCGTTCCGCTCGATTCGTCATACTCGCTCCACAACTCGGGGCTGTCCGGGCTTCGTGGGACTTGCAACAGTCTCGTCCTGACAGCCATCAATCCGTCATTGTCTGTGACCGTCAGAGTGATCGCGTAGGTCCCAGGCAGAGCATAAGAGTGACTAAGGCTCACACCAATTGCTGTCCCCCCGTCCCCGAAAGACCAGCCATAGGACGCTATGGTCCCATCAGGATCGGTAGACTTGCTAGCATCGAAGTTGAGAGTTAGGTCGGAATACGTGTAGGACCAAATCGCAATCGGAGCTAGTTTGTTCGCAAACACTGCCACCAGTCTGCAATCCTGGGTCATCGGTACTTGGACCGGATTATCATATTTTATTTGGGTGCTCCCAGGATACTGCAGTTCCCAGTGGTCGAGCCTAATCGAGTTTGAACCTGGGACGGCTTCAACCTGCGCAGTAACGTAGTTTGACGAAGAGTAGTATGTGCAGGGCCACGAGTACGTGCTTGTTGGGATGTACCTGGTGGACCCCGGTGCGTTAGCCTCTTTCGTCGTACCTCCCGCACCTAGCACATCGTTGTAGATTGTGTTGATGGTAAGGCCGAAGGTATCCGAACCATCCGAATTTCTCCCAAATATCTTGGTTCCAGCCCATTCAGCAGTCTCCCCGTAATTCGAAGGTCCGTTCACATGCCTCCCTATGCCCACCTTGACAGGAACACCCGCAAGCGACGTCCCGGCATTCAGAGTGTTTCCTTTGAAGTGCCACGACCAGTCTGTCTCACCGGAGCCTAAAATCGTGAACTCCGTTGGTGTGCCACGCACCATCTTTGCATAGTCATTCCCGTATTCAGGCCGCATAGGAAGTAGATATGCTAACAGTGAATCCCGCGCATCTCCAGCAGGGTAGTAATCATATCCTCTGAAGTAACCCTCCGTTCGGACACTGCCATCATATCTCACCTTGACCTGGTCGTTTGAATTGCTCGAGGGCGTGGTCAATCCGAATATATCATAGTTATAGTCGGCCGCGGGCCTGTAGTAGCCAGAGACCTCGTACGCGAAATTCAGGTCAGATGGAGGCGACACTCCCTCGGAAGACGGATTCATCCTCCAGAAGTCGAGGTAATGACTGTCCGGATACGTCCGGCTTGTATACGTGGCGTCGGATCCCGATCCAGATGGCGAAGGGTCAAACTTTACAACAAGAGGGCCCAAGTTAACAGGGGCCGTGGCCCACGTTCTCGGACTCCCATCCAGGTTGAAGGTAACAGGGTACATCATATTAACCACTGCGGTTAAGGACAGAACATGCGTAGAGCTGGCGACGTCACTCTCAATCATGTTCCACACAAACTCTGGATAAGCGGCAACGTCCCACGCCAAGCCGCTAATGCCATTGGACATCCCATGATACTCTTTGACAGGATTGTCGGTGTAGGCACAAGTGTCCCATGTGTTGCCATCGCCGTATATTGCATATGGAGGTATTGCCCAACTTGAGTAGTACGCGCTAGTGACATCAAGTGCCATTCCGCCGAAGAATGGAACCAAAAAGTTGGCCGGCGGCGGCAAGAAAAGGCCGAGAATGTCGAGCCCCCATCCGATGCCCGTCAGAATCGACGTATCGGGGGTTTGAGGGTCTGGGTGGTTCGGATCGATTTCAAGGTTCGTCCCGGTGGGCAGTGCGTTCTCAACCTGTTGAACCTTGATGTAGGAATTGACGTCATTGGCGCCCGAGGCCGTAAGCTTCGTGGCAGTGATTTTAACGTGACTAACGAAGTAGTAATTGTCGGGATTGTTCGGCCAAAGGACCGCCCACTTATTGGTCACCTGTGAGACACTGAACAGGCCAGAAAGACTGTTGCCCCTAACTCCGGAATGATCCTGGCAGCCCGCCACTGTTGCTGGGCCGGCAGTTGGGGTGACTGATCCGTAGAGAAGGGTGACGTACTGATAGTAGGTGCCCTCGGGAAATACTACTGCGAAAGTCTGCTTGGCAGTCGTGCCTGCGCAGCCCATATTCGCCCACTTAACCCAGAAGAAGGTTCCCTCCTGACTGTACGGTGTTCCATCTTTGTTGTTGAATTCCCCCCAGCTAATAGTGCCCCCGGAAAGATCTCTCCAGAATGGGGCCACGATAGCCATTCCCCTTGGTGCAGAAGTGCTCGGGATTGAGCTTGGCGGATTCACCCATGAGCTGTCAGGAAGTGTTCCGTCTACAATCTTGCTTGGGTCGGCACCGAGAGCGACAAAGCCGTTGGTGGTAATGTATATTCTAGTGTACCATGACCCGTAGAATGCAATCGGATTACTCGACGTGACCCATTTGCCCTCATTGTCGGCGAAGTTCTTCGAGTTGATCGGATTCTCCATGGAGCCTGTGCCCCAGTTGTCTGGGCTTCCCTGGGTGTTGCTATAGCCTGCGAGGAGTCTGGTGTTCGCCAGAACCTGCACTGAGACTTTCGCCGTCCGTTGGAAGTTCGACGCATCCTTCGTCAGACTAGCGACATTGGCTGTCATGGCCACTTCCATGTGACCTGTAGGGTCCACTCCATGGGTCTCTAGATTCTGATAGTAACATCCGTCATTCGCTGGGAAGTAGTTCTCAAACTGGGTGCGGCTAGAGGCGGCCAAAGTACCGCCTGAGGTCAACAGAAGTACTGCCACAACGACTATCGCTCCCGCCATAAACCAGATTCTTCTGGCTCTTCCCCCCGAGAATTCCGTCCAAATCCCTCCACGCTTTCGGGTGAAACGGTTTCTGACTATTTCATCTGTTCGTTGGTTGTCCGTTGCCTCTTTGGTATGAGGTCTTCAGTTCCGATATGAACATGGCGCAATTGTGTTCGTGGCGGCAAGCTGGATATCCCTAGACGAGGGCTTGAGCGACTACGCCGATAGCTGCAGCCGTGCTTCTGGAATTTGGTAGAACACCGTCTTCAAGTGCCGGCATGTTCGCAATCAACACTCCGCAGACACCCCGTATGACTCGCGCATCATCGCGCCGGCATTTTATGCCGGTACAAATCAGACGACCTTATGTCTCAGATGATCTTAGAGAGTATAGAATGCAGCTTTCACCGCCGGCATATTCCAAACCGATATCCGGGCCCTCGCACACCTGGTGAATTGACTACGGGGAGAAATGAAGAGGAAAGGGTTTGCCCCGGTACGAAATCCTGCTTGATTTCCGCAGACTCCCGACATACTGGCGAGATGGGGGTTCGAATCCCTCTGCCCCCACTCCTACACATAGTCATAACGATTGTCCTTTCGCTAAATCAAGGGATATTATGCACTCGGGGTCTTGGAAAAGCCCATATGGGAGGAAAGGCCAAAAAAGAGGTGAGAAAGGGGTTTGGCGCGGTGACAAAATCGCGAAATTGAAATTTGGCCAGTGTCGATAGTTCAAATCCGGCTCCATGCGCTTTCTCAATCGATTATCACCGATGATAACCGTAAGTGGCGTTTATAAATTGGCCGTTACCACATTGATACTGGCAGTTGTTGTCAGACAGACTGAGGTGAGATCAATCATGTCAATAGGCGGGCGTCTAGCACTCGTGATTCCGGGAACGGCTTTGATCGTGTTGTCTTTCATGCTCATAGCAAGCGGTGGCACGCGAGCGGACAGCGTAAGCGGCACGTGGACTTCCACTGTCGCCGGTGAAGGGTATTTCGACCACACCTGGCCTGCAGATTTCTATTACGATGGCAGGCTCACTCTCAATGGGGGAACTGGTACTTTCAAGTTGACGTGCACTGATGTAGTAATCAACCAGCCAGGTTGGGAGTCGGCCCTGCAGGGAATCGGCATGATAACCACGGTAGGCGTCGACTACACGGTGATCGGCTCAAGCGTCACCCTGAACGTGCACGGAACCGACGGGAGGACCTACACCTATCCCCTGACGGTTTCTGGTGGAAGGCTGAGTGGGAGCGGTTCATATACTGATTCCTCAGGAACCGTGAACAGCTGGACCTTGGACCTCACGCGCAGCAGCGGTGGCGGCGGTGGTGGCACCAGTGTGGGTGCGTTGCCGAACCTGGCAGGAATCGCGGCAGCCGCGTCGATCGGTGGGTTCCTAGCGGGCTTTGCGGTATCCCTATTGCCCCCGCCCCGTTACATGGGAGGTTCAATCCTGCCCCCGTCAAATACGACCCTCGGCACGCCCTACGCACCTTCACAATCGATCGGCTCGTTCAGAGACCAGAGGGGAGGGGTCACGAAACCTCTGCCTGATGTGCCACGGATGAGGATGCCGCTCGACCCGATTCAATTCCCCAACGTCGTGATGGGCACGCCGACTGACATCCATCCGACGGACATTCGCCCAACGGATACGCTTTCGAAGCGCTTCTGTCAGTTCTGCGGCTCGCCCCTCATGGTCACCGCCGGAGGCTGGTCATGTCCAGGCTGCAGGAGAGCGCCGCCAGGGGGTCTCGACCCATGAACGCGCCACAGATGTACTACCCAGGTCAGGCGACGGCTTTCAATCGGATAGTCAAGCGTCCGCTGACGGATGCGGAGAGGCAGTTCGCAGTCGGATCGTATAAGATGCTCCAGAATGGGTTGAGGGCGATCGCCATCGTATCCCTGGTCTTCTTCGTCATGTATACGTACGTGATAGCCGACCTCGTAGCCGACGAGACGCTGTCCATGATGTTCTCCATCTTCATGATCGTTATCGGCTTCATGGCACTCGGAATGTCTGTTAACACGCTCGTCATGCGAAAGAAGATCTCGGACGCCATGAGAGAGGGGATGGCGGTCGAGGTCCAGGGGCCGGCGTACAGGAGCCGCGCGATGAAGAATGTCCCGTCATGGACTGTGGGCCCAGTCTCCTTCATGTCAACAAGAGAGATCGAAAGCCTGATCCAGGAGGGTGCCCAGGTCAGCGTCCTATGCATTCCCAGGTTGAAGCTTGCTCTCTCAATCAACAACTACGGGCTGAAGCACGGCGTACGCGCGATCTTCCCGCCAAATCTGGAAGCAATGGCTGTGCTCACCGACCAAGTCGCGATGCCATCAGCAGGGCAACCATATCAGACCACATATCCTGAGTACCGCCCTCCGGCGCCACAGGGGCAACCGCCTCAGGCAGCGTATCCTGATGAGGAACTGCCACCGCCGCCTCCACCCGACTTCTGATCGACCTGCATTGATGGTCGACCAGATGAGAGCCGCTTCGAATCTCCTGTGACCAGACATATCACGGGAGAGAGAAGGAATCCAGCTCGGTGTGACAACCCTCCATCTGAGAAAGAGCCGGGCGCCAAGCATGCACATGGCTCACAGCTGGCAAAAGACCATAGGGAATGAAATACAACAGAAACAGAATTACGTCCCTAGGGAGTGTCCCCTCTCCAATTTCTATCCATTTATCAGCAGGAGATAAAGGTCCTTCCCGAACAAAGAATTCTAGACATTCTATCTCGATCGATAATGTCTCTTGTTCTGTCGATTCATGTTTGACCTTCTTTGACCTCTTTGTTGTTTTGGCGGTGGTCTTGCAGCAGCGCCAACAGCGTTTCTTGCTGTGTTAGAATGAAATGAATGAGACATTACTTCGATATTCATTCTTATGAGGCTTTCGATCTCTCTTAAGGCATCCCGTTCATGGCTTGCGCACAGGGAATATGCAGTGCCCTTAGCTCCTGCTCTTGCGGTACGGCCAATTCTATGAACATAGTAATCAACCTGGTCAACAGGTAGATCATAATTTATCACATGGGATATGTCATCAATGTCAATGCCTCTTGCAGCAATGTCAGTTGCAACCAGCACTCTTGCATGTCCTGATTTGAA
>Ga0315286_10003345_pt1 | contig 15143 bp, 6 predicted proteins | sample YL17G10_0_MG_FD_205038 | JGI IMG/M metagenome (GOLD analysis project Ga0315286, IMG submission 205038) | Sediment microbial communities from Yellowstone Lake, YNP, Wyoming, USA - YL17G10_0 | ecosystem: Environmental > Aquatic > Freshwater > Lake > Sediment | place: USA: Wyoming | collected...
GGTAGCCATGCGGACAGCGACGAATCATTTCCTGGCGACGTCCGGCGTTATCTGCCTGGGATCTTGGACGGGCGGCAGTAACTACACGGGCATGGTGGATGATTTCCTGATCTACCAGAAGGCCCTGTCCGTTGCGGAGATCCAGAGCATCATGAAGGGCCTGTCCGATAAGTCCCTGGCCGGGGTCGTCAGCCCGGCGGATGCCGCCACGGACGTGCCGCGCGATGCGACGTTGAACTGGACGGCGGGCCAGTACCCCGCCACGCACGACGTGTACTTCGGGACCACGGCCGCCGACGTGAACAACGCCACCCGGACGAACACGACGGGTATCCTGGCCAGCAAGGGCCAGGCCGATACCACCTTCGATCCGGCCGGCGTGTTCGCCTATGGCCAGACCTATTACTGGCGTATCGATGAAGTCAACAAGTCCGCCGACGGCACCATCTACAAGGGCACCGTATGGTCCTTCACCGCCGAACCCTATGGCTATCCGGTCAAGCCCGTCAGCGCGACGGCCTCCAGCTCTCAGCCCGGCATGGGCCCGGAGAAGACCATCGACGGCTCCGGCCTGACCGGCGACCTGCACGGCACCGACCTGACCACGATGTGGCTCAGCAGCGCCACGGGGCCGGTGCCGGCCTGGATTCAATACCAGTTCGACAAGGTCTACAAATTTTACGATCTGAAGGTGTGGAACTCCAACCAACTGATCGAGAGCATCCTCGGCTTCGGCCCCAAGAAGGTGACGATCGACTACTCGGTAGACGGCACGACGTGGGTGAAGGTGAGCAATGTGCCCGAATTCGCCAAGGCGCCCAGCGCTGCGGGCTATGCCGCGAACACCACGGTCAGCCTCGCCGGGATCCAGGCGAAGTACGTCAAGCTGACGATCGACGCAACCTGGGGCGGCGGGCTCCTTGCCAGCCTGAGCGAAGTCCGGTTCTCCTACGTCCCCGTGTTGGCCAGAGCGCCGCAGCCGGCAAATGCCGCCACGGGCGTCAAGGTGGATGCCACCCTCGATTGGCGGCCGGGCCGAGAGGCGGGATCGCACAAGGTATTCCTCGGCACCGACCAGGCGGCCGTAGCCGGCGGAACCGCTCCGGCCACGACCGTGGCCAATCACGGGTTTGCCCCCGCTTCCCTGAACCTCGCCACGACCTACTACTGGAAGGTCGATGAGGTCAACACCGTCACCTATCCGGGCGACGTCTGGAGCTTCACCACCGCGGATTATGCGGTCGTGGATGACTTCGAGAGCTACAACGACGATCTCAAGGCCCAGACCGCGGTCTTCAATGCGTGGGTGGATGGCTTTGACAATCCCGCGAAGAACGGCGCGGTCGTCGGCCTCAACCTTGCCACCAACGGCACCTTCTGCGACACGACCACCTTCCACGCGGGCAAGCAGTCGATGCCTCTCGCCTATGATAACACCAAAGCCCCCCTGTCGGAGGCCACGCGGACGTTCGCGCCCGCCCAGGACTGGACGACCGCGGGCGTCAAGACCCTGGTGCTGTTCTTCTATGGCGATCCGGCCAACACCGGCACCCAGTTGTACATCAAGGTCAACGACACCAAGATCGTCTACCCCGGCAATGCGAGCAATCTGGCGCGACGGCGTTGGAACCAGTGGAACGTCGATCTGGCCGGCGTGCCGGCGGCCACGCTGCGCAGCGTCAAGACGTTGACCATCGGGATCACCGGTGGGGCAGGCAAGCTGCTCATCGACGACATCCTGCTCTATCGCCTCGCGCCGGAGATTCCCGTGGCGGTCAATCCCGGTACGACCGGCCTCGTGGCGTACTATGCCATGACCAACAACGTCCAGGACGGCTCCGGCAACGGGAATCACGGCACGGTGGTCGGTACTCCGACCTACGCGTCGGGACTCGCCGCTTTCGGAACCGCCCTGAACCTCAACGGCACGACCGCCTGCGTAAACCTGGGCAATAAGCCCGTGTTCAATTTCGCGGGCAGCTTCAGCCTCTCCGTGTGGGCCAACATCGGGGCTTGGACGAGCAACTGGAACCACGTCATGGTGGGCAATCGCGGGGAGAGCGGCATCGGCTGGCAACTCCGTCGGCGCGACAGCAACAAGATCTGCTTCACGACGCGGGGCGTGGGTCAGGACGACACAGGATCGACGATGGATGCCCCGCTCGGCGAGTGGGTTCACATTGCGGCGGTCTATGACAATGCGGGCAACACCAAGCGGATATATGTCAACGGGGTACAGGACGCTCTCGTGACCACTACGGCCGGGAAGGTGGCGACGACGACGCACAACACGTACATCGGCGCCAGGGCCAATAGCGGCAATACCGGCGTGGAAGGCCTCTTCACCGGCCTGTTGGATGACATCCGCATTTACAGCCGTGCGTTGTCCGCCGGCGAGGTGGAGTTCCTGTCCAACCCCACTCCGTAGGCGAGGTGTGAGAGCGTGGTCGTTCGTTGGCGGCCCACGACGGCACCAAAGCGGGGCGTCTGTCCAGAAGACAACGCCCCGCTTCTCTTTTGCACCGCGAAGACGGCTTTCCGGGATGAACTCGACGCGCAGAACCACGGCTCGGAAATCCTGCGGCGGAGTCAACAAGAGGGGGCTGCCCCGGTCGGCGCTGGAGGCTCGGTCATTGCTTGACGACTTCGAAGGGAATGGCCGGCAATGTGCCCAGCGGGGCACGCTGCCTGTTTGCTTTTGCCTTTCCGTCTCCGGCCGCCGGCGTTCTCTCTCCGAAGACGTTGACGATCAGGTTGCCTCTGAGGCCCGGCTTGACTTTGGTGGCGTCGCCCTGCAACACGATGTCCGTGCCCTTCGCATCCGATGACGCGCCCCGCACGCTGATTCCCTCCGGCGGCTCGCTCAGCTCGAACTGGATCTTGTCGAAGAACTTGTTTGCGGGCATTGCCACTCGGACCTGTGCCGTCCCGCCGACGGGGATCTTCACGGGTACCTCGCTGAGGACCTTCACGAAGGTCCTGCTCGCCCCGCGTCTGACGACGGCCACCTTCAGGTCTTTCGCGGGAACGAGATGCCGGTAGGCGAAGGCCTGCATCATGTCGTCCGCGGGCACGGCCTGCCGGACAACTTCCTGCCCCTGGATCGTCGCACGGCCCTCCAGGCTCAGACCGATGGGTTCATTCTGGGGAACGAGCGGGGCCGTCAGGGTGAGTGGAACGTGGTCCTGACCGCCGGGCACCAAGGCGCCGCTCAATAGGAACGGCCTCGGGGTGTCCTTCAGTGCCAGCGTGATATCGCCGGAGAACCCGTCCTTTCGCAGGGCATACACCATGATGGGGATGGTCTGACCGGCACCCGCGTTGATGGCGGACGGCACAATCCGCAGATCGAAATCGGGCCGGGGCTGACTGATGCGCAGACGGTAGGCATATTCCACGCCACCCTTGCCCTGGGCATCGCCCAGATGCACGTAGTAGGTCCCGTCCGCGGGCAAGGCGGCGATGAGGAACGAATCCGCATGGTGCGTGTCCAATCCCGACCCTTTGTCTTCGTAGTCATCGTTCAAGGCCAGTTGCCGGCCGGCGGCATCGGTCAGCTTGAGCACGGAGTCCAGCGGCGAATCCAGCCTGCGGGCGCAGACCTCCGCGACGATCTTCTCGCCGGCATGGCCCTCGAAGCGGAACACATCCCAATCGCCGGCCTTGTCGATGCGCCCGTTGATGATAATCGGCAGAGCGACCGCCTGTACCTCCTGGGGCGAGCTGTTCGATTCTTTTTCGTGGCACTCCGGCAGCGTGTCCACGGCAAAAGGCACAGTATTGGAGGTCATTTCCCCCGCGCGCACGGACAGCGGAAAGATACCCGGTCCCTTGTCCTTAGCGTCCATCGTCAGCTTGTTCACCGGGAGGTTCCAGCCCTTGAGCTCGACGGTGGTCTGAGCGCCGGCCGGACCGCCCAATGGGAAAATGCTCGTCACGAACGGCTGCTCGCCCATCGCGATGCGATAGACAAAATCCTCCCGGCCTCGGTAGATCGCGTCTTTGATCTCGAGGATATACTCGCCGTCCTTGGGAATTTCGTAGTGGAGGACCGGATCGGGATGGAACCGGTAGTCGTCGTCGTACGCCAGTTCCTTGCCCGTGACATCGTACAGCGTCACGACGGCCTGAAACCAGCCGGGAACGGCGTCGGCCAGATACGGGATCAGTTCCCGCGCACTGGCGGCAATCACCAACTGTTGGCCCTGGTGCGCCTGGAACCGATACCGGTCCACGTCCGCGTACTGGAACTGCTGGCCCTGGCGTGCCGGAAACAGAAGCCGGCCCTCATCGGTGGGAACGAGCCGGCCGTTCACAAGGGCCGGCAGCGTGACGACCGTCTCGGCGTCAGCCTCGCAGGACTCCGGGAGCTGACCGACGCAAAAGACGAGCGGATTCGACAACCCGAGCGGCGTTCCCACCCTCAACCGGCGATCCCCAGGCTCCGCATCCGGGGCCATCGTCACCTCGACCGTGACACTCTCGGCGATTGCGGGATTGGCGTTGCGCCTCAGGGAGCCGGCGATCTGGTCCCTGATCTCGGCCATTTCCTTGAGCGTCGCGGGGTCCCGCCCTTTCTTTTGCAGCTCCTGCAGTTTCTCTCGGAGCGTGCTGATCTCCTTCTGCGCGAGAGGCTTGCTGTACTCGACCGTGGTGGCCCCAACCCCGCCGCCGGAGACATACACATTGGCCACGCCGTCCAGAGATCGCCCGCCGATCTTGACCTGGAACGTGGTGCCCTGCCGCCCGCCGGCGGGGTAGACATAACCGAGGCGCGGAGCCGTCTGCTGCGCCCAGGCAGCCGGGCCCATCACCAGAAGAACCGCCAGAAATAGTAGGGTGCGCTGTGCCCACCGATCCCCTTTGTGCGTGCGGTCAACGATGGTGGGCACAGCCCGTTCTACGGTCCGGGTGGCATCCTCAAGGCCGAAGGCCTTGGGGATGGTTGGACTGTCGGTGCGTGGTGCCATCCCCAAGCTGCGCTTGAGGCTGCCACCCGGAAGCACATGGCACGCTACGAAAGACTCAGTCGTAATCCGCATCACATGATTTCCTTCAAGCGTCCGCCCATGGTCACGCTTTCGGAGGCCGTGGGCGTCACGCGAACGTCGAGCCCTTGGGGATGGGGCAACCTCGCGTTGCCGTCGATACCGAGCAGCTCGTACATGCTGGCGATCAGATCGCACGGATAGACGGGCCGGTCCTTGACCTCCTCGCCCTTCTCATCGGAGGCCCCGACCACGCGGCCGCCTTTGAATCCGCCGCCGGCGACCACCGCCGAGAAGACCCGGCCGTAGTGACCGCGACCGCCATTCCAGGGCGCTTCCCACTGGACCTTCGGCGTTCGGCCGAACTCGCCACCCCACCAGACGATGGTGCTGTCCAGCAGGCCGCGATCGGACAAATCCTGGAGCAGGGTCGCCATGCCTTTGTCCATCTCCGGCAGCTTGCGGCGCATGGTCGGAAAATGCTGCTTGTGGGTGTCCCAGCCGTTGTAGTTGATGGTGACGTACGGGACGCCGCGTTCGACCAGCCGCCGCGCGACCAAGCAGGCTTGCCCGAACGTGGTCCGGCCGTAGCCGTCTCGCAGCTCGGTCTTTTCCTGCGTGAGGTCGAACACCTTGCCCGCGTCGCCCATGATCAACTCATACGCCCCTTCCTCGGCTTGGTCGAAGGCCTTCAACGACTCGTTGCCCTTCGCGGCCTGCCCCAGCGTATCCAGTTTGTGGAGCAGCTCGCGCCGGTCCTTTTGCCGCTGGTCGGTGATGCCCTGGGCGACAACACCTTCGACGGCGAACCGGGCTTGTGCCGGGTCGCCGCCTGTGGCAAAGGGCTTGTATCGCGTCCCCAGGAACCCCGCCTCGGAGAACCGCCCTTGCGGCTGCGTCAGGACGATGTAGGGCGGAATCAGCCCGGTATAGCCGGCGTTGTAGCCCTTGAACAGCGAGACCACGGCCCCGACGCTCGGATAGACATCTCGGCCGCCGGACGGCCGCCCGGTCTGAACCATGTAGGACGCCGTCTCATGGGAGTTCACGCCGTGGGTCATACTGCGGATGATAGAGTACTTGTCCGCCTGCTTCGCCAGCAGGGGTAGCAGTTCGCCGATCATGATCCCATCTACATTGGTGGGGATCGGTTTGTCCAATTGCCCGCAGTAATCATAACCTGCGGCCGGCTTCGGGTCGAACGTGTCCATGTGAGGCGGACCGCCCCACATCCAGATTTGGATGACGGACTTAGCTTTGCCTTTGGCACGGGTGGCATCGTCAAGCGCAGCTTGGCGATGGCCTTGCGTAAGCCCGGTGGGACCATCGCCAAGGCCTTCGGCCTTGACGCTGCCACCCAGACCAACACTCACACGGTCGGCCAATAGCAGTCCGGCCGCACCCAAAACGCTGCGGCGCATCACCTCACGTCTGGAGATTGCCATACTCATGTCCGCAACTCCTTTTCAATCACTATGGCACGCACTCGGCGCCGTGCCTGTGCTCTTGGCCTTCTCGGGTGGCAGCGGCAAGGCCGAAGGTTTTGCCGATGGCGGATGGGCCAACCAGCGGCAAGCTGGCGCTTGCCGCTGCCACCCGGTCTTGTCTTTAAGTGCGTCAATGCCGGTAGAGGAACTCCGCGCTATTGATTAAAGCCCAAACGAGATCAATGGCCGCCCCGCGCCGGTTCGCGCCGGCGGATTGGAAATACGCTCCGACGACCTTCAATTCGTCGCCCGTCGGGAAACGCGAGAGAATCGTCAGGTAGAGCCCGTCGATGACCTCGCGCGGCTGGCCTTTGTTCTGCAGGAGAGATTGAAGTCTGCCGCTTTGCTCGATTTTGCGCTGGACGTGGCTCGAATTCAGCAGGTGCAGCCGCTGGGCGGCAGTGGGGCGATTGTTCCGCTCCGATTCCAGGCCGGTGTCCCGCGGCGAGCGGCCGAACGTTTCGAGGAAGGCGCTGGTGATGCTGGCATCCGCCAGGGCGATCGAGCGCTCATCCTCCGGGATGAACGTGAACGGTTCCGGAATGGGGCTGGAATACTGTTCCGTCGTGCCCGTGATCTGGCACAGGGCGTCGATCAGCACTTCCGCTTCGAGCCGTCGGACCGGATAGAAGGCGAAATTGGCCTCGGCCTTGGGGTCATCCGTCCGGGCAACGGAGGAGAGCTGGTACGTTTGCGAGGTCAGGATCAGCCGGTAGATGTGCTTGAGGTCGTACTGGGACGCGACCAGTTCCCGTTCCAGGTACGCCAGCAGCTCGGGGTTGGCAGGCGGGTTGTCCGGCCGAACGTCGTCCGGCTCATGAATGATGCCCCGCCCTAATAGCCAGGACCAGATCCGGTTGACGATGTTGCGGGCGAACCACGGGTTCTTCGCGTCAATCAACCAGTTGGCAAAGGCTTCACGCGGGTCCTGGTCCGGAGAAAGCTGGACTTTCGTCCCATTCGGAAGAATCGCAGCTCGTGACAAATCGCGTGGCATCCCCGCCCCCGGGGGTGATTCCTTCCCGGCCGAGGGCGGCTGGGCTACATGATTGGGGTCGAAAAGGACGATCTCCTCTTTCCATTCCAGGGTGTGCTTGTACCCGATCTGCGAAAAGAAGACCGCCATGTCCGACCATTTCTCCTTGGGCCAACTCTCCGGCCGGACCCCCATGAACGTCAGCGCCACCGCCTGCGCCAGGGCCTGGGGCTCCCGGCTCTGGACGGCACGGTAGAAGTTGACCTGGGGCACGCGAAAGTTGCTGCCGCTGGCCGTGAGCAGCTCGCGAACGAACCGGTCGTAGGGCATGTTATTCTTGATGGAGGTGCGAATCCAGCGGTGATACGCCTGAACCGCATTGGGCCAAAGGTTGATGGGGAACTCGGACTTGACCCGCAGCAGATCGCTCCACTTCATCGCCCAGTAATCGGCGAACTCCTCCCGCTCCAGCAGGCGGTCGATCAAGGTGCTGCGCTTATTCGCGTCCTGGTCGGCGAGGAACGTTCTGACCTCCTGGGCGGTGGGCAGCGTGCCGACCACGTCCAGACAGGCCCGGCGAACGAACACGGCATCCGAGCACAGACCGGCCGGCGGAAGGCCCAACTGCTCCAACCTGCCGAGAACCAACTTGTCGATCTCGCCCTCCGGCTTGGGAACAGCAGAGCCTTCAAAAGGGCTCCCCCCGACGCCCTGCGGCTCCAGGTCTACAACCACCGGCTGCTCGCGTTTGAGAGCCCGACCTGCCCTTCGTGGTGATTCGCTCCCGGCCGAGGGCGGCTGGGCCACAATCAGGGCCGCCAAGAGAACGATCACCGAAGTCAACGATGCCTTCTTCATGCTTCGCCATTTCAAATTCGCGATAAGACGCACCAGCACAACAGACCCTCTCCCCATTATAAGACGTTCCGGCGGGATCTCAAATTGCGTTATCCGTGCTCGTCACCCATCGTCCGGCGGATTGCCGCGATGTCTCTCGCCAGACTCTGTCGAAAGAGGAGGGTATCGGAGCTGTGCAGGATGATGTTGAGACCCTTTTGGGCCCATTTGATCTGCAAATTGGGGTCTTCGGGGAAGTGAATTCCTATTCCCAGGCCCTTTTCCCTCACCTTGGAGACGATTTCCTCCACCGCCTCATCGAACCGGGGATTGTCGTATTGCTCGGGCAGTCCAAGACTTACGGAAAGATCGTGGGGGCCGATGATGACCCCACTCAGTCCCGGCACGGCCAGGATTTCGTCCAATCTCTTCATCGCCGGCACGCTCTCAACGTTGATCATCAGAAAGCGGCCCGCATTGCGGCGATTCAGATAGTCGTTCAGCTCAGAGCCAAGGCAGTTGCGGTCGTTCAGCGCCTCCTCCAGCCGCTGTCCTTTCAAGGGGCGCAGTTTTGTTGCCCCGACGAGGTTTCGCACCTGCTCCGGATGCTCAATGTACGGGGCGAGCACCCCCGCCGCTCCCCCATCGAGGACCTTGCATGCCTCATAGGGATCGGGCGAAGGGATACGGACAAGCGGCGGAAGTCCGAGGCTGCTGTAGGCCAGACACATCTGGGCGACGGTCGCCCGATCGAGAGGCATGTGCTCCGTATCGATGAAAACGAAGTCCGCCCCCGCCTTCTTAACGGCTGGCGGCCACAGAGGGGAAGAAGAGACGACCAACGTGCCATAGAGTCGCTTCCCACCTCGCAGCCGCGTTACAAACTCACTGCCATCCATTTCCCTGACTCACTTCTTCAAGAGCCATATTTCGGCGATCCGGGACTGTTCCCGCCAGTTCAGATGGGCCTCATCCGGCTGGTCCCAAGTCACGACGATTTGCCCGCTCCGTACCGCCTCCCGTGGGACCGGGAACTCCTTGATTTCGCCAATTCCCTTGCCATAAGCCGTCGGCACCACGCGGTTGCCATTGATCCGAGTCAGAGCGTCCCCATAGCCGGTGATGCGAATCACGTAGCCGGCATTCGGGTCAACGTGCTCGTACCTGACGGCAATGGGCCAGTCCAGGCTGACCTGCCAGGACAACCGCTTGCGGCTGAAGCCCTCATCCCACCACCAGTAGCCCGGATTGGGATTGCGAATCATCAGTGGATCGGTGGTCCACCCTTCCCCGCGCACCACGTGGGGCGATTTCGCGACATTGCCCACGCTATCGTAGAGACTGCCTGGCCCCGGATTCTCCCAGGTGCGGATTTCCTCCAGCCGCTTGAGCTTCGCCTCCGGCGAGTCCATGGCACGGACCTTCTCGAACTCGTCCTCCAGCCACCAGCGGTTGTTCAGGGGGTAATCGACGTAGTCCAGAATGGCCCCGCGTTCGGCCCCGCTGGCCTGGTACTTTTTGACGCTGGTCTGCAATCCGATGCTCTTGAACAGAGCATCGCACAACTCCACAACGCGTCCGCGCAGCTCGGGAGCAATCGGTTCTGTCGTGGCTCGCCGGAGAACCCGCTGTGCACCGTCTAAGGCCCTCTCGACGCCAATCTCGTGGGCCTTAGCCAGTGACGCGTTTGCCTCTTTCTCCAGTTGCGTCTCGTGCAAGAGCCGCCGCCGCACATAGGCGTCGTAGCTGCTGCGAAGCAGGCATAGTTGCCAGCGACAATTGTCCTTGAGCTGCGGCGCTTTGGCTTCCAGAGCTTGCCAGTGGGAAAGCGTGGCTTCGACACCGCCATTCTGCGATAAGGGGCCATCCCAGTTCTTTTCAAGGGCCAGAATGCCATCCGCGACAGATTCCGCGAGGTCCGGCCGGAAGAAGACCCGCGCATAGTCCTTCAGCACCGCTCGCACGTCAACATCCGGGTCCCAGCCGCGTGCGCTCCAGATCACCTTGTTCACATCATCGTGAATCCCATCCGAATAGGTGAGGAAGCCATCCGTAAAGGGCGCCAGCCGATTGTGCAAGTAGGCGTAGTACACCGGCCGGGGATTCGGGCACTCCCGGCCCAATGTCAGACTGAAGGCCGGGTCCCACCAGGGAACGGGATACTGGCACCGCACCGTGTGAGTGATGTCGGGATAGTGCCGCAGCTTGTACTTTCCCGGAAGCCGCTTTCTCGTCTCGGGAATCGGCGGGCTCGACGGTCCGGCCACCAAGCCACCCAGCCAGTCCGGCGTTTCTTTGTCGAGGTACGCATAGACTTCGTCGATCTGCGCCTTATTGAACCATTGAAGCGAAAGCCATACACGTGCCTGGGGGTGCTGAGCCATCAATCGCTCACCGATGTCCTTGAGAAAAGGCAGGAGCAATTCGGGCGGGTTCGCGCCGGGGTCGCCACCAGGAACGAATACGGCGTCCAACCGTGGGCACGCCTTGTAGAGCGAGGCATGCTTCTCGATCTCCGCTTCGCGCTTTGCCTGATCGCGGAGGTCGAACACCACCGGCGTCCAGACCCAGTAATCGAGATCATATTGGTCGCAGATCTGGCTCAATAGCACGTTCATCCGGTCCCGTGGGACGGTCATATGCGGGCTTGGCTGGTCATCCTCGAACGGGATATTCTCAATGCAGTTGGTCCCAAAGAGAACGAGGTCGCGGATATGCTGCTCATACGCCGATGCACTCCAGGCATCGTAGGAATTGGCCCGGGCGCGGTAGCCCAACTGATGGCCGCGAATGGGATAGGCCGGTGCCGTGGTTATATCCGTTGTGTCTGCTAACGAGGCACGGCCGGGTCCCCAGTCGAGCAGTCTCAACAGGCGTCCCACCCCAAACAGCACACCTCGGGCGTCGGCCCCGATCACCCAAACCACCGGTCCGGCCCCCTGCTCTACGCAGATGCGATATCCTTCTTTTTTCAATTCAGGCAGGTGCGGGACCTTCAGGCCGGCAAGCTCATCGGCGCCCGCCGTGGCAAGGACAATCGTTGGCTTGCGGCCATCATACTCGCTGGAGACCGCCCATTTCAGCCCCGTCCGCTTCTGCACCTCTTCCTCCAACATCCGAGCGGCGACAGCCTCTGTCTTGGAGCGGGGTTTCTCCGCAATCAGGATTCCCGCACGGCTCAAGTCGACGTCCCGAGCCTTCGCGGCTTGGCCACTGAGTGTCACGACGGCGATGACGACGGAGATAATCTTGGCGCATTCGGTTTTCATGTTCAGATATGGTAGCGACAGTACGCGAAATCTCAAGTCTTTGTGGTGGACCCTCGGGTAGAAGATGCTGCCACCCGAAGCCTTGGGACAGGCAGTCTGACGGACTGGGGATCGACATCCATTGCTCGTGTCGGGTAGAACTGGCCGAAGTCCTTGACGCCACCGGAGAATCCGGCTTATATATCTGAGGCTTCAATTACGGAGATGGCACATGAAAACATCGTACCGGCTCATCACAGTCGCATTCCTCTGGGCACTGCTTTCCGCTGCGAGTCCTCTGGCGGCGAAGGAAGACCCCACGGTCTACGTCACTTTCTGGTTCGACACGGAGGACTTTATTCTGCCGCAGGCGGACGACGCCGCCAAGCGGCTGGCGGAGATGTTCTCCAGCAGAGGGGTCCAAGCCACGTTCAAGATTGTCGGCGAGAAAGCCAGGGTGCTGGAGGAACGCGGACGGGACGACGTGATCCTGGCGCTGGCCAAGAACGACATCGCGTATCACTCCACGTGGCACAGCGTCCACCCCACCCCATCCGAGTACTCCCGCGATTTGGGCTGGCAGGAAGGCGTCTCGGAATTCATCCGCCGGGAGGGGGTCGGGCTGGAGACGGTGCGGCGCATCTTCGGCGTCAATGGCTCATGTTACGGCCAGCCCGGAGGGTCCTGGACGCCGCAGAGCTACGCCGCCCTTCGGGCATTTGGGATTCCGCTGTATCTCGACGTCACCTCGCACGTCAACCTGAAGGATCGTCCCTTCTGGTATTGCGGCGTGCTCAACATTCTGGAGCTGGGCGATTGCGTCATGCGCACCGGCTGGAAGGACGAGGAGGTGAAACAGGCGTGCGCGAAATTCGACCGCGTCTCTGGGAAACTGGCCCAGGAAGGCGGCGGGATCATCAGCATCTTCTATCATCCCTGCGAGTTCGTGCACCGGCAGTTCTGGGACGGGGTCAACTTCTCCCACGGCGCCAATCCGCCCCGGTCCGAGTGGAAGCTCCCGCCCACAAAATCGCCCGAGGAACAGGAGCAGGCCTTCAAAGCCTTTGAAGCCTTCCTCGACTACATCGCCCACCACGCCGGCGTGCGTCTGGTGACAGCCAGAGAGATCCCCTCCCTGTACCCAGACCGAGTCTACTCCCATCCCCTGACGCAAGGCGACGTTCGGACGATTGCCGAGGCTTTTCAGAAGCGGCTCTCCTACGTCGATCTGGGCACGCGGGTCGTCTCCGCCGGGGAGGGCCTGCTGGCGCTGTCCCAATTCGTAGCCAAGAGCGATGGAGATCGCCGGCCCGAGAAGGTCGAAGTGGAATTCGCCTACGGCCCGGCCTCCGCAGCGCAACGATTCACACCCGAGGGTACGTTCCGTTGGGATGTGGTTCAGCAAGCCGCACAAGAGTTGATCGAGATCGTCCATCAGACGAAGCAACTGCCCTCCGTGGTCTGGGTGGCCGGCCAACCGACGCGCCCGGAGGACTTCGCCGTCACGTTGGCGTCGGCGGTGGCATCGGTACCGCATCCCGCGGAGGTCCCGCTGCGCCGAGGCGAGTTGGAGGCGAAGAAATTCGTTGCGGACGACTCGCCCAATCTGTGGGGATGGACCATCTTCCCCAAGGATTTCAGGGCGCCCCGCATGATGGAGCTCGCCAAGCTGCAAGCCTGGACGATCAAGCCCGCCATCCTTCGCAAAGCGGACTGAGAAGAGCACCGCATTTCACAAGTCCCGAGATAACGCGGGAGGAGATTGCTTCGTCGCTATGCTCCTCGCAAGGACATGACAGACATTGTATGTCATTGCGAGCGGAGCGAAGCAATCTCGACCGCACGATCCGTGGAATGCGGTGGCAGGTTTCAAAGAGAGGTTGCGTTTGCCACACTTCTGTGAACTGCCGAGATCTCCTCGCGCTGATGTTACTTCCCGCCCGTTCGCTGCCTTTATCTGTTGAGAAGACGAAGAATACAGACAGCAGATTCAGGAGATCGAGCCATGAAAAAGATGCTACTGACAGGCGGACTTATTGCGGCGGCGTCCTTGCTGAACGGCTGTATGATTATCTCATGTGACGAGCAACGGTTTGTGAGGCGCCCCTGTGTCATCGGCAGTCCGCCATGCCGGGTCGTTGGAATAGTCGTCATCCCCCGTGAAGCCGGACCGCGTTCGAACGAGCCCCACCTGCGTGCATGGCATCGACCTTCATCCGCACTTGCCTCTTGCCTCGCCGAGAAGCCGGGCTACAATGACCCGCAACCAGACAGTCAAAATGAGTCTCTGGATCGGACAAAGACAAGGGGAGTCGCACGATTATGAGAACGTCACCTGTTGCAAAGCTGTGTCTCCTGCTGGCGTTTGTGCCGATGATTCATGCGGCGAGTGGGCCGGCCATCCGGCTGGTGGTGGAGGTCGAAGAGGACGTCTACAGCTACGAGCCGGCCGACAACGGGGCCGGGCCACTGTGGTGCCAGGGGTCCACGTGCCTGGTGCGCGTCGGCGAGGACCTCTTCGCGAGCGGGCTGGAGACCATTAAGGGCGCCAAGCCATTGAACAACTGCCGGTGGATGCTGTTCCGCCGGGGTGAGCAAGGCTGGCGGAAAGTGTGTTTCGACCCCTCCGGACGAACCCGGGAGCCCTGTCCGATGGCCGGTTTTCCCGATGGCCGCTTGTTCCTGTCCGTCAATCCGACTTTGAACACCGATCCCAATACCTACTCCGGCCCCGCCCGGCCCCAGATCCTTCAATTCGCCGCCCGCGATGCCGGCAAGGCGGAGCGAACACTGCTGCCAACGTGGTCCGGGACCCCCAAGTTCACAGAGCATTCCTACCGGAGCTTTGCCGCCGACGGCCCGAACCGGGAGATGATCCTGCTGCAAGATGTCGGCTACACGCACGCCGAGTGGACGTTTTTCGATCGAGACGGCCGATGGAGTGCCCAGGGTCAGCTCAAATGGCCCTGGGGCGCGGACTATGTCAAGCCCGAGCCCATCCGCACGTGCTACCCGAACGTGGCTCTCAGGAATCGCGAAGTCCACTTCTGCGGCGTCAGCGACATCATTGAGCCGAACCCCGAGTGGCGGGCCTTCAAGAAGCAACTCACCGGCCGGGATTGGGACTACGACTTCCGGCGGCTTTTCTACACATGGTCGCCCGATATCACCACCGGCAAGTTCGAGCCGTGGTTGGAGATCGCCAGCCGGGAGAAGACCTGCGGCTGGATCAATCCGGGCGATCTGTGGGTCAGCCCGAACGGTGACGTGCACGTCCTCTGGACGGAAAGGGCCCTCGATGAGCGTCTGCGGGAGAAGTTCTTCCCAGGCGAAAAGCAGAGTCACGCGCTGAACTACGCCGTGCTCCGCAAGGGCGCCGTCGTCTCGCGCCGCACGCTGCTGGCGGCGGAGGAAGGCAAATCCAACGAGCGCCCGGGCCGAGGCCGCTTCCAGATCACGCCGGACAACCGCCTGTTCGTGTTCTTCTACGTCAGCGGCTCGAACTCAGCCGGCAAGTCCATCTCGGAGAACCGCCTGCTGGAAATCCTGCCGGATGGCTCCGCAAGCAATTCGGTTCCCGTCCCACTCAAGAAACCGTTCACCGACT
>Ga0315286_10003346_pt1 | contig 15141 bp, 12 predicted proteins | sample YL17G10_0_MG_FD_205038 | JGI IMG/M metagenome (GOLD analysis project Ga0315286, IMG submission 205038) | Sediment microbial communities from Yellowstone Lake, YNP, Wyoming, USA - YL17G10_0 | ecosystem: Environmental > Aquatic > Freshwater > Lake > Sediment | place: USA: Wyoming | collected...
CAGGAATTGATTGAAGCTATTGCTCATCCGGTATTAAAAGAATATCTGGATAAAGAGACAAAATATTATATTAATGAGACGGGTAAATTTGTGGTTGGCGGGCCGCAGTCTGACACCGGCATGACCGGCAGGAAGATCATTGTCGATACCTACGGCGGAACCGTTGCGCCGGGAGGCGGTGCCTTTTCCGGCAAAGACCCGACTAAGGTAGACCGTTCCGCTGCCTATATGACTAGATACATTGCCAAAAATATTGTGGCCGCAGGCCTTGCCGATAAATGCTTATTACATCTGGCTTATGTAATTGGCCGGGCAGAGCCTCTGGCAATAATGGTCGATACCTTTGGCACAGGTAAACTTTCGGAGAGTGCATTTATAAAACTTATCCGGCAGAATTTTGAATTAACCCCGCAAGGCATGATTGAATCCTTAGAACTCTTGCGGCCAATATATAGAAAGACTGCTTGCTACGGACATTTTGGCAGAACAGAACCTGAATTTACCTGGGAACTTACGGATAAGGCAGAGACTTTAAAGAAACAGGCGGGGAGATTATAAAATTTCAAATTCAAAATTTTCGTAATTGGTAATTGGTAAATTGTAATTGGTAATTTTAAATTACGGATTACCATTTACGAATTACGGATTACGGCATTTGAGAGGATTAAAAAGGAGCCTTAATGAATTATGATATCAAAAATATAAAGTTAGCCAAAAAGGGTGCGCTAAGGATTGAATGGGCGGCGAATAATATGCCGGTCCTGGGGCTAATTGCTCAGCGTTTTAAAAAAGAACGGCCTTTAAAAGGTCTTAAGATTGCTGCTTGTTTACATGTTACGACGGAAACAGCGGTATTGATGCGAGTATTAAAGTTGGGTGGTGCGAATTTAGCTTTGTGTGCGTCTAATCCCCTCTCTACACAAGACGATGTGGCCGCATCTTTAGTGAAGAATCTAAAAATCCCTGTACTCGCGATTAAGGGCGAAGATAATAAAACTTATTACCGGCATATTAAAGCAGTTTTAAGTATTAAACCCGATATAACCATGGATGACGGCGCAGATTTAGTCAGCACCATTCATCAGCGGACATTTATGATACATCGTAATATTATCGGTGGAACAGAAGAGACTACTACCGGCGTAATCAGATTGAGGGCATTAGCCGATCAGGGAAAATTACGTTATCCCATCATTGCCGTTAACGATGCCCAAACCAAACACTTATTTGATAACCGTTATGGCACGGGCCAATCTACCATAGATGGAATAATCCGGGCTACCAATAAGTTGTTGGCGGGTTCTACCTTTGTCGTCTGTGGTTATGGTTGGTGCGGTAGGGGTGTAGCCATGCGGGCAAAAGGCATGGCGGCAAAGGTTATTGTAGTAGAGGTTGATTCCTTGCGTGCCTTAGAGGCAACGATGGATGGATACGAAGTAATGCCGATAAAAGATGCCGCAAAAATCGGCGAAGTATTTGTAACTACCACCGGCGATACCAGTATAATTCGCAGGGAACATTTTCTCTTGATGAAAGATGGTGCCATTTTATCTAACTCCGGTCATTTTAACGTGGAGATAGATATACCCGCCTTAACCAAGTTAAGCAGAAAGAAAAGACGTATCCGCGAATTTGTGGACGAATATATCTTAAAAGATGGACGCAAGATTTACTTATTAGGCGAAGGCCGGCTGATCAACCTGGCAGCAGCAGAAGGCCATCCGGCACAGGTTATGGATATGAGCTTTTGCAACCAAGCACTCTCCGTGGAATACTTAAGCAAGAATTATAAGAAATTACAAAATAAGGTTTATGGCGTTCCCCAGGATATCGATAAAAAGATTGCTTATCTAAAATTAAATTCTATGGGCATAAAGATAGATGCCTTAACCAAAGAACAACAAAAATATCTTTCCAGTTGGGAATTAGGAACGTAAATAAAAAATGGCGATTAAGAGAATCGGGGTTTTAACTTCAGGCGGAGATGCTTCCGGGATGAATGCCGCCATTCGTTCGGTAACACGTTATGCCATCCATAATAAATTAGAGGTCATCGGAATATTCCGCGGCTATGCGGGTTTAATCAATGAAGAGTTGGAGCAACTTAATCATCGCTCTGTTTCCAATATTATCAATCGGGGAGGAACGGTTTTAAAAACTGCACGCTGCGATGAATTCCTAACCGAAGAAGGTCAGCGTCGGGCAGTAGAGGTAATCAAGAAGAACAAGATAGATGGGCTTATTTTAATTGGCGGGGATGGTACTTATCGAGGAGGCATAGCTTTAGTGAAGAAATGGGCTATACCTTGTATCGGCGTTCCGGGCACTATTGACAATGACATCAATGGTACGGATTCTACTATCGGTTCGGATACGGCAGTAAATACGGCTTTAGAGGCAATTGATAAAATAAGAGATACCGCGACTTCTATGGAGCGGATATTCGTAGTAGAGGTAATGGGCCGAGAATCTGGCTTTATCTGTCTTCAAGTAGCCTTAGGCGGCGGTGCCGAAGAAGCGCTTTTACCCGAAAGAAAATTTGATTTTCCACAGATATGCCATGAAATAGTCGAAGGCAATATTCGCGGCAAGGTGAGCTGGATTATCATTGTCTCTGAAGGCGCGGCCAAAGCCGAAGACATCGCTAGAAGTATCACCGATATCACTAGCCTGGAAACCCGGGTAGTGGTTTTAGGCCATATACAAAGAGGCGGTACACCTACGGCCCGGGATAGAATTTTAGCCACGCGTTTAGGGGCTGAGGCAGTGGAATTATTCCTTAAGGGCAAGAATGATAAAGCGGTAGGCGTAATTTCCGATAATATTAATGTCGTAGATTTAGAGTTTGCTGTAACTAAAAAAGAATTAAAGGTGGATAGTTTATATAACTTAATTAAAATATTAACTTAAGCGAGGTGTAGTTGGTATGGGAAGAAGGCCGCTGGATATGGATAAAATAGTGCAAGACTTAGTGATGAATGATGATTTAACCGCTAAAAAGAAATTGGCCCAAAGAATTTCTAATATCGCTTATAAAAAAGGTATTTATCCTTCCAGTATTCATGATTTTTATATGGGGCGCGGTAGGTCTGAATTTGGAGGTTTTACTGTGCCGGCGATAAATTTAAGAAGCATGACTTATGATTTAGCCAAAGCCATATTCAGGGTGGCCAAGATTAATAATTCCGGCGCCTTTATTTTTGAAATTGCTAAGTCTGAGATGGGCTATACCAATCAACCGCCTATTGAATATGCCAGTGTAGTTTTAGCGGCGGCGGCAAAGGAAGGTTATACTGGTCCGGTATTTATCCAAGGAGACCATTTCCAGCTTAATGCCAAAAAATTTCAGGAGAACCCCGAGCAGGAGATAGAGAGCTTAAAATCTTTAATCCAGGAAGCTGTGGAGGCCGGGTTCTATAATATAGATATTGATTCTTCTACCTTGGTGGATCTGACTAAATCTGATACCAAGAAACAACAGTATTTTAATTATGAAGTTTGCGCCAAAATTACCCAGTTTATCCGCCAGATTCAACCTAAAGGCGTCCAAGTTTCTGTGGGTGGTGAAATTGGCGAGGTAGGCGGTAGGAATTCTACGCCCGAGGAATTGCGGGCCTTTATGGCCGGGTATAGAGAAAGATTGCGAAAGGGGAGGACCGGAATTAGTAAAATAAGTGTGCAGACCGGGACATCCCATGGCGGCGTAGTTTTACCCGATGGAACAGTGGCCCAGGTAAAATTAGATTTCGATACTTTAAAGACATTATCCGAGATTGCCAAAAAAGAATTTGGCCTGGCGGGTGCCGTGCAGCATGGCGCATCAACCTTACCAGCGGAGGCCTTCCATAAGTTTGCAGAAATAGATACCGCAGAGGTGCATTTAGCCACGGAGTTTCAGAATATGCTTTATGAAAGTAAACATTTTCCCGAAGGATTAAAGACAAAAATTTACGAATGGCTTAAAACCAATGCTGCTTCAGAAAGAAAAACGGGTGAGACCGAAGAACAATTTTTCTACAAGACACGTAAAAAGGCATTAGGGCCGTATAAATTAGAGATTATGGGGCTTTCCCCCGAAGTTCGAAATGCCATTTCCGGAGAAATCGAGGATAAATTTAATTTTCTTTTCAAGCAGCTCAATGCCATAAACAATAAAGACCTAGTCGATAAATATGTCACCTTAAAGCGGGTGATTAGTCGTAAGCGCCAAGAGACAAAAGCAGCACATGTGCATGACGGCGAAGGGGCAGACTAAAAGGAGAAGACAATGCGTTCCGATAAAATTAAAAAAGGATTAGAGCGTGTTCCGCATCGTGCGCTTTTGCATGCCACGGGCTTAAGCAGAAAAGATCTCAACCGGCCTTTTATCGGTATTGCCAGTTCTTTCACCGATCTCATTCCCGGCCATATCGGCATGCGCGATTTAGAGCGTTACATCGAACGGGGAGTCTGTTACGGCGGTGGTGTACCATTTTTATTTGGTATTCCGGGAATCTGCGACGGTATTGCCATGGGCCATTTAGGAATGTGCTATCCTCTGGCCTTAAGAGAGATAGTGGCGGATACTATTGAAACCGTCTGTAATGCCCATCAATTAGATGGTATTGTCTGTTTGACTAACTGCGATAAGATTACGCCTGGTATGCTGATGGGTGCGGCGCGGTTAAATATTCCGGCGATCATTGTTACTGCTGGTCCGATGTTATCCGGCCGTTACAATAAAAGAAAATTAGCCTTTGTGCATGATACCTATGAGGCATTAGCACGGGCAAAAAAAGGCGAAATTTCTCCAAAAGAATTAGCTTGTTTAGAGATGGAGGCTTGTCCCGGTGCTGGTTCTTGTCAGGGCCTATACACTGCCAATACGATGGCCTGCCTGACGGAGACCATGGGCATGTCTTTGCCGGGTTGTGGGACGAGTCTAGCTGGCTCTGCCAAGAAACGCAGGATTGCCCAAGCTAGCGGTGAGCGCATTACGGAATTAGTGAAAAAAAATATCACCCCTTTAAGTATTATCCATAAGCAATCTTTGGAAAATGCTATTGTGGTGGACATGGCTTTGGGCGGCTCAACCAATACGGTTCTACATTTAATGGCGATTGCCCATGAAGCCGGTATTAAGTTAGACTTGAAAACATTTGATAAAATCAGCAAACGCACTGCGCATATTACTAATCTGGAGCCTAGCGGTACGCACTTTATGGAAGATTTGGAGTATGCCGGTGGGATTCCTGCAGTTTTGAAACGCTTAAAGAAAAAATTACACAATACGAAGACGGCAAGCGGCAGAAAAATATTTGATATTGCTGATGAAGCTTGTATCTTTGATGAAGAGGTAATTCGCCCCTTTAATCGCGCTTATCATAAACAGGGCGGCATTGCCGTTTTATTCGGAAATCTTGCGCCCGATGGAGCAGTGGTTAAACAGTCAGCAGTAAGTCCTAAGATGATGAGCTTTCAAGGACGGGCGAAAGTCTTTAATTGCGAAGAAGAGGCGATGCGAGCGATTTTGGGCGGTAAAATAAAAAAAGGCCAGGTGATTGTTATTCGCTATGAAGGTCCTAGCGGTGGGCCGGGTATGCGCGAGATGCTTGCGCCAACCTCGGCGATCGTAGGGATGGGTTTAGCCGAATCCGTGGCCTTGATTACCGACGGAAGATTTTCCGGCGGCACCAAAGGCCCCTGTATCGGACATATTTCGCCGGAAGCTTCTGCCGGAGGCCCCATTGCCATTTTAAAAGATAATGATACAATTACTATAGATATTCCCAATAGAAAATTGGAAGTTAAGTTAAGCCAATCTGAAATAGGAAAAAGATTCGCATTTTGGAAACCTGTACCACCTAAGATTAAGACAGGTTGTCTTGCGCGATATTCTAAGTTGGTTAGCTCGGCGGATAAAGGAGCAATTTTAAGTTAAAAAATGACTGGTGCACAGATATTAATTGAGTGCTTGAAACGCGAAGGGGTAGAGGTGATGTTTGGTTATCCCGGCGGACAGGTTCTACCCATTTTTGATGCGCTCTACGATGCGGATATAAAATTTATCCTGGTGCGTCATGAACAAGGGGCAGCCCACGCCGCAGATGGATATGCCCGCGCCACCGGCAAGGTCGGAGTTTGTATTGCTACTTCCGGGCCGGGAGCTACCAATTTAACTACAGGTATTGCTAATGCCTATATGGATTCCATTCCTGTTGTGGCGATTACCGGCCAGGTAAAGACCTTTCTTATCGGCAACGATGCCTTTCAGGAAGCAGATGTGACGGGCGTCACCCGACCGATCACTAAACATAATTTTTTAGTCAGAGATGCCAAGGATCTGGCGCGGATTATCCGAGAAGCTTTTTATATTGCCTCAACCGGCAGGCCCGGACCGGTCTTAATCGATATTCCTTCGGATGTACAGATGCAGGATACGGAATTCATTTGGCCGGAAGAAGTCAAAATCCGAGGATATAACCCTACTTATTTTGGCCATCCCGGACAAATCAAAAAGGCCGCCAAATTAATTAGTCAGGCAAAAAGACCAATCCTTTATACCGGAGGAGGAATTATTACTTCCGGGGCGCATCTAGAGTTAAAAGGACTGGCTGAGAAAACCAATATCCCTGTGACTAATACTCTTATGGGTTTGGGTGGTTTTCCCGGCACGCATGAACTTTTCTTGGGCATGCTGGGGATGCATGGCACAGCCTATGCCAACCACGCTATTATGGGGTCAGATTTAATTATTGCAGTGGGTGCGCGTTTTGATGACCGGGTTACCGGAAGGTTAGATGCTTTTGCGCCAACGGCTAAGATCATTCATATTGATATTGATCCCGCATCGATAAGCAAAAATGTGAAAGTGGATGTGCCTATCGTCGGGGATGCCAAGAATATCTTAGGGCAATTATTAGAAGAAATCAAGAAGGGCCCTGATACTGGCGAGTGGCTGGCAACCATCGAGTCATGGAAGAAAAAATATCCTTTAACCTATAAAGACGGCGGAAAAATCAAACCTCAATATGTTATCGAACAGATTTATCAAGCCACTAAAGGAGAAGCGATTATCACTACCGAAGTTGGGCAAAACCAGATGTGGGCCTGTCAGTGGTATAAATATACGCACCCGCGGACTTATATATCTTCGGGTGGCTTAGGCACCATGGGTTTTGGTTTTCCGGCAGCAATGGGCGCTAAGCTGGGTTGCCCGGAAAAAATTGTCTTCGATATCGCCGGTGATGGTTCGATTCAAATGAATATTCAGGAATTAGCTACCTGTGTGGCCAATAAAATAAATGTCAAAGTAGCTATATTAAACAACGGCTATCTAGGCATGGTCAGGCAGTGGCAGGAATTATTCTATAAGAAACGTTATTCCTACACTAAGTTATATAATCCAGATTTCGTCAAATTAGCCGAAAGTTACGGTGCGGCGGGCATCCGGGTTAGCAAAAAAGAGGAAGTGCGCCCCGCTATTGAAAAAGCGTTATCAATAGACAATACTGTATTTATTGATTTTCATATTGAGCCGGAAGAAAATGTCTACCCGATGGTGCCGGCAGGCGAAGCTATAAATAGAATGTTGGGAGGATTGGCTTAATGCGGCATACGATTTCGGCATTAGTGGAGAATAAATTCGGCGTCTTGGCGCGTATCGCCGGATTATTTAGTGCGCGAGGTTATAATATTGCCTCACTAGCGGTGAGTGAAACACTGGATCCCAGCGTTTCTTATATGACCATCGTGGTGGAGGCAGAGGATGAGAAGATATTGGAGCAGATAAAGAAACAACTGAATAAACTTATCGATGTGATCACGATTACCGATTTTACCAAAAAAGAGCACGTGGACAGAGAGCTTATTTTAGCCAAAGTTAATTACAGCGCTAAGGAGAAAAACAAATTAGAAAACATTTTAAATAAATATCTGGCCAAGATAATCCAGCATAAAGGCGATGCGGCGATTATTGAGGCGGTGGGCGAACAAGCACAGATAAGACAATTGCTGGAGGCGTTAAGTCAATTCGGGATTAAAGAATTGGTAAAGACGGGTAGAATTGCCATGGCATATTAAATAAGGGAGGTAATCAATGGCCAAAATTTATTATGATCAGGATGCAGATTTAAATCTCCTTAAAGAAAAGACAATTGCCATTATCGGTTATGGGATACAGGGGCGCGGCCAGGCTTTGTGCCTACGCGATTCGGGTTGCCGGGTGATCATTTCCGAACTAGAAGGCACGCCTAATTTCGAACAGGCAAAATCAGACGGTTTTGTTCCGGTAGCTGCTGTCGAAGCCGCTAAATCCGCGGATATCATTCAGATCTTAACCCAGGATCATGTGCAGGCTAAAGTTTACCAAGAGAGTATTAAGCCAAATCTAAAAAAAGACAAAGCCCTTTGCTTTTCACACGGTTTTAACATCAGATTTAGACAGATAAAACCACCCAAAAAAGTGGATGTGTTTATGGTGGCGCCTAAAGGGCCGGGAGCTTTGGTAAGGAAAATGTATGAAGAAGGCAAGGGTGTTCCTTGTCTATTAGCGGTTTTTCAAGATGCCAGCGGCCAAGCCAAAAAATTAGGGCTGGCTTATGCCAAGGCGATCGGCGGAACTCGGGCCGGAGTAATTGAGACCACCTTTGATGAAGAAACCGAAACCGATCTCTTCGGTGAACAGGCAGTTCTCTGCGGCGGGGTAACTGAATTAATTAAAGCCGGATTTGATACCTTGGTGGGAGCCGGATATCAGCCGGAGATTGCCTATTTTGAAGTCCTGCACGAATTAAAACTGATTACGGATTTAATTCAAGAGGTAGGTATCAGCGGAATGCGCCGGAGGGTTTCTAATACCGCCTGTTACGGTGACTTAACCCGCGGCCCGATGATTATTAATGCCAAGACCCGTAAAATAATGCAGAAGATTTTAAAAGAGGTCAAATCCGGAAAGTTTGCCCGGGAATGGATTAAAGAGAATGAAACCGGCAGGACGAATTTTAATCGATTACTAAAAGAGGCCGATGAGCATCCGATAGAAAAAGTAGGACAACAACTGCGTCAGATGATGCCGTGGATGCGTAAATAGGTAAAAATTTTAGGCGGGTCCTGCCTTAGACTGTTTCTCGCTCGCTATATGCGCGCTCGAAATCAGTCCAAGTCACCCGCTAAAATGTTACCTGAAAATAGAATATGTCAGAGAAAATAATTATTTTTGATACTACTCTGCGCGACGGAGAACAGGCGCCGGGAGCAAGCCTTAACCCACAAGAGAAATTAGAAATCGCCCATGCGCTTGCGGATATGGGGGTAGATATTATTGAGGCAGGCTTTCCCATTGCCAGTAAGGGAGAGCTTGAGTCAGTTCAGCAAATTGCCAAGGCCGTTAAGGGCCCGGTAATCTGCGGTTTGGCCCGGGCAATAAAAGCAGATATTGATGTCGTATATGAGGCAGTAAAATATGCCAAGCATCCGCGCATTCATGTATTTTTAGCCACCTCTAAAATTCATATGCAATATAAATTAAAAAAAGCCGAAGATGAAATTCTTCGCCTGGCCGTAGAATTTACCAAGTATGCTAAGCGTATGTGCCGGGATATAGAATTTTCTCCTGAGGACGCCTCCCGCACGGAAAAAGAATTTCTTTTTAGGGTGGTGGAGGCAGTAATTGACGCAGGCGCAACCACCGTCAATATACCCGATACCGTCGGATATACGGAGCCGCAGGAGTACGGTTGTTTAATCAGGGCAATCAAAGAAAATGTCCCCAATATTGATAAAGCAATTGTTTCTGTGCATTGCCATAATGATTTAGGCTTGGCAGTGGCTAATTCTCTGGAAGCAATAAAAAATGGCGCCCGACAGGTAGAGTGCACCATCAATGGAATCGGTGAGCGCGCAGGAAATGCTTCCATGGAAGAGATAGTGATGAGTATTCGTACGCGCAGAGACATATTCAGTAATCTGGATACGCAGATTAAGACTACTTCGATTTATAAAGTTTCGCGGCTGGTCAGTAAACTTACTGGCTTTGTAGTCGCCCCTAATAAAGCAATCGTCGGAGGAAATGCCTTCCGCCATGAATCCGGTATTCATCAGGATGGCGTATTAAAGGAACGTTCTACCTATGAGATTATTAGACCTGAGGATGTAGGTTTTACCGGAACGGGTATTGTTTTGGGAAAACATTCCGGTAGACATGCCCTTGGTGAAAGGCTAAAAGAATTAGGGTTTAGCCTTGCGCCGGAACAGCTTAATACCGTTAATGAGCGTTTTAAAGCCTTAGCGGATAAAAAGAAAAATATTTTTGATGATGATTTGATTTCTATAGTAGAGGATGAAATTAAACTGATTAAACCCATCTGGAAACTGGAGAGTTTTACGATTAATTCCGGCACCAAAATTATCCCTAGCGCAGAAGTAAGTTTAAAATATAAAAATAAGATCCTTTCTGCCAAGTCTTCTGGCGACGGTCCGGTAGATGCCTGTTATAAGGCGATAGATAAGATTACCGGTATTAAGGGAGACCTTCAGGATTATCGTATTGAAGCAGTTACCAAAGGAAAGGATGCCTTGGGCGAGGTAGGCATTAAATTAAAAGCCAAAGGTAAAGTGGTAACCGCGCGTGGTTCAAGCACAGATATTATAGAAGCCTCGGTTAGGGCATACATTAACGCTCTTAATAAAATAGAAACGCTTTAAATCCCCTTATCCAAATAATGGATAAAGAATCTCTTCCTAAGCTCTACGGCGTTTTAGGCTATCCGGTCAAGCATAGCTTCTCTCCTCTAATGCAGAATAAGGCATTCCAAGCCCTAAAAATAAATGCAAAATATCTGCTTTTTGAAAAAAGACCAGAAGAAATCGATGGCTTCTTGCATTCGCTAAGAAAAGAAAATATTTATGGCCTGAATATAACGATTCCTTATAAAGAGAAGATATTGGACTTTGTTCGGTTAAATAAAGAATCTTCTTACCTAGGAGAAATAAAAGCAGTGAATACCATAGCTCTAGAAAATGGCATCTGGAATGGCTTTAATACGGATATCCCCGGATTTTCTAAGGCCTTAAGAGAGCATATTGACCCGAAAAATAAAAGAGCGGCCATCTTGGGTGCGGGAGGTGCGGGCAGGGCAGTTGCCTACGCCTTGGCACTGTCAGGTGTAAGTGAGATATCTATTTTTGATATTGATGAATTTAAGTCAATAAATGCCACCGATACGATAAAAAAACTATTTCCTAATTTTGCGATATCACCCGTCTCTAATATTGAGAAGTTAGATATAAAAAATAAAGATTTACTTATCAACGCTACTCCCGTGGGATTAAAAAAAACAGACCCTTGCTTAGTAAGAGAAGAGATGCTAGATAAGAATCTATTTGTCTATGACCTCATCTATAATCCACCTGAGACAGAATTATTGGCCGTAGCAAAAAAGGCGGGTGCAAAGGTTGCCAATGGCTTAGGTATGCTTCTTTATCAAGGCATGCTTTCTTTTCAGATTTGGACAGGTCAGAAGGCCCCGAAAGAAATTATGCGAAAAGCACTGCTAGGAGGATTATGATGGGCGAGATTCTTAGCTTTATCTTTGGCTCTATCGTCGGCAGTTTCTTAAACGTCTGCATATACCGCATGCCGCTGGGCAAATCCGTGGTCTGGCCGGGTTCGCATTGTCCTAAATGCGAAAAGAAAATTCCCTGGTATGACAATATCCCTTTTATCAGTTATTTACTCTTGGAAGGCAGATGCCGTTTTTGTAAAGAAAAAATATCGCTAAGATACATAGTTGTGGAATTACTCACTGCCATAATGTTTGTCATTTTCTTTCGTTATTATAGACTAAGTTATGATTTCTTTGTTTATCTGGTTTTAGCCTGCAGTCTCATTATTGCTACTTTCGTAGATATCAAGCATAGGATTATACCGGATGAAATTTCCTTAGGCGGTATAGCTATAGGGTTCATATTCAGTATAGTGAGAAATATCATCCAGCCCTGGTCGCCGGTTGACCATTCAATCATCAATCTCTTCCTTTATCCGCCGCCGGTTTTAGATTCTTTTTTGGGCATTTTAATGGGAGGCGGAATTATTTATTCTATCGGTAAAGTTTTTGATTGGGTTTACTTTAAAAAACTAAAAAAACCCCCTATCCAGGGCGAAACCGAATCTATGGGCGGCGGCGATGTAAAGTTACTGGCGATGATTGGCGCATTCTTGGGTTGGCAGAAGGCAATACTGACTTTTTTCCTGGCTCCCTTTTTTGGATTAATTATTGGTGTAATCAATCTCATTTTTAAAAAAGACCATACCATACCCTATGGTCCATTCCTATCTTTGGCCGCTCTTCTTTCTTTACTCTGGGCAGATAAAATAATCGGCCTCATCTTTATTCGATGAACGGCATCACTCTATGAAGATAAACTTAAGTGATTATCTTTTGGCTACTCTTTCCCGGGATAAATGGAGAAGGGTAGGAGCGTGTAAAAGATCCGGAGTAGTAACCCCTTTATTTTCCCTGTATTCTAAAAAAAGTCTGGGTATAGGCGAACTGGATGATCTTAAACTGCTCATCGAATGGGCTAAGTTAACCGGAAACTCCATAATTCAGCTCTTACCCTTAAATGAAGTAGGCTCTATTTTCTGTCCTTATGATGCCACTAGCTCCTTTGCCTTGGAGCCGGCATACATATCTTTAGAACTACTCTCTACAAATAAGAAAATTAAAGCTAAGATAGAGAAGATAAGAAAGACATTCCCTTCTGGTAAAGCCTACGTTAATTATCGGATAAAAGAAGAAAAAATAGGTTTACTTTGGGATATATATCTTCAAACTACAAGCTGTGATTCCAGAGAATTTAAACAATTTATCGCAGAAAATAATTACTGGATTGAAGATTTTGCACTATTTAAAGTGCTCAAAATTTATCATGACGGTAAAGCCTGGTACGATTGGCAGGATAAATATAAAAAACATGATAAACAAGAACTAGGGATTTTTAAAGGCGAGCATGCAAAAGAGATTAATTTTCAACTCTGGGTACAATGGCAGCTTTACCGGCAGTTTAAGGATGTAAAAAAACATGCCGGAAAAAATAAAGTTTTGTTAAAAGGAGACCTGCCGGTTCTGGTATCCCGGGATAGCGCGGATGTCTGGGCGCATCCGGAATTTTTTAAATTGGAATTTGTTGCCGGCGCACCGCCAGACATGTATGCTGCCTTAGGGCAGCGCTGGGGTATGCCGACCTATAACTGGGAGAAGATAGCTGCCGATAATTATCGGTATCTAAAAGAAAAACTTAAATATGCTCAAGAGTTTTACGATATCTTAAGAATTGACCATGTAGTGGGATTATTTCGCATTTGGAGTATACCTTATAATGAACCACTGGAGAACCAGGGACTGAATGGATTTTTTGACCCTAAAGAAGAAAGCAAATGGCTAGAACACGGTAAGAAAATATTATCGGTAATCCTTGAGAATACCCAGATGCTCTTATGTGCGGAAGACCTCGGCGTAATTCCTAAGATCTGCCCGGAAACGCTGGAGAAGTTTGGGATTCCGGGAAACGATGTCCAGCGCTGGACGAAAGATTGGAAGGTAAAGCATGATTTTCTCTTGTCCTCGGATTACCGCGTTTTATCTGTAGCGATGTTATCCACCCATGACACTACCAATTGGCCAGCCTGGTGGGAGAATGAAGCAGGGACTATAGATGAAGCGCTTTTTATCCGAAAGTGTAATGACCGCAAGATAAATTACGAGCACATTAAAGATAAGCTATTTAATTTCAGTCTTTCACGGCACGGCAGATTGCGCTGGTTAGATAGCGTAACATCCGTTGATACATTAGTAAATATTTTGGGTAAAAAGAAAGAAGAGCTTAAGGATTTTATCGATTTGTATGAAAATAGTTATCAGGAAAAAGAGAAACTCTGGAAGCATTTAAAACTTAAAGGGCCAATGCGAGAAAAATCTGATGTAGAAATTGTGCGCCAAGCCTTAAAAATAACTTTAGATTCCAGCGCTATATTTTGTATAAATCTCGTCACCGATTGGTTATATTTAGCCGGTATCTTCAAAGATGATTCCTACCAATATCGCATCAATACCCCGGGAACAATCAGCGAAAAGAACTGGTCTCTGGCTATTCCGCTTTCTCTAAAAGAATTATTGAAGCATAAGGTAACTAAAGAAATCCGCAAGCTGATTGCGAATTCGGGAAGAATGGAATAATGGGGTCAGATTTATTTTCTGTCTTAATAAATAATTCCGACCCCGTTTTACCGTTCACAATTTACCATTTTGAAATGGAAGTGGTATAATTGAGAAAAGTAAAAGAGTGCGCTTAAGTAAGGAGGTCTAAAAATGCTTAAAAGATGCCAAATCCTACTAACCGATTGGCTGATAGAGTATGGAAATTGTATTGCTGAAGTATATGATGTTAGTTTTTCGGAGGCAGTGAGAGTTTTAATGTCTGTTGGAGCAATGGCAGCCATAACTGAATTAGACCCAAAATATAAATCTAGTGTTTCTATCAAAAGAATGCTAGAAAAAATGAGAAACACACCTCCGGGAAAATTAAAAGAGGAAATATGTCATCGCCAATTATCCGAACTTTATCATGAGGCAAGGAAAGCAATAGAGTTTAGAATGTCCTGGAGAAGAAAAAAAGAAAGATAGTCTAATAAATCTTTATTAAGTATTTTTCCCCGGGGCTGGACTTAAAACGTTTCAGCCCTTTTTGTTTACTATTACCATTTTGAAATGGGAGTGGTATAATTGGATTACATATGTCAGTATTACAGGGACCGGAATTTTATATTTCCAAAAGAGTAGGCAGGGCGATTATTGATTACCAGATGCTCTCTGACGGCGATAAGATTGCCGTGGCGGTATCCGGCGGTAAGGATAGCCTGACGCTACTGCGCGTTTTAGCTGACCGTCAGAAATTTGTGCCCATCAAATATAAGCTTCTGGCCGTGCATATTGACCTGGGATATCCGCGTTCCTACGCCAAGCCGTTAGAAAAGTATTTTAAGGAAATTAAAGTTAACTACCATATTGAAAAGGTAAAAATAAAAACCAAAGATATTTCCTGTTTCTGGTGTTCCTGGAATAGGAGAAAAGCGCTCTTTGAGGTTGCCGACCGTTTTGGCTA
>Ga0315286_10003348_pt1 | contig 15136 bp, 13 predicted proteins | sample YL17G10_0_MG_FD_205038 | JGI IMG/M metagenome (GOLD analysis project Ga0315286, IMG submission 205038) | Sediment microbial communities from Yellowstone Lake, YNP, Wyoming, USA - YL17G10_0 | ecosystem: Environmental > Aquatic > Freshwater > Lake > Sediment | place: USA: Wyoming | collected...
TGGCGAGTCGTCGTGCATCTCGTGCGGCACGTGCCTGCAAGTATGCCCGACCGGCTCGTTGGTGGACAAGCGGAGCGCTTTCATGGGGCGCAACGTCCAGGCCGAGCGCATCCAGAGCACGTGCAGCCAGTGCAGCGTGGGCTGCGGCATGGAGATCGTCGCGCGCGGAGGCAGTGTGCTGCGCGTGGAAGGGAAGTGGGACGCGATACCCAACGGCGGGCTGTTGTGCAAGAAGGGGCGCTTTGATCCGCTGTACGACGAGCGGGAGCGCGTGACGCAGCCTATGGTCCGCAAGAATGGGTCCCTCAAAGCGGTGAGCTGGGATGATGCTCTGACCTTCGCGGCGCTGCGCCTGGGGAGTGGCAGGGTAGGTGTGCTGACTTCGACCAATGCCACGAACGAGGCGTTATACGTGCTCAAACAGGTGTTCCTTAAGGGCGCGCGGAAGGCCAGCATTGGCTTGCTCGACGGCGCGGCGCCCGCGCCCCTGCGCCCAGAAGGCAAGCTTACCGACATAGCCCACGCCGATCTGATCCTGGTGGTGGGGGCTAACCCCGTCGTCGATCAGCCGGTCGCCTCGTACCTGATCAAGCGCGCCGCTGATGCCGGAGTCCCGCTGGTGGTGGTGGATGGGGAGGAAAATGGTCTGATCCCGTTTGCCTCGAGGGTCCTGGCGCTGGACGAAATTGCTCAAGCCGTGGATCTGGCGGCGCGGGCCATGCACCCGATGGTCGTCTACGGGCCTGCGGAGTCGCCGTCCCGATGGTCCGGCATCGGGGACCGCTTCCTTTGCGGTGGCCCGCCCTCAAAGGCCATCCGGGCGCTGCAGGAGCTGGGCGCGGCGACCTTTGTTGCCCTGGTGCCAGGGGTCAATACCCGGGCCGCCGTTGCCCTGGGTTTGAGCCAGGGATTTGATGTGGGTCAAGTGGACACTCTGTACCTGCTGCTGGGTGAGGAAGTATGGGATGGAGAGGGGACGATGGAGGAGGTCGCTCCGGGGACCTGTGCCATCGTGCAGGCAAGCTACGCATCACCCTGGACGGAGCGGGCGGAGGTGGTGCTGCCCATGGCGATCTGGTCAGAGCGGTCCGGGAGCCTGACCAACCTGGATGGAATGGTACTGTCCGCGAAGCAGGCGGTGGATGCCGAAGGGGAGGCGCTGCCCGACTGGCAGATCCTGTCCCAGCTTGCCGGGAAGCTGGGGGCGAAAGTGGCTCCGTCCCTGGAAGAGCTGACGGCTCTTGCGACCGAAGAGCTGAGAAGATAGGAGAACGTATCATGGCCAAGATCAAGATTGCCACAGACTGGTTGGCGGCATGTGCCGGATGTCACATGTCCCTGCTGGACATCGACGAACGCATCGTGGCGCTGCTGGAGCACGTCGAGTTCACGTCGAGCCCAATCACCGATCTCAAGCATCCGCCGAAGGAAGGGGTGGTCGTGGGTCTCCTGACGGGCGCCATCAGCAACACGCACAACGTCGAAGTCGCGAAGCAAATGCGCGAACGGTGCAGGATCCTGGTGGCGGTGGGGGACTGTGCCACCTTTGGTGGCATCGTCGCCATGCGCAACATGGTCGGCACCGAGGCGGCCTTGAAGCGTGCCTATTTGGAAACAGAGACCACCGTGGATGGGTTCATTCCCGATTCGGATGAGTTGGGCCGGCCGCTGGAACGGGTTACCGGGTTGGACAAGGTGGTTGACGTGGACGTGTTCATCCCTGGCTGCCCGCCAAGCGCCGATTGCCTGTTCTTTGCCCTATCGGAACTGGTTGCTGGGCGCATGCCGGTGTTGCCGCCCGAGCAATTCAAGTACGACTAGACTGGAGAGGAACAGCCATGGCTGGTCAGAAAATCACCATTGAGCCAGTGACGCGCATCGAAGGCCACGCGCGGGTTACGATACACCTGAACGATGCCGGTGAGGTCGAGCAGACGTATCTCCACGTGGACGAGTTCCGCGGGGTGGAAAAGTTCTGTGAAGGCCGGCCCTACTTTGAGATGACGCACCTGACGCAGCGCATCTGCGGCATCTGCCCGGTGAGCCACCACCTGGCTTCGGCAAAGGCGTGTGACGCGGTCGCCGGAGTCAAGCCGCCGCGGCCGGCGCTGTTGCTGCGCGAGCTGCTGCACATGGGTCAGATGGTGCAGTCACACAGCCTGCACTTTTTCCACCTGGCGGCGCCCGACCTGATCTTTGGGTTTGACGCCGACCCGGCGAAACGAAACGTGATTGGCATCATCGAAGCCTACCCGGCGCTGGCGCTCAAGGCAGTGAACCTGCGCAGGTATGGGCAGCAGATCATAGAGCGGCTGGGGGGCAAGCGAGTGCATCCTAACCTGTGCGTGCCAGGTGGCGTCAACGGCCCGCTCAGCAGAGCGGACCGGGATGCCATGGCCGCCGAGCGGGAAACCATGCTGGGGTACGTGCAAGAGGCAATTACGATCGGCAAGGACCTGCTTGGGGCGGACCCGCAACTGACTCAGTCCTTTGCTTCGTTTCCGACCGGGTACATGGGCATGGTGGACGAAGAGGGTGGCCTGCAGCTCTACGACGGGCAGATCCGGGTGAAGGATGCCGAAGGGCGACTGGTGGCCCAGTTCGAGCCGTCGGACTATCGGGACTATGTGGCCGAACACGTCGAGCGCTGGTCATTCCTCAAGTTCCCCTACTACCGTGATCTGGGCTGGCCACAAGGGGCATATCGCGTGGGGCCGCTGGGACGGCTCAACGTGATCGACAAGGTGGGTACCCCTCTGGCCGACGAGGAGTTCAAGCTCTACCGTGGGTCGCAGGTCAACGGCAAACCAGTCGAGGGCTCGCTGTACTACCACTATGCAAGGCTGATCGAAGACCTGTACGCCGTCGAGCGCATCGGCGAGCTGCTGGACGATCCGGATATACTGTCCAAGGACGTGCGGAACTACCCGGCGACCAGGCTGGTTGGGCATGGGGTGGGCGTCGTCGAGGCCCCGCGCGGAACGCTCTTCCACGAGTACTGGGCCGACAGCGATGGCCTGCTTACCCGCGTGAACCTGATTGTGGCCACCGGCCACAACAACTGGGCCATGAACCAGGCAGCGGGCATGGTGGCCAAACAGTTTGTCGACGGCCAGAAGCTGACGGAGGGAATGTTGAACCGGGTCGAAGCGGCCATCCGCTGCTATGATCCGTGCCTGTCGTGCGCCACACACGCGCTGGGGCAGATGCCCCTGGAAATCGAGCTGGTGGCTGCCAATGGCATTGTTCTGGACAGCCTGGCCCGGTAAGAGAAGCGAGAGGTCCATGAGGTCCTGAAAGTGTGACCATGTCGCGAATGCTGGTGATCGGTTATGGCAACCGGGATCGGGGCGACGACGGGGTCGCGTTCCATGTGATCAATGCCCTGCGGCGAGAGCTGGGACAGGAGCCGTTGGGCGAGGAAGAGACAGGACTCTGTCAACTGGGCTGCCAAATCGACTCGGCTTTTGTACTGCAACTGGCGCCCGAATGGGCGGAAGTGGCGGCGGATTACGAGCGGTTGGTCTTTGTGGACGCGCATGTGCACCCCGATGCGGATAGTCTCTGCTGTGCGCCGGTCCAGCCAGAGTGCACGACTGCGGCGTTTACCCACCACATGACGCCGGCCATGTTTCTGTCGGTGTTGCAGGCGCTGTACCATCGCCAGCCGGCTGGATGGATGGTGTCCATCCGCGGCCACCGGTTCGACTTCGAGCGCGAGCTGTCTGACGCGGCTGCGGCACAGGTGACGATGGCGGTCGAACAGATCCTGCGTTTGAAGAGAGAGCCGGCAGAAACCGGTAGCGAAGCCGGTCTTTTTGCTCAAGACTGTGCGCTCGAGTACAATGCGACTGAAAACCAGAGAAGGGAGATAGCGAGTATGGAACAAAACACCGAAGCGATCTTGCGCGAAGCGATCCAGGGTGAGATTGAGTCGAATCGACTGTACACCGATGCTGTCGGGTTGGTGCGCGCCGAGCACGTCAAAGAGGCGCTGCGCCAGTTGGCCATGGAGGAATTGGGGCACAAGACTAGCCTGGAATTGATGTTAGCCAACCCGGGCCAGATGCGCTGGCAGGTGCGCAAGCTTCAGGAAGCGAAGATCCAGGACATGGGCATCGGCGACCACCTGGTCGTCAAGCCGTTGGGACCGGACTCGACCTTCCAGGACGTGTGCATTTTCGCTTCCAAGAAGGAGCGGTCTTCGCACGAACTCTATCGCAACCTGGCGCAACAGAGCGAGGGTTCGGTCCGCGAGCTGTTGGAGGCGATGTCCGCGGATGAGCTGCGCCACAAGAATCTCGTCGAAGGTTGGTACGAGGAAGTCGTTTATCAGGATTTCTAAGGAGGGGTTGGATGGCAAGAATCCTCGTGGTAGATGATGACCCTGACTTTGTGGTAACCACCCGGATAGTGCTCGAGCGAGAGGGGCACACGGTTGTGTCTGCGGCCAATGGCAGCGAAGCGCTGCAATGTGTTGCAGAAGACACGCCCGACCTGATCATCCTCGACGTGATCATGTCCACCGTGCTGGATGGCTTGTCAGTGTCGCAGGAGCTGGCCGACAACGCCGACTACAAGGGCATCCCCATAGTCATGGTGACTTCCATCGCCAGCACCGGATACGCAGAGTTGTTCCCCACGGACGAGTACCTGCACGTGGATACTTTTCTGAGCAAGCCGGTGGCCCCTGAGCGCCTGCTAAAGGAAGTCAGCCGGCTGCTCAGTCGCTAGAACGCTCGCCACCGCTCAGGAAGCGGCCTGCCCAGTGCGCAGGCACAGGGTACTCCGCAGCACAGTGTCCACCTCCTGAACGACGGTTGGCAAGCCTGTCCCGCTGAGGAACTGGAGGTGGCTGTGCGGCTGCTCCTGGATTCAAGATCCTGGGAGCATGCCTGCGCAGCCACCTCCTTGCTTTTGAGCAGCCCCTCTGTCAGACCTCGCACCTGTATGGTCTAGGGTACGAGGGGAAAGGAGTTACACCCCTGATTCCACCCTTGAGAGGATAGAATGGACAAGATTGGCGTGCTACAATAGGTCTAGCCTCGAAAACGCGTGATCACGCGACGGCTCATGTCGTGCCGTCGTTGCGTGCTGCTCGTGGAGTGTGGAGTCGGGGAGGAGAGGTGAGAGCATGAACAGGAAAACGGCAATCGTTGGCGTACTGCTGCTGGCTCTGCCTGCTTGGGCCCTTGCCTTGCCCAGTGTGCAAATGGCTGGCGTCGTGGTCGAGCGTTTGACGAACGGCGATTTCGAAGAGGGCTTTGGTTCGACGGCGCTGGGTTTGGTGGGAACGGGATGGCGCCCGTTCAGCAGTGGCGGCGATGCCGCATACGGGTTCTACAAGGAGGAATGGGCGCCCGTTGTCTACAGCGGCAAGCATTCCCAATTGATCGAGATTAACACCCGAGGGTACGGGATGTCGCAACCGGATCACTATGCGGGGATCTATCAGACGGTCGCAGTAGTGCCAGGAACACCGTACGAGTTGACACTGCACGGTATGCTGCGCGCGCTGGAGGAGGATCCGGACATCTGCTGTTACAACTACCGGGTGCAGGTTGGTGTGGACTCTGACGGCGGTGCCTCCTGGGAGGCCGTTGACAACTGGCTCGAGCTGCCTTGGGATACGGTGTATCCACGGCTTTCGCCCGGCACCCTGGAATCGTTTTCGACGACGCTGACGGCTACCGGGACACGGTTGACCCTGTTTGTGCGCGTGTGGTACAAATGGGGCACTGTGGGTCGTGAACTGGACGTCAATCTGGATGCCATCAGCCTCAAGGGGGCCCTGCCGGTGGCCGCTGTTGCGCCGGCCACATCCAGCACCAGCAGCCAGGGAGCTGCCGGCCAACTGTCAGTCAGCATGAGCGCACCACCTTTCCCGGTGGTTGGCTGGAGCTACAAGATCCCCGTGCAAGGCAAAAACGAAGTGGGGGTGACGCAACTCGAGTTCTATGACAACGACGTCCTACTGAACAGCTTGGGGTTTCAGGTAGGGCCACTCAGCCTCTCGCATGACTTTACCTGGCAGCCGGCCAGCCCTGGACGCCACGTTCTGAAGGTGGTTGCCTACGATGTGTTCGGGTCGATGACGGTTCAGCAGGTGAAGGTCAACGTAAGCGAAGAAGTTCAGTTCTTGAGCAATGGTGGCTTTGAGTCGGGCTTTAGTGAGACGCCGGCCGGGATGGTCGGCAAGGGGTGGAGCTCGTTCGAGAACGGTGGCCAGGCGGCATACGGCTTCTATGACGAGACCTGGGGGCCGGTCGTCGCGGACGGCGAGCACTCGCAGATGATCGAGATCAACACGTATGATCGGGGCGTGTCAGACGCCGACCGCTACGCCGGCATCTACCAGACGGTCAAGGGCCTGACCCGCGGAGCCACGTACAGGCTCTCGGTCCAGGGGATGCTGCGCGTCCTGGCCGACGACGTGGACCGAGAGAACTATGGCTACCGTGTTCAGTGGGGCTTCACTGAAGGCGCCACCGACTGGAAGGCCGTGTCGAATTGGGTGGAAATCCCTTGGGACACGATCTATGCGCGGCTGGACCCGGGAGGATTGGACAGCTACCGCACCGCCTTTCAGGCTCCGTCGCCCAAGATCACGCTGTTTCTCCGGGTTTGGAAAAAGTGGGGCACACTGAACCGCGAGCTTGATACGAACCTGGATGCCATCAAGCTGTACGGCTACAAGTAGCCAGAACCAGCGGTGATTGAAAGCACTCCGCGGAGGGATGCAGCACAATCCCTCCGCGGAGTGCTTTGAGGGAAGGCGGCAGGTGGGCTGGCGTGCGGTAAGGTTGAGAGAATGGGGCAAAGCTTGAGGCGAAAACGGTTGGGCCTGACTCGTGGGGGCTGGGCACGCAGAACTGTACGCCGCCGGCTGGAGACACTGCTGCAGCACACAACGCTGTCCCGGGCCGAGATTGCCGATCTGGCTGAGCAGACGATCGCGCGCCAATACGCGGCCGGAGAGTTGATTGTCCGGCGGGGTGTGCGTGGTGACTTTTGGGGGCAGGTGACAAGGGGAGAAGTCGCCGCGACCACGCCGCTAGCAGAACGCACTGGTGAGTTAGCGCCCGTGCCGGCGCTTGCACCCATTGTCCTGCGGCGGGGCAGTACGTTTGGCGAGGCGATGTTTGTCGAAGGTCAACCGAGCAGCCAGACCCTGCGGGCTTTGACCGACACCGAGGTAGCCATCCTACCCCGTGCAAGTCTACTGGCGTTGGCGCGACGGCGTCGGACGATGCCTGCTGAGGCACTGAGCAGAAGGCAAAGCTGGCCGGTGACGGCAGCCCTCCTTGGTACTATGTTGCTGTCGATCGTCGGTATCACCTTTCGCGTGCTGGTGGCGCGAAATGCCGAAGACGAGCAGCGGGGGAATACAGGGGCGGCCGATGGTCTCGCCGTGGACAGCGTTCAGATTCTGTCGCCACCGAACGGACAAGTGGTACCGCGTTCCGCAGCAGTGCACGTTGCGGCCGAACTGGCCGATCCGTATCTTGTCCGTGCCGAGTTGAGCGTGGATGGCATTGAACTGGGCCAGCAAGCACGGCCGCAGTTCCTTTCTGCCACCTGGACAGTGGAATGGACGTGGAATCAGACGAGCGAAGGTACACACGTGTTCTCAGTCCAGGCGGATCGCTCGGACGGAACGGGTGTGACATCTACGCCGGTGACGGTGACGGTTGTCCCCGATGGACGGCTGCTCTTCGCCAGCAACCGAGATGGGGACCCGGCCATCTACAGCATGGAAACAGACGGTGACGATGTGCGCCGGTTGACGGCGGGTCCGGGCGAAGCTCACCAACCTGCATGGAGCCGAGCCGGCTCGCTGGCCTACGTGGTAGAAACTGGCAGCGGCCCGGCTGCCATCCGATGGATGCCGGCCGGCACGGATCAAGCGAGCGGCTTGGTGGCGGGCCGGGATCCATCCTGGTCGTGGACTGGGGACCAGCTAGCGTATGCGGCGGGCGTGAGCGCCGTCAGCCAGGTCTTTACGACGGTGGTGCCCGGAGGCGTCCCACTTCAAGTCACCTCAGAAGCGGCGTACGCGGGGCAACCGGCTTGGTCACACGACGGCCGCAGCTTGGCTTATGTGGCGGAGCGCGGCGGGAATCTGGATGTGTGGAGCGTCGACCTTGGAAGTGGCCAGTCCCGCCGGCTGACGGATGACCCGGGCATGGACTGGGCGCCCGCCTGGTCGCCGGATGGCAGCGGTGTGGCCTTTGTGTCCAACCGGGGGGGGACGCCCCAGATCTACTTGATGAAGACGGACGGCACACGAGTGCAACGCCTGACCACCTTGCTGCAAGGAGCCGAGTCGCCAGCATGGTCGCCGGATGGCCATTGGTTGGCTTTTGTGGCCTATACGGGCAATGGGGTCGGCGTCAACGCTCGCGAGATCTATTTGATGCGGGCGGACGGTCGGGATCAGGCGCGGCTGACCGAAAATGCCGCTGACGACACGCATCCCGTGTGGAGCAGGTAGCCGGAAGAGCCCGCTCCACCCACCCCGGGACACGCCGCTGGAACAAGAGAACTGATGCCGCAAAGGGAGTGAAACAAGGATGTCTGGCTATGACCGCTAGCTTCGCGAAACTTGAATCGCAGGTTCGTGATCTCCGGCGCAGTTTTCCGGCGGACTCAGATCCGGGCACCAAGCCGGTCGTCATTCTCCTTCACGGATTGGGTGGCGACCGAAACGACTGGACAAACCCCCTGCAGGACAGAAACTGGCCGTACGATCACCGGCGCAGCCCCGAGGAACTCGATTTGGGGGTGCATTCTAGCCCGCCTTTCCCCAAGCTGCCGGGTATTGACACCAAGTTCTTCCTCTCGCCGCGCATGGCAAGCAATTCCCTGGGGTTGGATGACAGCGATGACCGGAGTTGGTGGAATGCACTGCTGGCGGCTGGGTTCCCCAGCGTGACCTACTCGCAGGCAGCGGAACTGATGGTGCCGCTCAGCGAGGGGCCGGTGGCTGAGTTCAAGAGGTTCATGGAAACCCTGCAGCGTGACGTGCTAGGCGATGCAGCTTTTCGATCCAGGCGTGTGGTGATCCTGGGACACAGCCGCGGAGGGCTCATCGGCCGAGCGTACCTGGGAGATGCAGAGGTCCAGGCCGACCAGGTCAGCCGCCATCCCAATGTGACGGGCCTGGTCACTTTGTCGTCGCCGCACCAAGGCAGCAACATGGCGTTGTTGGATGACACGATCATCGGCTATCTGACAAAACTCCAGAGTGTAGTGCCCAAGCTGCCGAACGATGTCGGGAATCGGGTCATCGATGCGCTCAAGGCGAAGGCAGATGCCTACGTGGGTGCCTATGGGGATGAGATCGAGCCTGGCAGCCCACTGTTCCGCGCGATGGAGGCACAGGAACCGATCCGCGCCGGCGTGCGGTGCATCTCCGTCTCGGGCACGTCGCCGCGGCTCCTGCGCATCTATCTTTGGACCTTTACCGCCGATAGTCTGCTGCCCCGCAAGTCGCAAACCGGCAAACTCGAGTTTCATTGGCGGGCTGCGCCACTCGAGGCAAAGGGGGCATCTCCCATCCCCGACGGCCTGCCGCTGAAACTGCTGCGCATGGATCTGGACGAACTGATGCCCGGCCGGGGCGACGGGCTGACGGCGGACAAACGCTGCCGTTTTCCGCGAGGCTTCAATGTCCAAGACCATCTTGCTTTCCCGCTGAGCCATGCGGAAGAGCTCTGGGATAGAGAGTTGCAGCGGACGATCATCCAGCGGCTCGCCGATTTGTAGCCGGCGCTCAAACACACCGCCGCGCCAGGAGACCTCGAGAACGCAAGCGCTGCCTATTGGAGACATACGTAGGCTTCGCGTAGTCAGTACCCACAATGTCACTCAGTTCACATTGCACTTTAGTGGATGCTAGGTTATGCGAAGGGCAGCGCCAATGGCTGCGCAGACCGCGGCGCACACGAATCCCGCCAACGACTGCAACTCAGGTGCTGCCCGCACTTGACTTTCCAGGCACACCGATGGTAAACTAGCGGGCAATCCTGCATGGTCAGGGAGTCAAGACGGGCAGAGTGGGGCACAAGGAGTTGGCGGCCAGTTCCGTGGTCTTGGTGCTGCCGCCGCAGTGGAGGTGCAGCAACCAATGACAATCGTCAACGACATGACCTTCAGAATCGCCGGAGCGGCCGGTCAGGGAGTCGAATCGAGTGGCGCCGGCTTTGCCGAGGCCCTGGCCAAAGGTGGCCTTCACGTCTTTGGCTTGCAGGACTATATGTCGCGTATCCGTGGTGGGCTTAACTTTGCCCAGGTGCGCATCCACGAACAGCCTCTGTACTCCCACCAAGAGCCTGTCCACATCCTTCTCCCCCTGAACGAGGAGGCCCTGGATGCCTACCAGGGCGATGTCATCAACGGTGGGGGCATCATCTACGACGAGGCGTTCAAGGTAGAAACACAGGCCATTTCCGGCGGCGACAGGAAGGCAATGCCGGTGCCGTTGACCGACATCGCCAAAGAGCACGGCGACCGGGTGATGGTTAACACGGCCGCTCTGGGGGCCGCAGCCGGTGTGGTTGACTATGCCTACGAGCGCCTGGCTGACGTTATCCGCAAGAACTTCAAGCGCAAGGGTGGGGAGGTGGTGGCCGCCAACCTGCGCGTGGCGCGGGCGGCTTACCTTTATGCACACGAACGGTACGCGGCCGACTTTCAGTGGAAGGTCCAGGAGGTGCCTGGCGCGCCACAGCGGATGAGGATCACGGGCAACCAGGCGTTCGCCCTCGGCGCCCTGGCAGGTGGTTGTCGCTTTGTGTCCGCCTATCCAATGACCCCTGCTACGTCGATAATTGAATGGATGGCAAGGCACGAACATCAGTACGGCGTTATCGCCAAACACGCTGAAGACGAGATTGCGGCCATCAACATGGCCATCGGCGCTAACCTGGCCGGTGTTCGAGCCATGACATCGACCTCCGGCGGAGGGTTCTCGCTGATGGTCGAGGCTCTGGGCCTGGCAGGGATGTGCGAGATCCCCCTGGTGGTGCTCGAGGCACAACGCGGCGGGCCCTCGACGGGCCTGCCTACTCGCACCGAGCAAAGCGACCTGCTCTTTGTCTTGAATGCCTCTCAGGGCGAGTTTCCTCGTCTTGTGTTGGCACCGGGCACCATCGAAGAGTATTTCGAATGCGGTTGGCGGGCGTTCAACCTGGCTGAGAGGTACCAGACGCCGGTCATCGTCCTTTCCGATGAACTGCTGGCCGCCTCCTCGCGCACACTCGACATAACCGCGCTCGATTTCGACAAAGTGACCATCGAGCGGGGCAAATTCCTCACTGAGAAAGAGCTGGACGGGCTGACCGAGCCGTACAAACGCCACCAGTTCAGCGAAGATGGCATCTCTCCCCGGGCGGTACCGGGCCATCCAAACGCGGTGTATGCCAGCGCCAGCGACGAGCACGACGAGTTTGGACACATCACCGAGAATATGACCAACCGTGCCAAAATGATGCGCAAGCGCATGACCAAACTCGAGACTGCCTGCCAGGAGATCCGGCCGCCGGCGCGCTACGGGCCAGACGAGGCGCCGATCGCGCTCATCGGCTGGGGTTCCACCTACGGCGTTCTACGCGAAGCCGTCGACCGGCTGGCGGGGCAGGCGCGACTGGTCCACTTTTGCGACCTGTGGCCCTTTCCCGTCGAGGCAGCAAAGACGGCCCTCAAGGGTAGCACGCTAGTGGTGGTCGAGAACAACTACACGTGCCAGTTCAAGCGCCTGCTCCAGGGCGAAACCTGCCTGCCGGTGGCGCACACGATCTCCCGCTACGATGGGCACCCCTTCTCGCCAGAAGACGTCCTCGCGGGCCTCAAGGAGGTGATGTGATATGCCAGCCACTGTCAAGGATTATGCCGGACCCGTCAAGCCGACTTGGTGTCCCGGATGCGGTGACTATGGCATCCTCAATGCCGTGAAGCAGGGCCTGGTCGCTGCAGGATTCGAGCCACACCAGGTGCTCATCGTCAGCGGCATTGGCTGTGGGAGCAAGCTACCAGACTATATCCATGCCAACGGCGTCATGACGCTGCACGGCCGACCATTGCCCGTCGCCACCGGCGTCCGGTTGGCGAACCACGGCCTCAAGGTCATCGCCGTCCACGGTGATGGCGACAGCATGGGCCTGGGTATGGGTCACTTTATCCACACGGCCCGGCGCAACATCGAGATCGTCGATCTGATTCAGAACAACCAGATCTATGGCCTCACCAAGGGTCAGTATTCGCCCACGAGCGACTCCGGCTTCGTCACCAGCACCTCGCCCGATGGCGCGTTTGAGCAAGCCGTGCATCCCGTGGCGCTGGCCTTGACGGCGGGGGGTACGTTTGTCGCGCGGGGGTTTGCCGGCGAACCCAAAGGCCTGGGGGAGCTGATCGCGGCGGCGGTGCAGCACAAGGGCTATGCACTCGTGGAAATCCTCCAACCGTGCGTGACGTTCAACAAGAAGAACACGTACGACTGGTATCGTGAGCGAGTGTACAACCTCGCAGGGACAGGCCACGATCCCAGCGATCGAATGGCAGCCTTGCAGAAGGCCATGGAATGGGGCGACCGAATTCCCCTCGGCATCTTTTACCAGACCCGGCTGCCCACCTACGAGGAGCAGGTGGCCGCGCTGAAGGAGGGGCCGGTCGCGAAACGCAAGCTGGACAAGCTCACGCCAGGGCAGATCGATAGCTTGCGTGCCGAGTTTGTGTAGTCCAGGCTCGTGTGCCTGCTACAGGAATCCATAATTCATACACAGAAGAGGAGGTGTCACCATGGCGTACGTTATCACAGAGTTATGCATTCGCGATGGCGCCTGTGCGGAGGTCTGCCCCGTGGAGTGCATCGTGCCCGGCCCCGAGGACGATCCGAAGTGGGGTAAGAGCTACTTTATCAACCCCGACGACTGCATCGACTGCGGGGCTTGCGCCCCCGAATGCCCGTCAGACGCGATCTTTCCCGAGGACGAAGTTCCCGCGGAGCACAAGGATGCAATCGCCAACAACCGTGCGTTCTACGAAGAAGGCCCAGGTTACAGCGCTCGTTGAACCCGCCTAAGCTGAGGGGGCTGACTTTAGCAGAAGCCAGCCCCCTCTTCCCTTGTCCCTTTCATCCGCCGTGCTGAGCGGCAGATTCCATGCCGTCGGGGTAGATGATCTCACTGCCCGAGATGTGACGCGTTCCCTGCAGGTCGAGCGGGTGTTCCAGGCCGGCCCTGATATTCCCATTCTCTGATTCTCCTCTCCCCGTACGGCTCGCCTACGTCTCTCCCGTTCCACCCTTCTCGAGGCGGAGAATATCGAAAAGCACCTCGTAGTGGTCGAAGGGCGGCATGATACAGGCGCCGGCAAACAACTCGCGAGCAATTGCCAACATCTCTCGGGCACCTACAGCGCCTTCCGCCACCGGATCCGCGGCCAGGCGCATGCGCTCCTGAACCTCGTGGGGTACCGTGATCCCGGCCACGTTGTGATCCAGGAAAAGCGCGTGCCGGGCCGAACGCAGCGGCAGAATGCCCATAATGCCGGGGATCCCGATGCCCTGCGTTGCCTCGGCCACGGCAGCAGCGGCCTGCCCAGTGCGCAGGCACAAGGTACTCCGCAGGGCGCCGGCAGCCTTCCCGTCGTAGACCGGCTGCGTGACGAAGAACTGGGCTCCCGCCTGGACTTTTCGTTCCAGGCGACGCACCTCCAGATCAAGCTTCTTGGGGTCTTGGTGCGGCTGAAACACCACGCCGGTGCGTAGCCCGGCCTCGCGTGCCATGCGCACCAGGTCAAAGACATCGACGTCACGCACCGTAGTTGTTCTGGCCCTTTCGCCCAGGGCGACATAATCACCCGTGGCTGCCAGTACCGTGCGGATGCCCGAGGCGCGAGCGCCCCAGAGCAGGCTCTGAAGGCTCAGGCGATTGTGATCGCGGGTGGTAACGTGCACAATGGCCGGCCTGCCGGTCCGCTGCTGAATGAGACCGCTCAACGTCAGAGCGCTCATGCGCGGTTTGGCAACGGGGTTTGACGCCACGCTGAAGGCATCGAAGGGCAGGGGGGCGAGCGCCTCCAGGGCATCCAGGATCGGGCGCGCATCGGGTCCAGCGGGCGGCACAACCTCGATGCTAACGGCAAACCCGTTGGGGTGCGTTTCGAAAGGCATGGTTCGTTTGCGCAGCGGTCCGTTACGCGGCGAGCGCGGCCAGCACTTCCTGGCTGTGATTCTCGACCTTGACCTTGGGAAAGACCTTGATGATCTTGCCCTCTTCGTCGATGACGAAGGTGGAGCGGATGATGCCCATCGAGATCTTGCCGTACATGTGCTTCTCACCCCACGCCCCGTACATCTCGGCGACCCGGTGATCCGGATCGCTCAGCAGGGCATAGGGCAAGCCGAACTTGATCTTGAATTTGCCGTGCGACGTGACGGTATCGGGACTGACCCCCAGCACTGCCGCACCGGCTGCCAGGATCTGCGAATAGTCGTCGCGAAAGTTGCATGCTTCGGTCGTGCAGCCCGGGGTATCGTCTTTCGGATAGAAGTACAGAACGACCTTTTTGCCGCGATAGTCCGATAGAGTCGCTCCTCCACCCCCATCGGTAGGCAGGGTGAAATCCGGCGCAACATCCCCTTCGTGCAGCATGGTAGGCCTCCTTTTACTAAGCCATCTTGATGGTTTCTCTGGGCGCAGAACTGATGCCTGGACGCTCGGGCGTGTCGACCAACTGCTGCGCCTATCTACATTGTATGCCAGGCACCAGGCTTTCGTCAGTAAGTTCAGGTACGGAACGCCTTGGTTCGTGCTGACAAGTCGAGAGGGGGAAGCACCGGCTACGCTTCGGTCTCGCCCGGTTGCATCTGCGTCAATGCTTTTCTAGCATCACCCGCGGAACCAGAGGCTCGACTACGGGTGCCTGGCTGGCCAAGTCATCACAGACATGGGCGGAAGCGCGACCATCCACCATACCGCGATCCTCCAGGAGCGGGACATCGGGGGGCTGGGTGCTGGGCGCTCCTTGGGTCACCACCTGAAAGGGGCGGTAAGCGTTGTAGAAACCGCCGTTGGGCGCCCGGAAGCGATCGGTCATCGTCTCGGCCTGCATCAAGCCATTCCACAGGGTCAGG
>Ga0315286_10003349_pt1 | contig 15134 bp, 14 predicted proteins | sample YL17G10_0_MG_FD_205038 | JGI IMG/M metagenome (GOLD analysis project Ga0315286, IMG submission 205038) | Sediment microbial communities from Yellowstone Lake, YNP, Wyoming, USA - YL17G10_0 | ecosystem: Environmental > Aquatic > Freshwater > Lake > Sediment | place: USA: Wyoming | collected...
GATCGACATCTTGTTGTCGTTGAGGATGACGAGAAGATCGGTCTTGAGGTTCCCCGCGTTGTTGATCGCTTCGAACGCCATCCCCCCCGAGAGCGCCCCGTCACCGATCACCGCGACCACACGGTAGTCGTCACCCGCCAGATCCCGCGCGACCGCCATACCCAGCGCAGCGCTGATGCTCGTGCTCGCGTGCCCCACGCCAAACGTGTCGTAGGGGCTCTCGGTGCGGCTGGGAAAGCCGCTGATCCCGCCTTTGAGCCGGATCGTGTCGAAAACACCCCGCCGGTCGGTGAGAATCTTGTGACCGTGGGCCTGGTGTCCCGTATCCCAGACGATTTTGTCCTTCGGAGCCTCGAGCACATAGTGAAGAGCGATCGTGAGCTCAACGGTCCCGAGGCTCGCGCCAAGGTGGCCGCCGTTCTTGGCGATCACGCGTATGATCTCCTCGCGAATCTCCCCCGCGAGCGTTGGCAGCTGCTCGATGGGCATTTTCTTGAGATCCGCCGGGGACTCTATCTGATCGAGAAGCTTGCTCATGAGATGTCCATCTCCCTATTCATACACGAACAGCGCGAAGAGAACTCCGAGAACAACACCCGAAAACACGTCCACCGGTGTATACGAATTTCCACGGTTCCTCGGGGTCCCCTTCGATCTGTTTATGCGGAGACCTTCCAACAGGAGTCCCACCGCCTCGGCCTGTCTGGAGGCGGCATTCTTGACGTTCATCGTGTCCACGAGGATGATGGCCGTGATGCACACCGCCAACGCAAACACGATCGAATCGAAACCGGCCGCCATCCCTACGGCGACCGTGAGCGCCGAAAAGGTCGTGGTGTCGAGGTTCGGCGCCCCGTCGGTCTGCACAAACCGCTTATAGTTTACCCTTTTTTCCACGACGAGAAAAGAGACGACTTTGACCATTTGGCCCAGAATACCGGCCAGAATCGCTGTAATGAACGGCATGTCACGAATCACGTCCAGCATGGCTCGAATCCCCACGGCCGCCTCAGGCGCGCCTCTCCACCATAAAGTTCAGAAGCGTCACGAGCAGCCCCGCCTTCGGCCGGCCGTCGAGCTCCTTCGTGGCTCTCTCGATGAGCGTTCTCGCTCGTTCCCTCGACGTCTCGATGCCGACAAGAGAGGGATACGTGAGCTTTCCGTCGCGGACATCTTTCCCCGGTGTTTTCCCAAGCGTCTTTCCGTCCGACTCGAGATCGAGAACGTCATCGACGATCTGAAACGCCCGGCCGGCCCACACTCCGGCGAGGCGTATCCGCTCTCTTTCCGCCGCCGGCGCTCCGGCGAGAACCGCTCCCGTTTCCATCGAGGCGGATATGAGCGCCGCGGTTTTCATCGCGTGGATCTTCTCGACGAGGTCCGCTGTGGGCTCGAACGCGTCGCTCGTGATATCGAGCACCTGACCGCCAATGAGCCCGCTCGTTCCTGCGGCCCGCGCTACGACCCGCGTCGCATTGACGACGACGCTCTCCGCGATTTTCCAACGTTCCCCGGTCGACACCAGGATGTCGAACGAGAGGGTAAGAAGCGCGTCCCCCGCCAGCACGGCGACCGCCTCACCGTACTTTTTGTGACAGCTCGGTTTTCCCCGGCGCATGTCATCGTCATCCATGCACGGGAGGTCGTCATGGATGAGCGAATACGTGTGGAGGCATTCGATGGCGCACGCCACATCGAGACACGCGTCACGGTTGACGCCTTCGAGCGCGTCGTGTGTCCAAAGACAGAGCAACGGCCGCAGGCGTTTCCCCGCATCGAGCACCATGTACCGCATCGCTTCTTCGATGACGGACGGGCCTCGCCCGAGTTCGTCGAGAAGCCGCTCGAGACGGCGCTCGACACGGCGCCTCTCCTCCTCCATCGAAGCGGTGAAGCGATCTTCTTCAATCCTTGGGGTCATACGGAGCATCCTCTTCACGCAGCGTTCCCGTCTCGTCTTCGACGAGAACCTTGATCCTCGCCTCCGCCTTTTCGAGAAGCTCGCGGCAAATCTTTCCCAGCTTCACGCCTTCTTCGAACTTCGCCATCGACTCTTCGAGCGACAGATTCGCCGTCTCCAACTCGCGCACGATTTCTTCGAGCCGTTTCATCGACTCCTCGAAACGCGCTTTTCTACTCGCCATTGACCTTCTCCTTCACTTCGGCGCTCACCTTCCCGTCGCTGAACGTGAGCCGCACGTCCCGGGCGTCCAGTGCGGCAACCGACGATCGAATGATCCTCCCCGTTCCTCCGTCCGAACAAACCGCGTACCCGCGGGACAAAACCCTCCGCGCATCGAGACCGTCGAGACGGGCTAAGGTTTCGTTCACACGGTTCCGCCGGTCGCGCGTCATTTCCCGCGCGCACCGGTAGAGTCTCTCCACCGTGTAATCCAGCGTCTGCATCGCCCCTTCCACACGACCTCTCACACGCCCCAAGGCGTAACTCCGAACGAGCTCGCTCAGATGACGCCCCCTAAGCTCCAGACCGACCTCGGCAAATTGTATCAACCGGCTTTCGATCTCGTCCAGCCTGCGTCGTATATCCTCGACCCGAGGCACCGCGATCTCCGCCGCCATCGTCGGTGTCGCGGCACGGACATCGGCGACGAAGTCCGAGATCGTAAAATCCGTTTCATGCCCCACGCCGCTCACGATAGGGATCGGACAGTCGTAGATCGCGCGCGCCACAGTCTCTTCGTTGAACGCCCAAAGATCTTCGAGACTCCCGCCGCCGCGGCCGAGAATGATGAGATCCAAGCCCCCGACTCTCGGCAACAATTCCAGGGCTCGAACGATGCTGGGCGCCGCCTGGTTTCCCTGGACCGCTACGGGAAAGAGAAGAATCTCCACAGGCGGCCATCGGCGTCGAAGCGTCGATACAACGTCGCGTACAGCGGCGCCCGTCACCGACGTCACGACCGCGATACGAAACGGATACGCGGGGAGAGGCTTCTTGTGCGCCGGATCGAAAAGACCCTCTTTCTCGAGCCGCTCGCGAAGCTGCCGGAACGCCGCTTCGAGAGCCCCCACGCCGGCCTTCTCGATCGAATAGACGACGATCTGATACTGGCCGTACGCCTCGTAGATGGTGAGCCTGCCCGTGGCGAGCACCTGCATGCCGTCCTCGAGGTCAAACGAGATCCGGCCGGCTTCCGATCGAAAGCAGACGGCGCGGAGCTGCGCCTCAGCGTCCTTCAGCGTGAAGTAAAGATGTCCGGAGGTGTGCCGCTTGAAGTTCGAAACCTCTCCGAGCACGGTGACTTCGGGGTAACTCTCTTCGACGAGCGAACGGACGAGGGCGTTCAGTTCGGATACGGTGAGATAGTTTTTGTCATCGAGCGGCATTCGAAGCGCCCACCTGCAAGGAGTACGCTTTCATCGTATTGGACATCAGCATCGCCACCGTCATCGGACCTACACCCCCGGGCACAGGCGTGATGAACGACGTCTTCGGGGCGACTCCGTCGAAATCCACGTCACCGACGATCCGATACCCTTTCTTCGCGGCTGGATCGTTCACGCGGCTGATGCCCACGTCGACCACGACGGCGCCCTCCTTGACCATCCCCGCGGTGAGGAAGCGGGGCTTCCCCATCGCTGCGACCACGATGTCCGCGGACGCCGTTATCGCACCGATGTCGCGCGTTTTGCTGTGACATACCGTGACCGTCGCATCGCCGCCGCGTCCTTTGAGCATCATGAGAAGCGCAAGGGGTTTCCCCACGACGATGCTTCGACCGACAACGACCACGTGTCTGCCCGAGGTCTCGATGCTGTAGCGAAGAAAAAGCTCGCGTATACCCAAAGGGGTACACGGTACAAAACGCGGTTTGCCCGCGGCGAGGAGCCCCGCGTTTTCCGGATGAAAGCCGTCGACATCCTTCTCGGGGCGTATCGCGGCGATCGCACGATCCTGATCGATGTGATCGGGGACCGGAAGCTGCAGCAGAATCCCGTTGACGCCGGGGTCATCTCCCAAGCGGCGCAGCGTGTCCAGAAGGTCCTTTTCGCTCACGTCTCCTGGCAGATGAAGGTGACGCGACAGGATCCCGCAGTACTCGGACATCCGTACCTTCGATTTTACATAGACGCTCGATGCCGGATCATCCCCCACCTGGACGAGAGTGATCGACGGGTGTTCGCCACCGGGGAGCTTTTGCACCTGGGTCTTGACCTCGTCCTGAACTTCAGCGGCGATCTTCTTGCCGTCTAGTATCTCCACTCAGTCTTCCACCTTGACTTGCAGATGTTCGATCGATCGCGTGCGCCCCGAGGCCTCGTCGACATCCGCCACGATGATGTCGCAACGCAGATCCGTCCCCGCAATCTCGAACCGGGCGGGGCGCATGTCGAGAAACCTCTGTATCACGATGGCCTTGGTTACGCCGAGGACCGAATCGTACGAACCGGTCATCCCGACGTCGGTCACGTAGCCGGTTCCGTTTGGAAGGATCGTCGCGTCTCGTGTGGGAATGTGGGTGTGGGTGCCGAGGACGAGTGACACGCGCCCGTCGAGGTACCACCCCATCGCGACCTTCTCGCTCGTCGCCTCGGCGTGTATGTCGACGATCTTCACCGGGCATCCGTCACCGATTTGCTGGAGACACCGGTCGGCGGTGCGAAATGGGCACTCGATCGGGGGCATGAACACGCGTCCCTGGATGTTGAATATCGCGACAGGTGTGTCGTTGACTCGGATCACGCGAAATCCCCGGCCCGGGGGGTTTCCCGGGTAGTTGGCGGGACGAACGATGTTGGACCGTTCGTCGAGAAGCACGACCCCTTCCCTCTTGTCCCAGATGTGGTTGCCGCTGGTGTAGAAATCGATCCCGGCGCGGTCCAGCTCGGAGAGCGCTTTGTCGGACACACCGAACCCGCCCGCTGCGTTCTCCACGTTGGCCACGACAAGATCGATCCCGTACTGCTCCTTGACCTTGGGCAGAGCAACGGTGGCGGCGCGCCTCCCCGAGCGGCCCACCACATCACCGAAAAACGCAATCTTCACCGCGACTCCTCACATGAAAAAGATGTGCCGCCACCGGCTAACGCGCGTACTCGACGGCCCTCGTTTCGCGGATCACGACCACTTTGATCTGACCCGGATACTCGAGCTCTTTTTCGAGCTTTCGCGAAATATCGAACGCGAGCTTCGAAGCCTGGGCATCGTCCACCTGGTCGTGGCTGACCATGATACGAATTTCGCGACCCGCCTGGATAGCAAAAGCTTTCTCCACCCCGTCGAAGCTGGCTGCGATCTGCTCGAGTTTCTCGAGGCGCTTGATGTACGCCTCCAGCGTCTCGCGACGGGCGCCCGGGCGGGCGCCGCTGATCGCGTCGGCCGCCTCGACGATCGCGGTGTACATCGACGTCGCTTCGACGTCCTGGTGGTGACCTGCGATGGCGTTGACGATGACATCGCTCTCCCCGTAGCGTTTGGCAAGCTCGGCGCCAATCTGGCTGTGCGAACCGTCCGCCTCGTGTGATGCCGCCTTGCCTATGTCGTGGAGGAGTCCCGCCCGCCGGGCGATTTGCTGGTCCAGCTTGAGCTCCGCTGCGATCATGCCCGAGACGTACGCCACTTCCATCGAGTGCTTGAGGCAGTTCTGCCCGTAGCTCGTGCGGTACCGGAGCTTGCCCACGAGCTTGATGAGCTCGGGGTGAACCCCGTGGGTGTTCAGCTCCATACAGGCCTCTTCGCCGTGCTCCTGGATTTTTTTGTCCATTTCTTCAGTCGTCTTGGTAACGACTTCTTCGATCCGCCCCGGGTGGATCCTTCCGTCTTCAACGAGCCTCTGGAGAGAAAGCCGCCCGATTTCCCTCCGGATCGGGTCGAACGACGACAGGGTCACGGCTTCGGGCGTGTCATCGATCACGACATCGACGCCGGTGGCCTTCTCGAATGCGCGGATGTTCCGTCCCTCTTTGCCGATGATCCGCCCCTTCATCTCATCCGACGGGAGATCGACGACCGAGACGGTGGTCTCGACGCTCTGGCCGGCGGCGTATCTTTGGATGGCGAGCGCAATGATCTTCTGGCTCTCGCGCTCCGCGGTTCGCTCCGCCTCCTCGCGGATTTCCCTGACGCGGCGCGCCGCCTCGAGCCTTGCCTCGCTCTCGAGGTTTCTGAGGAGCGTTTCTTTTGCCTCATCCTTGCTCATCCCCGCGATGCGCTCCAGCCGCACGTTTTGTTCGGCGATGAGCCGGTTTGTCTCCGTGAGTTTCTGGTCGAGGTGCTGCTGTTTGCGATCCAGCGTCCGTTCCCTCTCCTCGACCACGCTTTCGTTCTTCGCCAGGAGGTCCACTTTGCGCGCAAGGTTGCTCTCTTTGTTCATGAGCGAAAGCTCCCGCTCCTTGAGGTTCTCCCTCGTGTCGCGGGTCTTTTCCTCGAACTCGAGCTTCATCCTTAGGTGCTGTTCCTTGACGTAGATCTCCGCTTCCTTTTTCATATTCTCGACGCTTCTCTGGGCATCGGCGATCATGGATTCCGCCAGTCGTTTGGCGCTCGAGACGCTCTCGGCCGCTGCGCGGCGGCCCATCACGGCTCCGACGAAAAACCCAACGACGGCGGCCCCGAGACCAGCTACAAGAGCGATCCAGATTGCATTCATCGCGGTTCCCCCTATCCAATTGACGAGGAAGGCGGCCTGCGGTTCACATCGTTTCGTGTATCGGAAAAAGGAGAAGTCCGGAGAGATGGAGGGAAAAGAAAATTCCCCACGCTATGTCGTGTGTAAGGGAATTGTTGAACCCGTAGGTTCAAGTGGAAACCCTCATGACCAGCTTTGCCTTCCCGCACTCAGCGGGCCTGACATCCCCGACCAGATTTGGATCTCCGAGGTTATGAGTGTTGGCTCAATAACTACCTTTCCATCACGAGCATGGTAGGGAATTTTCTTTAGAATATCACAACGCGACCAACGTTTCAAGTCTTTTTCCGCGTCGCGTTGAGAAAGGGTGTTACCTCTCCGCAAGAAGACACTGATCGAGCTGCGCAATCAACGCGTCCGTGCGCTGCTCGACGGACAAAAGCTTCTCCGAACTACGTTTGGATTCCTGGAACAGCTCATCGGCAATGTTGAGAGCCGTCAGGACAGCCAGACGTTCTTGAGAAAGCGACGAGGAGGCCTGCGACAGCTCCCTCATCCTCTCGTCGACGTAGCCGGCGACCCTTTGCACGTAGCTTTTGTCCTCGAATCCTCTGATCTTGTATTCTTGCCCAAATATCTGCACAGTAGTGACGCTCACATCCGTCATCATTTCGTCTCCGTTCGCGTCGCTCATCTCGTAAGCATCCTCATTTGGACTCAGGATCGTCTTCCTGCCGGAGAGCCCCTCAGCCAACACCGAACCTACGGCCAAAAGCCTCCCTCTCGTTATATCTGAAGTTCTCCGAACTTCTCGAGCATTCTATCGATTCTTCGTATGATTTCTTCTCTACCGCCGCCCCCGTCCTCTTCCTGTGCCGCTTTGAGCTCGTCGATCTCTCTCGAGAGAGCAATGTTGCGGTGCTGGAGTGTTTCGACTCGCTCCTGGAGGACGGCGTTATTCCTCTGCAGCAACTCACAGCGCGTGCGGAGCTCCGTGAGCACCCCCGCCGCTTCGTCCACCTTCGCTTCGAGGCGTTCGAGTTTCTCCAAACTCTGAACTTTCACATCGACCATTTAGCTTCTGAGCTCGATCCCGAGCTCGCTGTTGAGTTTCGACACGACCTTGTCGATGGTCTCTTCAATCTCTTCGTCTCTAAGCGTTCTATCCGGGGCCCTGAAACTCAGGCGTACGCCGTACGCCGTATGACCCTTAGCAATTTTCTCGCCCCGGTACACGTCGAAGACTACGAGGGATTCTAACAACGCACCCGAGTGTTTGACCAGAGCTTTCTCGATCTCACGGTACTCGACGCCGGGCGCCGTCACAAGAGAGAGATCGCGCCGCGACACCGGATACTCGGGCAACGGCTTGGGTTTTCCCAGCCGCGTCTTCAACTCATAAAATCTTACCACATCGACGCTTGCCAACCAGACCGGCTGGTCGAAACCGTATCGCTCCGCGACCCCGTCCGTCACCACCCCACCTTCAACCAACATCCCCTCCTTGGTCGAGTAGGTGAACCGGCCGGTCGCTGCGTGGAAATCATACCAGACACCCGGGCCCAAATCAACCCTGAAGGTTCGGAACATCGCTTCCAATTCTCCTTTGATTTCGAAGAGATTCAGCAATGACTTAGAGCTGATCCAAAAGTCGGTGCCTTCGGGCTGGCTCACGGCCATGGTGAGGGTCGTCCGTTCATCGGGAAGCTGTGTCGGACCCTCGGGCGCGAGGAACACCCGGCCGACCTGGTAGAATCTGATCCGCTTCGTCCCATGGTCCATATTCCGCCGGATGATATCCAGCATGCCTGGAACGAGGCTCGTCCGGAGATACCTGTGGTTGACATTGAGCGGGTTGCGGATCGTGATCGGTCTCGAGCGCGGGTCATCGGCGCTCCACCCGAAATCATCGAGTTCGCGGCCGTCGGTAAACGCGCTCGCCACGATCTCGTTGAAACCCCGCGCCGCGAGATAGTCCGAAACGCTCTCGACGAACTGATCGAAGTCGTCCCCGTGCGCAAACGTCGTACACCGAAACCCCCACCCCGTCCCGATCCGGTCGTAGCCATAGAGACGTCCGACTTCCTCGATAAGATCGATCTCCTCGACGATATCGACGCGATGCGACGGAACACGCACAGTGACGGTCTCGTCCGTCCTCTCGCCAACCTCGAAACCGAGTCGTTCGAGAAAGCCGGCGATGTCCTCGGTGGACACCGGCGAGCCGAGGATCCGCCGCGTGTTCGACTCACGGATCGTGAGCGACTTCGCCTCGAAGGGAAGGCGGTAGTTGTCGACGACAGGGCCCGCTTCCCCACCCGCGATCTCGCAGATCAGTTGGGCGGCGCGCTCGGCGGCCGCGCGACAGCGTTCCCTGTCGACGCCGCGTTCGAAACGGTACGAGGCTTCCGTCGACACGCCGAGGGCCTTGCGGCTCTTGCGCACAACGATCGGGTGGAAGTTGGCGCTTTCGATGAGGATCTCAGCGGTGTCCGGGTGCACGGCGGTGTGTTCACCGCCGATGACTCCGGCCAAAGCCACCGCCTGTTTGTCATCCGCGATGACGAGGGCTGTACGATCGAGTTCGTACGTCCTGCCGTCGAGAGCGAGGAGCTTCTCCCCCGGTTTCGCCCGGCGGACCTTGATCACACCACCCCCGATCCGGCGGAAATCGAATGCATGGAGGGGCTGACCCATCTCCATCATCACATAGTTCGATACGTCGACGACGTTGTTGACGCTCTGAACCCCGACGGCTTCGAGGTTCTTCACGAGCCACCCCGGCGAGGCGCCCACGCGGACGTGGCTTACACGCTGGCCCACGTATCGCGCGCAATCTGACGCGTCCTCGATCTCGATTTCAAAGTCGGGTTTTCCCGAACCGGCCGTCACGCGTCCCTCTACCGCCGGCCACTGGAGCGGAACACGGTAGATCGCGGAGACCTCCCGCGCCACACCGTAGTGGCAGAGCAGGTCGCCCCGATTCGGTGTAATTTCGATCTCAAGGATTTCGTCCGGTTCGCACAGAATATTTCCCGCCGGTATCCCCACCTCGTGCTCGCCTTCGAGCACGATGATCCCCGACGCATCGTCGCCGATACCCAGCTCGATCTCGGAGCAGATCATCCCGTCCGACGTCACCCCGCGGATCTTCGACCGTTTGATCTTCATCCCGTTCGCAAGCTCCGCCCCGACGAGAGCGACCGGCACATACTGACCCGCCGCAACGTTGGGCGCGCCGCAGACGATGTCGCGGATGTCATCGGGTCCCACCTGGACGCGGCAGCAGCTGAGCCTGTCGGCGTTGGGGTGTCTCGCCTTCTCGAGGACCTTGCCCACGACGAGATGATCGATCGAGAACCCCCGCCGCTCGACACGCTCCACGTTCAGACCCGCCATCGTCAGGTCATCGACGAGCGTCTTCGTGTCGACGGGAACAGCCACGTACTTTTTCAGCCAGGATACGCTAACGAGCATCCCTCAACTCCTCTGTCAAAACTGGCGGAGGAAACGAAGGTCGTTGCCCAGGAACAGCCGGATGTCGTCGATGCCGTACTTGATCATGGCCACACGATCGACGCCGATCCCAAACGCGAAACCGGAATATTTCTCCGGATCGTAGCCGACCGCCCTGAACACGTTGGGGTGGACCATTCCCGCCCCGAGGATCTCGATCCAGCCCGCGTTCCCGCACACCGAGCAGCCGCGTCCTTGGCAGACGAAGCACGACATGTCCACCTCGGCGCTCGGTTCGGTGAAAGGAAAAAAGCTCGGCCTGAAACGCACGCGGGTTTTCGAGCCGAAGAGCTGCTGTATGAAAATCTCCACGTCCGTCTTGAGGTCCGCCAGCGCCACATCCGTGTCCACGTAGAGCCCCTCGATCTGGTGGAATTCGGCGGCGTGCGACGGATCGATCGATTCGTTTCGAAACACACGCCCCGTGGCGATGATCTTGAGGGGAGGCTGGTGCTCTTCCATGTAACGCACTTGCACCGGCGAGGTGTGCGTACGGAGCAGCATGTCGTCCGTGATGTAGAACGTGTCCTGCGCGTCCCGCGACGGGTGCTCATCGGGGAAGTTCAGCGCGTGAAAGTTGTAGTATTCGAGTTCCACCTGGGGTCCGAACGCCAGGGTGTACCCCATCCCAAAGAAGATGTCCTTCAGCTGACGGAGCACCTGCGAGAGGACGTGCCGCCGGCCCGTCGTCCCGTCGTGCGCGGGAAGGGTGGGATCGAGCGGAGGCGTGTAGAACCTGCTCCCCACACGGGCGGCCCGCAGCGAGTCCAGCTTTCCGGCGATGAGCTCTTCGGCGAGCTTCTTCAGACGGTTGGACACCACGCCGAGTTTGGGCCGCTCCTCGGGGGAAGCGTCCTTGATGTTCTTGAGCAGCGAGGTCACGAGTCCCTTGCGGCCGAGATACTTGATCCTCGCCTGCTCGAGACTCTCAAACGAATCGGCTGTCTCTATGTCTTCGCGAATCGATCTATCGAGAGATTCAGCATCCATCGAACGGTCATCCCGTGGTTCCAGCGGCCGACTTCGCCATTTCGGCTAGGCTCCGAAAGGCTTCCTTGTCGTTCACAGCCATCTCGGCCAACATCTTGCGGTCGATGTTGACGTCGGCTTTTTTCAAACCGCTGATAAACCGGTTGTACGAGAGCCCATTCAGACGCGCCGCCGCATTGATCCGCGCGATCCACAGCCGCCGGAAATCGCGTTTTCTTTGGCGTCGATCGCGATACGCGTAGACCATCGAGCGCTCGACGGTTTCCCGCGCCGTCCGGTACAGCTTGCTCCGGCCCCCGACGAACCCCTTGGCGGCCTTGAGATACCTCTTGCGTCTCTCGCGGCTTGGGACGCTGTGTTTTGTCCGAGGCATAACCGAATACCTCCTTCTCTATACCACGTGGTTTATTTCAGGCGTAAGTCGGAATATGAGCCGTGCGATCAGGCGCGCCCGACCGCAGACGGGCCCCCGTCAGGTCAGAAGCATCCGTCGAACACGCGTTCTGTTCGCCGGACTCACAGGGGCGGACTTCCTGAGTTTTCTCTTCCGCTTGGGCGATTTCTTTGTGAGGATGTGGCTCTTGAACGCCTTGCTCCGCATGATCTTGCCCGTTCCCGTTATCTTAAATCTTTTTCTCGCGCCTCTATTTGTCTTGATTTTCGGCATTGGATCCTTCCCCTTGGCTTTCAGGAACACCTTGATCATTTCCACCCGAGGAGACCGCCTCACCTGCTGGCGGACGCGCGGCTTCTTCTCGGTGTTTCTCGGGTTTTTTCGGCCGCTGCCCCGGCTTCGCCGGGTTCGGCGCTATATACATCGTCATCAGGCGGCCCTCGAACACGGGGGCCTTTTCCACGACACCGACGTGGGCCAGTTCATCCCGCATCCGCGCGAGGATTCGTTGTCCCAACTCCTGGTGGTCGAACTCCCGGCCCCTGAAGAACACCGTGAATTTGACCCTGTTGTGTTTCTCCAGGAACTCCTCGGCGTGTTTTTTCTTGAACTGAAAGTCGTGCTCTTCCGTTTTCGGCCTGAGCTTGATTTCCTTCACATGAACGACGTGTTGTTTCTTCTTCGACTCTTTGGTGCGTTTGCTCTTCTCGTATTTGTACTTGCCGTAGTCCATGATCCGGCAGACCGGCGGCCTGGCCGTCGGCGACACCTCGACCAGATCGTACCCTCCCTCATCAGCGAGACCGATGGCTTTCTCCGTCGGCATCACGCCGAGTTGTTCACCGCTGCTGCTGACTACACGGACCTCTGGAACACGAATCTGGAAGTTGACCCGAGTTCTTGGATTCTTGTCGATTCCTACCCACCTCCTGATGGATGGTCCGTCGCGGGGACCCAACAAAAAAGACGGATGGCAGGCATCCGTCCACGCACTCCGTTTCGAGCCGGTAACAGAAAACCTTGCCGATCATCGCTGTGATGGAAGGTGAGGGCGCGACACCCTTCTTGCACAACAAACTGCTCCCACTATATTAACGTCTCGCCGTCACGGCGTCAACTATTTCGCGAACCAAATCCTCCACTTGGATAACCCCCCTGTCCCCGCGGGACCTTTCCCGAACCGACACGGTCCCGTTCTCCATCTCCCGTTTCCCCACGATGACCATGTACGGTATCTTGTGGATCTCGGACTCCCGTATGCGGTAGCCGATCTTTTCCTCACGGCAATCGACCTCGGCCCGGACCCCGCTCTGGATAAGCTTGCCTCTGACTTCCTCGGCGTACCCGGCGAGATCCGTGCTCACGGGGAGCACCACCGCCTGGACCGGCGAGAGCCACAGCGGGAACGCCCCGGCGTAGTGCTCGGTCAGGATCCCCACAAAACGCTCCAGCGACCCCAGGAGCGCCCGGTGTACCATGAACACCTGTTTGCGCTCGCCGCCTTTGGCCATGTAGGTCACATTGAACCGCTTGGGCAGGTTGAAATCGAACTGTATGGTGCTCAATTGCCACAGCCGGCCGATGGCATCGATCACTTTGATATCGATCTTTGGCCCGTAGAAAACAGCCTCGCCTTCCATCCGTTTGTATTCCACGCCCCGTCTCTGAACCGCCCGCTCCAGGGCGTGCTCGGCCATGTCCCATTCCTCGGGCGAGCCGGCGTACTTCTCCGCGTTCTTGGGGTCACGGACGCTGAGCTCAATTTTGAAGGTGTCGAACCCGTGGGCAGTGAGAACGTCGATGGCGAATTCGAGGGTCCGGTCGACCTCGTCGTCGAGCTGTTCGGGGGCGCAAAAGATGTGGGCATCGTCCTGTGTGAACCCCCGCACGCGCAGAAGACCGTGGAGGGTACCCGAGAGCTCCTTGCGGTACACGGTCCCCATTTCGGCGAAACGGACGGGGAGTTCCCTGTAGCTGTAGAGCCGCCGTTTGTAGATGAGGATGTGCCCGGGGCAGTTCATCGGTTTGAGGATGAACTCGTGACCCTCGACGTCGAGGTTGTACATGTTCTCGCGGTAGTAGTCGTAATGCCCCGATGTACGCCACAGCTCGGATTTGGCAATGTGCGGGGTCGCAACGACCTGGTACCCGCGTTTGACGTACTCTTCCTTGAGGTAGCGCTCGATGATCTCGCGGATAACGGTCCCTTTGGGATACCAGAACACAAGCCCGCCGCCGGCTTCGTCTCTCACGTCGTAGAGGTCGAGCGCCTTCCCGAGCTTCCGGTGGTCGCGTTTCTCCGCCTCGGCCAGCCGTTTGAGGTGTTCGTCGAGGTCCTGCTGTTTGAAAAACACGGTCGCGTAGATCCGCTGGAGCATCGGTCTGGACGAATCGCCCCGCCAGTACGCCCCCGCGACGTGCATCACCTTGAAGTTCTTGATCCGGCCGGTGTCCTCGAGATGGGGTCCGGCGCAAAGATCGGTGAAGTCCCCCACGGTGTAGATGGACACGTCCTCGCCGGAGATGTCATCGATCAGCTCAACTTTGTAGGGTTGACTCTTGCCGGAGAAATACTTCCTCGCCCGCGGCTTGTCCCACACTTCCCTTTTGAATTCGCGTCTGGTCTGGAGGACCTCGTTCATTTTCTGTTCGATCCGGCCGAGATCTTCGGGAATGAACGGTTTTTCGACATCGAAATCGTAGTAGAACCCTTCGTCGATGGGGGGGCCGATCGCGAGCTTCGCATCGGGAAAGAGTTCGAGCACGGCGTAGGCGAGGATGTGCGAGGTGCTGTGACGAAGGACCTCGAGACTCGACGAGTCCTCCTCCCTCAACACGCGGAACTCGCCCTGGCCGGCGATGTTCTGGTGCAAGTCGACGACCTGCCCGTTGAACTCGGCGACAACGGCCTGCTTTCGCCACGATCCGCCGAGCACATCGATGACCTCGGCGACAGGGACACTGTCGCCCGGGAATGTTTTTTCTTCTCCGCCTGGGAGTGCTATGCGCACCATCGCGGTTCCGCTCCGGTCGGCTCCAAAAATAGAAAATGGTGGGCGATACTGGACTTGAACCAGTGACCCCCTGCGTGTCGAGCAGGTACTCTAACCAACTGAGCTAATCGCCCACTTTGAGTTAACGTCCTGGGATCCATAACAAATAGCGAGTTGTGCCGCGTGGGTCAAGACAAATTCGGCTCGGGGAGAACGCCGAACCCGTCCCCGGCAATCCCGTCGCCGGCGGAACACGAGAACAGAGACGAGAGACAAGACAAACACGGCGAGGGGAGAAGATTTCTCCCCCCCCACCGTTTCTCACCCTTGGACGACCCGAACGATGTCTACTTCTTGTCGTCGTCCAGAATCTCGTAGTCCGCGTCGACGACCTTCGAATCTTCGCCGGGCGGCGACGACGGCCCGCTCTCCGACGTCTGCGAGGGGCCACCACCCCCAGCGGCGGACTGCCGTGTCTGCTGTTCGGCGGAAGCACTCTGGTACATCCGCTGCGCCACATCCTGCCACACCGAGCTCAGCTGGCCGGTCGCGTTCTTAATATCCTGCGTGTTATCGGTCTTGAGCGCCGCTCGTATGTTCTCGATCCCGCTCTCGAGCTTCTTCACGTCTTCGGAGTCGACACGGTCCTTG
>Ga0315286_10003350_pt1 | contig 15133 bp, 12 predicted proteins | sample YL17G10_0_MG_FD_205038 | JGI IMG/M metagenome (GOLD analysis project Ga0315286, IMG submission 205038) | Sediment microbial communities from Yellowstone Lake, YNP, Wyoming, USA - YL17G10_0 | ecosystem: Environmental > Aquatic > Freshwater > Lake > Sediment | place: USA: Wyoming | collected...
AGAATCCCAGTGGAAGTGCGCCAAGTGCGGCCGGCATAATCCCCAGGTGCTTCACACCCCCAAGCGCCAGGAGGGGAAGTTCAAGAAGGCGAAGGAGAAACCCTTTGCGTAAGATCAACTGGCCCACCTGGTTCGAGGGACTCGTGTCGTGGGCGGTCTGGGCCCTGGCGTTGATCGGGGCCTGCACCGTGGCGAAGGAGATCTTCCAATGAAGGCCTATACCATGGACGGTGCCATCCTAAAGGTCTGCGAGAGAAACAAACTTATGGATGAAATATTCGGGTCACTTCTGGAAAAGAACATCAAACTTGAGGAAGAACTCGCCCAGCAAGCCCCGCTCACAAACGCTCTTTTACGAATAGCGAATGAGGCGTGGCCCTCCGCGGTTGCTGAACAATGTATGCGGTCAGTAGCCCGCGCCGCCCTCGCCACCATCAAGGCCGTTCCCGCATCGGACCGTTTAACGGTTCAGTATGCGAACGCCCCAACTATTAAGAAAGACTTAACGGTTGGCCCGTCCGCTATGGACGAGGGGTCAATCGGGGCTATTGAATCGGCCCGTGAACTTGTTTCCCCCGCCCCGCTTCCCAAAGAGGTGGAGGAGGCCTTGTTGAACTTGGGGAACGTCTTAACTGATGCCTACGACTTAGCGTGGGAGGGAGAGACAGGAGAAGAAAAATACGCCAATGCCCAAACCGCCCTCGCCGTCATCCGGGCCGCCCTCGCACTTAGGGAGGAGAAGAAATGAACATCACGAAAGAGCAGATGCTTCTCAATTGCCTGGTTATTCTGGCCCTCCTGGCCGCCTTCATGCTGTTTCCTGCCACAGCCCCCACCGTAAGGCTGGGCCTGACCCCACTGCCTGCCCCGGGGCGGGCGTTTGACGTGGACTCCCAGCATGGGTGGGCCTCCTGGTACGGAAAGCCCTTCCACGGGCGAAAGACAGCCTCCGGCGTGATCTACGACATGGGGGGCTATTCGGTGGCGCACAAAACAATTAGGCTGGGCACGTTCGTTGTTATCCAGAACATGAGGAACGATCGCTGGTGCGTGGCGATCGTCAACGATCGGGGGCCCTACGTTGAAGGCCGTGACTGGGACGTGTCGGCGGCTGTCGCCAAGCGCCTCGGCATGGAGTGGCACGGTGTCGTGCCCGTGAAAGTGAGGATCATAGATGAATACTAAACCCATGTTTAGCGTGGTGATGATCGCGAAGAACGAAGAGAAGTCTCTGCCCAACCTCCTGTCCAGTCTCCAGGAGTTCCGCGATCGCGGGGGGGAGATCATTCTGGTGGACACCGGATCCACCGACAAGACGATCGAGATCGCCCTTGCCGCCGGCGCCAAGGTTTATAACAAGGGAGACGGCTTCCGCCACACGATCGACGAGGAGATGGCCGCCAAGATAAACTATGCTTTCATAGTGGAGGGAGAGGCGCCCATAGTAAAGGCTGGCGATAGTTACTTTGACTTCGGTGAGTCTCGGGCCTACGCCATGAGCATGGCCGAGAACGACTGGGTCCTGTGCCCCGGGTGCGACGAGGTACTCAAGAAATTCGACATCGACCGGATCCATGGGTTCATGGACTCTGCCGGAAACTCCCAGCTCCGATTCGATTACATCTGGTCCCAGAACCCGGACGGCACGCCCAAGGTGCGCTTCTACCGGGACGCCTACCTGTTCGATCGCACGAAGTGGCACTGGATCGGGTGCATCCACGAGACCGTCACCGAGAACGTGGCCGGCGAGAAGTGGGCCAACCTCCCGGAGGACGTCGCCCTGGTCGAGCATCATCAGCTCCCCCAGGAAGGGCGGTCCAACCGTGATGCCACGGGCCTGGCGATCTCCTGTCTCAACGAGCCGGACAACGACCGGCACGCCCACTACTTCGCTCGGGAGCTGATGTTCCAGAAGCGCTACCTGTCCGCTATACGACAGTTCCTGCGCCACGTCAAGCTCAACAAGTGGGACCTCGAGCGCGGCCAGAGCCTTACCTTCATCGGCGACTGTTACTGGTACATGGGCGACAAGGCGTCCGCCGTAATGTGGTATCACGAGTCCTTCCGTTTCTGCGCCGAGAGACGCGCCCCGCTCATGCGGCTGGCAGATCTCTACTTCAAGGAAAAGGACTGGAGGCGGGCCACGGCCTATGCCACCGCCGCTCTGACGATACCATACCTGGCCTTCTACGCCAACGACATGGCCCACTACACGTCCATGCCTCACGAGATCCTGTACTCTTCGCTGTACTGGGCGGGCAATATCGAGGGGGCACGGTGGCACTGGAACGAGTGCATGAAGATAGACCCCAATAACTCAACCTACATAATTGACGGTATCAAGTTCTTCGGTCTTAAAGTATCGTACAGCCCCCCACCCGATGCCAAAGTTTAGCGTGTGTGTTGTAGCCCGGGACGAGGAGAAATCCCTCCCGGGCCTCCTCTCTTCTCTGCGCCAGTTCCTGGACGCTGGAGGGGACCTGGTACTGCTCGATACCGGCAGTAAGGACAGGACCGCACAGATCGCATTGGACGCCGGAGCCTCGGTCACCCAGGTTGGGCCATCCCGCTTCAGTATCCCGATCACTCCGGCGGTCTCGGCCGCGGTCAACGCCGCGTTCGTCGAGCCAAACGAGGAGTGTATCATCCGGGCCGGAATGGAGCTGTTCGACTACGGGGCGGCCCGGAACCTGGCCGAGTCGCTGGCCCAGAACAACATGGTCTGCACCCCGGACGCCGACGAGCGCTTCGAGCGCCTGGACCTGGGAGCCATGAACTGCATCTTGTCGGATCAGTTGGACAGGTTCGAAGTGGACTTCCAGGATAACCCTACGAACAGGTTCTGGTACGACGCACGGTGGCACGATCGAAGGGCCTTCTCGTGGGTGGGCACCATGCACGAACACCTGGTGCCAAAGAAGACGGGTGGGTATTCGGCCAGGATCCCGACCGAGGCGTGCTTCATGGTCCACGAGCAGAAGGCCCACGTGAACAGGTCAACCTACCTGGCCAACATCGCCTACTCGCTGTGGAAAGATCCAACGAACGAGCGGCAGGCGCACTGCCTGGCCCGCCAGCTCATGTACGAGAAGCGCTATCGGTCGGCCGTCGCCGGCTTCATGCGCCACGCTATGATGGGAGGGAATAATGCCGATCTACGTAATCCACTGCCTTGACTGCGGCGAGATCACCGAAGAGTACTTCCCCACGATCGACGTATCGAAGTGGAAGTGTAAGTGCGGGTCGGACAAGAAGGAGAAGCTACCAGCTCGATCGAGCTTCCGGCTTCATAACATCAAGACGACCGGCTTCACGAAGACCAGCTCTATAACCCCCAGCGCGGGGTAGGGACTTAACCCAAAGGGGGAGTCGGCTCGGGCCGGCTCCCCCATTTTTTTTGTCTAATCCTCGTCCTTCTTCTCGGCCAGGACGCGGTCCAGGCTCGCGCCAGTGCGGAGGATCGAGTTCACCATGTTCAGCAGGGAGGTGGCCAGCTTCACGAAGCCGGCCTCGGTCTTGGCGTCCTCTCCCTTCTCGATCATCTCCAGGATCCTGGTGGGGTTCCTCTTCTTTTCGAGGAACGGGGCCACGTACATGGACCACCCCTCGGTGGCGGCCATCTCACGGATGGCCTTAATCATCGGCTTCATCTTCTCGAGGTTGTCCTTAACAGAGTCCGGGGTTTCTACCGCGGCCTCGAAGTCTTCGTAGGGCAGGCCACTGGCCAACGTGCCCGTGAAGGCTTTAGGACGGTTCTTCTTGTCAAACATTACGCACCTTCCATTCCAGAGATAGGACTTGCCGGAATCTGATCCGGGTTGGGCTGGCCGCCAGCCGCGAAGTTCTTCAGCATGGCCTCGCCCTCGGGACCCTGCTGTCCACTCTTCATCTGCGCCAAGGCCTGGGCCGTGGCGTCCTGCCCGGCCGCGGTGGGGACGGCCGTGAGGATTTCCTTGATGTTCTTCTGCCCCAGCTTCTGGAGCAGGATCTTCATGAGCGCCGTGACGTTGACGCCCTGGATCTTGATGAGGCGGTCGAACGCCTGGAGGAACATGTTCGTGTCGATCTCCTTGATCGAGCTGATCGAGTCGGTCATGGGACGGATATGGAGCAGGCGCTTCAGGTCGTTCGTGTCGAGCTCGTAGAACTTGGAGATGGCGTCGGCTGACTCTGCCCCAACGATGGCGATCGCGTCCTGCTTGGGCAGGGATTCGCGGAGGTACGTGATGATCCGCCGGCACAGGGGCTGGAGGATGTAGGCGTCGAGCTTCCGGAGGTGCCATTCGTTGCGGGCCTGGGCGGCCTGTTGTAACCGTATGATACCAGTAGCCGTCTCTTTGCGCCTTGGAGTAGCACCGCGCCCGTAGTCCCAGAAGGACAGGACGCTCTGGAGATCGTAGATCAGGCTCTGCTCTTCCTTGTAGCTCGAGGCCGTGATGTCGGTGATCGGCAACTCCGAGATGCAGTCGCCCTGCTGGACGATGACGTTCCCGGGAGCGGAGAATAGCGTGGTAAGATCCACCTCCCCGGCCATCATGTCGTACTTGAAGAGCTTGTTCAAGATCAGGGCCACGTTGTCGCGGCGCTGGGACCGGAGAAGGTTCAGCTCTTTCTGGAGTGACTTGGTAACTTCCATGGCGCCCATTCCGTCAAACTCACCAGGTGCGCCGGCGAAGCGGCAGTCGAGCGAGGGGAGGTCGAAGGAGTAGGGGCGGATCGCATCCTCGGTCGTGTCCCGGATGATGGCCCGGCGGTTGGCGATCGTGATGACGTCGCCCTGGAAGAAACAGTCCAGGAGCTCGATCTTGTTATCGTTGTACTCCACCGTGCCCATGCCAATATCGGACAGGAGCTTCTCTACGGGGTCGGTCTCGCTGGTCTTGTCGCCCTTCTTGATGTCGCCGAGGTTCTTGTAGATCCCGTCGCGCTCCCACGTCTTCAGCGTTTCGTACGTCTCGAAACTCTGCTTTATCAGCCAGTTAGCGCGGGACAGCCGCTTGGGCCCGGGCTCCGGATACATAAGGAACGGGTGAGGAGAGTCGAGGTGCAGGTAGTCGAAGGCGTCGATCTTCGAGCCGGTGATGATGTTGCCGGTGTTGGCGTCGCGGGAGTCCACCTGCATCATGACCGGGTAGTTGATGAGGTAGGCGGAGTTATACAGGTTTAGGTTCTTGAGGAGCTCCTCGATCTCGAGGGCGAACTCTGTCCTCTCTTCGAGGACGGCCCAGTTGATGATGGTCTCGAGGGCCTTGCACATGTCCACGTCCACCGACTGCCACCTGGCCTCGATCGTGAACAGGGACGGGGACGCCACGACGGACAGCATGAAGTAGGCGGCCAGATCCTCGAGGAAGGCGAAGGAGTACGGCACAAACATATCATGCTTGTACACCTTTTCGCTCTGGTTCTTGTACATCTTGTAGAGCTTGTAGTTCTCTTTGCCTCGGTCCCGCTGTGGGCGGACGAAGTCCTCGGATCTCTTGAAGCGCTCCATCCACACCTTCAGGGTTTCGAGCTGTGCTTCGTTCATCATGATAATCTCCTATGCTGTGGCGGCGCGGAGCCTCTGCCACCGGCTATTATTTAGACCCGCGAGCTGGTCTCGCACTCTATCAGGGTCCACGTTGGGGACGTTGGTGTTGGCGATGTACTTCATGCAGGAGATGAAGTCATCGTTCGTGGCCTTGGGACGGTCCTTGGCGCCCTTGTCCTCGCGGGCCTTCAGGCTGGACCAGGAGTCCCACATGTAGCTCTGGAGCTGGCGGATCAGTCCCGGGCACGTCTTGAATATATGGATCGTCGTGTGGGGCAGGGCCCGGAAGCGATCCGTGATCTCGTTGAAGAACGTCATGAAGTCCCGGTTGCCCTCCCGGAAGTATAGCCCCAGGTCAGCGTACTGCTGGAAGACCGACTTCTGGCCGATGACCTTCTGCTCCATCTTGGCGAACGTGGGGTCGATCAGCCGTAGCCGGACCTTCTCGTCGCCCTCGAGCTGGCGCATCTGCGCGGCCGACTCCTGGACGGTGAGCGGGTGCCGGCTGTCGGCCAGCTCGAAGCACCGCTCCCGGTAGAACCACCACTCCTTGTTGTGGTCCTGGGCCATCCACAGCGCGTGGATGGGCTTCTGCGGGTGCGGGTCCACGGCCATGATGCGGATCCAGTTGGCCGGGACCTCGATCGGGTCGCACGTGTGGATGTCGATCTTAAAGTCCGGGAAGACCAGGCCGTACTCCCGGGTGTAGCCGCCGAAGTAGATGCGCCGGACGTCGCCCTCGCGGCCCTTCCGCTTCATGTCCGCGATGTCCTTGTCGATCTTCTCTCGGTTGATGTACGGGTTGTCCATCGACGCGAAGGTGAAGGCCTGGCGCGTTCCCCCCATCTCTGCAACGGCCAGGAGATCCTCGTACATCTTGATGAACTCCAGCTCCACGGCGTGGACCTTCGGGTCGGGGACGGACCCGATGAACAGGGCGTCCCCGTTGAAGTCCAGGAGCATGGGCCGGACCGTGTCATACCAGACCGTGTACGGGATGGTGGGGAACTCGTCGAAGACGACGAAGTGAAGGCCGACTCCGAGCAGGAAGATCTGGTCCTGGACCCCTAAGAACTCGATAAGACTCCCATTAGTCAACTCGATCGTGTGCCGGTCCTCCCTCTGTTTGAAGATGAGCTCCCGAGGCAGGTACTTCAGCATGACCTTCCAGGCGATGCGGAAGGCCTGGTCCTTGGTCGGGGCAACGTACCAGATCCTGGCGTGGGGTATCTCGAGGGCCCGCTTGATGATCTCGTTGCAGGCCATGATCGTCTTCCCAAAGCGCCGTCCGGCGATGACCATGATGACTAGTCCAGTGCAGACGGCTGACAGGGCGTCGTGGATCCGGCGCTGGCTGGCGTGGGGAGAGTAGTCTATCTTCACTTCTTCTCCTGGCCCCACTCGGCGGTGGCCGGCTTGTGCTTGTTCTTCGTGTCCTCCCCAGAGTTAAGAGCCGCGATGTTCTTCAGGAAGTTGGCCTGCCCCAGCCGGTCGAGGAACACGGCGGCGGCCTCCTTCTTCTTCTTCTGGTCCTTGTTCTTGAGGTGGCTATTCAGGATGAACGCGCTCTGGAGGATCCCCGCGTAGATTAGCTTCGGGATCTTAGCCTTGATCGCGTCGATGTCCATCTCGTCGATCTGGGCCAGGACGGCCGCGGCGGTCTCGTCCGCGGTGGGCGGCAGGGACTCTCTCATCTTACGCTTGGCCCGGGCGAGGTCTTCTTCTGGGAGGAAACGGCGTTTAGGAGCTTCCACACCGGGTCCACGATTGCCGACACTCTCTTGTCGATCATGTCCAGTGCCTTCCGCTTGTCCTCGGCGGACATCGTCTGGTCCGACCCGATCTTCTGCTCTGCTTTCCGTAGGTTGGCCAGCTCCTCCCTCCCCTGCATGAACAGGTTGGACGGGTTCCCGCTGGCGTTCTTTCTGTTGGAGATCTTCAGAAGCTCCATCTCGTACGGGTGATTCTCGATCCATGCTTTAATCTCTCCTTCACGTTTTCCCGGACCCTGTTTGACCAGGTTCTCGAGAGTCTTCTTGGTCATCTCTACGTCCTCGGCGGCGGCGTAGAACATACGGGCGGGCTCGCTCTCAAATCCGGCGGCCCGCTGGGACAGGAAGCCCTGGACGATCGGACGCAACGGAGTCCCACTCATGGGCTCCTTGGGCTTCTCGTTCTGTGGGAGGATCCCAGCCTTTCCGGCCAGCCAGTCAATGAGGCCCACGGCCATCCTGCCGACGCCACCGGTGTACCCGTACAGAGCGTTCTCGATCTTCTTCGGGGACACGCCAGCTCCGCCGTTGAAGGCGCCCATGGCCTGGCCCACGGCCTTGGCCGTTTCGCTGGTGTGCGGCCCAGACCGCAAGTAGGGGGCTACCGACTTATCTGTCTCGTTCTCGATGGGTGTCCCGGAGTAGTACTTGGTGTTCGTGACCCACTCGATCCCAGGACGGGCAAAGGTAGGGGCCAGCTCGCCCACGTTGCCAACGGGGCTGACCGTCTGGAAGAGAGAGTCGAGGTACTCCGTGACCTTCGGCCGGGTCTCCGCGTTAGAATCCATGGCCTCCAGGGCCATCTCTATGCCCGTACCGAAGATGATCCCCAGCTCGCCCTTGGGCAGTTTTACCTGGCGACCGCCGATCTTGATGGGGAGGAACCAGAACATGGCCCTCTCCTTCTTGTCGCGCTTCCAGTACTCTGGGTCGTCGCGGTTGATCGCATACAGGAGAAGGGTAGGGAGAGCCGCCGACGCCAGCCCGCGAATAACGAACTGGCCCGGGTGTTCCATGGCCGTCTGCGCCAGCTTGTAGGTGGTCTGGGCGCGGGCGTTCAAGAACGTGTACAGGGCCGCCGCCTCCTTGGTCTTGGCTCCCCTGGTGGCGAAGTCCGTGGACGCACTGCGGGACTCGGCCGCGGCCTCCATGTCGGACAGCCCGGCCCTCTGGTTTCTCTTGTACACGCCAATCCGGGTGGGCTTCTCGCCGGCCTCGGACAGCATCTCGAGGTAGGCCAGCGGGCTCTTGATCCACTTAGCCTTGAACGCCTCGAACCCGGTCGTGGTCTCGGCCTTCATCTCGCGGAGGGCCTGCTCCGCCATCGACTTGTCGAGGGTCACCAGCATGGACCACTCGGCCCCGGACCCCTTCCAATCCCAGTAGTCCTTGTCCTTCGTGATGAGTGACCAGAGGCCCTTGGTAAAGTCCGTGATCGGGTTGAACCCAGACTTGGAGTTGACGAACGCTGTCTGCCAGTCACGGACAGGGTTTCGAACAGCGAACCCGGGCGCGGACGTGGCCCCGGTTCTGAGCCACCGAGACGGGACGGAGAGCTTCTTGACCCACGGGGCAAGCCCGGATTCATGGATCATCTTCATCGAATCAGCGAGATCCTCGGGAACCTTGTACCAGTGGGACTTCCCAGCATCCCGCACCATGACGATGTCCCGCCCAGTCGGGGGGTCTCCGGCCGGCCCGGGGAAGATCTCATTGATGACGGTGTCCATGCCAAACTTATCCCGGAGATCGACGATGGCCTTGGCCACCTTCTGCCGCTCGACAGCGGCGGTGATCTCGTAGGTCATGATGATGGCGGACTGGCTCGGAGGGAGGATAGGCTTGTCGGATCCGAGCCTGGCCCTAACGGGAGAGGACACCCGGTCGAGCGTCTGCTTGATGCCCTTGTTCCCGCCGTCCTCGAGAGACTGGGCCAGGGACTCTAGGTCGCGCCGCAACGGGGCGTACTCCGGCCTCTTCGATCTCCACTCGTACTTAACCTCTGGATCCAGGAGCCCGCTGTTAGAAAGCTCGTCCAGGAGACTGTGGAAGTACTTGGTGTACTGCTTCGCCGCGGCGTCGTACTTGGCCGCATTAGCATCGACGTACGCCTTAGCGTCAGCCAGGTCCACTCCGGTATTAACCCAATCCGCCGGCTTCCTGAATCTGTTGAGAGCCTCTTCCTCGAGGGCCGCGCGGGAGATAAGGTACTTGTCGAACCCGGGCATATCGTCTCGGAAGGGCTTGTAGATCTCGTTGAGAGCCGGCTGACCATTCGGCTTATTCATCCCGTAGATGTCGGTATCGAAGCCGCCCTGGAAGATCTTCTTCTCGGCCTTCCCCGTCATCCCAGACAGGGCCCCGGCCTTGACCATGAGCGATGGGTTCTCCCCGGGAAGGAGCTTTCCGGCCTGCTTCGAGTACTTATGGATCGGGTAGAAGCGATCGAGCAGGTCGGTTACCCAGCCCTCTGCCCGCTGTCTGAAGGACTTGCCCGCCTCTGGAGTCTGTGTGGTCAGGCCGATTTTCTGGATCCCCTCGAGCAGGGCGACCGCCGGATCGCCAGATGGGGCGGGTCCAGTAAGTGGCGCATTTCGCTCGGTTGGGTGAGGCCAGCCTGCCGCGGCGGTCTCTTCCGGAGTCCATCGTCGCCCGGTACCACCGGTGGGAACTTCCTGAAAACCCTCCGTTGGGTGGTCGAACCCGGCGGCCTTCTGATCGTACGCCTTGCCGGCGAACTCGGCCGCGGCCAGGGTGGCCTCCGTCGTGGAGATGTCCATGTGGAAGTCTCCGTTTTCTGCCTGCCACCCACCGACGAAGTTCCTTTTATCGCTTAGGAGGTCAGCGTTCTTCTCAACGAACTGCTGGATCTGGGCGTCGGTCGGCTTGGTCCCCTGATAGATCTCACCGCGATCTGGCCACTTCGAAACGATGTACTTCCCCTTGGTCCAGCCGGTCTGACTGTCGCCGTGTTCTGGGTGAAAGCTCCAGCCGTACTGGTGGGGCCCTCCGGGCGGCTCGTTGACGAGCTTGCTGACTTCGCTGACAAGCTGGACGTGGGCCTGGGAAGGGGCGTTGCCAGCCGGGACGGCCTCTACGCCTTCCGCCGAGATGGCGCCCTTGGTGGCACGCTCGATGGTCTTCGGATCAACCGCACTGCCCCACTTCTCTGCCTGGAGGCCCCCGCGATTATCCGCATAGATTTTGTACAGGACCTGGGTGTCGGTAATGGCCGGCTCCGCCGTGGTCGAGCTTCTCCCGGCCGGCATGAACTCCCCGTCGGCCGTGTCTTCAATGTACCAGGTGAACTCGTTGGGTTTGTCGAGACCCTCCTGGCGGATCTGATCGGCAAGCTCCATGGCCGCCTGGCTGGCATGGTAGTCTCGGTGCGCCTTCTGGTTCCTGAAGGCGAACAGATTCTCTTCGTTGTTATTGGTCTTGGTTAGATCCTTGTGGTGAACCACCTCTTCGGGGCCGAGAGTCCTGCCGCGAGACTTCTCATAGACGAGTCTGGATTCTGTAATCGAGCCGTTCGTTCGAAGGTTTGGGTGGCCGATCGGTCCGGGGACAACTACGTACCCGCCCTCGGTGTGGGGGTTGACCTCTCGGAGGGAAGCCGGAATACGGCTCTCCTGCCCCTGCCTATGCAGGCGGGCTTTCTCTTCGGGGGTGGCGATGACCTGGGTGTCAACGGTTTTCCTTACGGGGTTTCCGTCCTTGTCGTACGTCAGGCCCTCAACCTTCTTCCAGTACTGGGTGTCGATGTACTGGTTTCCATCCTTGTCCAGGACGGGCTTGCCCTGCTCATCCACCCTCGGCACGGGACGAGCCTCTATGCCCTCGGGAAGATTCTTGGGATCGAACCTGACTGGCTTCTTGGCTGGCCTGTCCAAGGGGTTTTGTATCCCATATATTTCCCCAAGCTCCGGGCCCGTGTACTGAACTCCGCCTTCTCCTGGACGAACAATCGGGGCCATACCGCGCTTCTCCATCTCCGCCTTGAGAACGACGGACCATCTGCCGCGCTGGACCGGGTCGTCCAGCTCCCCGACCATCCTCGGCATACGCATCTCGAGTTCAGTCCGCATGAGCTGACCGTCTGCCATCTTGGCGGTGATGTCGGCCATGGCCTTATCAACCTTGACCAGGGGATCTATTCTCTGGGCCGCCGACTGAGCAACCAGGGCGACTTGAGGATCCTTGGACCCGGAAGTGGCCAGGTCAGTCAGGGCCTTCGCGTCAAACACGATCCTGCCCTTGGATGCGGCAACTCCCTCGAAATACTTAATGGCTCGTTCCCCACCCCCGAGCAGGGCCAGGTTTCCAAGCAACCTGACAGCGGCCTGGGCCTTCGGGTCACTGGTTACCTGAGCCGCGGCGTGGTCGAGCAGGGCGGAGAAGGAAGAGAACGGGGCGGCTACAACACCGACTATGCCCTGGGCCATGGGAGACGGGTTGTCCTGGCGGAAGATCGAGGAGAGCTTCTCGGAAAACTCCATCCCCTCAGCCTCGCCGTTAATGATGGCGTCTCCTACGTTTTCCCCGGCCAGGATCCTCCTAGACGTTGCAGACACCCAGGAAGCCGTCCCTCCGACGAACCCCCCCAGGCCAACCGGGAGCATGGGCACTGCCTCGGTGATGGAGTTGAGGATCCCAGCCACTCCCTGCTCTCGGTACTGCTGGGCCATGGCCCCGATCATTGGGTTGCCCTTCTCCGTGAAGGCCAGGCGAATATCCTCGAACGTGTTCGCCACCGCGTCAAGAGCGCCGGCCGCCCCGTAGCCGAGGGCCGGCTTCGGGTTCATCTTGTCGATCTCCGCATCGGTCCTGGGCTTCCGGGGGCCAACGAAATCCTGCGGCCTGCGAGAGATCTCGTTAGGAGGAAGGGGCTGGGTGAGATCTGGCATCATAATTTTTTCTGGGCCCTGGCTAAACGCCGCCAGGTCTTCCCTCTTCTGGAGCTGTGCCGAGATCTTCTCCAAGACTCCGGCCGACTTGCCCGGCGGGGGCAGGGCGGTGGGCACGATGGTTTCTGTGACGGGCCCGGTCGGCCCAGCAAGATCCGCTTTTATTGTATCGAGTACGCCCATTGTAAATCCTTATGCAAGGACTTTGTCGGACATGGCCATGAGCAGGGAAAACAGGCGCTCGGTGAGGCCGTACTCCGCCATGATCTGCTCCTTGTTTCCGATGACGGCGTTCTTGATGTCCGGGCCGGACACGTTGGGGTTGTCCTTCATCGCCGCCATGACTGTCTGTTTGAGGCCTTCGTACACCCGGGTTACCTTCTCGGTGTCGGACTGGGCCTGGCCTGCCGCCGGCCTCGGGCTAGAGATCCCAGATCCGCGGTAGTCACCGCGAACGTCACTGATGAGCTTTCCGGGATCTTCTGGGCTCTTCCTCTTCTTGTATTCCTCGGCCGTGAGCCCTCCGGACACGTCTTCGAACGCCAGCTTCGGGATGAAGCGGGACGTGATCGTATCCTGGTCGGCCTGGGCCCTGTCGCCCTCGGCCTGAATCGCGCGATTGTAGGTCTGGATGTTCTGGTTGATGAGGTTCAAGACGCCGTTGACTTGATCGACGGTAACGGAGACCTTCTGCTTGGTGTCCTTGGTCCCACCGATCGCGGCCAATGCGGCCATGTACCACTTGGAGTCAGCTTCGCCAGCGGCGAGCGCCAGGTCCTGCGGGGTGATCTTATCGTTCTCGAGCATGGACCTGAGCCTGTACGCGTGCATGGTCTGTTTTTCTTTGTACGTGGCGGCCTGTTCCTCGAACCTGGTGTAAGCGGTGGCAATCTTGTCCTGTCTATTGAGAAGTCTCTCGACATCGGGTGGGCGGATAGAAACAGAGACCTCTCCCTCCGTGTTGATTGTGTAGCTGACGTTGGACTTGTCCACTCCGGCGGCCTTGACGAGGTCGGACTGGAGCTTCAGCTGTTCCGGAAGGGACCGCTTACGAGCCTGCCTGATGTCCTCCGCCCTCTGCTGAAGAACGAGGGAGTTGGCCAGGGTGACCTTTCGCTCGGCCTCGTTCAGCGCCAGCGTGCGCGTGTCAGCCTTGTTCTGGAGGTATTCGTTGACCTTGGACTGGGGCGGAGCCTCGGGCTCGGGCTGTGGTATATTGACAGCCCCACCACCGATGCCGGCGGAGGCCTGATCGCTGGTCGGAATTTGAGCAGGGATCGACGGAGGAGCCGATGCCCCGGGCATGGCCTTCTTGCCCCGATCGACAGCGGCCTGGATCTGAGGGTTCTTCATGAGGCCAGTCTGTTCGAGAAAGGCCTGCATATCCGCGCCCGCCAGGGCCTCCGGCGCGATCTTGCCGATACCCACGTTGTACAGGAACTCGGACGTGAGCGCCTTGGTTTCCGCGGCGTCCTTCTCAAACTGCTGGACACCACGCGAGACGCCCTGGCCGAAGCCCCCCAGGAACTGGGACCAAGGAGACTCCTGCTCAATGACGATTGCGCCGTTTCTGGATCTAGGCATGGTTATCTCCTAGCCAGGCTGGACCCGATGCCTCCGGTGAAGGCGCCGGCGCCCTGTCCGACGGCGCCAAGGATCGCGCCCCACGGAGACTGCTGGGTCGTGACCACGGGAGTGGTCGCTTCCTGTCCGACGAGGTTTTGGCCCCACGAGAACGGAAGGAGGTTCTCATTGCGAGCCCTGACCCAGTCGTTGTACGAGTTCTGGAGAGCCTGCTGGTACTGGGCACGATTGGCCGCGTCCCTGCCAGTTATCATCCCGCCGGTGGACAGAAGGTAGTTCAACATGTCCCCGGACATTTCAGACTGGGCCTGGGCCAGGCCGACCTGACCCTGGGCCGCTCCACCCATGCGGTTCATGTTGTCGGCGAATCCCTGGTACCGAAGGTTAGCTTCGTTCTGGGCCATGTTGTTGGCCGCGTCAGAGGCGAGCCGACCCTGGGCGATACCGGCCCTTCCGCCATAGAACCCACCGATGTCAGAGAACTTTGTCGCCAGGGCTTTGCTCATGTCGTTGTAATTCTGCATGGAGCTGGTACGCATAGGATCAAGAACCTGCTGGAGATACGCCTGCCCTTCCGGGCCGTACTTTCCCTGAAGAACCTGGGAGTAGTAGTCCTGGGCGTTGTTCATGGACCCGAGGGCCCCGCCGGAGGAGTACATGTTGTTGACAAAGTCGATCGCCTGCTGTTCGACATTGTTGATGGGTATAGCTCCGGTGTAGCCCCACTTGGCCAGGTCTCCATTCGGATCAGCTGGAGAAACCGCTCCCTGGGCCGCCGGCGGGTTGGTGACCAACGGGGTAGTCTGAGGAGAACCCGCGTTGGCGGTAGGGGTCTGGGCAACGGGCGAGGGCGTGGTTGTCGGGATCCTGGTAACAGAGTTGTTAGGATTAAAGCTGGGCGCAGTGAGGGGGCGAGACAGGGCTCTCTGTGTAGGATTGTAGGTGCTTTCGTCGTACGGATTATAAGAGCCCATGTTACCCTCCGATATTTCTGCGGAACGGATTGACTATCGGGTTGACGAGGTTGTCCCGATTCGAATAGGCCGCCAGGCCGAAGGGGTTGACCATCGCTCCAGACCCGCCCTGCTGGCCACCCGGGACAGCGGGTGCCCCGGCAATCGGAGCCTGCGGCATCCCACCGGGGCCCAGGAACTTGGCGACCGGGTTAATAGAAGGATCCCACGGAGTCCCACCCGCCCCCTGCCTAGACGTTGTCCCGGGACCGCCCCAGGTCTGACCGAGCTGTACGCCCTGCATCTGATTCGTCGCACCCCTCATCATGCTGTTGAGCAGAGCCAACTGCTCCGGAGTCATGGTCGGGGCCTGGGTGATTTTCG
>Ga0315286_10003351_pt1 | contig 15133 bp, 9 predicted proteins | sample YL17G10_0_MG_FD_205038 | JGI IMG/M metagenome (GOLD analysis project Ga0315286, IMG submission 205038) | Sediment microbial communities from Yellowstone Lake, YNP, Wyoming, USA - YL17G10_0 | ecosystem: Environmental > Aquatic > Freshwater > Lake > Sediment | place: USA: Wyoming | collected...
ATGCTCTGGGTGTATGGGACCTTGGTCCTGGGGGATGCTGCGGGTCCTGTGGCCATGCGCTGGCCGGCCATTTCGATCCACGGCCGGGGAGTTGGGGCGCGCGGCGGCAGCGCGTGGTCATCCATTAGCCACAGAGAGTACGGCGCTTGCCAAAGGGCGGACGGCGGGTACACACTCGACCCAGGTTCGCGGCGCCAGTTTAGCTCAGTGGTAGAGCAACGGTTTTGTAAACCGTCGGTCCTCGGTTCGAATCCGAGAACTGGCTCCACACTGACGGCTGCGTGTCGGGCTGCGGGCATTCGGTTCTCCTGCACATGAGCAAGAAGGCATTGATCACCGGCATCACCGGGCAGGACGGCTCTTACCTGGCTGAACTCCTCCTCGGGAAGGGCTACGAAGTCCATGGCATCATCCGGCGGGCCAGCACGTTCAACACCGGCCGGCTCGATCCCATCTACGCCGACCCGCATTCGGGCAAGAACCGACTCTTCCTTCACTACGGCGATCTGAGCGACGCCAGCGCGTTGTCCCGGCTGATCGGCAAGATCCAACCCGAGGAGGTATACAATCTCGCAGCCCAGAGCCATGTTCGGGTGAGCTTCGACAGCCCGGAGTACACGACGGACATTACCGCCACCGGCACCGTGCGGCTCTTGGAGGCGATCCGCGAAACCGGCCTCCGTCCCCGCTTCTACCAGGCGTCTTCGAGCGAGATGTTCGGCAAGGTGCGCGAGGTGCCGCAGACTGAGGCCACGCCGTTTTATCCCCGCAGTCCCTATGCGTGTTCAAAAGTGTATGCCTACTGGATCACCGTGAATTACCGGGAGTCCTATGGCATGCACGCCAGCAACGGCATCCTGTTCAACCACGAATCCCCGCGCCGCGGGGAGACTTTCGTCACCCGCAAGATCACACGGGCGGTTGCCCACATCCAGGCCGGACTGCAACAGAAGCTCTACCTCGGCAATCTCGACGCCAAGCGGGACTGGGGCTACGCAAAGGAATATGTGGAGGCGATGTGGCTGATGCTGCAACAAAACGAGCCGGACGACTACGTGATTGCCACCAACGAGACGCATTCGATCCGTGAATTCCTCGACGTCGCCTTCGGCCACCTGGGGATGGACTGGAACCACCACGTGGAGATCGACCCACGCTACTACCGGCCGGCCGAGGTGGATCTGCTGATCGGCGATTCCAGCAAGGCGCGACGCAAGCTGGGATGGGAGCCTCGGACGAAGTTTGCCGAGCTGGTCGGGCTCATGGTGGAGGCTGACGTCCGGCTGCTCAAGGATCACCGGGAGGGTAAAGCCCGGGTCACGAGCTGAGCCTTGGCGCTCCAGGACGGCTGCGCCTCCCCAGCACGCCGATCGGTGATCTCAGGACTTGCTTTCAGAGCCTGCAGCCCAGAGTCTGAGGCCACCGATTCATGGCTTACAAGGCGCTGATTACGGGCATCACGGGGCAAGACGGCTCCTATCTGACCGAGTTCCTGCTCGAGAAGCGTTATGAGGTTCACGGCGTGGTCCGGCGCACCAGCAACCTCGCTCGCTCCCGCATCGATCATCTTTACCACGACCCGAACATTTACGGCCGTTCCCTGTTCCTCCATTATGCGGATCTGCACGACACCACGTCGTTGCGCCGCCTGCTTCTGAAGGCGGCGCCCGACGAGGTCTATCACCTCGCGGGACAAAGTCATGTGGGGCTGAGCTTCGAGATCCCCGAATCCACCTGCGAGATGACCGCCATGGGTACACTGCGGCTCTTGGAGATGCTGCGGGACCTCCCCAAGCCCTGCCGGCTGTTCCACGCGGGTTCGAGCGAAGTCTTTGGTCAACCGGCGATTTCGCCACAGGACGAGCAGACGCCCTTCGCGCCGGTAACGCCGTATGGCTGCGCGAAAGCCTTCGCCACCCAGATGGTGGGTATCTACCGGCGCACATTCGGCCTGTTCGCCTGCAGCGGGATCATGTTCAACCACGAATCCCCGCGGCGCGGGGAACACTTCGTAACGCGCAAGATCTGTCGCGCTGCCGCCGCCATTCAGTTGGGCCTGGAGAAGGAACTAGTGCTGGGGGACACCTCCATGCGACGGGACTGGGGCCACGCTCGAGACTACGTCCGGGCGATGTGGCTGATGCTCCAGCAGGCGGAACCGGACGATTTCGTGGTTGCCACGGGAATCCTTCACAGCGTTCAGGAAGTGGTCGAAATCGCCTTCGCCGCCGTGCAGTTGGATTGGCGCGATTACCTGAAGCAGGATTCCCGGCTGCTCCGCCCCGCGGAGCCGTTGGGCTTGCTGGGCAATGCCGCCAAAGCGCAACGATGCCTCGCCTGGCAGCCTCAAACGACGTTCACGGCGCTTATCCGAGAGATGACGCAGGCCGAACTCGCCATGCTTGCGAAGACCGCGTAGTTCGGCCGATTCACGCCGACTGGCCGGACTGTGAGAGGAAATCCTGATAGGCCAGATGGATGCCGGTCCGCAGTTCGACCTGAGGGTGCCATCCCAAGGCGAAAATGCGCGAGCTGTCGAGCAGCTTCCGCGGTGTACCATCGGGCTTGGAAGTGTCCCAGGCGATCTCACCCAGAAAGCCGACCGTTTCTTTCACCAAATCTGCGAGGTCCATGATGCTGATGTCGCTCCCGTAGCCGACGTTGATGATCTCTTCCTCGCTGTAATGCTCCATGAGGAGGATGCAAGCACGAGCAAGGTCGTCCGCGTAAAGCAGCTCCCGCAGAGGCGCGCCGGTGCCCCAGCACCGGACCGAACCTGCACCGGCCGCTTTGGCCTCGTGGAACTTGCGGATCAGGGCGGGAAGCACGTGGGACGTCGCCAGGTCATAGTTGTCGTTGGGCCCGTAAAGATTCGTGGGCATCGCGCTGATGAAATCGCACTCGTGCTGACGGCGGTAGGCTTGGCAGAGCTTGATGCCGGCGATCTTGGCGATCGCGTACCACTCGTTCGTCGGCTCCAAGGGTCCGGTCAGCAGACTCGACTCCTTCAAGGGTTGTGGAGCCAGCCTGGGATAGATGCAGGAGCTGCCGAGAAACAGGAGTTTCTTCACGCGGTGCCGATAGGCACCTTCGATCAAGTTGTTCTGAATATGTAGATTCTGACTGAGGAATTGAGCCGGCAACGAGCGGTTCGCATCAATCCCCCCCACTTTAGCCGCGGCCACGAACACGTATTCGGGCTGTTCAGTGGCATAGAAACTGGCGACCGCGTCGGGATCGAGGAGATTCAGCTCGGACCGGGTCTTGCCGAGCAGTCGGGTGAAGCCCTGGTGGGTCAACTCCCTCCACACGGCACTGCCCACGAGCCCCCGATGGCCTGCTACATAAACCCGCGCGCTCTTCGGAATCAGCATGGGAAAGCATTACCCAAATCTCCTTCACCTCGCAAGCGGTGAGCAGGTGGCCGGTGATGGGGCAGGATTTGCCTCGTTGCCAGACACGGCGGCCGTCCAAAGCCGCAATGAGGGCTCGATTTGCGGTCCTTTCCTGGGTTTGACCCTGGCACCACGTCTGCTATGTTGCACAATCGCGGTTTGTGGAAGGCAATCAGTGAACGAGCTTCAGCAATAATCGTAACGCCTTCTGCATCGTTCACGCCGCGCGTAAGAACCAACAAACAGAAAGGTAAGAACAATGCAAATCAAGACCAACGGCAAGTCCGGCTTCACGCTCGTGGAAATCATGATCGTCGTGGCCATCATCGGTTTGTTGGCCGCCATCGCGATCCCGAACTTCGTTCGCGCTCGTGAGTCGGCCCAACTGAACTCGATCGCCAACAACCTGCGCATCCTCGAGGGCGCGAAGGAGCAGTGGGCGCTGGAGCAGAAGAAAGCGACTACTGACAACGTCAGCACGAGCGACCTGACCGGCTACCTCAAGAACAACACGCTCATCCCGGTCGTGGCTGAGGTTTACACTGCCAACACGGTGTCTGACCTGATCACGGCGGGTTCCTCGTCGCTCACCTTGGCTGGCAAGACGGGCCCGTACACCGTCACGAGCTTCTAATCGAACATCAACGGACAAGGCCCAAGCGCCAGGCTTGGGCCTTTTTTGCTGTCAATCACCGAGACCTGATGCGACTCCGACTTGCGACATCTTGTTCGCGAGTGGGGGTCAGGCTTAACCGGGCTGACAGCCCGTGATGGAAGCCGTGAGACGTATCCAGGCTAACCACAACCTGTCCTTGGCACTGTTGGAGATTTGTGCTACAAGAGCGCCAAAAGGTCAGCTATGCGACTTCGAACCGTTCGCGAGACGGGCTATACGCTCGTGGAAATCATGGTGGTGGTGGCTATCATCGGACTCCTCCTGGGCATTGCCTTGCCGAGCTGGCATCGAGCCCGTGAAAATGCCCAGCTCAACTCCATCGCAAACAACCTTCGGTTGCTGGAGTCGGCCAAACAGCAATGGGCGTTGGAGAACAAGAAGGTCTCCGGAGACTCGGTGGCGACCGACGACCTGACCGCCTATCTTAAGAACAACACCATGCCCGCCAAGATTGTCAACGAAGACTATGTCGTCAGCACGGTTTCCGACCTGGTGACGGCGGTTTACAGCGGCAGCTTGGCCGGCAAGACAGGCCCCTATACAGTGACAAGCTTCTGACAAGAAGCCTCGAGTTTAGAGCGTCAGGGCCCAAGGCTAGTGCTTGGGCCCTTTTCTATCCCCGCTTCATGTCATCTGCCTCTGAAGGAATGGCGAATCAAGGGCCAGCACGCATCGTCGCCGATGGCCTACGACCGCTGCGCCCCCGTACCGCGCCGATCGCCAGCAAGGCCAAACCGGAAGCGGCCAGGCCGGCGATGAACTGGCGGTCCACATACTCCAACCTCAGGACGTGGCTGCCCGCGGGAACGGAAACCGCTTGAAACGCATAGTTGGCGCGGAGGACCACGGCAGGGCGATCATCCACAACCGCGCGCCAGTTTGGATGAAAGCTCTGCGCCACCGCGATCAGGCCGGGTTGCGCAGCTTCCACACGGGCCTCCAGCGTATTCGCACCACAGCGGGTAGCCAACAATCGGGCCGACGCAGCGGACTCGTCGCCGATCCTCGGGCGGGTCGCCTGCGGCAGGTATACCCATCGTCGAGGGTCGAAATCGGGACGGAGAAGCCCTGTCAGGGTCGCCATCTCGTTTGTCCAGACCGGTCGCTGCCCTGTCGAGAACAACGGCATGTAGTTGCTGCGGGTTGACCACTCGTGGTCAGCCCCTTCCGTGGAGATGCGACTGACACCCAGGAACGTGTATAGCCCCACGAACGAGATCTGGCCGGGGAAGGACAGGAGCCGGGCGATTTCGGTGTGGTTGGTCTGGAAATACAACGCCGAAAGCAGTGTGTCGGTGTGCTTCAGGTAGAGAGAATAAAACCCGTCCAACTTGGGGATGGCATCAATGAGGTTGGCATTGGCGAAGAGGGCGGAGCGCTTGACCAAGAAGTCGCCTGCGATATCTGTGGAAGCCCACGTGTTGAACTTCTGATGTGCGGCGAACGTGACCATAGCGCGCGAAGTGCCGAATTCCGGGCGGGGCCTCGTCGGGGATAGATCGGGACGCAGTACGGCTCGCGGCACGGTAGGGCTCAGAAGCGGAACCGCCGTCAAGAGGTCGGACGCCAGCACGGCCACAACCAGCAGTCGGAGAACCGGGAGCACGGAGTTGCGGAGTACCAGGCACAGACCGAAGCCGATGCCCAACAGGGCTTCGCGGCTGAGACCACTCAGGACGGTGTCCTTCCAGTCTTCCTGGGGCTGGGGGTGAGCGAAGGCGAAGACGATCAGCCCGACAGTGGCCACCGCCGGGACCGTCGCCGCGCACAATGCCGCTGGAACCTTGCCAGGAACCAGCTTGGCCGGCGGTTCCAGCAACCAGCGCAGCCCGAAGGCGGACAGTAACGGCAGCCCGAAGGACGCCCAGACCACCAGCTTGATCGGGTAGCGCATGAAGCCGATCTGCGGCACGATCTTCTTGACGAGCGGGAACAGGTACCCGTGTTCGCCCAAAGCCAAGATCAAGCCTGCCCCGACAATCGCGGCAAGGAAAGCGACCTCGCGCCTGCGGATCTTCCACACGGCCAGGAGGGCCAGGGCCAGAATGGCGATGCCGGGATAGTACGAAGCCGTCCAGTATTGGTCCCACTGGAAGTGCCTTCCCTGTGACGTCTTCAGACAGCCGAACAGCGGAACAAGCAGGTTGGCCCATCCCGTGCCAGGCATCGCCCAGGCCGACTCAAAAAAATGCTCGTCTCGTTGGGACTGCCGCAGGAGGTCAAGGAAGGGCAGGAGCTGCCCGGCGCTGAACAGGCTGACGAGGACGACGATGGCAGCAAGCCGCGCCAATCGACGGCCGAGGCCCGCCACGTGTTCCCTTCCGGATGCGGCAGCCAGCGCCAGCAGGAACGTCCACGTCAACAAGCTGATCTCGGGTCCGCCGGTCAGCATCTGCATCGCTCCCACCACGCCCGCTCCCCAGAGGGCCCGACCTCCTCGCCGCCAGCCACGTTCCGCCACCAACACGACCCACGGCATCCAACCGAGCGCGGCGATGTTGTTCGGCCACATCAGGCTGTTCAGCACAATGCCGTTGAAGGCGAACGCTGTTCCGGCGGTTGCGCCTGCCAGGGGGTGGCCCGTCCATCTCCGAGCCAGCAGGTACATGCCCAGACCGCCCCAGAAGAGGTGCGTGAGGCAAAAAACTCCCAGCGACCAGGGCAGAGGAAACAGCAGGTAGAACAACGACCCCGGATAGAGCGTCATGGTGTTCCACTGGGCCAGGAAGGGGAGCCCGCAGTTGTTGTACGGATTCCAGAGGGGGATTTCCCCCCGCCAAAAGCTCTCGCGGTGGTAATGCGCCAGAGGGTAGCCGAAGAAGCCGTAGTCGCGGGCAATGAAGGTGTGGGTGCCCAACAAGATCTCCGGCCAGATCACGGCGATCATGCCCCCCAACAGGAGACCGAACCGCAGCGGCGTGAACCAAGCTTCGCCCGCGTGCCAGGTTGCTCCGGCGCCGGGCCGATGACGTTCAGCGGAGTCTTTCACGGCTGGACTAGGCTCGGACGTTCACGCGTGCGCTCTGATTCTGCCCCTGACGATGCCTCCGATGCACAGGACTGTCGAGAGGATCGAGATGACGCCTCCCCTTTTGAAGTGCCAATCGTCGTACCACAGCACCACCCGGCTGGCTCCAGCCGGAATCAGGACGCCTTGGAAGGCAAGGTTGGCGCGCAGCAAACGGGACTCGACGCCATTCACCGTGACCCGCCAGGAAGGGTGATACGCCTGGGCCACCACGAGCAGGCTCGGCCTCGGCGCAATCACGCTCGCCACAATCCGGTGGCTCGAGCACTCCCGCAACTCCGTTTCCGTCCGGACGGGATCTGTCGCTTGGACCGGGTCCCCGGTCGTGGAATCCAGAAAGACCACCGCGCGGCTGTCGAAAGCAGGACTGGCCAACGCCGCCAGTTGGCCCTCCGTCGCTGCCGGGACGATCCTCTGACCTGCCGTTACGAGCGGGAGGGCGGTCTGGCGTCGTTGCCATCCAAATCGGTCCCGGGGGGAGGAAATGGCATCCACGCCCAGGAAGTCCGCCAGCCCGGCGGGGAGGGGACGGGACGTGTCGTAGAGCAACGCGTGAACCCGCGCTGCCTCCTGCAGATGCAGGGAGAACATGCCGTCCACTTTCGCGATGCCCTCAATGAGGTTGCAGTTGGCAAAGAGGGTGCGTCTCTGGCCCAGATAGTATTGGAGAAGGTCAGGGGTGGCAGCTTGCTCCATGAAGTCCTGGACCTCCGCGCTGATCATGACCCGACCGGCTCCCAGCGCGGGCAGCCTCCCGCCACTTCCCAAACCGCGTCGCAGAGCCGCCGTCGGGATCGTCGGGTTCTGACGGGGAGCGTGCGTCAGGACATCGAGCCCCAGGGTGGCCAACAGACCCAGTTGCAGGGCTGCCTGCCAGACTGGCTTCATCGGTCGTTGTTGCCGGAGGACCCAAAGGAGGAGGAGCAAGAGAAACACCCCGCGGGAAAGGGCGCTCGCCAGCGTGACCGTCCGGTCTTCCCCAGCGATCGGCTGATGCCAGGCAGACCCGGCCAGCGCTCCGATGGCGAGCAGCAACAGGAGCCAGACCGCCAGGATCCGCCGGAGCGTTTGCCTGGCGCTGTCTGGTGACGGCAGCATTCGCCGGGCGCCGCAAGCAGCCAGGAGGGGAACGGTCAACACAACCAACACGACGAACTTGATTGGGAACCGCACCATCCCCAGTGGGGGGAACAGTGATTTCATCCAGCCGAACAGAGGGGTATTCTCCCCCATCGACATCGCCAGGCCGAAGGCAGCCAGACCAGCCAGCAGCTTGGTCCGTCGATCGTTGGTCCGGCAGAGGGCAAGGATTGCCAACGCCAGAGGCCCCACGCCCAGGTAGTAGGACGAAGTCCATTGTTGTGTATCCTGGGAGTAGACCCCGACCACCGACTTGGTCTCGTGGAAGAGGGGAACCAGGAAGTTGGCGACGCCCCACGGCGGCATCGACCAAGTCGCGTCGGCAAAAGCCGCCGACCGCTGGGAGAGGCTGACCAACTGCACGAACGGCAACAGTTGGATTGAGCTGAGTCCCAACGCCAGAGCCGCGATGGACACAAACCGGCCGAGCGGCGCCAGCCTTGCCCGGCGGTTCCTCAGTACATCTGCACCCAAGAGGGCGAACAGGAGGCACCAGGTGAACAGAAGGATCTCCGGCGCGCCGGCGAGCGCCTGGGTCGCGGCCAGCACCGCGGCCGGAACGATGGGGCGACCTCCTCTCTGCCAGGCCCGTTCGGCGCACAGGACCACCAAAGGCGCCCATCCGAGCGCCGCGAGGTTGTTGGGCCACATGAGGCTGTGCAGAGTCAGTCCATTGAGGCCGTAGGCAAGGCCCGCGATGCCTGCCGCCAGAGGCTGCCGGGTCCAGCGGAGAGCGAGCAGATACATCCCCAATCCGGCCAGCCAGAGGTGGGCCAGGCAGAAGACATTCAGAGACCATGGAAGCGGCAACAGCAGATAAATGAGCGAAAAGGGATAGAGCGTGATCGTATTCCACTGGGCCAGGAACGGAATGCCGCAACTGCTCAGCGGATTCCACAAAGGGACTTCACCGGTCCAGAAACGGTCGCGGTGGTGGAAGGCATTGGGGTAGGCCCAGAGTCCGAAATCGCGGTAGAAGAACGAGCGCCCACCGAAGATCACCTCGCTGAAGGCCAGGATTACCATCAATCCCAGCAGCAGGCTGAACCGCGTCGGCGTCAGCCAAGCCTGCGTCACCGGTCGGCGTGACCCAACCGAAGCGAGTGCGAGATCTGAGGAGGCTTCCATGAGAAGTCAGCGGGGTACCGACGTGCGGGTCGTCACCCCAACCGGCGAGTGGGGGTTTGGTCGCAGGACTGCCATGCACCCGACCAGGGTCAGCAGGGAAACCATTACGCCGGCGTGAAAGCGCGTGTCCCAATACATCAGCTTTACCGTATGCCGGCCGGCCGGTACTTGCACCGCGACGAATGCGTGGTTGGCCCGACACCCCACCGCGCGGGCACCATCGATGTAGAATCGCCAGCGTGGTGAACACGTCTGTGAGACGACAACGAGGCTTGGCTCAGCAGCTTCCACGCGGAGCGTGGCCTGATGCGCGGTGAACTCACTCGCGACGATGCGGGCGAACGTGCGGTTGGTGACGGTCACCACTCCCCGGATCTGTGGAGGCAAGACCACCACCTCGCCGAGGTCGAATTGGCCTTCACGGACGGCGCGTGCCGCCGCCTCGGGGTCCGCATAGACGGGTCGCTGACCCGCTGTCGCCCACGGGAGGGCGGTGGCACGATGTTCAAATCGGTAGACCTGGCCAGCAGCGCTCCTCTGGGAAACACCGAGAAAATCGAGCAGGCGCGGCACTTCCTTGGGCACCTCCCGACGGTACAGAGAGTACCAGACGGTCCGCTCTTCGGGAAAGTAGAGCGAGAAGAAACCGCTGACCTCAGGGATCTCTTCGACGAGGTTGGCGTTGTTGAACAGCCCGGCCCGGCCGACGACGTAGTCGTTCAGCGGGTTGGAGGTGAAGGTGGCATCGTAGCTCCGGTAGGCTGCCGGGGACATCATGGCGCGCGACTCGCCCAGTCGGGGTCTGGGTTCGATCTGGACGGCACCGGGGGAGAAGGCTACGCGCGGCACCGTGGGATTCTGGCGTGAGGTGTGGGTGAGAGCGTCCACGGCCAGGAGGATCACCAACCCCAACGAGACGAGCGAGGCGGAGACGAAGCCCCGGAACCGCGGCAGGGCGAGCAAGGCGCCCAGGGCGGCCCAGAGAAGGAGCGCGCGGCTCAGGCCGCTCCAAGCCGTGCGAGCCCAGGCTCCCCAGGGAGGGGGTTGGAGCCAGGCGAACACGAGGAGACCCCCGATCGCCAGAGTCAGGAGGGTTCCGACGAAGAGCAACGTCTTCCGCGCACGGGGCAGGGTTTCACGGTCGGTCCGGAGCATGCAAGCGACCCCGTGCGCAGCCAGCGCCGGAACGGCAAAGAGGGTCAACAGGACGAACTTGATTTGAAACCGCATGAAGCCAATCTGGGGAACAACGGCATGCAGACCCGAGTAGACGAAACTCTGGGCGCCCAAGGCGAGCACCAACCCCAGCAGGCCGATCCCTGACAGCAGCCAGACCCGGGAATTGCGCCTCAGAAGGAAGCCGATCACCGCCAACGCCACCACGCCGATTCCCAGGTAATAGGAGGAGGTCCAGTTCTGGTTGACTTGGAAGAAGACCCCATGTCGCCCCCGGAAGCAGTAGAAGAGCGGAACCAGCAGGTTGGCCCAGCCCGTGCCGGGCATCGCCCACGTCGAGACCCCGAAATCCTGGTGCCGCTCCGAATGCCGGAGCAGGTCGAGGAACGGCAGGAGTTGGACGGCCGCCAGCGCGGCGACGGCGACCACCAAGCCGGTGAAACGCGCCATCAAGTGCCAGCGTGCCGCTCCGGTTGTGAACCCGCCGAGCAGTGCCACGCCGGCGGCGATCAGCCACGTGAACAGAATGATCTCCGGCGCCCCGGTCAGCATCTGCACCGCTCCCACCACCACCGCCAGCGCCCACTGCCGCCGCCCTCCGGTCCATGCCCGCTCCGCCGCCAACACCACCCAGGCCATCCACCCCAGAGCGGCGATGTTGTTAGGCCACATCAGGCAGTTCAGGGCCAGGCCGTTGAGCGCAAACGCCGTCCCGGCCACCGCCGCTCCCAGCCGATGCCTCGTCCATCGATACGCCAGACAATACATCCCCATACCCGCCAGCCACAGGTGGAGCAGGCAAAAAAGACTCAGCGCCCACACGGGCGGGAGGACCAGATAGAGAAACGAGCCAGGATACAGCACCAGAGTGTTCCATTGGGCGAGAAAAGGGAGGCCGCAGTTGTTGTACGGATTCCAGAGGGGGATCTCGCCCTGCCAGAAACTCTGCCGGTGATGGTAGGCCAGCGGGTAGCCGAAGAAGCCGAAATCCCGGAAGTAGAACACCTGTCCCCCGAGGATCACATCGGGATAAGCCGCGCAGATGAAACCTGCGAGCAACAGGGCGAACCGGTTGGCGGTGCACCAACTCCCCTGCTCCGACCCCAACGGTCCCGGAGAAATGCTTTCTGTCATCGGCGGTAGGTCGGCACTCTGGTCGTGGAATGGTCTTTCAGCGGCCCAATCAAGTCACCGCTTGACGGAACCGGCTTCGGCGTACTCCGCCAATCTGGCAAAACGCCTTTCGAACCCAAGCAAAAAACACGGTCGCTTTCCAGTCGACCAGCCAGCCAGGTCCAGAGTGAATCGGTCGAACGGGCGCGGTCGGATGCCTGGCATTCATTCGCCCGTGTCTCGCTTCAGGTTCAGCCGTCTCTCGGACAGGTCAGTCGACCAGTGCAGGGTGTAGGAGCCGATCGCCGTGGAGGCGGGGTAACGGTCGTTCAACGGAGCCGGCAAGGGGCCTTCGAACACGCTGACGACGACGTCGGGTTGGACGGGGATCGGAATCCGACCTGACGCGTTCTGCACCGCCACGTGATCGATGCGTCCGCTCAAGCCGTGCCCGAGGAACAGAAGCCAGAGTGGGTATTCGGGGTCATCGATCCCCAGCTTGAGTCCGACGTTTCGACCTCCGTGCCGGCTCACTTCCTGGACCACCTGGACCATCTCCGCGTGCAACTGCGGGGCGTGGACGGCCAGCATCTGTTGGACTCGCGGCATTTTCCGAAAAGCTGGATTGAAGACCGGGCGCGAGATGTTGTTGGCCACGACCACCCCGGCAAAGACGGCCAGTCCGAGGGAGATCAAGCCCGCCCCCCACGGGCGCAACCGTGGTCCCAGAGCGGCCGCCACAAACGGCATCAGCAGCGCCAGACCGGGCAGATGGAGGCGGCAGTTCCAGCGTTGCCAGCGCAGCACGACGCAGATCAGCAGCAGGCCACCCAGCACCAGCCCCGCATAGAGAAGGGGCAGCCAACGTGCCCGAGGACGCCGAAGGCAGACGCCCAGCGCGCAGGCGACCAGTGCGAGGTGGTACGGGCTCCCGGCGTAACTGTCGAAGATGACCAGCCGGTCATAGAACTCGAACCGGCCAAGGCCGAAGGAAGCCTCGGGATCGTTCAAGTCCCTGCCGGTGAGCACGTGCAACCTGTTTAGCGCGCGGTTCAGGCCGGTGGTAAGGATACGAACGCCCGTGCCGGTGTGCAGCGCCAGGTTGCGGATCACATTCGAAGCCGCGCTGCCCGGGGAAACAGACCTGTTTCTCGCCGATTCCTGGTAGAAGGAAGACCCCGCGGGTGAGCCGTAGAGCTGATAATTGCGCAGCGCATGCGGAGCGTTGAGCAGCCCCACCACTGCTCCCAGCGCGCACAAATTCCGGACTGCCGTCAAAGGCGGGAGCGACCGAAACGCCAACACCGCCAGGGCAGCGAAGAGCGGCGCCGCGTAGAAAATCGTAGTCACCTTGGTCAGCAATCCGAGCCCCAACGCACAACCGGCCCCGAGCCAACACCACGCGTTCCGCCGATCCTGGCGGAGCGCCAGGATCAGGCTTACCCAGCAGAAAAGCCAGAAGGCGGTCACGTAATCTGTCTGCGGGGTGAGGGACTCGACGATGCCGGTGGGCAGAGTGACCAGGAGCAGGGCGGCCCATGCTTCGATTCGGCAGGACGCCTGGTCGGCGGGGCCCAGGAGCTGTCGGGTGATGAGTGTGCCGACGATCAGGCATCCCCCCAGGGCGAACCATTGCGGCAGGTTCACCATCTGGTCGAGGCCACCGATCAGGCACAACTGCAGTTGCACATAAGCGGCCCAAGGCGCCATCTGGAGCTGGCTCTCCAGACTGGTCGGATAGTGGGCCAGCGACTGCTGTTGGATCCAGTGGAGGACCCGTGGCAGATGATAGGTCAGCGAGTCCCAATTGGTGGTGGGGGTGAGCAGCGCCACCCCGCCAAGGAACAACGCGAAGCCGACGACCAGGCTGAGCTGCATCGGGCTTTCCCGGAACAGATGAAGAAGAGCGCGCCAGTCCGTCTTGTCCGGCAGGTGCAGGCGCACTCTCCAGGGCGTGCCACGCCCGAAGGTGCCGCGGGAAAGTCGCAGGGCGCAACCCCACACCACGACATCCACGCAGAGCCAGAGGGTGAGCACGCCGGAGAGATTCAACCGCCGCCACCAGCCGGCCAACTCAGTGATTCCTGCCAGCGCGGTTCCCCAGCCCAGGCAGGCCAACACGAACGCCATTCGCCAGTCGCGAGGAAGCAGGCCGCGGAATCCCCCCTCACGGGCCATCCAGAAGAAGCCGAGCCAGCAGGCGAAGACCAGCAGCAGCGATGGAAGGCTTGCGAGCGACACCGCGGGTGACGCTAGCACTCGCGAGTCACGCCGCCAACAAAAACAGGAGCTCAACCGCCCCTCGGCGACGCGTCCGGCTGCTCCGGGCACGGCGGTTGGATGAGCGCACGGGAGCGAGCGAAGCGGTCTACCCTCCCGCTCCCACCGTGGCCGATCGAGAGGGGGACGGAGTCGCGACCGGCGTGGCCGCCGGCTTCCGCGCCACGACCACCGTGGAGAGCCCGCTGCCTGGCAGGCAGCGATCGAGCACGCGAAACACCGGGGTCAGGGCATTGTAGAGTTTCAGTTGCCAGGCGGTGATGGTCTTCTGCCCCGACAGGGTGTTGCCCACCCACCAGGCGAGGACACCCACCTTGTTGAAGAAGAACTGCCGCTCCACTTCGAACCCGGCGTTCTCCATCTTCTGTTCCAACTCGCGCCTCCGATACCGTCGGAAGTGGCCGATCTGCCGGTCGAACTCGCTGAACAGCCGCGGATTGTAGGGAACCAGAAACACCAGCCGGCAGCCGGGCGGCACCACCTCCGCCAGGTTGTTCAGGACCTGCTGGTCATCCTCGAGGTGCTCCAGCACGTTGAGGCAGACGACCGTGTCCGGCTGATAGTCCCGCAGGGCGCCGTAGTCCGAGCGCACCTGGAGATCAAGCTTGGCGACACGGACGTGGTCCCAGTACTCGGAGTGCTCGCGCAACTCCCCCAGGTATCGCTCTTCGTAGTCCGTCAGCAGCAGGGCTTCGTGCTGACACAGGAGCCGGCTGAGGTTGCCGCGCCCTGAGCCCAGTTCGGCGAGCCGGCGCCCCAGGAATGGGCGGACCGCGTCGTACATCCACTGGTTGAATCGCGGCGCCTGCTCCAGCGCATCCAGCGCCACCCGCCCCGGCTCGGCATAGCGCGAAGTCAGCCGGAACCTCAGGATGAACCAGAGCGCGGCGAACCCGTCGCGCCACGTGATCTTCTTCCCTTCTTCGTAAGTGCGGCCATTGTAGCTGATCGGCACCTCATAGATGCGGAGCCGGTTCCGCGCCACCTTGGCGGTGATCTCAGGCTCGATGCCGAAGCGATTCGCTTCGAGCGGGATCTTCTTGAGGTGCTCCGACACGAACGCCTTGTAGCAGGTTTCCATGTCCGTGAGGTTCGTGTCGTTGAGCATGTTGGCCAGCAGCGTCAGGAGGCGGTTGCCAGCACTGTGCCAAAAGTAGAGAACCTTGCGTTCCTCGCCCGTAAAACGGGAACCGAACA
>Ga0315286_10003353_pt1 | contig 15130 bp, 14 predicted proteins | sample YL17G10_0_MG_FD_205038 | JGI IMG/M metagenome (GOLD analysis project Ga0315286, IMG submission 205038) | Sediment microbial communities from Yellowstone Lake, YNP, Wyoming, USA - YL17G10_0 | ecosystem: Environmental > Aquatic > Freshwater > Lake > Sediment | place: USA: Wyoming | collected...
GTCAACCAGGTCCCCGGCATTACGAGCGAAAGTCTGGGCGATGGGTTTCTGAAGCGGATCAAGATCTTTCCTCTCGCCAAGCAGAGCCGCTGAACCGGAGCGCGGGCCCGGACGGTCAGCCTCTCCGGCTGTCCCCTATTCCCTATTCCTTCGAGCTCGACTATAATTCGGACGAGATGCTCGATTATTCCTTCGAGGACACAATCGTCGCCGTTTCCACCCCTCCCGGCCGGGGAGGCATCGGTATCGTCCGCCTGAGCGGCGATTCCGCCCTGCCCATCGCCCTGAGGATTTTCCGGCCGAAAAAGGCCGGGGCCAGGATCCTATCCGGGCGGGCCTGTTTCGGGAGCCTGATCGATCCCGTACGGAAAGAGGCGTTCGAGGAAGCCTATTTAATCCATTTCCCCGCTCCGCACTCCTACACCACCCAATCCGTCGTCGAAATCAGCTGCCACGGAAGCCCCATCGTTCTGGAGGAAGTCCTTCGCCTCGGGATCCGTTTCGGGGCAAGGCTCGCCCGCCCCGGCGAATTCACCTTCCGGGCCTATCTCGGCGGCCGGATCGATGTCCTCCAGGCGGAGGCGGTTGACGATCTTATCCAGGCCCCCAATGCCGAGGCCGCCCGGAAGGCGTTCAGCCATCTCGACGGCGGGCTGTCGGCGAAGATGATCGGCCTCCGGCGTCGAGTTGTGGAGATCCTGGGCCTGATCGAGGCCGCAATCGAATTCCCCGACGAGAAGCTGCCCGTTTCGCCCGGGAAAATCGAGGCCGGCCTCGAGGAGATGGCCCGGTACCTCGACACCCTGATCGCAAGCTACGATGCCGGCCGGGCGCTCCTCGAAGGGGTCACGCTGGCCATTGCCGGCCGGGCGAACGTTGGCAAGTCCACCCTGTTCAATGCGCTCCTCGAGCACGAGCGGGCGATCGTGACCCCGTTCCCGGGGACGACGCGCGATTTTCTCCGGGAGAAAGTCCGCATCAAGGACATCGACTTCAATTTGGTGGACCTGGCCGGGCTCCGCCGGGCCGCGTCGGCTGTCGAAAAGGAAGGCATTCGCCGGAGCCGGGAGATTGCCGCGCAAGCGGATGGAATCCTTTTCCTGTTCGACGCATCGAGAAAGGACTTCGAGGAAGATTTTGCCTTTCTCGATGAATTTAAGGATAAGAAAGCGGTTCTCGTCTTCAATAAAATCGATCTCGGCCGGAAGCCGGACCTGCGAAAGATCAGGGCCAGGTTGGGCCGGCGGCCCTGCCTAGAGATTTCGGCCCTCCGGGGAACGAACCTGGAGCGGCTGAAATCCGCGGTCCATAAGACGTTCGCCCCTCGGATCGCCGATAGGGGAGACGTCATCTTCCATCTGCGGCAGAAGCTGGCCCTGGAAGACATGCGGAATCGCTTGAGGCGGGCGAAATCCCTCCTATCGGACGGCCATCCCGAGGAGATGTATGTCGAGGAGATCCGGGAGATCGTTCCTGCCCTGGGACGGTTTCTCGGTGAAATCAGGTCGGAAGACGTGCTGGCCGACATCTTCGGCCGCTTCTGCGTGGGAAAATGAGATGAGCCCCTCCCCTTCGGACGTCTATGATGTCGTGATCGTAGGGGCCGGCCATGCCGGTTGCGAAGCGGCCTGGGCCGCCTCGGGGATGGGTCTTCGAACTTGCCTGGTAACCATCCATCTCGAGACCATTGCCCAGATGTCCTGTAATCCGGCCGTTGGGGGCTTAGCCAAGGGCCATCTCGTCCGCGAGATCGATGCCCTGGGGGGCATCATGGGGCTGATGGCTGATCAGACCGGCATCCAGTTCAGGCTCCTCAATCGGAGCCGAGGCGGCGCCGTCCAGGCCCCGCGGGCCCAGTGCGACAAGGCGCGATACCGGACGGCTATGAAGAGCAAGCTCGAAAATGTCCCCAACCTGACGGTTTTTCAGGGAATCGCGGCCGATATCCTTGTTGAGAAAGGTCAGGCCGGTGGCGTGGCCCTTCTGGACGGAAGCCGGATTTTCGGAAAATCGGTGATTTTGACGCCGGGGACGTTCTTGAACGGGCTCATCCATATCGGACTGACGAGCTATGCCGCCGGCCGGGCCAACGAGCCCGCATCCCGGGAATTGGCCGAAAATCTTAAAAAACGGGGACTGCTTTCTTATCGCTTGAAAACGGGCACGCCCATGCGTCTCGACAAGCACACCATTGATTGGACTCAGTTTGAGCCCCAGCCCGGCGACGACGTCCCCGTCCCTTTTTCCTTCCGGACAAAAATCCCTCTCGAGAACAAGGTCGTCTGTTACGCCGGCCATACCAATGCGAAGACCCATGATGTGATCCGGGCGAACCTCGACAAATCCCCGCTTTACCAGGGAAAGATCTCGGGTACCGGCCCGCGCTATTGCCCTTCGATCGAAGACAAGGTCGTCAAATTTCCGCATCACCTTCGGCACCAGTTCTTCCTGGAGCCGGAAGGCCTGGATACTTCGGAAATCTACGTCAATGGCGTTTCCTCGAGCCTCCCGTTTGAGACCCAGGCCGCTATTCTGAAGACTATTCCCGGCCTGGACGGGGCCAAGATCATGCGGCCGGCCTACGCAATCGAATACGACGCGGCTGATCCGACCCTCCTTTTTCCAACTTTAGAGAGCCGAGTCGTCGGGAACTTGTTTCTTGCCGGCCAGATCAATGGCACCTCAGGCTATGAAGAGGCCGCAGCCCAGGGTCTCATGGCCGGAATCAACGCCGCTTTGAAGATCCTGGGGAAACCGCCATTCGTCCTCCGCGGGCCGAATACCGCCTGAACCTCCGGATCGATAACGCGGACCGGCGTCTGATGAAGTACGGACGGGAGTTCGGCCTCATCCCGGCCGAGGACTTCGCGGCCTTCGAAGAGAAGACCAAGCGGATCGCGGCCACCCTCCTTTATCTGGAGAAGACTAAGATCGGAACGGGCGGCAAGGAGAAAATGACCCTCAGGGATTACCTAAAAAAACCTGAACACCATGTCCGGGATGTGCTAGAATACCATCAGAATCTGGCGGCCTTGACGGACGAGGAAATCAGGCATATCGAGGCCGAAATCAAATACGAAGGCTATCTGAAAAAGCAAAGCAAAGAGATTGCCAAGGTCCTGAAGATCGATGGCCTTAAGATTCCAGCGAAGCTGGATTTAAGCGAGGTCCACGGTCTGACCCGCGAAGCGGTGGAGAAGATGAAGAAATACCGGCCCCGGACGATCGGGGACATTAAAAAAATCCCCGGCCTGACGCACTCCGATGTTTTCAGCGTCTATGTCCATCTGGCCGCAGGCAAGAAGAAACGCCCCGGGGAAGGGGCCTCTGTTCCACGTGGAACATCCGACCATGATGAATAAAATCATCGCTGTAGCGAACCAGAAAGGCGGCGTGGGGAAGACCACGACGGCCATTAACCTCGCGGCCTCCCTGGCCAGGAAGCGGATGCGGGTGCTCCTCATTGATTTCGATCCTCAGGGCATGGCCACGGCCGGCCTGGGAAGGACAAAGGAATCCGGCAAAGGCATTTATCCGGCCATGATGGGCGGCCAGGATATGATGGAATGCATTGTCGGCACCGAACTCGATAACCTCTATCTCTGCCCTTGTTCGCCCGAGCTGTCCGGGGTGGAAGCCGAGCTCTATAATCAAGAAAACCGGGAAAAGCGTCTCCGGGAAAGCCTGGATAAGATCCGGTCGCGGTTCAATTTCATTCTTATCGATTGCCCGCCTTCCTTGGGTTTCCTGACTATCAACGCTTTGTCCGCCGTGGATTCCATTCTGATCCCCGTCCAGACCGAGTTTTTCTGCATGGAAGGCATTCCCGACCTCCTCCACACGTTGGACGAAGTCCGGACCTATTTCAACCCGGCCCTGAAGATCGAGGGCATCGTCTTGACCATGTACGACGAGCGGACGAACCTTTCCCGCCAGGTCGCGGACGAGGTCCGGAAATCGCTTAAAAACGTCGTCTATAATACCATCATCCCCCGGAGCATCCGCTTGGCCGAAGCTCCCAGCTTCGGGAAGCCCGTGATCCTGTACGATCCCAAGTCCCGGGGGGCGGAGGCCTATCTCAATCTAGCCCAGGAGATGCTCGAAAAATGAAAAAGGCGCTCGGCAAAGGAATAAAAGCCTTCATCCCGGAGGAATACGGGATCCTAAAGGACGAAACGTTCTCCGAAATCGAGCTCGACAAGATCCGGCCGAATCCGCTCCAGCCTCGGACGAAATTCGATGAGGCCACGATCGATGAGCTTGCCCAGTCGATCAAGGAATCGGGAGTCCTCCAGCCGATCGTAGTTGTTTCGGAGGAAGGTCACTATAAAATCCTGATAGGGGAGAGGCGCTGGCGGGCCGCCCGCAAAGCGGGGCTTAATAAAGTCCCCGCTCTCGTCCGAAACATACCCAAGGAACACCAGCTTGAAGTTTCGCTCATCGAAAACCTTCAGCGCGAGGAGTTGAACCCGATCGAGATCTCTCTCGGCTACAGGCGACTGATCGACGAGCTCGGCTACACCCAGGAAAACGTGGCCGAGAAGGTGGGCAAGGACCGGGCCTCGGTCGCAAACCACTTGAGGCTGCTCAAGCTTCCTCTCGAAGTTCAGGATCTCCTGAGCGACGGGAAAATCTCGATGGGCCATGCCAAGGTGCTGTTGGGCCTCGAAGACCACCGAGCGATCGTCGTCCTGGCCCGCAGGATCATGGTCAAGGGGTTGTCCGTCCGTGATGTCGAAGCCCTTCTCGGGAAGTCCAAAAAGGATGTCCCGGCGCCCAAGAAGCCAAGAACCGATCCGAATCTCGAGGCGGTTCAGGAAGACCTCCTGCGCGCTCTCGGAACCAAGGTGACCATCGACGGCACGTCCAAAAAAGGCGTGATTAAGGTTTTCTACTTTTCCCTGGGCGAGCTCAACCGCGTTATTGAGCTCATCAAAGGAACTCGAACATGAAAGACAAGAAAATGGATGATCACAAGATCACGGGATATTTCGACGACGGGTCGGAATTCGACGGGACCTTGAAATTCCGAGGCTCCTTTCGGATCGACGGTTTCTTCAAGGGGCGGATCGAATCCGAGGCGATGCTGGTCATCGGAGATAAGGGCAAGGTCGATGCCGAGATCGTGGTGAACCACGTCGTCATCAACGGCGAAGTCCGGGGAGTCATCAAGGCGGCCGAACGCGTCGAGATCAATAGCCTGGGGCGCGTATACGGAACGATCATGACGCCCAAGCTCATCATCGAGGAAGGTGCGTATCTCGAAGCCGCGTGCCAGACCTGCGAATTTCCGCCCGGACCGGTCGCGGAATCGAAACCCAAGTCCTGAAAGGCAGGCCCGCATGGATCACGCCGTAGGAATTATTCCGGCTCGATACGGATCGAGCCGTTTTCCGGGGAAGCCTTTAGCCACGATCCTCGGGAAGCCCATGATCCAATGGGTCTATGAAGGGGCGCGCGCATCGAAAAGGCTGTCCCGGGTCATCATTGCCACCGACGATGCGCGAATCTACGAGGCAGGATTGTCGTTCGGGGCGGAAGTGGCGATGACCTCTCCCGACCATGCCTCGGGAAGCGACCGTGCGGCCGAAGCCGCCGCGAACATCAAAGCGTCCGTTATCGTCAACATCCAGGGCGACGAACCACTGCTCGATGGGGCCATGCTCGACGCCCTTGTCGAGTCCTTCGACGACGCCTCCCTGCCGATGGCGAGCTTGATGGCCAAGGTTCCGGACGTCGGGCTCATCGATGATCCGAACATCGTCAAGGTCGTCGTGGACCGGGAAGGCTATGCGCTTTGTTTTTCGCGTTCGCCGCTGCCCCGCGGCGCGCAGGATTTTTTCTATCAGCATGTCGGCATCTACGGCTACCGGAGGGAATTCCTTCTCGGATTCAAGTCCTTGCCCGCGTCCAGGCTGGAGAAGATCGAACGGCTCGAGCAGCTCCGTGCCCTCGAATACGGCATCCGGATCAAGATGATCGAAATCCCGCGGCCCACCTTGAGTGTGGACACGCCGCGGGATATAATCGGCGTCGAAGAATTTTTAAGGGCGAGGTTCCATGAGTAAATACATCTTTGTGACTGGAGGCGTGCTTTCGGGGCTCGGCAAGGGGATCGCGGCCGCGTCGATAGGGCGGCTCATGGAAAGCCACGGCTTCAAAATCACCCTCCAAAAATTCGATCCCTATCTTAACGTCGACCCCGGGACGATGAATCCCTACCAGCACGGCGAAGTGTATGTGACCGACGACGGGGCTGAAACAGACCTGGATCTTGGCCATTATGAACGATTTACGTCCGCCCGCATGACGAAGTTCAACAACTGGACCGCGGGCAGGATCTACGATCTCATCATCCGTAAGGAGCGAAGGGGAGAGTACCTCGGAAAGACGGTCCAAGTCATCCCTCATGTGACCGACGAGATCAAGAACGCCTTCCATGCCGTCTCGAGCGACAACGACGTCGTGATCTGCGAGATCGGCGGCACGGTCGGCGATATCGAGAGTCTGCCCTTCCTCGAAGCGACGCGCCAGATGCGGCTCGCCCTCGGCGGCGAAAACGTGCTCTTCGTCCACCTGACGCTCGTCCCCTACATCGGGACCTCGGGCGAGCTCAAGACCAAGCCGACGCAGCACACGGTCAAGGAGCTCCGGGCCATCGGGATCCAGCCCGATATCCTCCTCTGCCGCACGGACCGCTATCTCACCCAGGACCTCAAAACCAAGATCGCCCTCTTCACCAACGTGCCCGTCGACGCCGTCATCACAGCCAAGGACGTGGAAAACGTCTACGAAGTGCCGCTCATCTTCGCCCGCGAAGGCCTCGACCAGATCATCATCCGGCACCTCAAGCTAGAGTCGAGGGGCTGCAATTTCGCCCAGTGGAAATCCCTCGTGAACCGGATCCGGCATCCCAAGGGCGAAGTCGACATCGCCCTCGTCGGGAAATATGCCGGCCTCAAGGACTCCTACCTCAGCCTGAAGCAGGCCCTCGACCACGGCGGGATCGCCAACCGGGTCAAGGTCAACATCTCCTGGATCGAGGCCGAGGACCTGGAAAAGGGGAAGATCGAAAAGATCCTGAGCGACAAGGACGGCATCCTCGTGCCGGGCGGCTTCGGCAGCCGGGGCATCGAAGGCAAGATCCGGGCGGTGACGTACGCCCGCGAATACAAGGTCCCCTTCTTCGGCATCTGCCTCGGCATGCAGTGCGCGACCATCGAGTTCGCCCGCAACGTGGCCGGCCTGAAGGGCGCCAACAGCACCGAGTTCGACGACGACGCCCCGCACAAGATCTTCTTCAAATGGAGGGAGCTCAAGGGCATCCAGGACCTGGGCGGCAACATGCGGCTCGGGCAGTACCTCTGCCGCATCGCGAAAGGCTCGGCCGCCCACCGGGCTTACGGTACGGTCGAGATCTATGAGCGCCACCGCCATCGCTTTGAGTTCAATCCCGAATACGAGAAGCTGCTGGCCGAGGCCGGGCTCCTCATTTCGGGCAAAAATCCCGATTACGGCCTGGTGGAGCTCGTCGAGCTGCGGGACCATCCCTGGTTTCTCGGCTGCCAGTTCCATCCTGAATTCAAATCCCGGCCCTTGAAGCCGCACCCGCTTTTCAAGGCCTTTATCGGAGCGAGCCATGCCCACCGTCGCGAGAGACGTAAAGATTGATTCGGCCGTGACGGTCGGCGGGAGGAATCTCTTCCTCATCGCCGGCCCGTGCGTCATCGAAAGCCGGAGACAGGCCTTCGCTCTCGCCCTCCAGGTCCGGAAGGTCTGCGGGAAGCTCGGCCTCCCCTTCATCTTCAAAGCCTCTTTCGACAAGGCCAACCGCTCGTCGATCGATTCGTTCCGCGGGCCCGGCCTGAAGAAAGGGCTCCGCATCCTGGCCGAGATCAAGCGCGAGCTGGGGGTCCCCGTCCTCTCGGACGTCCACGAGACGGCGCAGGTCGAAGAGGCGGCCGAAGTCCTCGACGTCCTCCAGATCCCGGCCTTCCTCTGCCGCCAGACCGACCTTCTCCTGGCCGCCGCCCGGACCGGGAAAGCGGTGAACATTAAAAAGGGCCAGTTCCTCTCGCCGGACGACATGAAGAACGCGGTCGAAAAGATCCGGAGCGTGGGCAATTCCAAGATCCTTCTCACCGAGCGTGGGACGATGTTCGGCTACAACAACCTCGTGGTCGACTTTCGGTCCATTCCCATCATGAAAGGATTCGGCTGCCCCGTCGTCGTAGACGCTTCCCACAGCGTCCAGAAGCCGGGGGAGCGGGGCGCATCGTCGGGCGGGAATCGCGAGTTCATTCCCCTGATCGCCAAGGCGGCGGTCGCCGCCGGCGCGGACGGGGTATTCCTTGAAGTCCATGACAATCCGGGCAAGGCCCGGTCGGATAAACACAACTCTTTTCCTATCAATGAGTTGGAGGCGCTCTGCCGGACCCTGCTCCGGATCCGGGCCGCCCTCTGAGGACGCAGCATGACCAAGAAAGACGTCATTGAAACGGGACGTGAAGTCCTGGCGGTCGAGGCCCGGGCCGTGGAAGCCCTGAGCCGGCGCCTGGACGACAGCTTCGCCCGGGCAGTGGATCTTCTGTTCAAGGCGAAGGCCCGGATCATCGTCATCGGCATGGGCAAGTCGGGCCTCGTCGGCCGCAAGATCGCGGCCACGCTGGCGAGCTGCGGGACGCCGGCGATGTTCATCCATCCGGCCGAGGCGGGACACGGCGATCTGGGGATGATCCTCCGCGACGACGTCCTCCTCGCCATTTCCTACAGCGGCGAAACGCGCGAGATCGTGGACATGCTCGGGTTCGTCAAACGGATCGGGGTGAAGCTCATCTGCATCACCGGCCACCCGCATTCGCGGATCGCGCGCTACAGCGATATCACCCTCGACGCGAAGGTGGAAAAGGAAGCCGGTCCGAGCGGGCTCGTCCCCACGGCGAGCTCCACGGCCGCCCTGGCCCTCGGCGACGCCCTGGCGGTCGCGGTGATGAAGAAGAAGAACTTCGGCGAGCGCGACTTCGCTTTCGTCCATCCCAAGGGAGCGCTCGGGAAACGGCTTCTCCGGGTCGAGACCCTCATGCACAAGGGCAAGGACCTCCCGAAGGTCGGTCCGGAGACGCCGATGAGCGCGGCCATCGAAGTGATGACCCGGAAGCGCCTGGGCATGACCTGCGTCGTGGATGCCGGTGGCCGGCTCCTCGGCGTCATCACCGACGGCGACCTCCGCCGCATGGTCCGCAAGTTCCGGGGCTCGGTCCTGTCCAAATGCGCTCGGGAATGCATGACCGCGGACCCCGTGTCGGTCGAGCGCTCGGTGCTCGCCACCGAGGCCCTGAACCTCATGGAGCGGCGCCGGATCACCTCGCTCATCGTCCGCGGCGCGGATGGCCGGGTGGCCGGGGTCATCCACCTCCACGACCTGTGGCGGACGGAGATGTTCTGATGCGGAACCGCGCCCGGGCCCGGAGGATCAAGATGATCCTGATGGACGTCGACGGGACGCTGACCGACGGGACCCTGGCCGTCCTGCCGGACGGCGAGGAGATCAAGTCCTACAACGTCAAGGACGGCCTCGGCGTGCTCCTCGCTCAGCTCATCGACCTCAAGCTCGGGATCATCACCGGCAAGCGCTCGCAGGGTCTGGTCCGGCGGGCGGAGCGGCTGAGGATCACGGAACTGCACCAGGGCGTCATCGATAAGAAGCCGGTCTTCGACGATATCCTCAAGCGCTACCGCCTCGCGCCGGAAGAGACGGCCTATATCGGCGACGATATCGGCGATCTCGAGATCATGGCCGCCGCGGGCCTGGCCGCGGCTCCGGCCGACGCCCATCCGCTCGTCAAGAAGCAGGCCCATTATATCTGCAAGCTCGCCGGCGGCCGGGGGGCGTTCCGGGAGCTCGTCGATTTCATCATCGACGCCCAGGGGAAGCGCGACCTCATCGGCGCCCGTTTCAAAAGTATCTTCGATAAAAAAATCTGAACGTCGGCAAGGGAGGTTTTCTTGGAGATCAATCCGAACATTTTCCGTGAATACGACATCCGGGGGATCGTCGACAAGGACCTGACGCCCGGTATTGTCCAGACGCTCGGGCAGGCCATGGGGACGTATTTCCGGAGTCATGGCCACCGCCGCACGGCCGTCGGCCGCGACTGCCGGCTGAGTTCGCCGGATTACGCTCAGGCGCTCGCAGCGGGCCTGCGGGAGGCGGGCTGCGACGTCGTCGACCTGGGCACCATCCCCACCCCGCTCCTCTACTTCGCCATCTTTTATAAAGCGTTTGAGGCCGGAGTCATGATCACCGGATCCCATAATCCGCCCGAATACAACGGCTTCAAGATGATGTCCGGCCAGGACACGCTCTATGGGGATACGATCCAGGAGATCTACCACCTCATCCGCGACGACAAGCTCCTCACCGACTGCGAAGGGACGGCCGCCGCCTACGATCTCGTCCCCGAATACCGGGATTACGTCGTCGCCGGCATCAAGCCCGCCCGGAAGCTCAAGGTCGTCATCGACGCCGGCAACGGCACGGGCGGCGTGGTCGCCGTTCCGATTTTTAAACGGATGGGCGCGGAGATCGTGGAGCTCTTCTGCGAGATGGACGGCCGCTTCCCGAATCACCACCCCGACCCGACTCTGCCCGAGGCCATGGATACGCTCATTCGGACCGTCCGATCCGAAAAGGCCGACTTCGGCATCGCCTACGACGGCGACGCGGACCGGATCGGCGTCGTGGATGACGAGGGGCACCTGATCTGGGGCGACCAGCTCCTGATTTTTTTCGCCCGCGATATTCTAAAATCGAACCCCGGCCGGGCCATCATTTCCGAAGTCAAGGCGACCCAAGTGCTCTACGACGAGATCGCGCGCCTGGGCGGGAAGCCGGTGATGTACCGCACCGGCCACTCGCTGATCAAGAAGAAGATCAAGGAAGAGAAAGCCTTGCTTGCCGGGGAGATGAGCGGCCACATCTTCTTCGCCGACCGCTGGTTCGGGTTCGACGATGCCATCTATTCCTCGGCCCGGCTCTACGAGCTGCTGTCCGCGACCGACGTCAAGCTCTCGACTATGCTGGCCGGGCTGCCGAAGACCTTCAGCACGCCGGAGATCCGCATCTACGCCTCCGAGGAAGTGAAGTTCAAGATCGTCGATGAAGTGAAGGCCGATCTCGCGAAGAAATATCCCGTGATCGACATCGACGGCGTGCGGGCCGTCATGCCCAAGGGCTGGGGCCTCGTCCGGGCGTCCAACACTCAGGCCGTTCTCGTCCTGCGCTTCGAGGCCGAGACCGAGGCCGACCTGGCGGCGATTCAAAAGGAAGTCAAGGGCTCGGTCGAGCAGGCAATCCACAAGCTGGGGACGTGATGCCGGCGAAACCCGATCTCCGGGCCGTCATCATGGCCGGGGGGAGCGGCACGCGCTTCTGGCCGCTCAGCCGGCGGAAAACGCCGAAGCAGTTCCTCCCGATCGTGAGCAGCCGGACGATGCTCGAGGAGACCGTCCGGCGCATCCTCCCGCTCGTCCCTCTCCGCCGCATCTATACGATCGCCAATGCTGCCCAGACCCGGACGATCCGGCGCCTCCTGCCCCGCCTTCCGGCCGGGAATTTCCTGGTTGAACCGGAGGCCCGGAACACCGCCCCGTCGCTCATTCTGGCCACGGCCCGCATCTTCCTCGACAATCCCAAGGCCGTCGTCGCCGTCCTCCCCTCGGACCATCTGATTACGGAGGAGTCCGTCTTTCTGAAGAAGGTCGCCGCGGCGGCCGCCGCGGCCGAGGCCGAGGACGCGCTGATCACGTTCGGCATCCCGCCCACGTTCCCGTCGACGGGCTACGGATACATCCATTACCGGAAAGGCGCCGCCCGGAAATTCCTCGGGGAGTCGTTCCGCGATGTCTTGGAATTCAAGGAGAAGCCATCCACCGAAAAGGCGGTCGCGTTTCTCCGCGAAGGCGGCTATGCCTGGAATTCCGGCATGTTTTTCTGGCGCGCGGACGTCTTCGCCGGCAAGCTCGAGCGCTTCGCCCCGGAATTCCATGCGGCCTGGATCCGGATCCTCGTCGCCCTCCGGTCGGGCTCGCGGGCGCGGGTCGCGTCGGTCTTCTCCGGCATTCCGGCCATTTCGATCGATTATGCCTTGATGGAGAAGGCGCGCGGAGTGCTGATGGCCGAAGGGAATTTCGGCTGGTCGGACGTCGGCGCTTGGTCCTCTCTAGCCGATATCTGGGCCCGCGATGAGGCCGGAAACGCGGTCAAGGGCGCCGTGGCGGCCATCGACGCCCGAAACAACGTAGTCTATAATCCCGGCCGGCTCACGGCCCTGATCGGCGTCGAGGACCTCATCATCGTCGACACGAAAGACGCTCTGCTCGTCTGCCGGCGGGAACGGGACCAGAACGTCAAGCAGGTCCTGGAGCTCCTGGCCAAGATCGGGAAGACGGATTATCTCTGAGATGGAGCGAGCCCCCGCATCATCGAGACGCCCCTTAGTCTCGAACCCTCTCCGATGCCCCCGAGCCGGTCTTCTTATTCTCCTCATTGCGCTTTGCCTGTCCCACGCGTCAGGGCAGTCCTCAGCCCTCGCGGAGGCCGCGAGGACAGACCAAAGCGTCGCCCCTGACAAATGGTTCGTCATCGCCATCGCGGATGTCCCCGTCGGATACGTTCACGACACCGCCTCGCGCAAGCCGACGGCCGCGGGAGATGTCCTGACCTATTCTTCGGAGATGGTCATGGTCCTCAACCGTTTGGGGAATAAAGTCGAGATGCGGTTCATCACGGCTTCCGAAGAGACGCCGTCCGGCCGCCTACTGCGGGAAACCTACGAAATGAAGGCTTCGCTCATGGCCACGCGCACCGAGGCCGTGGTCAAAGACGGCACCATCGAGTTCCGAAGCGAGACCGGCGGCAAGACCTACACCCGGGCGATTTCGTTCTCTGGAGAGATCCTGGGGCAGGAAGGCATCCGGCTCCTGTCGCTTAAAAGCCTCCGCAAGCCTGGCGATGAAATCGAGTTCCAGATGTTTTCGCCGGAGATCGAAGCCGTCACCCGCGGGACGCGCAAAGTCCTCGCGGCCGAGACGATCGTCCTCAACGGCGCGTCCGTCCCGGCGCTCAAGGTCGAGGAGGTCATCGAGGCCGGCGCGGTCCGGAGCACGGGCTGGCTCGACGCGGGCCATGAGCTCGTCCGGCAGGAGATGCCCACGCCCTTCGGCCCGGGCGTCTTCGCCTTGGCCGACAAGGCCCTGGCGATGCAGGCTGTCAGGGGAGGAGATCTCCCGGCTGAGATGTACGAGCGATCGATCCTCCGGGCCAACGTCCGGATCCCGCAAGCCCGGGCCCTCGCCTCCATGCGGGTTCGGCTGACGGCCCGGAGCCCCGAGATGGGTTGGTGGGAGTTCGCCGGCCCGAACATCGGCGTCGTTTCGAAGGAGGGCGCGTCGATCGTCCTCGAAACCCGCCGTGTCCGCGCGCCGAAGCCGGCGGCGTTCCCCGTCGCGGAGTCGGACACCATCCGCGATTTTCTCCGTCCGAACGCTTATATCCAATCCGATTTGGAGGATATCCGGAAGCTCGCGAAAGAGGTGATCGGCGGGGAACCCGATCTCTTCAAGGCCGTCCAGAAACTCCAGCGCTGGGTGGCGGAGAACATGACCTTCGATCTCGGGATCGCACTGGCCCCGTCTTCCGAGATCTTTGCCAACCGGCGCGGGACCTGCCTGGGATACGCCACATTGCTGGCCGCCCTGGCCCGGGCGGCGGGCATTCCCTCGCGCGTGGTGGTCGGATACGTCTATGTGTTAGGGATGTTCGGCGGGCATGCCTGGACCGAAGTCCGGGCGGGGGAGGCGTGGGTCCCGATCGACGCGGCCCTTCCCTCTGACGGACCGGCCGACGCCGCCCGCATCCCCCTTGCCGCGACCTCGTTCGCCGAAGGCGGCGGGACCCTCGGCGGCGGGGCGGGTCTCCGGCTTCTCGGACAGGTCGATATCCGGGTCCTCGAATTCACGGCGGCCGACGGCCGGACGACGAAGGTCCCCGAAGACGCGGCTCCCTTCCGGATCGCGGGCGATGTCTATGAGAATCCGTGGCTCGGCCTCGAGCTTCGGAAACCGGCCGATTATAAATTCGGGAAGGCGGACGCCGTCTGGCCGAGCGCGGTTGTCGTGCCGCTCGAAGGCCGCGGCAAAGACCGGGCCGAGCTTCAGGAACATTACCTGTCGCCGTGGAAGACGGGCGCCGCCGCGGCCGCCGAAGTGCTGAAACGCCTGGGCATCTCGGAGAGGCCGGCGAGGACGGATTTCGGCCCGCTCCCCGCCTTCCTGACGTCGTCCCCCCTTAAAGCCGCGTTCGTCATCCTGGACGGCGCGGAAGCCTGGGTTCTGATCGCGGAAGGCCCGACCGCGCCTCTCGTATTGAAGAAGATCATCCCCGGGCTAAAAATCGGAACGGGGAAATAGGCCAGGCGAAAAACACCCTCAAACGGATAGGGCGATGAGGGTCTGGGCCACGAAATAAGTCCCCAGGATGATGACCTGCGCGCGCGGAATCGGCTTGGCGAAACGGTTGTAGGCCAGAACCGCGTCCGACGCCATGAAGAGCGCCGCGCCGGCGAAGGCGCAGAGCGGCTTCGCCCCTCCCCATTGGATGTACCGCCCGGCGGCCAAGGCGGCCATCGTGGTGATGACCGCCACGTAGAGCAGCACGGGGTATTTCATTTTTCCGAGATAGGGGAGGAGTGTCCGCAGGAGAAGCGCGGCGAAGATGACCAGCGGGAAAAGCGGCTGGAGGGCGAAGCGGGGCAGCATGCCGGTCCGGAAGGCGGCGATGTAGAAGAGGTGGGCGAGGAGGAACGCGGCGAGTCCGAGCTCGAACTGCTTCCGGCGGAGCATCATGAAGGCGTCCCCGGCGAGTGACAAGGCCAGCCCGGCGAGGACGAAATATTTGTAGGCCGGCGGAGCGGCCGGCCCGCCGAGCGCGGCAATCCCGATAATAAGGAGATGGGTCAGCGGCCTGAGGATGTAGACTTGCCGTTCCTTCTTCATTTGGTCGGCGACGATCGCCGCGACGGCCCCGATGAGGGCCGACCCCGCGAGGAGGAGAGCCGGAAGGGTCACCGTC
>Ga0315286_10003356_pt1 | contig 15126 bp, 9 predicted proteins | sample YL17G10_0_MG_FD_205038 | JGI IMG/M metagenome (GOLD analysis project Ga0315286, IMG submission 205038) | Sediment microbial communities from Yellowstone Lake, YNP, Wyoming, USA - YL17G10_0 | ecosystem: Environmental > Aquatic > Freshwater > Lake > Sediment | place: USA: Wyoming | collected...
GCAACCTCCCTCCTGCACACCGTCTCCGCGGCTCCCTTCCTGCCCGAGCGCTTCTACCGCGCCGAAGAACTGACGGCGACCAACGTGTTGACCGGCGACCATCTCGTCACCAGCGAAGGTGAGGTGGTCATTCACCCGGTCTATCACGCGTCTCTAATTCTCGGTTGGAACGGAACCACGATCTACGTCGATCCCGGCAACCCCGCGTCCCGTTTTACCGGCCTGCCACGCGCCGACCTCATCCTCCTGACTCACGAGCATAGCGATCACTATGATGCCGCCACCGTCAACGCGATCAAAGGCTCGAACGCCGTCATCCTCGCGACATCGACGGTTTATGACTCCATGTCATCCAACCTGAAGGCGTTGACCACGGTCCTCACCAACGGTGCCACCACCAACTTCCTGACGATGACGATCGACGCGGTGCCGGCTTACAATCTCACCACTACCCACCATCCCCGGGGGCGAGGTAACGGTTACGTCCTCACGCTCGGCGGCGAACGGATCTACCTCAGCGGCGATACCGAGGACATTCCGGAAATGCGCGCGCTTTCAGGCATCGACGTGGCTTTCGTCTGCATGAACCTGCCCTACACCATGACCATCAGCCAAGCCGTCAGCGCCGTCCGCGAGTTTCAGCCCAAGGTGGTCTATCCCTATCATTACTCGTTGACTGCCAATGCGACCGGCTTCAAGAGCCAACTCGGCACGGACCTCGGCATCGAAGTCCGGCTGCGGAAGTGGTACTAGCTTTGGTGCGCTGATCGACCCGCGTCCTCCACGTTCAGGCGAAGGTGATCGGCCGCGCCACCGCATCCGCCAGCCGTCGCAAGTAGTCCTCCCGGGGAATCTCGACGGCCCCCATCTGGCGTGTCACCCGCGTCAGCATCTGAATGTCGAACAGGCTGAAGCCGCACTGCCGTAGTCGCCCGGCCAGATGCACGAGCGCGACTTTGGAGGCGTTGCTCACCCGGTGAAACATCGATTCGCCGGCGAAGAAGCCGCCGAGAGCCACACCGTAGACGCCTCCGACCAGCTCATCGTCGAGCCAGCACTCCACGCTATGGGCCGAGCCCTCCTGATGCAACGCCGTGTAGGCCTCGATGAACAAAGGGGTAATCCAAGTGCCGAGCCGTCCGGCCCCCGCCTCGGTGCAGCCCTCCATCACCGCCCGGAAGGCGCGGTCCACCGTGACCACGAACACCTGCTTGCGCAACGTCCGCGCCAGGCTCGCCGACACATGAAGGCGATCCAACTCGAAGATGGCCCGCGGGTCCGGAGACCACCAAGTGATCGGAGTGTCGGTCCACGGGAAGAGCCCGCTCCGGTACGCCAACCGCAGCCGCTCCGCGGAGAGGTCGCCCCCGACCGCCACCAAGCCCCGGTGGGGCCCCTGGGCCACAGCCCGGCGCGGTGGGGGAAACCAAAGGCGGTGGGTCAGGACCGTCACCACAGCCTCGCCTCACGCCCGCGTGTCGAGCGCCTGGAGCAACAGCGACTGCACGACGCCGCAGAATTCCATGGCCACATGGTAATGGACGTTGTCCTCGGTCGGTTCCGCGGGCGGTTCTTTGCTGGGATCCGGGCACCCCAACTTCAGCCAGCTTCCCACCCGGACGTCGTTCAGAACTTGCAGGAACCAATCCACTTGCTCGGCACTCAAGGTGAGCTCGTAACCGTCCGCTTCCAGTCTGAACCGTCCCGGCTCATTCAGCACGGCCAACAACTGGCGCTGATTCTCCGCCTTCTGCGCCGCGAGCGCCTCGTCCAGCAGCTTTTGGTCCGCGGCGATCTGCTCCGGATCGGCCGTCTTGCTCAACCGGTGGTACGACGCGGGAATCAGCGGATATAGCTCGAGGATGCTCAGGAGCAAGCGGCGTTCGCGTCGTGCGAACTGAAACACGAAGCCGTCGTCGGTTGAGCGCAGGAGCTTCACTCAGTCCCGCTCCATCGTGGCCTGCAATCCGTACTTCTGAAGCTGATGCACGTAGTGCTCGGCCCGCTCCAGGCTTTCGCGGGTCAGCACGCTTCGGCCCTGATGGTGCACCTGCAGCATGTGATGCTCCGCCTTTGTCTTGGGCCAGCCGAACACCACCCGAAACACGTGGGTCACGTAGTCCATCAGGTTCACCGGATCATCCCAGCAGATCACCAGGAATCCCGGCTCGAGATCGCTGCGCGGTTCCGACTGCTGACCCTGCTCGAGATCAGGCAGGACCACCGGCTCAACGGCGCCAGCCATGCCCGAACCCTACGCGAACCAGCCCGGCTTTCAAAGCGGGAAGCGTGTGGGCAAACAAGCCCCCCACGGCGGGTGGAAACCCTCCGAAGGAAGTCCGGGTGTCGCCGTGGATGCGGCGTCAACCCGCGGACTTCCGTCTCTCAATCAGCCACTCGAAGAAGGTGAGCAGCGGGAACACGGCCTGGTCCACGTCGGTGAGCGTGGCGCACGAACCGTCCTGCAGCGAGAACTCGATGTGATCGAAATCCTCCTTCTTGCGGGCAAGCCGGTCGGCGCTGCGCGAAATCCAGGTGGCCGACGCGATGTCGTCGTAGGGGATGAAGCCGCGCCCGGGCAGGGCGAAGCCCGTCTCCCCGAAGAAGACGCTTTGGCCGCTACGATTGACGACTTCCGCCGCGGGCACCTCGCCTAAGGGCAGAGAGAAGTGGGAGGCCGACGGCCGCAGCCGGACGTTCTGGACATTCCCGTGCGTCATCCATTTCCGAAGCTGGCCTTCGACCATTTCGGCAGCGGACATGTCGCTGGGAACCAAGCTGCTCATCGTAGGGAGGACCGCGCCCGGAACGGCGCCAGTCACGGCACGACGGAGTATTGAATGGCCTCCCAAGCTTGTCCAGCCGGTTTCCCGGACGAGGGTGCGTAAGCCCAGCGGCTTGCCCGACCTTCTACTGGCCCCGGGGCCTGCCCCCCCCGCCCCCAGTTGTTCCGGTGCCAGTCCCACAGAAAAACGGTGGTCATTGCGCCCCGGGTCTGCGAAAAAGGGACCGAACCTTTCAACAAGCAACCTGAGCATGAGCCAACGCACTCCCTTTCATCCGGCCCTCAACACAGCGCGGAGGGCAGCATCGCCCGAGCGCCTCTCCTTCCTCGCGTGCGTCGCCGCGGCAGTTGGCGCGCTGACGCACTGCTGTCAGGCCGTCACCGTGCAGCCTGAAGAACTCGACGAGGCGGCGCGTTGGACGACCGCGAAATTCCAGGGCATCCAGGAAAGCCCGCCGGCCCAGGCCCCCGCGCTGGTCGTGCTGGCTAATAACGATCCGGTGCAGAAGAATGCCCGCAACCGCCGGCCCATGCGCATCGTGAACGCGGAGTTCACCCGGGGGCTTTACTGCCACGCCTTCAGCCAGGTGGTTGTGCGCCTGCCGGGGCCGGGCGAGAGCTTCGCCGCCGTTGTCGGTGTCGATAGCAACGAGCAAACGAGCGGCGGGCGGGGCAGTGTGCGCTTCGCAGTGGCGGTCAATGGCGCAGAGGTCTTCAAGTCCGGCGTGATGCGCGAAGGCGTGGCGGCGGTGCCCGTGAGCGTGCAGTTGAAGGGCGCTCGCGGATTCATCCTCCGCGTGGACGACGCGGGGGATGGCATCGCCTGCGACCAGTCCGACTGGGCGGAGGCCAGAGTCCAACTCCAGGACGGCCGTGAGATCTGGCTGGCGGACATGCCGTTGCAGGAGGGTGCGGACCGTCCGCCTTACACGACCGACGTGCCGTTCTCGTTCCAGTACGATGGCCACGCGTTCACTGAGCTCCAGTGGAAGCCGACGCGTTCGACGCGAACGCTGGACGAGCGGCGCACCGAGCACACATTGCTTTACACCGCCCCCAACACTGGGCTGCGGGTTCGCTGCCTCGCCGTCGAGTATCATGACTTCCCGGTTGTCGAATGGACCCTCCACTTCAAGAACACCGGCGGGCAAGACACGCCGGCGCTCTCCGACATTCAGGCGCTCGATGCGCCGTTCCACCGCGGTGGCCGAGGCGAGTTCACGCTGCATCACTTCACGGGCAGCCCCTGCACGGCCAACGACTTTCAGCCCTTCGAAACGGCGTTGAAACCCGGCGCATCCAAGCGCATCACGGCCGCGGGCGGGCGGCCGAGCAACAGTGATTTACCCTACTTCAACGTCGGTTGGCCGGGCGAAGGCGTGATCCTCGCCGTCGGCTGGCCGGGCCAGTGGGCCGCACAGTTCACGCGGGATTCGCCGAACGGCCTGCGGATTGTCGCCGGGCAGGAACGGACGCACTTCAAGCTGCGTCCAGGCGAGGAGGTCCGCACCCCGCTGATGGTGGTCCAGTTCTGGAAAGGCGACTGGATTCGCGCGCAGAACGTCTGGCGTCGTTGGATGCTGGCGCACAATCTGCCTCGCCCTGGCGGCAGACTGCCTCCCGTGCAAATGGCCGCATGCAGTTCCCACCAGTTCGGCGAAATGATCCACGCCAACACCGCCAACCAGAAACTCTTCGTGGATCGCTACCTCGAAGAGAACCTGCCGCTGGACTACTGGTGGATGGATGCCGGTTGGTATCCCTGCGATGGCAACTGGCCCAGGACCGGCACGTGGGAGGTGGACACGAACCGGTTCCCCGGCGGCCTGCGGCCGATCTCGAACCACGCCCATGCCCAAGGCGTGAAGACCCTCGTCTGGTTCGAACCGGAGCGGGTGCACGGCGGCACCTGGCTGGCGGAGAACCACCCGGAGTGGATCCTCGGCGGCAGGAACGGCGGCCTGCTCAACCTCGGCAATCCCGAGGCGCACCGGTGGCTAACTGAGCACATCGACAAGCTGATCACCGAGCAAGGCGTGGACCTGTATCGGCAGGACTTCAACATCGACCCGCTGAGTCTCTGGCAGAAGAACGATCCCGAAGACCGGCAGGGCATCACCGAGAACCATCACGTGACCGGTTACCTGGCCTATTGGGATGAACTCCGCCGTCGCCATCCAGACATGCTCATCGACTCGTGCGCGTCGGGCGGACGCCGGAATGACCTCGAAACGCTGCGTCGCGCCGTGCCATTGCTGCGGAGCGACTACATCATGGAACCGGTCGGCAACCAGGGCCATACCTATGGCCTCGCCTTCTGGATGCCGTTCCAGGGCACTGGAACCGGCTCGGGCGCCATCTCCCCCTATCTCTTGCGCAGCACGATGATCACGCATTTCACCGCCTGCTTTGACGTGCGCCGCCTCGATCTGGACTACGACATGATCCGCCGCGTCCTCAGTCAATGGCGTCGCTACGCCGGGTATTACTTCGGCGACTACTACCCCCTGACTCCTTACAGCCTCGACCCCTCGGTGTGGATGGCCTGGCAGTTTGACGCCCCGGAGAAGGGCGAAGGTATGGTCCAGGCCTTCCGTCGGGCGGAGAGCCTCTACGAAGTCGCCCGCTTCAAGTTGCGTGGGCTTGAGCCCGGCGCGCGTTACATGTTGAACAATCTCGACTCGGGCGAATCTCAGACGCTCATCGGTCGCGAGCTGTTGGACACTGGTTTGGCCGTGAGTCTCAAGGAACTGCCGGGAGACGCAGTGATTACCTACGCGAAAGTCCAGTGAGCTCGGGCCGGCTGCCTAACCTCCTGACCCGGTGCCTCATGAAAACAACCCAATGCGCTCTGGCCTGGTTCCTGATGGCGGTCACGACGTCGGCGTTCGCATTGCCGCTCAGGGCCGCGCCTCCGGATGGCCAAAGCCACTCGGCGGCTTGGGTCAGCCTCAACGGGTCTGGCTGGCTCATTGCTACTGATCCGAAGAACCGGGGGCGCGAAGAGAAGTGGTTCACAGCTCCGCGCACTGAGGCGAGGCCCACCCAGGTTCCCTGGATCATCCAAGACGTCTTCCCTGGGTATCACGGCGTGGCGTGGTACTGGCGAGAGTTCGTGGCGCCGACGAACCCGCACCCGCAGGGGCGTTGCCTGCTGCGGTTCTGGCAAGTGGACTACCAGGCCGAAGTGTGGCTCAACGGCACTTCCGTGGGCAGCCATGAAGGTGGCGAGTCGCCTTTCACCCTCAATGTGACCGACGTCGTCAAGTTCGGCGTCACCAACTCCCTGGCCGTGCGCGTGCTGAATCCGACGCATCAGCCGATTGACGGCATCGTGCTCAACGAAACGCCGCACCGGAACAAGGCACTGCCCTACGCGGCCGGCAGCGCGTGGAACCAGGGTGGCATCCTCGACTCGGTGGAATTGCTCTTCGTGCCGGCCATGCGCGTCGAGGACTTGTTCGTCCGTCCTGGCTGGAACACAGGGATCCTTCGCATCCAAGCCAACGTGCGCAACGCCACGGCCAACGCCCAGCGCGGTCATCTGGAATTCTCCGTTGTGCCAGCCGCCGCCGGCGGAATGCTGGCCGTCAGTCGCAGCCAGCGCGAGTTCGCTCCCGGCGACGCACTTGTGGAATGCGAACTGACGGTGCCGCAGCACCGACTGTGGGAACTCAGTGATCCCTTCCTCTACCGGGTGACGGCGCGCGTTTGGGTTGACGGTTCGCCATCCTCCGATGAGCACTCCGTCCGCTGCGGTTTCCGCGATTTCCGATTCGCCGACGGTTGTTTCCGACTCAACGGCCGTCGCCTTTTCCTGCGTTCCTCGCACACGGGCAACTGCGCACCGATCGGGCTCGAGCTCCCACATGATCCGGACCTGTTGCGCCGTGATCTGCTGAACGTGAAGGTGATGGGCTTCAACTGCATTCGCTTCATCGCCGGCGTGCCCAAACGTTACCAGCTCGACCTGTGCGACGAGATCGGGTTGCTGGTCTATGAGGAATCCTATGCCGGCTGGTGCCTCGCCGACTCGCCGCGGATGGCTGCGCGCTACGACGAATCCGTGCTCGGCATGGTCCGCCGCGACCGCAACCATCCCAGCGTGGTCATCTGGGGTTTGCTGAACGAGACGACGGACAATCCCGTGTTCCGCCACGCGGTCGGATTCCTCCCCAGGCTGCGTGCGCTCGACGATACTCGCCTGGTGTTGCTCAACAGCGGCGGTTGGCACCAGTCCAGCGCGAGCGGGAAAGGCGTCGGCACCCTGAGCAATCCCGGTTCCCCAGGGTGGGAGGACGTGTTGAGCGACCAGCATCCGTATCAGCACGTGCCGCACACGGCCGACGTCGTCCGCAAGCTCCGCACGCTGAGCGGCGGCAGCAAGCCGCTGTTCATCTCCGAATATGGCGTTGGCAGTGCCGTGGATCTCTGGCGGGCCACCCGGCACTACGAGCGCCTCGGCGCGACGCACGCGATGGACGCGCAGTTCTACCGCGACAAACTGGACGAGTTCCTCGCCGATTGGGACCGCTGGCGCATGGCTGAGGCGTTCAGCCGCCCGGAAGACTTCTTCGCCGCGAGCAACCGGCGGATGGCCGGCCAGCGCCTGCTCGGCCTGAATGCGATTCGCGCGAATCCCTCCTGCATCGGCTACAGCCTCACGGGCACGGTGGACCAAGGCATGAGCGGCGAAGGCCTCTTCACCACGTTCCGGGAGTTGAAACCCGGCACGGTGGACGCCGTCTTCGACGGCTGGGCGCCGCTGCGCTGGTGCCTGTTCATCGAGCCGGCGCATTTCTACCGCGGCGAGCGCGTGCGACTCGAAGCGGTGCTGGCCAACGAGGACCAACTCGCGGCGGGCGAATACCCGGCGCGCTTCCAGGTCTTCGGTCCGGACCACGCGAGGGTTTGGGAGAAGCAGGCCACCCTCATGATCGCCAGGTCCGGTGCGGAGCCGGAAACTCCTTTTGCGCTGCCCGTGCTTGCTGAGGACGCGGTGATCGATGGCCCGCCGGGCCAGTACCGCTTTGTGGCGAGCCTCGAGCGCGGAGCGGCGCCCGCAGGTGGCGATGTTGCGTTCTTCATCGCGGATCGCGCGCAGCAGCGGCGCGTGGAAACCGAAGTCGTCCTGTGGGGCGAAGACCCCACGCTGGTCAAATGGCTGTCCGATCGCGGAATTGCCACGCGTCCGTTCCAGCCGGTGGACCCGAAGTCATGCGAGGTCATTCTGGTCGGCCTCCGACCTCCTGCACCGGGTGGTGCGGCGGTTTTCCGGCTGCTGGCCGCTCAACTGGCGCGTGGTTCCACGGCGGTTTTCCTGTGCCCCGAGGTCTTCGCCCGGGACGGGAAAGGAGTGCCGTGGGTTCCGCTGGCGCGCAAAGGCGCCTTGGTGAGTCTCAACGCCTGGCTCTACCACAAGGAGGAATGGGCCAAACCGCACCCGATCTTCGAGGGCCTGCCCACGGGACTGATGGACTACACCTTCTACCGCGAGATCATTCCCGACCAGGCGTGGACTGGGCTGGACGCTCCGCTCGAAGCGGTGGCGGGGGCCAACGACGCCTCGCTCGGTTACTCGTCCGGCCTGCTGCTTTCGGGGCACCGCTTCGGCGCCGGGCAATTCATCCTCACCACGCTCCGTCTGCGGGAACATCTCGGCGTGAACCCCGCCGCTGACCAGCTTCTGCTCAACCTGCTTCACTACGCCGCTCGCGACCACGCGAAGCCACCAGCCGACTTGTCACCGGACTTCGAGGCGGAGCTGCGGGCCGTGGGATACTGAAGCCGGATTGCCTTCGGGAACTCTAACGCCTCTCTACGCCCATGAAGAAGCGCTGTTGCAGTTGGGCCCCTTCCGGATCGTTCAGTTGCAGCATCCCGTTGGTGAGCACCGTCGTATTCGTGAGCTTGACCCAGTTCGTCAAAGGGAAACTCAGGTCCGGCGTTGCGAGTATTTCGACCCGGCCGAGCCGGTAGGGTGGAAGGCCGCTCCCGGTTACGTCGGCAACCAAGAGCTGGAAACTGCCGTTTGTCTGGCGGCTGGGTGGCTGCAACCTCAGCGGTTTCTCGGCCACATCCAGGCAAACGCCTTGCTTGGTGCTGCGCGCGTAAATGCGGCCATCGCAGATGGCGGGATGGTTCCAGCACTCCCCGGTAAGCGCCTGGAAGCTGGCCAGCCGAGTATAGACCCCGGGATTGGCCTCCACCAACACGAGTTGTCCCCTGTCAGTCAAGATGAGGATTCGGCCATCCACAACGAGAATCCCCCCGCGACCGAACCCCGTTCGTGACCACATCACCTTACCCGTGGCCAGTTCAACACACTTGAGATCGCCCGAAAGGAACAGGCCGTAGAGGTAGCCATCATGGCAGACGGGCGTGCTCCACTCGATCCCCAAGCTCGTGCCGTTCGGCGAGTGGCTCCATATCTGGGTGGCTTGGAAGTTGTCGCCCGATTGGGCGATCCGTACCGCGTGAGCACCCATCATGTCGGCCGCGAAGACGATGTCACCTGCAACCACAGGAGTCGCGTAGGGCCGAAAGGGGTAGGGCTGAGAGCCATTCGTCGCGTAGCGCCAGAGCACTGCGCCAGACTCAGGAACGACCGACACGAACTCGGACTTGGTGGAGAATATGACCTGTCGCATCCCCAAGATCGTGGCTGCAATAGGTGTGGCGTATTCCGGCTGATCAGCCGCGGCTTTCCATGCCAGGGAGCCGTCGGTCTTCCGGAAAGCCAATAGCCGATCGCCCGCTCGGGCGTTGCAGTTCACAAATACGAAGTCGCCATCTACCGTGGGCGAGGCCGCGTTCCCGTAACCGAGCTTTGCGCCATTGTACTGCCCGATCAAATCCGTTTCCCAAATCACCTGCCCCGTCTCGGCGTCCAAGCAGAACAACACCAAGTCGGTCGAAAGCACATAGACGCGATGGCCATCGACCGTGGGGGTTGAATAGGGAGGCTGGGCCAACAAACTCGCTCCGGTCCCCCGTACCCGCGTGGCCCAAAGCTCCGTGCCGGTCTCGGCGTCCAAGGCGATGCAGACTTCCTCGCCCCCGGGAACGACATTCCGCACCACCTGGGTGTAAGCTCTACCTTGACTGACAGTGAACGAGGAATGACCCCCGTTGAGCGGAACCTTCCATAACCGAGGCGGTCCGCTGGCCGGCCAGTTCGTCAGGATCCGGTCGGTGGAAACCCCGTCATGATTGAGGCCTCGGTATTGCGTCCAATCGGCACTACGACTCGCCTCGATTGGGGCAAACAGCATCACAGCAATCGCTGCGAGCGGGATTCCCTTCACGGGCCATGACGGCTTCAAGTCCATACCCTTGATCATTTTGGACTCTGGGCGAAGCTATTCGCCTGTGCCATGCACGTCAAGTGCCACCTGCCGCGCTACAGCTTGAGGAAATCGGTGGTGATACCGCGCTCATCGCAGTGCAGCAGCGCCACGCTGCGCGCGAGGTCCGGGCGCGGTCGGCCAGCGTAACCGGGATTGAGATAAAGCGTGCCCTCGATCACCTCGCAGAACCGCCGGTGGGTATGGCCAAACACCACCACGTCTGGGTTGTCGCGAATGATGTGATCGCTGATCGCCTTCGCCGTGTAGGGCTTGACGGCGGAGATGGTGGGGACGTTTTGCTTGATGAGATGCATCGGCACGATCTCAACGAGCCCGCCGATCAGGATGGCCACCACCGCCAGCACCGTGAACGTGAGCGGTTTGGCTTCCAGCCAGCGATGGAAGCCGTGTCCCTGTTTTGGCGGTTCCGCGGGCGTCAGGGCCGGGGCTTGGGCTTCCGGCTCGGGAACGAACTGCCCGCTCCTGGCCGTCCGGTACAGGTTCACGGCCATCAGCACCGCGCCGGTCAGGTAGAGCGTGCCACCGACCGCGCGCAGCATGTGCAGGGGCAGGATGCTCTGCACGACCTCGAGGAAGTTGCCGTATTGCAGGAAACCCCCGGCGTTGAACTGCTTCCACATGAGGCCCTGGGTCACGCCACTGGCGTACATCGGCACCCCGTAGAACATCATGCCGAGCAAGGCGATCCAGAAATGGTAGTTCGCCAGCTTGCTGGACCAGAGCTTCGTGTTGTAGAGCTTCGGGAACAGCCAATAGAGCAGGCTGAAGGTGAGGAAGCCATTCCAGCCGAGCGCTCCGGTGTGAACGTGGGCGATGGTCCAATCCGTGTAATGGGACAGGGCGTTGACGCTCTTGATGGCGAGCGTGGGACCTTCGAGCGTGGCCATGCCGTAGGCGGTGACGGCCACGACCATGAACTTGAGCATCGGGTCCTGCCGCACCTTGTCCCAGGCGCCGCGCAGCGTGAGCAGGCCGTTCAGCATGCCGCCCCACGACGGCGCCACGAGCATCACGGAGAAAACCATGCCGAGCGATTGCGCCCAGTCTGGCAGCGCGGTGTAAAGCAGGTGGTGCGGCCCGGCCCAGATGTAGATGAAGATCAAGCCCCAGAAATGGATGATCGAGAGCCGGTAGCTGAACACGGGCCGGTTCGCCGCCTTGGGCAGGTAGTAGTACATCAAGCCCAGGTACGGCGTGGTGAGGAAAAACGCGACCGCGTTGTGGCCATACCACCATTGCACCAGCGCATCCTGGACGCCGGCGTAGATCGAGTAGCTCTTGAAGAGGCGGGCGGGCATTTCCAGCGAGTTGAAGAAGTGGAGCACGGCCACCGGGAAGGCGGTGGCGATGTAGAACCAAAGCGCCACGTACAGGTGCCGCTCGCGGCGCTTCCAGATCGTGCCCATCAGGTTGATCGTGAACACCACCCAGACGGCGGCGATGGCCCGGACGATCCGGTTGTCGCACTTGAAGGTTTCCACAGTCATGATCGATTCAGGTCGGGTTTGGCGGGACGAGGAGCGGGGGGCAAACGCACAGGGGATTCATCCTGCGCCAGGATGCGTAGCGCGGGCGTGCAGGTGTCCTCGTACTGGCCTGACCGGACCGCCCAGATGAAACCGATGAGGAACACAACCGCCACGCCCAGGCTTGCCAGATCAGGATGACGTGACAGCCATGCGCTCGATGCTGACTACCCAATACTTCAATCCGGCGGCGGACGGAAGCCCGGAATCGGTCGAGGTTGACACCCGTCAAGCCGGCCGCATGGGGTGGGGCTCAATGCCGACACGAGGGGAGAGGGATGAACGAGCCGGGGCACCCGGGGCCGGGCCGGTTGCGGCGATCGTTACTCGATGCGCGTTTCGCCCGAGCCCTTCACCACTTCGCCGATCAGCCAGGCTTTACGGTGGCTGGCCTTGATCGCCTTGAGCACCGCGTCCACCAGGTCCGGCGCCACGATGGCCACCATGCCAATGCCCATGTTGAACACGTGGTAAAGTTCGGTCTCGGCCAGACCACCCTTCTCGGCGATGAACTGGAAGATCGGCAGCACGTCCCACGTGCCCTTGCAGATGAGGACGTCGCAGTGCTTCGGCAACACGCGAGGGACGTTGTCCAGGAACCCACCGCCGGTGATGTGCGCAAAGGCGCGGATCGGCGGGCCGCCGTCGCGCGTCTCAGCCTTCGCGTTGAAACGCTTCAAGAGCGCCTGCACCAGCGGGGCGTAGCTCACATGCACCTTCAGCAGTTCGTCCCCCAGGGTGGTGCCCAACGCGGCCACCTGGGTCGTCGGTTTCAACTTGAGCTCCCCGAACAGGATCTTCCGCGCCAGCGCGTAGCCGTTGGTGTGCAGCCCGCTCGAAGCGATCCCGAGAACCGCATCGCCGGGCTGGACGGTGTTGGGGCCGTCGAGCATCCGGCTCCGTTCGACCACGCCGATAATCGTCCCGCTCACGTCGTACTCACCAGGGCGATAGAACCCCGGCATCTGCGCCGTTTCGCCGCCGATCAGGGCGCAACGGTTCTCCACACAGGCCTTGGCGAAGCCGCGGATGATCTCCGTGAAGATGTGCGCTCGCAACCGGCCGGTGCCGATGTAATCGAGGAAAAAGAGCGGCTCGGCGCCGAGGACGGCGATGTCGTTGACGCAGTGGTTCACGAGGTCCTGCCCGATGGTATCGTGGCGGTCCATCGCGAACGCGATCTTCAGTTTGGTCCCGACGCCATCCACGCTGGAGACCAGCACCGGTTCCTGGTAGCGCTTCAGATCGAGGGCGAACAGCCCACCGAAGCCGCCCACCTTGCCGAGCACTTCCCGCCGATGCGTGGCGGCGAGGAGCTGGGGCAGGGTGGCCTTGACGCGGTTGCCCAGATCAATGTCCACTCCGGCGGCAGCGTAGGCGTTTTTCTTCATGCAAGGCTCGGTTGACGGCGGGACGCTTTGGCCAGCCGCCGCAGGTTTCCCTCGGGATCCACACACGGGTCGGCCGGTTCAAGCGGATTCAACTTGGTCCAGACGAACTCGTGAGTGGCGGGGTAGCCTCGCCGGCGGGCGGCTCACTCTCGGCGGGAGCCGGTGGAAGCGGAACGCCGGCGGTTGCCAGAGTCTCGGTCCGAGTCGCCTCAACCGAAGCAGCAGGCGCGGGTTCAGATGCTGGCACCGTGGCGCTCTCGATCGGAGGCGGGACTGCTGGTTTCGCGGTACCCGCGGTCGCGACGGGAGCGCTGGTTGCGTCCGGTATCGGCGTGGGTGTCGGAGCCGACGGCGGCGCCGACGGGGCGGGCTTGGGTTTGGGCTTCTTGGCGGTCTCCAACTTGCCGTTCGCAAACTCGATGACATGCCCCTGGTGAATCAGCCAATGCAGGTCGGAGATCAGCGCCGTCTGCTCCGGCGTGAGCTGGGGCTCCTTCGGCGCCTCCAAAGGTGCGACCGGCGCAGGAACGCCCGCCGGCTCGACTGCGGCAGGACCTTCGGACGACACAGGTTCGGCGGGCGGGGGCGCGGCCACCGGCGGCGGCACGACCGGCAGTGGGGCCGGGGCGGGAGCGGGAGCGAGACTTCCGAGCAGGCGCTTTCGCGTGCAGCCCGGCGTGGCATCGAGGAACTCGACGATGCGCTGGATGCTTTCCGAAACCGGGGACGCGCTCAAATCCAGGTGATGCGGCCGGGCCACCGAGACGTGCGTGACGGTCTTGTTGACCTTGAAGAATTGGAGCCCGTGCGCCGCGAACTGCTGACTCAATGCGTGCACGACTCGTAACGGGAAACGCTGCTGGTCTTCCCAGGCCCGGCGGAGCAGCAGCCGGAGCACTGGCGTGGGTAGCGCTTGCGCGGCCGGGCCGCTCAGGGTCCACGACTCGACCGGGCGGAGGATGTTGGCCTGGTGGGTTTCGTGGAAGTGCTTTTCGACCTCGTCGCGGGTGGCCAGCTTGACCGATTCGGGCAGGTTCAGGCAGACGTACTCGGTCCTCCAACTCTGTTCGTCCACCCACTGCTTCACGATGGCCTCATCCCGCACGATGCGGACGCGGGCCTTGTAAACCTCGAACGGCATGCGGGCGAAGCGCGACGCGTGCAGCTTGTGCAGCTTGGCCTGGTAGTCGTGGAAGTTCGGCGGACCGAGGATCACGCCGCTCAAGCTGCACTGTGCGACAAACGTGTAGGTGCCTTTCGGCGGATCCGTGGGCGTCTTCTCCGCCTGGTAAAAGGTGCCGAAGTGCTTCCGCAATACGTGCCCGGCCGCTTCCGCCTCACTCAGCCAGAGCGTGTCATCCAGATTGCAGAGCCACAGTTGTTGGGCGATCGAGCCGTCGGGCTTCTTGAGGACGCTGAACGTGACGTGGTAGCGGTCCGGCTTGCGGAGCACCAACTGCCCGATCTCGAACATTGGGTACGCCCGGCCAGTAAGCTTGATCTGGCGCGCGAGCGATTCGACGCCTTTCTCGTCCGGCACAAACGCGAGACCGATCTCTGGCAGCGGCGGGATGGGTTCCCGCCGCTCTTCCTGACGCCCCGGTGGCCCCCAACCGCCCTCGCGACGCGGTCCCCGCGGCCGATCCCCGAACGACCGGCGGGGTCCGCCGGCCTCGCCGCCCAGCCGTCGATCCGGCCGAGGCCCTCCGCGGCGCTCGCCGCGGTCGCGGGGGCGTGGACCGGTTGCGTCTTCGCCGCCTTCGTACTTGGCGTAGCGATTGGTGCCGGGCGACTGCCTGGCCCACGCGGGCAGGAAGTGCTGCTCCAAATCTTCCAGATTGATACCGGACTCAGGCGCTGTGCTCATGCATTCGCGTTGGGTGCCGTACCTCGAGCCCCAACGAAACGGGCCGTTAGAATGCAGGGCCAACTCGAGGAATGCAAGCGGTTGTTGGGCTTTGCGCCCCCGCAGTTTTCCCTTTATCCGTTCGTGGGCGTCGGCTACATAGGGATTGTGAATCCCGAGGGAGACACGCCAAGTTATCGGATTTGGG
>Ga0315286_10003357_pt1 | contig 15122 bp, 10 predicted proteins | sample YL17G10_0_MG_FD_205038 | JGI IMG/M metagenome (GOLD analysis project Ga0315286, IMG submission 205038) | Sediment microbial communities from Yellowstone Lake, YNP, Wyoming, USA - YL17G10_0 | ecosystem: Environmental > Aquatic > Freshwater > Lake > Sediment | place: USA: Wyoming | collected...
AAGGGGATGTTCTCGAGGTTCTTGTAGTAGGAGTCCTGGTCGATGATGACGACCCGTCCGGACCCCAGGTCACGCACGATGTTCCGCGCGACCAGCGTCTTGCCGGAACCCGATCCCCCGGCGACCCCGATGAGGATTCTCCGCGCCATCGGGACCGCAGGCTAGCATCCGGCTCGCGTGAGGGTCAACGAGCCGCCCGCCGGCCGCGCGCGGCTCTCCCGGCGCGTCAGTGCACCGGCAGGAGGAGCAGGGTCGTCTGGTGCCCCGGATCCCGCAGCCAGTTCGCCCAGAAGTCGAACGCCGGCGACGCGCTGGTGCCGAAGCGGCGGCGATACCCGGCCCAGAACACCTCGTTCCCCCAGAGGGTCTGGGAGGCGAGCGAGTTGCAGAGCACGTTGAGCGCCGCCGGATCCTGCCGTATGCCGTCGATGAGCGTCTTGGGCATCGGCCCGCCCATCATCCAGAGAAGATTGTGGCGAAGGCCGTCGTAGAGCTCGCGCTGGATGGCCCCGGCGAGCAGGTCCTCGACGAGCTGATTCAGGATCGCAGCGGGCCTCCGCGGATCGGTGGGTTGCCGCGGGTCGGCCGGAGGGTAGAAGCACGCGAAGCCCGGGTCGTCCAGCAGTGAGTACTGGAAGCGCGTGACGAGCGGGCGGGCGGGCGGGCCCCAGGACGTCTTGGCCTGTCCGCCCAGCACGAGCAGGGCCATGCAGAACGACGGGTGGAGCGTGTCCGAAAGCGCCGGCGCCATGAGGCCCAGGACGGCCACGGGCGCATCCACCCCGGACCGCTTCAGGACGACCGTGACCGAGTCGAGGGGCGGAGTGAGGGGGGTGGGGAGGCGGTCGCCTGCGGGCAAGGCGCCGAACTCGTTGAGGATGATGGTGCGCAGGTCCAGGCCCGAGAGGTCGCCGGCCAGCGCGAGCACGCCGTTCGCGGGGACGTAGGCCCGGGCGATGGCCTGCTGGACGCTGGCGGGCGTCTCCCGGGCCAGGGCCTTCGCCGCGGCCAGCGCGGCGATGGCGCCCTGGTCCAGGCCGCGCGCGTACTCGCGCACTTGCCAGTAGAGCATCTGGTCCGCGGCGCCAAGATACCTCTCTCCCAGCATCCGGCGCACCGTGGCCAGCGAGCCGCGCAGCCCCGCGTCCGTCACCGTCACGCCGCGCATCCGCCCGGCGATCTGGTGCAGCACGCCGGGGAATTGAGACGTGGTGGCGGTCTCGTTGAACAGCGTCTGGCGGCGGCTCACGCGCATGCTCCAGCCCTGCGGCCGAAGGCTCTCCATCTCGTCGCGCGTGCGCTCGGGCGTGTCGCCCGCCTGGGCGGTGAAGGCCACCTCGGCCAGCAGCGAGCCCAAACCCGGCCGGTCGGCGGGATCGTGATCCAGCCCGATGCGGTAGCCCCAGGCGATGGAGATGGCGCGAGTGCCGGGCACGTCGCGCGTCACGATCTCGAGGCCGTTGGGCAGCGTCCAGCGGTCCACGGTCGTGCCGTCTTCGAGCTTGAGAGGCTCGGCCATGCTGGTCCGCGCCGCGAACAGCGCGCACACGATCAGGGCCGTACGGATGCGGTTTCGGCTCACTTGTGCTCCTCGGCTGGGGCGGCCCGGGTCACCGGGGCGATCGTGGACGAGCCTCCATTCTAGCCCGGCCTGTTCATGAACCGCCAGCCGGGAACACGAGATGGCCACGGGCCGCAAGCCGTGCGCTTGACCCCTCCGGCCGCGCTCCCTAGACTCCCGCTCCCATGCACGAGCACGACGAATCCGAGGTCCGCCGCCTGGTCCGGGAGGCCGTCGACCGCTCGCTCGGCCCGGAGCCCGCGCCCGCCCCGCGATCCGCGAGCCCCGCGACCCGCCGCGTCGCGCTCGGCTCCGACCACGGCGGATTCGAGCTCAAGGAGGTGCTCCGTCAGTACCTCGCGGAGGAGCTGGGCTGGGAGGTCCACGACTGCGGCACGCACTCCACCGACGCGGTGGACTACCCCGACTACGCCGCCGCGGTGGCGCGCGAGGTCGCGGCCGGCCGCTGCAGTCTCGGCATCGTGGTGGACGCGGCGGGCATCGGCTCGGCGATGGCGGCGAACAAGATCGCCGGCGTGCGCTGCGCCGTCGGTCACGACGATCGCACCGTGCTCAACAGCCGAGAGCACAACGATGCCAACATGCTCTCGCTCGGCGCGCGCATCGTGAACCGCGGACTCGCGCAGCGGCTCGCGCGCCTGTTCCTCACGACCCCTTTCGCCGGCGGCCGTCACGAGCGCCGGGTGCAGAAGATCATGGCGCTCGAGCGCGGCTCCGGCCGGTAGCGGCGCCCCGGACACGACACCCCGACCCCCCCCGAGGCCCATGCGAATCACCGAGCGAGTCATCCGGCGGCTGCCCAAGACCGACCTGCATTGCCACCTCGACGGCTGCCTGCGCCCGGGCACCGTCCTCGAACTGGCGCAGGCGCAGGACGTGAAGCTCCCGACCCGCAGCCTGGCGCAGCTGACCAGGGTGCTGAAGGCGGGCAAGCGCACGCGCAGTCTCGGGGAGTATCTCAAGATCTTCGACATCACGCTGGCCGTGATGCAGGAGAAGGAGGCGCTCTACCGGGTGGCCTACGAGCTGGCCGAGGACGCCGCCGCGGAGAACGTCTGCCACCTCGAGGTGCGCTACTCGCCGATCCTGCACCGCAAGCGGAAGCTCAGCTTCGAGGACATCGTGGACACGGTCATCGCCGGCCTGCACGACGCGGGCAGCAAGTTCGGCATGACCACCGGCGTGATCATCTGCGGCATCCGCTCGATGGACCCGAAGTTCTCGCTGGCGCTGGCCGAGCTGGCCGTGGCCTACAAGGGCAAGGGCGTGCTGGCCTTCGACCTGGCGGGGCAGGAGAAGGACTACCCGGCCAAGGCCCACCGCGCGGCGTTCGAGCTGATCCTCAAGAACAACATCAACTCGACCGTGCACGCCGGCGAGGCGTTCGGCCCGGCCTCGATCTCGCAGGCGCTCCACTACTGCGGGGCGCATCGCATCGGGCACGGCACGCTGCTGCTCCACGACCGGGACCTGATGCAGTACGTCAACGACCATCGCATCCCGCTCGAAATGTGCCTGACCTCGAACCTGCAGACCGGCGCGGTGCAGAACATCAAGGAGCACCCGCTCGGTCTGTACTTCCGCCAGGGCCTGCGCGTCACCGTGAACACGGACAACCGGCTCATGTCCGACACCACCGTGACGGACGAGATCAAGCTCGCCGCGCGCGCGTTCCGCCTCAGCCCCTATGAGGTCAAGCGGCTCATCATCAACGGCTTCAAGAGCTCCTTCCTGCCCTACGCCGCCAAGGCTCGCCGTCTGCGCGAAGTGAACCTCGAGACGGACCGGATCTTCATGGAGGAGTACCCGGACGAGTACGACCGGCGCCTGACGAGCTTCTGATCGCTGCGGTCGGGTCCGAGAAGTCGTAGCCTGGCCGGGGGCTGCCGCCTCACCCGGGCGCGTCCTGGCCGATCAGAGGCACCGTGCGCTCGGCCAGGACGCGCCCGGGCCGCGCGACCACGGAGGTCAGGGGGCCGGAGCACCTTGGGACCGAGCGCACGGTGCCTCTGATCGGTCCCAAGGTGCTCCGGCCCCCTGACCGTCGCTCCCCCTGCCGGTTGCTCAGCGCCCGATCAGGAAGAACCCGTTGGCGAAGTACCAGAGCCCGATCGAGCCGGACGCGAGGCCGAGCAGCCAGAGCGGCTTCTTCTTGAGCAGGGCGGCCACGGACGAGAGCAGGATGGCGACCTGCAGGTAGATGACCGCCATCCCGAAGGTCTGGGCGTGCACGGTCGCATCATCGCGCACGGCCTCGAAGCGTTTCGCCTCGGCCTGGATCTCCGCCTTCTCCCGCTCGTAACGCGCGAGCTTCTCGCGATAGCCCGCCAGGCGCTTCTCGACCTGGGCCCGCACCTCCGCCGTTCGCCGGCCGCCGTCCGACTGCTGCCCCAGCTCGAGCTCCTCCTTCTGGATCTCGTAGAGGTAACCCTTGATGCTCTTGGCCTGGTAGTAGGCCCACTGGTTGGCGGCCTTCGTCTGGCTCAGCACCGAGCGCGTCGAGTACGAGCCGCCCTTGAAGGTCGAGAGCGTGGCGCACACCGCCAGGATCACGGTGGTGAGCGCCAGCCAGTTGAGCCAGGGTTCCTTCTTCTCGTCAGCCATGGGTCCGCCCCCGGTGTCGGTCAGGTCCGCGCGACGGCGGCGGCCCAGCGGTTGAAGAGCCGCAGTGCCCGGTCGGCGGTGCGGAAGGTGGGCACGCCGCCCGATTCGAGCAGAGCCGCCATCGGGTCGTAGATGTGCCCGGCGTCCACCACCGCGACCCAGGGCTTGGTGGTCGCGTGATAGAGCCTCACCAGGCGGTTCGCGATCGAGTCCTCGCGGGTCAGATCCTCGCCGTGGGCGTCGCCCTTCACCAGCGTGTTGAGCGCCATGGTCATGGGCACGCAGCCGACCAGGCCGGCGTCCACGCCCTCGTCGGCCAGCATCCGCCGCGTGATCTCTTCGTAGTCGGCGTCGCCGACGATGGGCGTGAGGTCCATCGGGTCGTGCACGCTGACGATCTCGGCGATGCGCGCGCGCTTCAGCACCTCGCCCAGCGCGGTGGCCGTGGCGGCGGAGAAATCGGCGAGCGTGAAGGCGCCCAGATTGTCGGCGATGGCCACGCACTCGAAGCCGGCGTTGGAGAGCGCGCCGAGCCGGCGTCCCGCGGGGCGCCGCCCGCCGAGCGCGACGAACAGGCGCACCAGGTCCTCGAAGTCCTCGAGCGTGTCGGCCAGCACGACGCCCGCGGCCCCGGCCAGCCGCCGGGTCACCGCGTAGTCGCCCGCGACCGAGGCGGTGTGACTCGCGGCCGCGGCCGCGCCCGCGCGGGTGCGGCCCGCGCGGTAGAGGATGACCGTGCGACCGCCGGCCACGAGCCGGCGCGCGGTCTCGAGGAAGCGCAGCCCGTCGAGCGGGCGGAAGCCCTCGAGGTAGACGGCGAAGATCTCGACGGCCGGGTCGTCCTGGAGGAAGTCCAGGTAGTCGGCCGCGGTCAGGTCCATCTGGTTGCCGATGGTCAGGATGTAGCGCGGGTTCAGCGTCGCGAGCTTGTTCGCCTTCGAGACCGCGAAGGCGCCGCTGCCGGCGACGAAGGCCACCGGGCTCTCGGCGCCGCGCTGGAGCGGCAGCTTGTGGTCGGGGATGAAGAGCGTGTTGTAGCGCCCCGGCACCGAGCGCACGCCCAGGCAGTTGCCGCCGTTGATGACCGGGCCGCCCCAGGCGGTGGCGCGCGAGTCGGCGATGGCCTGGCGCATGCGCGCGACCAGCGGCTCGCTGCCGGGCTTCTCCTCGAGCCCGCCCGGGATGAGGATGACGCTCTCGGCGCGCTGGCCCTCGGCGATCGCGGCGATGGCCTCGGGGGCCTGTGCGGCGGAGATGCTGAGGATCAGCAGGTCCTGCTTCGCGGGCAGGGCCTCGAGCGACGGCACGCACCGGACCCCGTCGATCTGCTCGCTGCCCGGCTTGACGATGGTGATGTCCGCGGCGGGGAAGCCGTCAGCGAGCAGGTTGCGCAGGATCTGCCGCCCGGGGTTCATGCCCTTCTCCGACACGCCCATCACCGCGGCGGTGCGCGGCTGCAGCAGCCGCCCGATCTTCGCCACCGGGCGCGGCGCCGGGAGCGCGGGTGCTGCGGGCCCGAGCTTGAGCAGCGCGTCGAGCGCGACGAAGCGCCCGTCCGCGAGCACCAGCGGGTTGACCTCGAACTCGGCGATCGGGTCGGGCACGAACGCCGCGGCCAGTTCGAGGAAGCGGCTCACGATCTCCGCCACGCGCGCGAGCGGCACGAGCGCCGGGCGGCCGCGCCGCGGCTCGGTCACCAACCGCACGACCGCCACCTGCGCCAGCGCGCGCTCGATCTCCCCGGCGCCGGCGAGGCCGGGCGAGAGCAGCGCGAGCGAGCGGTCCTCGCGGATGCTCTGTGCCAGGAACTCGGTGTGGATGCCGCCCGCGCCCAGCGTGACGACCGGACCGAAGTCGGCGGTCCAGCGCATGCCGAGCAGCAGCTCGTGGCCGGGCTCGGCCTGGTGAGGGACGAATTCCATCAGCAGGAAGCCGTCCACGTCCTGCCCGGCGAAGCGCCGTTCCATCTCCGCCAGGCCGGTGCGCAGAGCCTCGGGCGTGTTGTCGAGGATGGCCACCCCGCGGGCCTCGGTCTTGTGGAGGATCTTCGGGGAGACCACCTTGAGCACCGCGCGCGTGCCGGGGAAGGGCGGTGGGTCCAGGCGCGTCGCGTCCGCCGACCCCGCGAGCAGGATCCGCTGCGGGACGGCGATGCCGATGGCCTCGAGCAGGTCCATGCCCTCGGGCTCGGTCAGCACGCCCGCCGCGCGATGGCGGGCGTTCGCGAGCAGGTTCGAGACGCGCGTCCGGTCGAGGCTCACGCGGAGACCCTCCCGCCCGCTTCGAAGGCGGCGAAATTCACCTCCAGCGCGCGGTCGCCCTTGGCCGCGAAGGTCTGGCGGATGGCGCCCTCGAACGACTCGCGCTTCAGCGGCAGCAGGTGCGCGGCGGCGCCGACCATGACGGTGTTCTTGCTCAGCACGTCGCCGGCCTCGCGTGCGAGCCGTTCGGCCTCGACCAGCACGGTGCGCGGCAGGCGCCGCAGCCGGGCGATGACCTCGTCCTTCGGCGGATAGTCCGGGATGTTGACGAACGGATCCACCGACGTCACCACGGTGGCCGCGGGTGAGAGGTACGCCACGTAGCGCAGGCCCTCGAGCGGCTCCATCGAGAGGATCAGGTCGGCCGTGCCGAGCGGGATGAGGTCGCTCGCGATGACCTGGTCGGAGAGCCGCAGGTGGGAGAGCACCGCGCCGCCGCGCTGCGCCATCCCGTGCACCTCGGACTGCTTGACCTGAAGGCCCTCGGCCACGGCGGCCCGGCCGATCAGCGCGGCCAGGGACAGCACCCCCTGCCCGCCCACGCCCGCCAGCATGATGTCGAACTTCATGACGCCTTCACCTCCACGAGCCTGCGCCTGCGGCGCGCGGTCTCCAGGCATTCGCGCACGGCGATGACCACCGACAGGCCCCGGTGCGCGAGCTCGCCGCGCAGCAGCTCGGCGATCTGCGGCACCCTGCGCGGCAGGACCTCGACCACGTGCAGGTGCTCGGGCTTCACGCCCAGTCCCAGCACGATGTCCTTCAGGCGCGCCGACGGCGCGATGGACTCCTGCCCGCCGGTCATGGCCGTGGTCCCGTTGTCGAGGATGATCAGCGTCATGTCGGTGTCCTCGTGCACCGCGTCGAGCAGGGGCGTGAGCCCCGAATGCAGGAAGGTGCTGTCGCCGATGACCGCCACAGTGGGGCGGAAGCCGGCCTCGGAGGCGCCCTTGGCCATGCTCACCGAGGCGCCCATGCAGACGCACGATTCGATGGCGTCGTAGGGCGGCAGGGCCCCCAGCGTGTAGCAGCCGATGTCGGCGGTCACGATGCTCTGGGCCTGGCCCTCGAGCGCCTGCCGGAGCGCCTGGTACATGTGACCGTGGGAGCAGCCCTGGCAGAGCTGCGGCGGCCGCGTGGGGAGCGCCGGGCCGCCCAGGTCCGTGAGGGGCCGGGCCGGCAGTCCCAGCGCGGGGCGCACGTTGTCGGGGGTCAGCTCGCCTTCGGGCGGGACCTCGCCCGTCAGCTTGCCGAGGATGGGCAGCGGCGTGTCGAGCAGACCGCGCAGCAGGCGCTCGACCAGCGGATAGCCCTCCTCGAACACGAGCAGCCGCTTCACGTGCCCCGCCAGCCGGCGGATCAGGGCGAGCGGGAGCGGGTAGGCGCCGATGTGCAGATGCGACGGACGGCTCGCCAGTTCGCCCGCGTTCTCCTCGAAGTAGTTGCGCGCCAGCCCGGTGGTGATCACGCCCGACTCGCGGTCGTCCGGGTTCAGCGCGAGCCGGTTCCAGCGGCAGTCCTCGCTCCAGGCGACCATCTCCCGCTGGCGACCGAGCAGGTCGTGCCACTGGCGCCGGGCGTTGCCCGGCAGCAGGATCCACGACTGCGGCCGCGGGGCCTTGCGCACCGGGTTCTCGGGCCGCGGCTCGGCGGCCACCTCGATCGCGGTGCGGCTGTGCGCCAGCCGGGTCACCAGCCGCAGCATCACCGGCACACCGAAACGCTCGGAGAGGTCGTAGGCCTCGACCGTCATGTCGTAGGCCTCCTGCTGCGTGGCGGGCTCCAGGCACGGGACCCGCGCGAAGTCGGCATAGAAGCGGCTGTCCTGCTCGTTCTGCGAGGAGTGCATGCCCGGGTCGTCGGCGACCGCGACCACCAGTCCGCCGTGCATGCCCACCAGCGCCGCGTTCACGAACGGATCGGCGGCGACGTTGAGCCCGACGTGCTTCATCGAGGTCAGCGCGCGCCGGCCGGCGAAGCAGGCGCCGAGCGCCTCCTCCATCGCGGTCTTCTCGTTGGCGCACCAGGCCGCGAACGGGCGGCCGTGCGTGCGGCGGTACTCGAGCAGGTACTCGAGGATCTCGGTGGCGGGTGTGCCCGGGTAGGCGTACGCCGAGGTCACCCCGGCGTGCACCGCGCCGAGCGCGACGCATTCGTCTCCTAGCAGGATCCTGCGGGGCATGAGACCTCCGGCCGGGGTGCTGCCGGGTCCGGTGTGCGCGCCGGCGGGCGGCGCCGCTCACGGACCACCCGTGAATCGACCACGGCATCCTACCGGACGGAGAACGCCAGCAGAAGGACACGGGTGGGGCGGGGTCGCGATCGGCGCGCCTTCGCGTGGCTTGACGGTCGGGGCTAACCCGGCCCGCGGGCCCCGTGATATCCTTGTGGACGGCTTGAGTTCATCCGTTCACCGTGCGTCCGCATCCCCATCGGGGACCCGGCCACGTATCTGTCGATCCGTTTCGCGGGGACCGGTCCCGTGCCCTCACGCGCGTTCGTTCCATCCGTCCTCATCGAACCCCGTCCGACGAGCGCCCGCGTGGCCCGGCGTCCGGCGGCCGCCCCGGCGCTGGCCTTGCTCGTGGCGCTGGCGTGGCTCGTGGCCGGCGCGGCGCCGGCGCTCGCCCTCAAGGTGGCGACCTGGAACGTCCTCAACTATCCGCCCGCCGACCTCGCCAACCGGCAGCCCAACCTGCGCACGGTGATCGCGGCACTCGATCCGGACGTCATCGCGCTCCAGGAACTCAAGAGCAGGGCCGGGCGCGATTCGTTCCTCACCAACGTGCTGAACGTGGCGCAGCCGGGGCAGTGGTCGGCCACGAGTTTCTTCAGCGCCTGCGAGAGTGCCATCTTCTACAAGCCGGCGAAGGTCACGCTGACGTTCTCGGGGGTCGGGATCCCGACCGCGGGGCCGCGGGACGTGCTCACCGTGCGGATCCGGGTGGCGGGCTACCTGTCGAAGCTGGCGGAGATCCGGCTCTACTCGTTCCATTTCAAGGCCGGCACCGAGACGGCCGACTCCGACCTGCGGCAACTCGAGTGCGCGGACCTGCGGAACAACATGAATCTCGCGGTTCCGACCCTCACGCCCAACTACCTGGTCTGCGGGGACTCGAATTTCTACGGGGACTGGGAGGGGGGCTACATCCGGCTCACCGAGAGCCAGGTCGACAACGACGGCCGGTGCTTCGATCCATTGTCCCTGCCCGGGAACTGGAACCAGTATGCGTACCGCTTCCACCACACCCAGTCGACCTGCAGCAGCGGCTGCCCGTCGGCCGACTGGTCCTACGGTGGCCTCGATGACCGCCTGGACCTGTTCCTCACGTCGCCCTCGCTCCAGGATGGGGAGGGGCTGGACCTGGTCCCCGGCGGCTACGTCCCCTACGGCAACGACGGTCAGCACTACAACGCGAACGTGAACGGGTCCGGATTCAACAACGCTGTGGGCATGACCGTCGCCAACGCGCTGTTCAACTCGTCCGACCACCTGCCGGTGATGGTGACCCTGCAGGCGCCGGCCAGGGTGCTCGCCGCCTCGCAGCTCGACTTCGGCCCCGTCATCGTGGGCGCGACCGCCGAGCAGGCGCTCACCGTGACCAACGGGGCGGCCGTGCCGGCGGACGAACTCAGCTACTCGCTCGCGGTACCCGCGGGCTTCGCGGCTCCCGCAGGTCCGTTCACCGCGGATGGGGGCGCGGCCGGCAACGTCCATGTCGCCTCCATGGTCACCACCGATCCCGGCCTGAAGAGCGGTGTCCTGACCGTGTCCTGCGACGATCCGGACTCGACGGCCAAGCCGGTGCAGCTTTCGGGCACGGTGCTGGCTCACGCCGTGGCGTCGCTCGACTCCGCGGGCGTCACGACCCAGACCACCGTCGATTTCGGCACGCATGCCCCTGGCGACTTCGCCGATCTTCCGGTGAGGGCCCACAACGCCGGGTGGGGCGCGCTGCAGGCGAAGCTCGAGGTGACGGGCGGGGTCATCAGCGGCGGGGACGGCCGGTTCTCGATCGTGGGAGGGTTCGAGGCGGCGGAGATCGCAGGCGTCGGGCACACGTACTCCCTGCGATTCGACGACACCGGCGCCACGGCCGACTCGCTGTACGAGGCCACGCTGGTCCTCTCCGGCGCTGACGAGCCTCTCTCCGGGGCCGCGCCCGCGTCCGACCTGGTCGTGACGTTGCGCGCGCTGGTGTCTTCGGGCGGCGCGGACGCGGCCACCGAGCTCCCCGGGCGGGTCGCGTTCCATCCTCCAGGCCCGAATCCGTTCCGCGGCACGACCACGCTGCGGTTCGACCTGCCGCACGGCGCCGAAGTCACGCTCGAGTTGTTCGACCTCTCCGGCCGGCGGGTGTGTACGATCCTGCAGGGGTACCAGCCGGCGGGCAGGCACACGCTGCAGATGGGGCCGGTGGCGGGCGGCGGCGGGCCGCTCAAGGCCGGGCTCTATTTCGTGAGTTTCCGCACGGGAGACTTCAGCCAGACCCGGCGGCTCGTGCTGGTGCCCTGACGGTGGCGAAGCTCCCGGCCCCACGCGGCGACAAGACGGCAGATGGCGGGAAGACAGCGGCAGGTTCCATTGACATCATTTTGCCGGGGGGGTAGGGTTTTCTCACCTTGAACCTTCAACGCCTGCATCGATCGCTCCTCGTTCCAGCCCTCGCGCTCTTCCTCCTCGCGCTTTGTGCCGCTTCCGCGCTCGCGCAGGTGAAGGGAAGCATTTCCGGCCGGGTCGTGGACCAGAAGACCAACCACGCCATCCCCTTCGCCAACGTGGCCCTGGTCGGGGCTCAGCGTGGCGGGCTTACGGACTCCGAAGGCCAGTATCTGATCACGGGCGTTCCGCTCGGGACCTACGAGGTGAGCGTCCGGTTCCTCGGCTACCGCCCCGGGAGCCGGACCGGCGTGACGGTCACGGCCGGCAAGCCCGTGGTGGTCAATTTCGAGCTCACGGAGATCGTGGTGCAGGAGGAGAAGCTGGTCGAGGTGACCGCCGAGCGCCGGCTGGTCGAGGTCAAGCAGGGCACCACGGTCCGCAGCGTCTCGGCCAGCGAGATCCGCAACCTGCCGGTCCAGACCATCGGTGACGTGCTGCAGAGACAGGCCGGCATCAGCACCGATGCGGACCAGATCCACATCCGCGGCGGACGCGCCGACGAGACCGTCTTCGTCATCAACGGCGTCACCAACCGCGATCTCGTGACGGGGCAGTCCACGGCCGGCCAGATCAACGCGCGCTCGGTCGCGGAGGTGAACGTCGCGACGGGCGCCTACGACGTGCGGTACGGGAACGCGCTCTCCGGCGTGGTCGAGGTCAAGCTCAAGGAGGGCGGGGATGAGTTGTTGGGGGGCATGACGACGACGGGGGGAAGCTACGGGGGCCGCGCGTTCCAGCTCGTGGTCGGCGGGCCCGACCCGGTGTGGGGCCCCCTGCTGCGCGCCGTCGGTCTGCCGGGCAAGGTGACGTCGATCCTCGACGTCTCGGGCAGCCTCTACAACACCCGCTACCGTTATCTGAGTCCGGTGAAGAACGATTTCTTCTCGAACACCATCGAGCCGATCTTTGTCCCCACCCAGTCCTACCGGCTCAGGTCGGGCTATGAGGACAGCTTCCTCGGCGAGCGCTTCAACTACGGTGACATGTTCTCGCCCTCCGCGGACAACCGCTGGGCACTGCGCTACGGCCTGACCTGGAAGCCGAGCATCCGCGACAAGTGGGCCTTCGATTTCTCGAAGCGCATCGCGATCGACCAGGGCTTCAGCCGCACGTTCATCACGGCCCGCGGCGATCAGGGCGATCCGACGTACCCGTGGATATGGGCGCACCGGATCGATCACGCACCGACGATCTTCGAGGACAACGTCCAGAGCTCGCTGTCGTGGCGACGGTCGCTGGATGCGACCGGCTTCACGGAGCTGCACTTCTCGCGGTACTTCTTCGCCCAGCGCCAGGACGTGATGGGCAAGATGTGGTGGGATTTCAAGGGCGATACCTGCCTCTACGTCCAGCCGGACGACATCTCCTACTATTACGGAACCGACGTGCGCCGCGCCGACTACTTCTTCGACTCCGGCGACGACAACACCTGGCAGGACCGGCGCACGAACACCTACCAGCTCCAGGGCAATTTCCTGAAGCGCATCAAGCGGCACGAACTGGAAGTGGGCTTCGACCACCAGGCCCAGTCGGTCCAGTACGTGACCATCGAGGATCCCTGGATCGAGGACGCGAATCGTCTGGGCGGGTCCCACGATGTGTGGACCGTGCATCCGTGGGTGGGGAACCTCTACGCGCGGGATCGGCTCGACTACGAGGGGTTCACCGGCAACGTCGGGATCCGGGCCGATTACTGGTTCCTGGGCCGCGAGGCCGAGGCCGCCATAGCGGACCCCACCAACCCGAACCTGACACCCCAGACCCGGGAGAGGTTCTACGACGAGACTCGCTCGTTCTTCGGCCGGCGTTACAAGCTGAAGCTGTCGCCCCGCGTGATCGTGGCCCACCCGATCACCCAGAACAGCAGCTTCTTCTTCAACTACGGGCAGTTCACCCAGAACCCCTCGTACCGCTACGTCTACTCGCGGCTCACTTCGGTCTCGAGCGAGTCCTTCCCCCTGCTGGGGAACCCCAACCTCAATCCGCAGGTCTCGGTCAACTACGAACTCGGCGCCAAGCACATGTTCCTGCCCACCGCCGCCGCCAACCTGACCTTCTTCGTGAAGGATACGTACGACTACCCGACCGCGACCCTGTTTGCCGGGGGCGAGGCTGCCGCGGGAGAGGTTCCGAAGCCCATCTTCGTGTACCTGAACGGGCACTTCGCCCGGGCGCTGGGGTTCGAGCTCGAAATCGAGAAGCGGCGCAGTCGCTACTGGTCGGGCAAGATCGTCTACACGTACCAGCAGACGAAGGGGAAGAGCAGCGACGCCAACGAGCAGAAGGTCGTCCAGGAGAGCGGCGGTGACGCCTCCGACACCCGTCTCTCCGAGACCTTCGTGTCCTGGAACCGGCCGCACAAGCTCTCGGTCGTCTTCGATGCGCGCTTCGACAAGACGGTCTCCCGGAGCTGGCTGCGGCACAGCGGGCTGAACCTCTACATCCAGGGCTATTCCGGGCGGGCCTACACGCCCCAGAATCTGGTCACCACTCAGGCGGGTGAGCCCAATTCGAAGAACGGACTGTTCCAGGTCACCACGGATCTGCGCTTGAACCGGTCGGTGTACATGTTCTCGCGGCGTCTTGACGTCAGCGTGGTCGGCATCAATATCTTCAGCAACCACCTCATCAACCGCCTCGATCCCGTGACCGGGCGTGGCCGGGTGTGGGGTAAGGGGTCGTACAATCCGTCGAACCCGGGCTTCCCGACGGACCCCGGCGCGCTCGCTTATCTCAAGCAGTCCACCGTCGACGATCCCTCGAACTACGGTGATGGCGTCCAGTGGAGATTCTCACTCGACTATGACTTCTGACCTGAGAAGAGCCGCCTCGGCGCTGGGGTTCGCGAGCCTCCTGTTCGGCGCAGGAGCCGCCCACGCGCAGTTCGATCTGGGCAGCCAGCGCGCCGGCACGTCCTCGGGATCGTTCCTGCGGATCGGCGTGGGGGCAAGGGCCGTGGGCATGGGGGAGGCCTTCGTCGCGGTGGCGAACGACCCCTCCACCATCGTCTGGAACCCCGCGGGCCTCGCGTCCATCCTCCGCCAGGAAGTGCAGTTCTCGCACGCGGCGTGGCCGGGCGACATCAACTACGATTACTTCATCTACGTCATGCCGTCGCGCCGCCTGGGCGGCTCGCTCGCGATCCAGCTGGGCATGCTCGGCACCCAGATCGAGGAGACCGACGAGTACCATCCATTCGGCACCGGGACCACCTTCTCCTACAGCGATTTCGTGGCGGGTGTGGGGTACGGGCGACGCTGGACGGACAAGCTGCTCATCGGCACAGGGATCAAGTACGTGCGCGAGGATCTCGGCTCCCAGGTCGGCGGGCCGGTCACGTCGTCCATCCTCGTGGACCTGGGTTCGATCTACTACCTGGGCTACGGAAGCGTGCGGATCGCGACGTCGATCAGCAATTTCGGGTCCGAGATGACCCCCACGGGGACGTACGAGTCCCCGTACACCGGCGAGACGCGCAGCTACGACGGCTTCGACCCGCCCATCCAGTTCCGCTACGGGCTCGCGTTCGAGGCGTTCGAGAATCCCCGGCAGCGGCTCACGTTCGCGACCGAGATCATGCAGCCCGCCGACAACTCGCAGCGCATCAAGGCCGGGCTCGAGTGGGTCTGGCAGCGGCGCTTCGCGCTCCGCAGCGGTTACAACTTCAACGCCGATGTCATGCGCTTCTCCGCCGGGCTCGGGATTTCGATGCCGATCAGCCTGGCGCAGGGCGCGATCGACTACACCTTCACCGACGGCGGTCCGCTGGGCGGCGTGAACCGGCTGTCGCTCGGGTACCGGTTCTGATGGCTGCCCGCGATCGCATTCGCCTGGTGCTCGCCCTGCTCGCGGTGGGCGCCCTCGGCGGGCTGGCCGGCGGGTGCGGAACGACCTTCCAGTTGCCCACCGAGATCCGTGGGACCAGCACCCCCCCCGGACAGGGCACGTATCAGAGGATCGACACCTGGAAGAGCGGGATGGCGAACATCCAGGACATCCTGCTCACCCCGGG
>Ga0315286_10003358_pt1 | contig 15121 bp, 16 predicted proteins | sample YL17G10_0_MG_FD_205038 | JGI IMG/M metagenome (GOLD analysis project Ga0315286, IMG submission 205038) | Sediment microbial communities from Yellowstone Lake, YNP, Wyoming, USA - YL17G10_0 | ecosystem: Environmental > Aquatic > Freshwater > Lake > Sediment | place: USA: Wyoming | collected...
ATGAGAAGTTGAAGGAAGCCAAGCGAGTCCTAGCCGCCGCGGAGAAGAGACTCGTCGACCAGATGGTCACCGAGGGAATGAAGGCGTTCCGCACGGACGGGATCGGAGGGTTCAGGACTCAGGTCATGGTATATCCGAATGTGACCGATAGGGAGTTACTGAACTCCTACGTCAAGAAGAAAAAACTCAGCTGGCTGTTCACGGTGTCCATCCACGGCACCAAGCTGCGCAGCTACGTGAAGGAGCTCATGGAGAACGGCAAGCCTGTTCCCCCTGGGATTGAGCCGTATATGGCGACGGAGATCCGTCGCTTCAAGTGAGGTGAACCGCATGGCCAAGAAACCGACCGAAGCGCCCCGGACTGAAAAGTCCACCAGGACGCTCGCCGTGGCCGACAAGGGGAAGACCCTGCCGGCCGTCAGACGCACCGGAACGAAGATCGCCGGTAAGGGCTTCGAGAACCTGGAGAGGGAGGACATACTCCTCCCCCGGCTCAAGCTGCTGCAGGCGCAGAGCCCAGAAGTCATGGAGAGCGACGAGAAGCCGGGTACCCTCTTCATGAACTTGCAGAACAAGGGAGTGGGCGAGAAGACGGTGATCACTCCGGTCCTCCACTACCGGAGCCGCATCAAGTGGATCCCGAAGGACGACGGCGGCGGCATGGACTGCTCAGCGCCCGACGCCAAGTCCCCGGCGAGCCACAAGTACGCGACCTCCTGCGCGGAGTGCAAGTACAAGAACTGGGACGAGACGAAGAAGGACAAGAAGGAGCAGGCCCCGGAGTGCACGATGTACGAGAACTTCGTGGTCCTCCTGGCCGACTCCACCGAGCCGGTGATCCTGTCCATGGCCAAGTCCCAGGTCAAGGTCGCAAAGAAGTTCTACAGCATGATGGCCGTGAAGGGAGGCGACATGTTCGACTTCCTGTACGAGCTGGCCGTGGTCAAGGAGAAGAACGACCAGGGCCAGACGTACTTCAACTTCGCGGTCCGTGACCTCGGGAAGAAGACCGATGAGAAGCGCAAGCTGGTCTGCGACTCCCTCTGGGCTTCCCTGGCCAAGGCGAACATCCGCACCGAGCTCGAGCACCCGGACGGCGGCCCCACCGGAGAGCCAGCGGCCGCAGTTCCTGCGGGCGAGGGTAAGTTCTAGAGGGGCGCCCGGCGTCGCCCCGAAGGACGAGTTGTTGGGGGCTCTCGACAAAAGCCCCCTCGATTTCAGGAGGAGACCATGATCACCTGCCCCAAGTGCGCGCACCAGTTCGAGCCGACGGAGGCCATGGAGAGACAGGTCAGGAAGTCACTGGCTGCTGAGTTCCAGACGGAGCTCGACGCCGTCAATCGCAGGGCGGCTGAGAGGGTGGCATCTGAGAGGGAGAGGCTGTCTGCGGAGATGGATCGCCGGGACGCAGAGATCCGCAAGGCCGCAGCGGCGGAGCGGGAGAAGATCGCCGCCGATGCCCGAGACGCCGTCAGCGCGGAGCTCGTGGCCGCGAACGAAGCCCTGGCTTCTCAGGAGAAGCGCCTCCGGGACGCCCAGCAGAGGGAGCTGGATCTAAGGAAGCAGGCCCGGGAGCTGGAGGCGGCGAAGGCTTCCATGGAGCTGGAGGTGGCCAGAAAGCTAGACGAGGAGCGGGGTAGGATCGCGTCTGAGGCTGAGGAGAGGGTATCCTCTCAGCACTCCATGCAGCGTGCAGAATGGGAGAAGACCCGCGGAGACCTACTGCGGCAGGTGGAGGAGCTCAGGCAGAAGGCGACCCAGGGATCGACCCAGCTGCAGGGAGAGGTCTTCGAGCTCGCGATCGAGGAGCTGCTCCGGGACTCGTTCCCGGACGACTCGATCGAGGAGGTCGCGAAGGGGGTCAAGGGAGGAGACGTGACCCAGCACGTGCAGACTCGGAGCGGAGTCATCTGCGGGAAGATCCTGTGGGAGCTGAAGCGGACGAAGTCGTTCAGCCACGGGTGGGTCTCGAAGCTCAAGGAAGACAAGAGGACGTCGAAGGCTGACCACGCGGTGATCGTGACGACCGCGATGCCGGAGGGGATCAAGACGGTCGGTCAGATCGAGGGAGTCTGGGTCGTCTGCGCCGACTCCGTCTTGGGGATCGCGGTCGCGCTCCGCTCGAGCCTGCTCGAGGCCGAGAGGATCCGCGCTAGCTTCGCGGGAAGGAAGGACAAGCTCGACGCGCTGTACGAGTACGTGAACGGAGTCGACTTCAGGAACCAGATCACCGCGCTCGTGGAGTCCTTCGTCTCCATGAAGGAGGACCTCGAGGGCGAGCGCCGCGCCATGGAGAAGATCTGGGCGAAGCGCGACAAGCAGATATCGCGGAGCGTGAGCACGATCGCCGGAGTGTACGGGGGACTGCAGGGACTCGTCCACCTCGAGGCGATCCCTCAGCTCGAGCTCTCTCCGAGGTGACCGCCCATGAAAATTAGGTCGAAATAGATGATAAAAGATAGCACTCGGAAAATCCTCGTCGGTGCACCCCCTAAAATAGGAGGGTATTTTTAGAACTATCCTATTTACAGATCCACGTAGAGAACCTATAATATAGGTGACGGTTCCGGACGATACTAGGTAGACAGGAGAGTGGAGTATGAAGAGCGAGAAGACGGGGACGCAGCAGGATCCCACCGCAGTTCGCCTCAAGCACGAGCTCAACCTGGCGCACGAGGCAGCCCTGAAGGATGACGTCGCAGAAACCCGCCGCGTCGCAGAGGAGAAGCGCCGCGCGCAGGAAGCAGCCGCTGAGGAGGCGCGTGTCGCGGGGCTGCTCACGGTGGCTAAGCAGCTCGACCCCACGTTCATCCTAGCCGGCTTCAAGTCGTTCAAGAAGACGACGGGCTCGTGGCGCGATCTCGGCTACTGGGAGAAGACCTACCAGAACACGCGCGCCAAGGTGAGCGAGAAGGTTGAGCTGACCGAACGCCGCACCTCCGGCTGGCACTCGCGACCGACTGGTGAGCTCAAGCTCACCACGAACCTGGATTACTCGCGCCGCAACTACTCGGTCAAGTCGGCCGTCAAGGTGATCGGGATCGTGGAGCGGTACATCCAGACGAAAGTCGCCGTAATGAAGGAGGTGAAAACCAACGGAGCTCTCCTTAAAGAGGCCTCGCTGGCAGTCGGCCGCATCATGCGCAAGGAGATGCCTGACTTCATGCTCATAGAGGACGCGTCGAAACTCGTCCCCGGTACCTGGTACGCCAAGCAAGCCGACGACTGCTACCGCGACTACCGCGGTGTGTACAAGGTGTGCGAATCGAACGCGAAGACCGTGGTGATCACCATCCGGACGACTTCCTCCACGATCACCCTGCGCGTCGACACCGAGACGCTGAAGGTGACCAAGCACGTGGTCGTCGTGGACTCGGACGAGGTGGACTCATCCTTCGCTCGCGTCGTGGGCACCATCGCGAAGGAGGTGGCCTGATTATGACCGATTACCACAACTGCGCCGTCGCTCCGACGTTCGGGCGTCACGGGGGTCAGCAGATGCGGAGACGTCACTACTTCGCCTGCGGGTGTGACGCCGGGTCTTGTGAGTTCCACGGCGTGAATCGCCCGTTCGGACCGAAATGGGAACCGGGCGAGCCGACCAAGTGCGCGAAGCACTCCAAGGAGGCACCATGAAAATGACGAAGCTGGACGCAGTGAAGGAGGTGTTCTGCGAGGGACGCCGGGAGCGCGTGACCGTGACTGCCGCTCGCCGGATCGGGTTCGCGCTCGGGGTCCTGGGATTGACGGAGGCGGAGGTCGTCCTCGCCCTCGACCACTTCGAGTTTCCGAACCAGGCCGACTTGCTGACCGTGACCGCGATCGCCTGGTCCAGAAAGGGATCGCGCCCCGAGTCACTGAGGGAGGTGACGGGGTGAAGTTCCTCCGGCCGAAGAGAGGTCGCAGAGTCCGCCGCCGCGTGAGCCCTCGGCTCGCGGACGCGGAGGCCTCCGCGGAGTACCAGGAGTTCAGCAGGGACGAAGTCCGGCTCGCCGGTCCCGTCCCCGAGTCACTGAGGCAGTTCATCCAGCACGGCATATAAAGGAGAGTGAACCATGGCGATCGCGAGGAAGCGAGGTACGTTCGGCGGCAAGGGGACTGCGGAGCAGCTCCCGGGAAAAACCGACAAGAAGCACCCAGCGATGTACGACGGTCAGCTGCTCGACAGGCTCACCATCGCTCGCAAGGAGCTGAAGCCGGAGAAGAATCAACTGCGCATCCGAGACGCGGAGTACGAGACGCTGTACGTCACGGTGATCAACTATCAGGGAACGGAGGGATTACATCCGGGGATCCATCCGAGACCGTCGGTGGTCAAGCTCATGGAGAAGGCGCTCTCCGTGGAGTACGTCGTGCCAGTCGTAGACAAGAAGGGGGCGCCGGTCGTCAATCCGAAGACTGGTCTCCAGAAAACTGAGGTGAAGAAGCGCGTGTCAGACACGCATCGGATCCTCTTCTGGAGCGACTACTGCCTGGAGTGGCTGAGCATGATAGTGAGCGGGGACATGATCGTGACGACGGATCACTCGCTGCTTCCTCCGGAATGTAAGCCGCATCGGGTGCAGCAAGCAGAGGCGCAAAAGTCGAACCGCGCGGCGCACCTGAAGAAGTTCGAGCGCACCCGGCCGATCCCACCGGTGACCCCCGCGGACGGGAAGCGGGTGTTCAGAGGGACGATCGGGAAGGACGGCGTGCTGCTGGACGCGGGGGACGGGTCGCGCGTCGCCACGGTGCCGGAGGGGACGCCGTTCAAGAAGGCGGCGAAGGAACTCAAGCGCGAGCTGGTGGGGAGGGAGGACGCCACCCCTCACGCCGTCGAGGCGTACGACCAGGTCTCGATCGAGGCTAGGGAGAGGCTCAAGAAGGAGGGCCTCTGGAAGAAGCCGATCAGGATCACTCAGCCGAAGGTGGTCGCGTGAACCCGGTGCAGCGATGGATGGCCGGGGATCCCCAGGGGGATCCGGCGAAGGAGCTGGAGGTCTGCTCGACGCGCACCGGGAGGATGCGCTGCGACCGGCCGAACTTCAACAACGGACCGAGGTTCGAGTACCCAGCGGCGCAGGTAATAATCCAGGAGGCAGTCGGCCGTGAGGAAATCCGGATCGATCAGGAGAGGTGGCTGTGACCCACTCCGTACCGAGGAGGATCGCGCAGGAGAGGCGGAAAGGAGGCCGTCCGTATGGTAGGATATCCGAGCGAGAGACCGGGGCGCAGTCAGCAGCGAGGCGTCGCGGGGGACTCAATAAAGCCCTGAGGGGCGAGCAGCTGAGGGACACCGAGCCCGAGGCTAGCTAAAGGAGAGTAGAACATGAAGACCGGACAGACGCTGGAGGAGATCGCGAGGGAGCTGACGAACCAGCTCAAGACCAAGAAGGACTTCACCGCTCCGACTCAGAAGCTCGAGATCGACGCGGAGTCGAACCTGGGGATCGCCGGGCACGGGAAGTTCTCCCTCACGGAGCTCGCGCACGGACAGCTGGCTGAGCGGGTGGGGATCCCGCGCAAGTACTACGAGCGCATGCGCGCGACGGCACCGGAACTCCTGGCGGAGAACGTGAATCACTGGTTCCAGGAGGAGCCGGACAAGAAGCTGATCCGCACCATCGGGAGCAGCGCCCGGGCGATCCTGTCGTCGCGCTACCGGCCGCTGGACAACTTCGACCTCGCGGAGGCCGTGCTCCCCATCGTGGGACCCATGGGCTGCCGGGTCGAGTCGTCCGCCCTCACCGAGGGTCACATGTACCTGAAGCTCGTCACCGAGAAGATCACTGCGAAGGTCGTCGGTGACGTGGTGCAGATGGGCATCGTGATCTCGAACAGCGAGGTGGGTCTGGGCTCCGTGAAGGTGGAGCCCATGATCTGGACCCTGGTGTGCAGGAACGGCATGATCGCGGCAGACTGGTCCATGAGGAAGTACCACATCGGCCGCGCGGGCTCGGAGGGGTCCATGGCCGAGGAGTTCTTCCGGGACGAGACGCGCCTCGCGGACGACAAGGCCTTCTGGATGAAGGTGAGGGACACCGTGAAGGGGTCCCTCCAGCAGGACGTCTTCGCGAAGATCGTCGCGAAGCTCAAGGGCGCGGCGCAGGACTCGGTCACTGGGGACCCGGTGAAGGCGGTGGAGGTCATTCAGGAGCGCTTCGGCCTGTCGGACGAGGAGCGCGGCGGAGTCCTTCGGCACCTCATCAAGGGAGGGGACCTGACCCGCTACGGCGTGCTGAACGCCATCACTCGCACCTCACAGGACGTCCAGGAGTACGAGCGGGCAACTGAGCTGGAGCGGCTCGGGGGAGACGTCCTCGAGCTCCCCAAGCGCGACTGGGTCGCGATCGCGGAGGCCAAGTGAGGAGGGGTCATGCCCTCGACACTTCGGCTCGTGCCGTACGTGGAGAATCGGCCGGACGTCAAGGCGGCTCTGGCCAGCCTGGCGAGGCAGTTCGGACACGGATCATCCCATCCCATGGGAACTAGACAAGGAGGCAGCATGAGCAAGAAAGGAAAGACGGAGATGGCGAAGAAGGAAGAACCGAAGTCGCAGTCGCGCCCGGTGAACCCCAAGACCGCGTGCTCGGTGGGGTCGATCGGCAACGAGATCGGCGAGGCGTACCTGAAGGCGACGACGCACGAGCAAGCCGTCGCGGGCATGGAGGAGATCGTCGCGGCGTCCTTCAAGCGCAAGGGGAAGAGCGAGGCCAAGGAGCACGTGCACAAGCACGCCATGGCGTGGCTCGGCTACCTGCGCGAGCGGATGCCGAACTTCAAGGAGCTCCCCAAGTCCGAGAAGCCGAAGGCCGCGAAGCCGGCCGCGAAGAAGGCCGCGAAGCCGGCCGCGAAGAAGTCAGCGAAGAAGGCCGCGGCGAAGCCGGCTGCGAAGACGGAGAAGCCCGAGCCCGTGACGGTCGCCTAGCGAAGGGCTGAGGATCGAGGGGCCTGGGGAGGTGGTAATCCCAGGCCCCTCTAGATCTCCGAATCATGCACCGAGATCCCCCTAGATACCCCTGGAACCCGCTGAATCTTGCGGATCTAGGCGGTCCTGCAATAGACAAGGGTTTCCCCACCCCGGCCGTATTTCAGGGGGTTCTAACGAGGTCAATCCTACCATGAAAGAGATCACCGGAGCAGCAGATTTCCTAAGGATCCGCAGGGCGCTGGAAGACGTCCGAGTCGCCGGCACCATCACTGGGGACACCCGAGAGATGCCGATCGTGATGTCCTTCGCGATCGCCCCGAGGAGGCTCGCGAAGATCTCCCGCGACCTCCTCAAGCACGTGCCCGGAGCGATCACTCGACTGGAGGAGCACGAGTACACCGCCATGATTCAGTCGGCCTGCGCGGAGTGCAGGAAGGAGTTCGAGCGCGACGTGCTGAGCCGCAGGGCAGTCGTGCTCCACAAGGGGTGCGTCACGTACCAGCACTTCAGCTTGCGCAGCGGAGAGCTCCAGTACGTCGTGCACTGCCGGGGCATGGACGTCAGGAAGTTCCTGTCGGACGTGCGATACGTCCTCGACTGTGCGGCCGAGGTCTGCACGACGTCTCTCCCGCGGGGTTACCGCGTTCACCTAGTCAGCGTGCGGCTGCTAGTCGACCACTTTCACTGCTACCTGCGAGAGGACGCGCCGCTGTGACCGAACCCTGACATTAAGTTGTTTACAGCGGACGGGTCCTTTTATATAATTGACTAGACACTAAGGGAGCAGGGGAGCCAGTGAGAGTAGAGAAGATAGCCGGACCCGCAACGAAGAGACGTTCCCACCTAGACGCGACGAAGGAGACCCCATGCGCAGACGCACTCTAGTCCTGGGGAGTGGTATCTCCGCTCTGTCCTACTTGCTGTACGACCGGAAGGCCTGCGCGCTTGGAGGTAGTCAGAGGATCCCCGGTGGACTGGCGGCGATGCAGTCGAAGCTCGGTCCCCATTTCGTATGGGAGGACGACAACACCAGAAGGCTCCTCTCTGATCTTCAGCTCCCGCTAGACACGGTCGAGGTGCGCGTCGGGTACCTGGTGAGCGGCGAGGTGATCCCTCAGAGCAGGCTCACCCCGAGCGATCTCCTCTCGTTCAAGTGCGCGTACTCGAACAAGACCCGGGGCACCGGATATCAGAAGGGTCACATGAGTGGGGGATCGGGCTCGTTCACCGCGTTCAGGATCGGGATGGACGAGGTCGTCCGGGCTCTCCAGGACGCCGTCGCCCTCAGGGTGTTCCCCATATCTGCGGAGAACGTCCTGCTGTGGGATCACCTCGTGCTGGGAGAGAACGGGGAGGAGTTCCTGTATGACGACCTCGTGAGCACGGTCTCCGCTCCGACTCTGGTGAAGATGTTGGGCATGGACCACCTCATCGAGAAGCTGAAGGCCAGAGACAAGACGTACAAGACCGTCCCGTACGACGTCCTCCCGAGCTGGGTGTCCAGGGGACGCGAGTCGTTCGAGTACGCCTACGTGGCTGACCCGGAGGTGGAGTACCATCGGGTCAGGTTCATGCCGGACTACGTCGTGCTCGAGTTCACCGGGATCATGGGGACTCCAGGTCCGAATAGCCACGGGAGCACCGTGGTCAAGCACCCCGGGGGACAGATCGTGGGAGGAGGCGAGGTGCTCAGGAGTCTTCCCCCGAGCGTGATGACCCTGGGTCGCTACGCCCAGTGGCAGTCGTGGATCAAGCTGAACGACGTATTATGCGCAGTACACGGGAGTGAGCATTCTCCACAGAAGTCTACTCAGATAAGAGAGATCGAAGAATGATTTCTTTAAAGGACCAAGATAGATTTTTATCTCACACTAAGAAAATTGGAGATTGTATTTTGTGGACTGGTTCAAAAACATATTTCGGTTACGGAAGGGTCAGAGTTGATCACGTACTAGTACCGGCCCACCGAAGAGCATGGGAGTTATTTATAGGATCGATCCCGAAAAATAAATTGGTCCTGCACAAGAATGAATGCACGTCAAAATCGTGCGTGAATGTCAGGCATCTGTATTTAGGATCGCACTCTGATAATTTGATTGATTGCTGGAATAAGAATCGAAATTTTACTAAAATACTTCGATCTTCTCAGATCAAATCAATCAGAAAATGTAGTAGAAAAGATATTCGGTACATCCTCCAGGTGTCAAATAAATTCGGCATTCCGATAGGTACAGCTCTTCATATCATCAATAAATCTAGGCGAAGGAACGTAAAATGAGCCAGGAACTTTGGGATATTCAGAAGAAATTCAACGATAAGTTTTTTATGACCAAGGGAGGTTGGCCGGGAGCAGACCAACTCGTTACGGCGAACAAGGATTTTGCAATTCACTTGATCGCCGAAGCTTCCGAGGTACTAAAGGAGATTTCGTTCAAGATGCACCGCACGAGTACTGGTCCTGTAGATAGAGACAACGTACTTGAAGAGTTGATCGATGTCCAAAAATTCTTGTACGGCTGGATGCAGATTTGGGGATTTACCTGGGATGATATCGTGCGGGAGTTCCTCAGGAAGAGCATGGTTGTCAACCAGAGGTTCGACCAGGAGCAGTCACTGCCAGTCTTGCGCGACAAGCCGTGCGTCTTGGTAGACATCGACGGGATCCTGGCGGAGTATCCTGGATACTATCGCCGCTGGGCTGACGAGCACGACCTGCTGTGGGACTCCGCTGACCCTCTCGTGAGGGAGGCAGTCAAGAGGGAGTACCGCATGAGCGGCGCGAAAGCCAGCGTCCCCGTGCTGCCGGGTTCCCGAGAGATGCTCGAGGCGATCCGAGGCGCGGGAGTGAAGATCATCCTGATCACCATGCGGCCGTACGCGGAGCACTACAGGATCTATCCCGACACGCTCGAGTGGCTGGCTAAGAACGACCTGCCGTATGACGCGATCCTGTGGGCGCGCGAGAAGGGACTCGAGGCTCTGAAGAACTTCAGCCGGATCCTGTTCGCCGTAGACGACGACGCGAAGAACATCGAGATGTACGAGAAGGCCGGGATCAGGGCAGTCGGGATCGGACCCAAGTACGGCACGACGACTGCGGAGTTCGCGCAGCGAGAGCTGAGCATGATGCTGGAGGTGCACAAGTGAAAAAGATCTGGATCACGGGCGAGAGGGGAATGCTTGGGCAGCTGCTCACGCAGCGGCTGTCGAGGAAGAAAGACCTGGTGGTCATCAAGCCCGATATCGGGTGGATCAGGCAAGTGTCGCTGCACCACGGCGAGAGGGAGGTCGACGTGCTGGACAAGCTCCTCCTCTCGTACATGCACCGCGAGAGGCCTAACATCGTCGTCCACTTCGCGGCCGTCGTGGGGACTGACAAGTGCACCGCGAACCCGGAGCGCTGCGTCGAGGTGAACCTCCTGGGGACCCAGCGGGTGCTCGACGCGTGCCGTCAGCTGGGAGCGGCGCTCCTCTACGTGTCCACCACGGCCACGTACGACCCGGCTCGGAGCGTCAAGCGGCCGTACACCGAGAAATCTCCCCAGGTCCCAGAGACGATCTACGGCATCACGAAGTACGCGGGGGAGCTCGTCGTGAGGAACCAGTCACTCGTCCCCTACTGCGTCATCCGCCCGTGCTTCCTAGTCGGTGACCCTCCCCTCGACCACTCGTCCCAGCTGTGCAGGATCGCGGTCCACGGCGCGCTGAAGAAGTGGTGCCCGAAGCAGGCTGGCCGCAAGCCGGTCACCCTCATGGATCCCAGGAATCTGAAAGACTACATGGCCGTGGAGGACTTCATCGACGCCGTGCACCTGATGCTCAAGGAGATGTCAAGGGGAATGTCCGGCGAGACGGTGAACATCTCTGCCATGAATCAGCGCCCGTGCGGCGAGTACTTCGACATGCTCCGCGCGTCCGCCTCGATGAGCGGCTATGATATCGAGATGGAGTGGAACCCGGAGGCGGACTACATGGGGAACCACGTGGTGGACTCCGTCAGCATCCGGGAGCTGCTCGGCTGGGAGCCCTCGACCCCTATCGAAGACAGGATCGCGCAGCTCGCCAAGGCGGCTAAGTCATACGCGCAGCAGGTCTCCAAGAAGGACCTGGTCGTCACGTACGCCTGAGGAGGATCACATGGTCATCGTGTTTGAGGGTCCCGACGCGTCGGGCAAGGACGTTCTTCGGAACGTGTTCATGCAGAGGACGTCGTACGCGCACACGGCCGTGACGAGGTTCGGCCTGAGCCAGCTCGTGTACTCCGCCTACTTCAAGAGGCCCCTATGGACGGTGCCATTGCAGCGGAGGGCGTACGTCGATATGCTCAAGAAGTTCACCCGCGTCGTGAAGCCGCTGACGGTGTTCACGTACGCGACTCAGGACGCCGTCGACGCGAGGGTCAAGAGCAGAGGAGAGGATCCCGCTCTGCAGCCGTCCGTGATGGCGACGTACACGCTGTACAAGCAAGTCATAAGCATGGTCGGTATCCCGGACAAGCTGCTCGTCATGATCGACACGACCGGGGACCCACCGCTGACCACGTTGTCTGAGGTGGTCGAGTCTAGGATCAGGACACTGGAGGGAGGACATGGAAAATAGCGAGAAGACGCACCAGACGGAGCTCGACGCCTTGCGCCGGACCATGGGAACTATGCCTGACCAGAACATCGAGAATTCCAAAACGGAGATGCATATCGGAGTTTCTGGGATCACGGTGGAGATGTTCGACTACCCGAGGAATCCCTATCGCGTCATCTTCGAAGGAGCCGTGGCCACGTGGGGTACCGAGACTTACGAAACCAAATGGCCGCTCGTCTCTCCAGAGAATCGCTTCAAGGTCGTCAAGGCGGCGCTCAGCGGACAGACGCTGCCCCAGGCCGTGGAGCCGGTTCAGTTCTTCTTCATCGCTAGGGGAGCCTCGCGCTCGAGCTTCGACCAACACGCTCGTCAGCGCCTCGCGACGTTCTTCAGCCAGGGAGTCAGGGATAACTCCCGATTGGCCGCCGGGTTCCGACTCCCCACGGAGCTGTACCCGGAGAACGGCGGAGATCCCGAGCTCTTCAAGGAGATCGCGGACTACGTCATGACGTACAAGCGACTGTACAAGAAGATCCTCCAGCAGGGACACGGGTCCTTCCAGTCAGCACGCTGCCTGATGCCCATGGGGATGACTCATCACTACAAGTGGTCAGTGAACCTAGGGGCGCTCAAGTCCTACATGGCCCAGCGACTCCAGGCCTGCGAGCAGTCCGACACGGTCCAGGTCGCGATCGCGGCGTGGGACCAGATCAACGCTCGGTTCCCCCTCATCGCGAGTTACCTGAAACCTGGGTGCGACCACGCGAAGAGGTGCACCTATCACCAGATCTCCACGCTGGGAGAGTGCTTCGGGTGCCTGTTCGCCGGGTGTGGTAGGTGGCCCGATCCCAAGCCGTACGCGACATTCAACAAGTCGTGCTCGTCCTACGAGCAGATGGCTGCAGAGTCCGGGATCAAGTTCCCGAGGCCGAGCGACTGGGTCGACTACGAGAGGTTCGAAGACCTCTGCGCGTCAGACGTCGCCCTCCTGCGAGCAGACAAGTGAGCAACGACCTGCTGACGTCATTCCCCAAGAAGTGCTCGGCTGAGCGACCGATCCCAGCGGACATCTGGCCCGACAACAAGGGTCTCATGAAGGCGAAGTACGACGTGAAGCCCTCCAAGAAGGACCCGCTCGTCATGGAGATCACGGGGGACATCCACCAGTGGGAGCCTACGGCGAAGGCGTGGAGGGAGTTCTGGAAGAGGGCCGTGAACTTCTCCCTCGTGTCGATCGACACTGAGACGACCGGATTGCGGCCATTCCACGGCTCGAAGATCGTCGGCGTGTCCGGGGCCTTCTGGGACGGGAAGAAGATCCAAGCCGGCTACTGGAATTTCCGCCACTTAGGCCACGCTGCGCACGGTGACCACGACTCTGCGTGCAAGAAGTCCAAGGGGTGCACCTGCGAGTCCTACTGCGCTGGGTACAAGGAGTCGGCCCCGATCGTCCCCCTGTCCGAGCTCGCTTGCCTTGAGCCGGTCTATCGCGACTGCATCGTGGGAGGGCAGAACTTCAAGTACGACGCCAAGATGGGCCATGTTGACGGGCTGTCGATCCCGCGCAGAGTCCTGGACACGCAGCTCATCGCTCACCTGTACGACGAGAACGCGAGGAGGTACAACCTCGACATCCTCGCCAAGGAGATGGGAGAGCTGAAGCTGCGCGACGTGATCCACGAGTACATGAAGCAGCACGGGCTAACCTATGAGCAGGGTCACGCTCAGGTCCCGTACGAGGTGGAGCGGCCGTACGCGATCATGGACACCGTGCTGGTACTCCGAAGGCTGCAGTGGGAGAGGGAGCGCTGGGTCGACCTCGAGGACCACCGACTCATGGACATCTTCCAAGTCGAGAACGCCTGTACTCACGCGTACGCCTTCACCGAGATCCCAGGGATGAAGCTAGACGACGAGTACACCAGGAAGGGAGTGAAGCAGCTCGAGGCGGAAGCCGCCGTCCTCGAGCAGCAGATCTACAAGGAGGCCGGCAAGGTGTTCGACAAGTCCGAGCACAAGTTCTCGATCAGGTCGAACGAACAGCTGTGGGCCGTGCTCGAGGCGAAGGGGTTCAAGGCGCTGTCGCTCACCCCGGGAGGGGACCCCGCGCTGGACGACGTGAACCTGGATAACTACCACGACAAGCTGTGCACGCTAGTTCGAGAGTACCGCGGCAAGACGAAGATGCTCGGGACTTACTTCAAGCCGTTCCTGGAAGACTGGGTCGACGAGAAGGGAGTCCTGCAGCGAGCCCACTCTGACCCTGACGGGCACATTCACTCGGACTACTTCATTCACGGCACGGTGTCGGGGAGGACGAGCTCTAGGGATCCCAACCTCCAGAACGTGCCCAAGTACGAGAGGTTCGGCACGAGGACGAGGTCCGGTCAAGTCGCGAAGGCCGTGCACTCCGGACTCAAGACGGAGAAGCTGAAGTCGGACGAGGACATGCTCGAGGTGCGGCGCTGCTTCGTCCCCAGGGGTCCTGAGTACTCCCTGTTCTTCATGGACTACGCTCAGATGGAGCTGCGCGTATTTGCCGACTACGCTGACGAGGAGTTCATGCGCAGCGAGCTGGATCGGGGAGTAGACCTGCACGCCTCCGTCGCCAAGGAGGTGTTCCCCAACGTTCCGAGCAAGGAGGAGAACCCGACGATCTACGCCTTCTTCCGGCAGCTGACCAAGCAGATCAACTTCGGGATCCTCTACGGGATGGGGGTAGCGAAGCTAGCCCTGCAGCTGGACGTCCCGATCGACGAGTGCGTACGTCTCCTTCAGCTGGCCAAGCTCGGTATCGAGAAGGATCCGGACTACGTGCAAGACAACAACCTGTGCACCTACACGGTTGACGAGATCGACGCGATCCTTGAAGACCACCGCGTGATGTACCAGAGCCGCCAGTGGCAGGGGATCCAGAGGTTGAATAAGGAAGTTCCGATGAAGGTCAACCCCACGCCCCTAGAGAAGATGCTCATCAAGGACGGCGAGAACCTGAGGCTTATGTACTCGGCCAAGGGGTTCATGCAGAAGTACCACGCGCGGTTCCCCAAAGTCAAGATCTTCATGAAGGCGATCGAGCAGGCCATCAAGACCCGGGGCTACGTGTTCAACCGCTTCGGGCGACGGTACCACCTCCCGCCGGAGAAGTCGTACGTCGGAGTGAATCGCCTCGTACAGGGAACGTGCGGTGACATGAAGAAGCTCGCCCTGGTCCGGATCGCGCGCCTCCTAGAAGACAAGAAGGCGAGGACGAAGGTGATAAACGACGTCCACGACGAGATCCAGTTCGACGTGCACCACCAGGAGCTGGACCTCGTGCCGCAGATCCGCGCCTGCATGGAGACGTTCTCACAAGTGGGGATCAGGATGCACGTCGACATAGACTACTCCCACGTGGCGTGGTCCGAGAAGCGCCCGTGGTCGAGCGAAGACGAGTTCAGGAAGTCCCTCGCGGAGCATCTCGGTCAGTCGAAGAAGACGGTTAAGAAGCCCAAGGCCAGATCATGAACGAGAACGACGTCACCTACAAGATGATCAAGCTCATGAACTCCGTCAGCGGGTGCCACGCTAGGAAGCGACACGGCGGGGCGTTCACTCAGGGCGACCCCGACATCGCAGGGGTCGTCCTAGGCC
>Ga0315286_10003359_pt1 | contig 15121 bp, 12 predicted proteins | sample YL17G10_0_MG_FD_205038 | JGI IMG/M metagenome (GOLD analysis project Ga0315286, IMG submission 205038) | Sediment microbial communities from Yellowstone Lake, YNP, Wyoming, USA - YL17G10_0 | ecosystem: Environmental > Aquatic > Freshwater > Lake > Sediment | place: USA: Wyoming | collected...
TCCAAGTTGAGGCCGAGGCTCAGGTTCTCGTCGAAATCACTTCCCGAAAGACCAACGCCGGTGAAGAATTCTCGGTTTCCCTCACCGGCCAAAAGGAATTCGCCGGCGTCAACGATATCCTGAAATACACGGCCTCTCCGAACATGACGCCGGATGAAGCCAAACCTGAGGTGGCCCGATTATTGAAGCTCGGCCTCCTGCGCTATGTCTCTAAAACGCCGATCGCCGGCCGGATCAACCTCGCCTTCATGGACCAGGTCAAGCCGACGGCGGTCGTCGATCCCTGGAATTTCTGGGTCTTCAGTTTGAGCGTCGACGCCTTCCTCAACGGCGAACAATCCTACAAGATGCGGGATATTTTCGGCAATTTCTCAGCCAGCCGGGTCACCCCGGAATGGAAGCTGCGTTTCTCGGTCAGCGGATCGTCCTCAAAAAGCACCTTTTCGGTCGAGGACTATAACTATGAGAGCACTTCGGAAAGCCTTAATTTCAATAGCCTAGTCGTTAAAAGCATTTCCGATCATTGGTCAATCGGGGCATCCCTGGGCATGTCGTCCTCGACATACTCCAATATCAAGCTGATCGTCGCTCCCTCGGTGGCCGTCGAATACGACTTTTTCCCCTATTCCGAATCGACGAAGAGGCAGCTGCGAGTCCTGTATTCCCTGGGCGTTAACTTCGGCCGTTACCGCGAGCTGACCATCTACGATAAATTGAAGGAAAATCACCTGCGGGAATCGCTGGACATCACCTTGGAGCTCAAACAGCCATGGGGAACGATCAGCACATCGCTCGACGGGTCCCATTATTTTTACGACCTCAAGAAGAACCGCCTCTCGCTCAACGGAGAGCTCTCGGTCCGGATCTGGAAGGGCCTCAACTTCAATTTTTCCGGCGGCGGATCGAGAATCCACGACCAAATCTTCCTGACTAAAGGCGAGGCGACTCTCGAAGAGGTCCTCCTCCAGCGCCGCCAGCTCGAGACAACCTACAACTACTTCTTCTCGGTCGGCCTCAGTTTCAGTTTCGGCTCGATCTACAGCAACGTCGTCAATCCCCGCTTCGGCTCGGGCGGCGGGACCTCGATTTCGATCCATATGTAGAGGGCACGGACCGATCGGGGTGAAATCGAATGGTCCAAATTTATTTTGACTTCACCCGCGGTTTGTATAAGATAACATTCTGACGCGCGTTCGTCGCGATCAGAACGATCCAATGCGAGCCACCCCGGCCGGCCGTCCCGCCATCCATAAGGGAGAGGGAATGTCCTCCCTCCCGAACCTTATAGCTCCTGGAGCTCGGACCGAACGTCCTAAGGCTCAGGGCGCATCCCTCAGTTCTTTAAAAAGGAGGCGCATGCGAGTCCGTCAATGGTCTTATCTTCTTCCGGTCTTCCTGCTCGTTTTCGCCATATCATGGAGCGCGCCGCTCGACATCGGGCCGACCTATGCCGTCCGGAACGCCAAGATCGTTCCCGTCACCGGCCCGGTCATCGACAAGGGCACGCTGATCATCCGCGACGGATTGATCGAAGCCGTCGGCGCGGCGGATAAAGTGGTCATCCCCGAAGACGCCGAAGTTTTCGAGGCGGAGGGTCTGATCGCCTATCCCGGGCTCATCTCGGCCCATACGAACCTGTTCCTCGAGGAAACGGCGGCTCCTGCTCGGGTGACAGGCGAATCGGCCCCCGGCCCGGCCGAGCTCATGGCCGGTGCCGCCGCCCAGCCCCAATCCCCTCAGAACGCCGATCTTATTATTCTTAAGAACCTCAAACCCAGGAAGTCGACGCTCGACGGCTTTCTCAAGGCCGGATTCACGACCGTTCTCGTCGCTCCGAACCGGGGGATCTTCCAAGGCCAGAGCGTGATCGTGAACTTGAACGGCGAAGAGCCCGGCCCCATGGTCGTCAAGAATCCGGCCGCCCTTCATATCAATTTCACGACCAATCGGGGCGGATATCCGTCAAGCCTCATGGGAACCATCGCCTATATCCGGCAATCGTTCCTGGACGCCGATCATTATGCGGCGGTCCAAACCCTTTATGCCAAGAACCTCAAGGGCATGAAGCGGCCCGGTTTCGATCCGTTCCTCGAAGCGCTGATTCCGTATCTCAAGGACCGGAAGCCGGTCGTCTTCCAGTGCAATAATTACGAAGAGATCAAACGCGCCCTGAAGATCATCGAGGAGTTCAAGCTCAAGGCCATGCTCACCCACCTCAACGAAGCCTGGCGTGACGCGGACATTCTGAAAAAAGCCGCCCTTCCTCTCCTCGTGACGCTCGACTTCCGGCCGCCGAACGGCAGCCGATACGTCAGTCAAGGCGAGGACCTGAGGAAAAAGGCCGAGGCCGAAATCTACCCGGCCAACGCGGCCAACCTGGCCAGGGCCGGCCTCAAGTTCGCCCTAACGACCTTCGGCCTCAACGACGCCGCCACGGCCCTCAAAAACGTCCAGACCGCGATCAAGGCCGGTCTGCCGAAGGAAGAAGCCTTAAAAGCTCTGACCATCCAGCCGGCCTTGTTCCTGGGCTTGGCCCAACAGCTCGGAAGCCTCGAGCCCGGCAAGATCGCCAACGTCATCCTGACCAAGGGCGAGCTCTTCGAGGATAAGACCCAGGTCGACAAGGTCTTCGTCGACGGGGTCTTGTGGAAATTCTGAGGAGGACGCCGATGAACGCAAGATGCATCAGGTTCTGGAGCGCGGCCCTCATCCTGGCCGCCGTTTCGCTCCCGGCCTTTTCCGCCGGCGGCAGTCTTCTCATCAAGAACGGGACTCTTCTGACCGTGACCAAGGGCGTGATCGCGAAAGGGGATATCCTCGTCCTCGACGGCCTCATCAAGCGGATCGGGCCGAACATCCAAGCGCCGCCGGGGGTGCCGGTGATCGACGCGGCGGGAAGATACGTCATCCCCGGCCTCATCGATTCCCACACCCATATCGCCCTGAACGGGACGAACGAAGGCTCGGAGGCCATCACTCCCGAGGCCGACGTGGGCGCCGTCGTGAACGCCGACGACACGGCCATCCTGACCGCGCTCAGCGGCGGCGTGACCATGGTCCACACCATGCACGGCAGCGCCAATCCCATCGGCGGCCCCAACGTCGTCCTGAAGATGAAATGGGGCAAGCCGTCCGAAGACATGATCGTGAACGACGCTTTGCGGACGCTCAAGTTCGCCCTGGGTGAGAACGTCAAGCAGTCCAGCCGGACGATCCTTCCCGGCGGGCCGCCGCCGCGCTATCCCCAGACACGAATGGGGACCAACGCGATCATCCGCCGGGAGATGCTCAAGGCCCGGGTCTACATGGAGGAATGGGACCGCTACAACAAATTCAAGGCGTCCAAGACCCCGCCTAAACTTCTCATTCCGCCGCGCAAGGATCTCCGGATGGAGGTCCTCGCCGACCTCCTCCGCGGGAAAATGGTCGCCCGCTGCCACGACTACCAGGCCACCGAGGCCCTCGAGTTCATGGGCCTGGCCAAGGAATTCGGGTTCAAGATCCAGGCCTTCGAGCACGCCTGGGAAGCCTATAAGATCGCCGACGAGCTGGCCGCGGCCAAGATCGGCATTTCGGTCTTCGCCGACAGCTGGGCCTATAAGATGGAAGCGGCCGAAGGCATCGCCTATGACGCGGGTTACTGCGCCAAGAAAGGCGTGTTGGTCTCGATCAATTCGGACAGCGCCGAACGCATCCGGCGCCTGTTCAACGACGCCGGCAAAACGATGAAATTCGGCGGGCTGAACGAGACCGAGGCCCTGAGTCTCGTCACAATCAACCCCGCCATCCAGCTCGGGGTGGACAAGATCGTCGGAAGTCTCGAGGTCGGGAAGCAGGGCGACATCGCCATCTTCAACGAGCACCCGATGAGCGCCTACGCCCGCTGCGACATGACCATCATCGAGGGCGACGTGTATTTCGACCGGGCCCAATATCTCAAGGAGCGGGAGGAGGCGGCCAAACAAGCTCAGGCTCCCAAAAAAGGAGGCCGGCCATGAAGAAGCGGATCACCTTATTCCTGATGGCCGCGGGTTTGACGGCCGGATTGATCTTCGCCCAGGCCAAGCCGGCCAAGGTCATTGCCATCAAGGGGGCAAGGATCATACCGGTCGTCGGCGATGATATCGAGACCGGGACGATCATCATCAAGGACGGAAAGATCGAGGCCGTCGGCCGGGATGCGGCCATTCCCTCCGGGGCCGAGGTCGTGGAGGCCAAGGGTCTGACGGCCTATCCCGGAATGATCGACGGCTACAGCTTCCTCGGCCTGCAGGAGATCAGCGGCGTGAATGAGACCGTGGACACGCGCGAGACGGGCCGCATCAATCCCCAGGTCCGGGCCATTGAAGCGCTACGGTATGATTCCATGCACATCCCCATCACTCTGGCCAACGGCATCACCGCGGCCCTGGTCGCTCCTTCGGGCGGCCTGATCTCGGGTCAAAGCACGCTGATCAGGCTCTCCGGCTGGACCAACCGGGAGATGTCCATCAAGGCCTCGGCCGCCATGCAGATCGAATTCCCGGCCCTCCGGGGCGGCCGCGGAGGATTTGGCGGAGGGATGGGTCGGGGCGGCGGGGCGGGAGCGGCCGACGCCACCCGGCTCATCGCCGAACTGAAGGAGCTTTTCAACAAGGCCCGCTCTTACGAAAAGCGAAAAGCTTTCGCGGCCAAGACTCAGACCGTCGGGCTGCCCGGGCTCGACGAAACCTCGGAATTCCTCCTGCCGGTGATCAAAGGCGACCTCCCGGTCATGATCTCCGTCCACTCGGACAGGGACATCAAGGCGGCGCTGGCATTCGTCAGTGACGAGAAGCTCAAAGCCGTGTTCTACGGCGTGGAACAGGGCTGGAAGGCCGCGGAGGAGCTGAAGGCGGCGAATATCCCGGTCATCATCGGTTCGACGTACGATATGCCGCCGGTTTGGGAAGATGGCTACGATCAGATCTATAGGAATCCCGTCCTCCTCAACAAGGCCGGGGTCAAGATCGCCTTTTCGTCCTCGAGCGCGAGCCTGGCCTGGAACCTGCCCTATCACGCGGCCAAGGCCGCGGCCTTCGGCTTGGATAAAAGGGAAGCGCTCAAGGCCGTCACGATCTATCCGGCCGAGATCTTCGGGGTGGACAAGATGATGGGAAGCCTCGAACGGGGCAAAGCCGCCAACATCGTCCTCTCGGACGGCGATATCCTGGAAACGCGGACGAACATCAAGAAGGTCTACATCGACGGGAGGGATTGCGACCTCTCGAACAGATACACGGAGCTATTGGAAAAATACAAGAAAAAATAAAGGAAAGGACGGAGAGCGGATCCCGGCAAAAGACGCGGATTTTCCCCTCAAGGAGGCAAAGAATGAAAACGATGAGACGTCTGCTTTTCGGCGCGCTGGCGCTTTGGCTGGCCTTCGCCGGATATCCGGCGACAGGGTCGGGTCAACAAACGGCCGCCGGATACGACATTCTGATCAAGAACGGGCTCGTCTATGACGGCTCCTTGGCCCCCCCGGCGAAGATGGATATCGCCATCAGCGGAGACCGGATCGTCAAGGTCGCCCAATCGATCCCCGGGACGGCGGCCCGCGTCATCGAGGCCCAAGACCTCATCGTCACGCCCGGCTTCATCGACCTTCACACCCATGTTGACGACGGCATGTACTTTCCCGAGAACCGGGCCTGTTTGAATTATCTGACCCAGGGCGTCACCACGGTCGTCGTGGGCCAATGCGGTTCGAGCGCCTGGCCGATCTTCGAAAAAGCAGAGGACCTGATCGGCGCCTGGACGAAGGAAGGCATCGGCCCGAACGCGGCGGTCTTCGTCGGCCACGGGACCGTCAGGAACATCGTTCTAGGCATGGAGAACCGGGAACCGACCCCGGAAGAGATCGAGAGGATGAAGGCCCTGGTCAAAGAGGCCATGGACCAGGGGGCCTATGGATTATCGACGGGTCTGATCTATCTGCCGGGATCCTATGCCAAAACCCCTGAAATCATCGAATTGGCCAAAGTCGTCGCCCCTTACGGGGGGATTTATCACACTCATATCCGGAACGAGCGCAACAATCTTCTCAGCGCCGTCCGCGAAGCGATCGAGATCTCCGAGAAAGCCGGCTTGCCGGCCCATATCTCCCACTTTAAAGTCATGGGCAAGGCGAACTGGGGGCTGGTCAAGGAAGCGTGCACCGTTATCGAGGAGGCTCGGGGCAGGGGACTGTCCATCACCGCCGACCAATATCCCTATCCGTTCACGAACGGGTATCCCTACTCCCCGCTGATCCCGAGGACGACCTGGAACGGCCGGGAGGCCGTGGATCGTCTGACTTCGGCCGACGTGACCAAGATCTTCGACCATCTCGGCGACGCGGAGCTCATCGAACTTTACAAGAAAGTGACCCCGTTCTATCCTTTATCCCAGCGCCAAATCCAGTTCCTCAACGGCCTGCCGCGGAAGCGGCTGGTGGATTTCGCCGCGTCGTTCCTGTTCGAGATCGCCGCGTTCCAGGGCCCGGAGAACATGCGCGAGCGGAGGCTGTTTCTGAAACGGCTGGCCGATCCGGAGGAGGGGCGGAAGATCCGCCAGGAGGTCCGGGCGGCCATCGACAACGCCCTCGGTCCGGACAATTACATCGTCGGGATCTGCGTCGAGAAGAACCTGGAGGGAAAGTCGCTCAAAGAGGTCGCCGCCCTCAAGGGAAAATCCATCGAGGACGCGGCCATCGAGCTCGACCTGATGGGCGCCAAATGCATTCCCTTCCAGATGGGCGAGCCCGACATCGAATATATCATGAAAAAAGACTGGGTCGGCACCGGAAGCGACGGCACGGCTCCCTCTTACGGCATCGGCCTGACCCACATCCGGTCTTATTCGACCTTCCTTCGGAAGATCAAGGCCTATGCCCTGGACAAGCCGGTCATTACCATGTCCCAGGCCATCCGCTCCCAGACCTCATGGCCGGCCCAGATCATGAAATGGGACGATCGCGGCTGGATCAAAGAAGGATTTAAAGCGGACGTCGTCGTTCTGGACCAAGCCGCGCTCAAAACGCCGACCTCCATTTCCAATCCCCACCAATACAGCCGGGGAGTGGAATACCTATTCATCAACGGCCGGCTCACCCTGGAGAAGGGGAATTGGAACGGAGCGCTGTCCGGCCAGGTGTTGAAGCTTAAAAAGTCATGAAACGCCGCGCGGCGGGATGACCATGTCCAGAAGAGAAGTCCTGTTTTTGTTTCTGGCCTTCGCCGCCATCCTTGTCCTGGGCTTCGCCGTGAGGGGATTCTTCGTCGACGACGCCTTCATCGGCTTCCGCTATATCGACAACGCGCTTCATGGGCATGGATTCGTCTTCAATCCTCCCGACAGGATCGAGGGCGTGACGAACATCGGCTGGCTTCTGGTCCTCCTGCCGTTCGCCTGGATCGTTCCGGTCACCCTGGCGGCCAAGATCCTTTCGCTCATCCTGGTCCTAGCGGCGCTGTGGATGCTCGCGAGGTTCGCTTCCCGCGCCCTTCGAACGGACCGCGTCATCGTCCTCCTCCTGCCTCTGCTGATCGCGGCGAATCCTGATTTCACCTATTTTTCTCTGTCCGGCATGGAGACGCCGCTGGCCGCATTCGGCCTGATCCTGATGCTCGTTCTGGCCGAACAGCGGCCGGCTTTTCCGGCCCTAGCCTTGATCGGCGCGTTCCTCTTCCTGGTCCGGCCCGAATGTATTTTGCTCTTCCCCCTGTTCCTGCTGTTTCACAATGGGAAGAGCGGAGCGAGCTGGAAAAGGTCCGCTTGGTCGATCCTGGTTTTTGCCGGCCTGATCACCCTCATGACGCTGGCCCGGAAATCCTATTTCGGGTTGTATCTGCCGAACACGTTTTTCGCCAAATCCACATCCTGGGGCGTGATCGCCGAGAATGTCCTCCGCTTCATCAAAGGAACGAACCCCAATATTTCCTTTCCCTTCCTCGGCTGGCTGGCCTTGCCCGTCTGGGCCAACGGTCTGCGCCTCTCGCTGAAGAAGGATAGAAAGGCCGGCTCTTTCCTGACCGCCGCTTTGGCGACCGGTCTTTTTTTCGCTCTTTACGCCAAGCCGGATTGGACCGGCATGGGGCGATATTTCGCTCCCTATGTTCCGCTGGCCATGTTCATCTTTCTGACCGGGTTCGCCGATCTCCTCCGAACGACGATCGTTTTCCTGACGAAGTCGGGGCGGCTCGTCCCGTTCGCGGTCGGGCTCGTCGGCGCCGCGTTCATCGTCCACGGCTGCGTCGGGACCATCCTCTTTCTCCAGCCCGATCGGCTCGAAGATTACCCCGGATATGTCCTGACCAGCGAGTCGCTCATCGAACCGTCGTTATGGATGCGCGACCATCTGCCGGATCGGGCGGTCATCGCCTCGGGCCGGATCGGCGCCGTCGCCTATTATTCGAAGAAAAGGATCTTCGACTACAAGTTCGGATTGACCGAGCCGGCCGTCGCCGGACTGAGACGGACGGCCCGGGAGCCGTTCGAGGACCCGCGCGATCCGGCCCTGGCGAAGTCCTGGAGGGAGGCCGATCCCGGCTATTTCCTCGAGGATCTCCGGCGGATCCGGATGATCTTTCGTCTAGGTTCGGATAATTTCGAAGCCCTGACGATCCACGGCCGGGACTACCGGCCGCTCAAGGCGTTCCCCATCGGCCTTGATGCGGTCTGGATTCTTTGCGAGCGGATGGACCTGACCCCCGGCGCGGCCCCGGAGAAGCCGCTTGATCATTCGACGAAAAAGCGTTAGTTTTAGAAGAACTCATTCGGAAGGCTTCAAGGAGGTTCCATGAACTCAAGATATTCCAGACGCGATTTTCTCAAAACCGGCGCGACCGTCGGCGCCGCCGCCTTCTCGGTCCGGGGCAGGGACCTTCTGGCCGGCCCCGGCCAGGGCGCCACGGCGCCGGCAGGATCGCCGCGCGTCGTATCGTCCGGCAACGGGCTCCGGGCCGCCGAAAAAGCGATGGAGATCCTGAACAAGGGCGGCCATCCGCTCGCGGCCGTGGTTGCCGGCGTGAACATCGTCGAAGACGATCCGAACGACATGTCCGTCGGCTACGGCGGCCTGCCCAACGAGGACGGCGTCGTCGAGCTCGACGCCTCGGTCATGGACGGGCCGACACACGCGTCCGGCGCCGTCGCCTCGATCCGGAACATCAAGAATCCGTCGAAGGTCGCCAAGCTCGTTATGGAGCGGACGACACACTGCCTCCTCGTTGGCAAGGGGGCTCTCAAGTTCGCCTTGGCCCACGGCTTCAAGAAAGAGAACCTCCTCACGGACAAGGCACGCGAAGCCTGGCTGCGCTGGAAAGAGGAACTCTCCGACCGGGACAATTGGCTTCCCGCCCAGATCAAGAAGCTGCCCGAGGACCTCCAACCGGTCATGATGACGCACGGTACGATCAACTGCCTCGCCATCGACGCGCGCGGCCGTCTCGCCGGCGTCACGACGACGAGCGGATTGTCCTGGAAGATCCCCGGCCGCGTCGGCGATTCGCCGATCATCGGCGCCGGCCTGTACGTGGACAACGCCGTCGGCGCGGCGGGCTCGACCGGCCTGGGCGAGGCCAATATCCGGACCTGCGCCAGCTTCCAGGTCGTGAGCTTCATGGGCCAGGGGATGTCGCCCGAGCAGGCCTGTCTCAAAACCTTGGAGACGATCGCCGGGAAAGCGAAGATCTGGCCGCGGGCTTTGAAGCTGCTCGACGCCGACGGCCGGCCCGGCTTCGGGTTGAATTTCTACGCCCTCAACAAAAAAGGGGAGTTCGGCGGCGCGTCGATGTGGAGCGGAGCCAAATACGCTGTCCACGACGGCCGGAAGAATGAGCTGAAGGAATGCGCGTTTCTCTATAAAACAAAAAACTAAGGGACTTCTTCGGAACCGGACTGAAAGACGGGGGAGGGGCCGGCCTAATCTTCTTCCAGGATCAGGACCTTGAATCCGTCCTCGCAGAGCTTGAGGGCGATCTTTTGGGAGGTCTCCAGGGTCCTGGCCTTGATCCGGACGCGGTAATAGACTTGGCTGGACGTCTCGTATTCGGCGATATAGACGTTCTTGAACTTTTTGCGCAGGCGGCTTTCGAGATCCCGGGCATGGTCTTCATAGATGAAGGAACCCACCTGGACGGAATAGACGGGGAGTTTTAAATCCCTGAGGGGTTGGTCCTTCATGAGATCGACCCGGACGGGGGCGGTGCCGGGGCCGACCATGTCGATCAGACAGGCAGCCGCGTAGGACAGGTCGATGATCCGGTCCCCGACGAACGGACCGCGGTCGTTGATCCGGACGACGGCCGAACGCCCGTTGTTCAAGTTCGTCACCATGCAGCGGGTCCCGAAGGGGAGGGTCTTGTGGGCGGCCGTCATGTCGTACATGTTGTAGATCTCTTTGTTGGACGTCTGTTTGCCGTGGAAATCCGATCCATACCAGGAGGCGATCCCGTTCTGGACATTTCCCCCGGGCAAATATCTCATCCGGGCGCAGGATGTCAGAATCCCGACGCCGCACAGCATGAGGACCAGCGTCTTTTGAAGTGCGAAACGTCTATGCGTGTTCATGGGACGCGCCTATCATGCCAGCTCCCCCGGCCGGCGGCAATCGCCGGACCGGGTGATTTCGAGCGGGAGATCTGACGATTTTTTCTCACCCCCGGCGATGAGGCCCGGTCCGTCCCGGGGGATATGGAGGGGGAAGCCGGTGGCGGCATCCCCTTTATTTTAGTACAATACCGGCCGCCTATGAGACGATTAGCCAGGTTCATTTATTTCCTGCCGGCCGCGGCTCACTACGGATTCATTTTCTATCTCTCCTCCCAATCGAGCTTTTCCATCGAGGCTCCGTTCAATGAGTTTGATAAACTGGTCCATTTCGGGCTCTTCGCCCTGTTGGGCGGCCTCCTCTCCTTCGGCGTCTTCAACAGCACTCGGCTTCCGCTTCGCAAAAAAGCCATTCTCGTTTTTATGACCGGAATCGCCCTCGGCCTGCTCGACGAGGTTCATCAGATCTTCGTTCCGTTCCGGGAACCGGACGTCCTGGACGCGGCCGCGGACGCCGCCGGCATCGCCCTGGGTCTGTTCGCGTATTGGGTGCTCTGGCGAGTCTGGGCAAAAAACGCCCGGGCCAAGGCCGTGGATCGACGAAGCGATTAGAAGTTTATTTAGACGATCGTCAGACCGTAGGACCGAGGATCCGGCAGAACTTCATTAATTTTTTCTTGAGAAAGGCAAACGCCTTGCCGGGATCGGAAAAAAACGAGAACAAGGCCGCTTCGTCCGGAGTGATCGTCCCGGCCTTGACCAGCGCCTCGAAATTCAGGATCTTCCTCCAGTACGCCTCGCCGTAGAGAATGATGAACACGGCCTCGCGGTCGATCTTTCCCGTCTGGACGAGGGTCAGCATCTCGAAGAGCTCGTCGAGCGTTCCATAGCCGCCGGGAAACGCGATCACCGCCTTGGCCCGGGAGATCAGCCAGAACTTGCGCATGAAAAAGTAATGGAAAACGAAAGCCAGTTCGGGCGAAATGTAGGCGTTCGGCCGCTGTTCCTGGGGAAGAGAGATGTTCATCCCGATCGTCTTGCCGCCCGCTCTGAGCGCGCCGCGGTTGGCGGCCTCCATCATCCCGGGACCGGCGCCCGTGCAGACGACGAAGTTCTTGCCCTTGGGCTTCAAAGGAATGGACCACCGGGTGATCCGATAGGCCAATTCCTCCGCTTCCCAATAATATTTGTTGAGGAGGGATCGTCGATCGCGGCCGTCGGCCCGGGCCGAACCGAGAAAAAGGACCGTCGAGTTGACCTTCAGACTTTCGAATCGCGACAGCGGCTCCAAGTATTCGCTCAGGATGCGGATCGTCCGGGCTTCGGGAGAAGCCAAAAATTCGGGGTTGTTAAACGCTTTCGTGGGAATGGTAATGTCGTTCATGTCGTCCTCGTTCCTGGATCATTCATTCTAGCCCAAAGGCGTTTTGACTTCAATGAATCCGCTATGGTATCTATATGGGCTATCGATTAGAAAGGAAACGGGATGAAACATCCTTTGGACCCGCTGACGCAAATGACCTATCCGGGACGGCTGATCGCCGTCGGCCGGGACGTGTCCGGCGCGTTCAATGTCGTGATCTATGCCATCACCGGACGCTCGCCTTCGAGCCAGGCCCGGAGGCTCGTCGCCGAGGGGAACGCCGTCTGGACGAAGCCCGCCGATCCGGAGGTCCTGAACAAAGGAAATCCCGACCTGCTCGTCTATCCCGCGCTCGTCCTCGGAGCCGGGATCGCGGTCAGCAACGGCAAGCAGACGGTCGACATCGATGCCGGCGGGCAGGGGAGTCCGGTCCAGGTCCTCGACTCCGCGTTGAAGACCTGGAGCTTCGAACCGGACGGGCCCATCTTCACCCCCCGCATCAGCGGCTGCGTCCTGCCCTCGAACCGGGCGGCCCTCAGCTTGATCCGGAGAGAAGCCGGCGGCGAGGCGCTGCGGTTTTTTTTCGAGCTGCCCCTCGTTCCCGGAAAGGGCCGGATGATCTCGACCTACCAGGGTGATAACAAGGATCCTCTGCCCTCGTTTCAAGGCGAACCGCTCGATCTCGAGTTCCATGAGACTTCGGCCGCGGCCATGGCCGAGGCGGTCTACGATTCTCTCGGGCCCCGGCCGGGAGAGAACGACGTCCGCGTGGCCGTGGCCTGCCTGTTCGCCAAAGTCACGGACATGAATGACCATCATCTGCGCATCATCAATCGTGACGAAAGGACGGGAAGATGAGCAAAGAAAAGCCCGAGGCATCGGCCCGGAAACAATACTTCACGAAGATCAAGGAGGATTTCCCGGAGATCATGGACTTCGGCGGGAAGAAGTTCTTGAAGCGCCTGTCCATGCGCTACGGAGAGAACCCCGGCTATCCGGCCGCCTTCTATGTCGAGGAAAAGGCCTCCGGCCCGAACATGGCGACCTTGCAGGTCCTCCAGGAGGGAAGCAAGGGCCTGGGGTATATCAATGTCGGCGACATGGACCTCGGTCAGCGCCTGGCGAAAAAACTGACCGAGATCCACCCCGGCAAACAGGTCTGCGTCCTCATCAAGCACGAGATGCCGAGCGGCGTCGCCCTCGGCGACACGCCCGAGGGGACCTTTGAGAAGGCCTGGAATTGCGACCCCCTGTCCAATTTCGGAAGCGTCGACGTCTTCAATTATGCGGTCAACGCCGGGTTGGCCCGCCTGCTCGTCGAAAGCCCCAGGAACATCGAGGTTGTCTACGCTCCGGACTTCCTTCCGGAAGGCCTCGAGATCCTGGCGACCCGGAAGCCGCTCCGCGTCGTGAAAATGGGAGCCCCGCTCGACGAGCCCGCAGAAGACAACGGCCTCGAGTTCAAGCGGGTGGCCGGAGGGTTGCTCGTCCAAAAGCGGTTCGATTCGAAGATCGTCTCGCCAGAGTCCGTCGACGTCGTCTCCCGACGGAAACCGACGGCCGAAGAGGTCCAAGCCGCCATCTTCAATTGGACGATCGCCTGCTTCACCCGGTCCAACGCGGTCGTCATCGGCCGGGCGGACAAAGTCCACGGCATCGGGTCGGGTCAGCGGAGCCGGATCGACTCGGCTGAAGACGCCATCCGTCTGTCGCGCCGCGGCTATGGGCCGGAAGGATGCGTCCTCGCCTCGGACGCCTTCATGCCTTTTCCCGACGTCGTCGAACTAGGCGCGCGGCACGGCATCACGGCGATCATCTATCCTCTCGGCTCGGTCAAGGACCTTGAGGTCATCGCCAAGGCGGACGAACTGGGGTTGGCGATGATCGTCACCCGGCGGCCGGGCGAAGTCGACTGCGAGCGCTGTTTTCTGCACCGATAGTCCAGGTCAAAGGACCCGGCGGCTTCCATGAGCCTCAAGGAATACAAGAAAAAACGGAACTTCGACAAGACGCCTGAGCCCGGGCCGTCCGCGCCCAACAAAAGAAAGAAGACGGAGAGGGACTTGATCTATGTCATCCAGCGCCACCGGGCCAGCCGTCTTCACTGGGACCTGAGGCTCGAGGAGAGCGGCGTCCTGAAAAGCTGGGCCATCCCCAAGGAGCCCCCGACCGAAGAGGGCCTCCGCCGGCTGGCCGTCCATGTCGAGGACCACACGCTCGAGTACGCCGACTTCGAAGGGACGATTCCCGAGCCCGAGTACGGGGCGGGAACGGTTGAGATTTGGGACCGCGGCACCTATGAACCTCTGGAAACCTCGGCCTCAAAACGTGTCCTTGAGATCCACGGCCGGAAATTGAAGGGGCCCTATGGCCTGATCAAGCTCAAAGGCCGAGACCCCAAGGATAAGAATTGGCTGTTTTTCAAACTCAAAAAAGGCAAAACGGGCTATCTGATCCGCCCGTTCTCAGGAAGGTCATCCCATGTCGAAAAGATCACGGCTGAACCGGCGCGCATCACCCGGCGCCCTCATCCTGCTCGGGCTATGTTTGATACGACTGCCGGCCGCCGCCTCGCCGCAGGCCGTCCCTTCTTTCCAAAAGTACGCGGACATCGCTGAACGGATCCGGATCTCCGGACTGGAAAGCGAAACAGCCTTTCAAATGCTCCGGGAGCTGACCACGAAAGCCGGCCCCCGGCTCACGGGATCGGCCGCGGCCGCCCGGGCCGTCGAGATGACCCGGATGATGATGAAGGACATGGGATTCGAAACATGGCTCGAGCCGATCATGGTCCAGCATTGGGTCCGCGGCGTCGAGGAGGCGCGGCTCGTCGACGTCGATCCGCCCGGGACCTCGGGGCTGAAGATCACGGCCCTCGGCTGGAGCGTCCCGACCCCCGGCCCGGGCTTGACCGCGACGGTCATTGAAGTCCGCTCCTTCGAAGAGCTTCAAAAGCTCGGGCTCCGGGTCAAAAACAAGATCGTTTTTTTCAACAAACGCATGAACCCGGCTCCCATGGACACGTTCAGCGCCTACGGCGAAGCCGCCCAGTACCGCTCACGGGGGGCTTCCGAGGCGGCCAGGGCCGGGGCGGCCGCGGTTCTTGTCCGTTCGGCGACCCTGAGGACGGACGATTTTCCCCATACGGGTATGGTTCAATACGATCCCCGGATCCAGAAAATTCCGGCGGCGGCCGTGGCCACGGCC
>Ga0315286_10003360_pt1 | contig 15119 bp, 9 predicted proteins | sample YL17G10_0_MG_FD_205038 | JGI IMG/M metagenome (GOLD analysis project Ga0315286, IMG submission 205038) | Sediment microbial communities from Yellowstone Lake, YNP, Wyoming, USA - YL17G10_0 | ecosystem: Environmental > Aquatic > Freshwater > Lake > Sediment | place: USA: Wyoming | collected...
CGACGAACAGGCCGAGCTCATCACAGGCTTCCAGGAACTCCTCGGCCGGCGGATAGTGCGATGTCCGGATGTAATTGACGTTGGCTTCGCGGAAGAGCTCCGCGTCCCGGCGCCACGTCTCGGCGTTCAGGCTGCGGCCGAGCAGGGGATGGGTCTCGTGGCGGTTCGCGCCGCGGACCTTGATCGGCCGGCCGTTGACGAACACCTGGTTGCCTACCACCCGGACCGCCCGGAAGCCGAACCGGCGGCGGACGGTTTCGAGGAGGACGGAGGTGCCCTTGAGCCGTACGGACAAAATGTGGAGGTTCGGATGTTCGGGGTCCCAACGGCGCGGCGCCCGGACCGCGGCTGCGAACGTGCTCCGGAATTTTTCCCCGGGGGCGAGAGGAGGGATCTTCAGTTCGGTCCGGTCCAGAGGGACGTCCCGTCCGGCCGCGTCGATGAGGGAGAATACGGCCCGGAGATTGTCGTCTTTCTCCCCGCCCTCGTTGACCACTTCGAGCTCCGCCTTCAGGGCGGCGTCCAGACCGTCCTCGTCGAGGTCGGTCGTGATCCGGAGCGCGGCCAGGTTCGTCGCGGGCAGGGCCTGGAGATAGATCTTGCGGGTGATGCCCCCGAATTGGTAGGCGGCATATTGGGTTCCGCTGGCCAGCTCGTCGGCCAAGGATTCGTTGGTCACTGCCAGGCCGATGGCATTGGTCCGCCCGGGCCGGATGAACGGGGTGATGTCCATTTCGAAGGCCGTGAACCCTCCCTGGTGGGCGCCGGCCGGCCGGCCGTTGACCGTCAGTCGGGCGTCGCTCTGGACGCTGTCGGCGCGGAGCTTGATCCGGAGCCCTTTCCAGGCGGCTGGGATTTCGACATCGGTCGCATAGGCGGCCGCTTTTCCGGGCGTCACCGCGAAGCCCTGCATCGTCCAATCTCCGGGGACCTGGATCTTCCTCCAGCCGGCGGGGACGTCGCCCGCGGGGTTGAAGCGCCATGTGCCGTTGAGCGAGATCTCCGGCCGGACAGTGCCGGCGACCGCTTCGGCCCGGGGGGAATAGCGGATCTCGGGGACGACGGGGGGCTCGGAGGACGCGGTTTGACTTCCGGCTTTCACAATGCCGAGCACGGATGCTGCGACTGAACCGCAAATGAATAACAATAATTTTTTTCGCATGGTTTTCATCCTAATAACCAGTGTTGCTCTATTTATTCTTTTAATTAAGGCGAAAAGTCAAATCAGGGAGGGCGAATGCACGGACCCGGGACCGGCCTGAGGTAAGAACCGACGGGACTAGGAGGGGTCAGGTCTTAACTTTTAACATTTTTGGCGAGACCTGGCACCAAAGGGTCAGGCCGGGTCAAATATGTTAAAAGTTAAGACCTGACCCCTCTCGGTAGGTTGCCTACCGGCCGGATTCCCCCTATAATGCGGGACGAAGAGCCCCTTCCATCCATGCGATACCGAGGACAGACGTTCTGGCGCAAGCGCCGTGACAAGCTCCTGAAAGAGCGGGTCGACGTCCGCGGCCGGGCGCTCGACGTCGGATGCGGCTGGCGTCGGTTCGGCTGGACCGCCCTCCGGATCGACATCAACCCCGAGTTCCGGCCGGACGTCGTGGGCGACATCGAAGGGCCGCTCGGTCTGCGCGATGAAAGCTTCGATACCGTCCTCGTCCTCGACGTCCTGGAACATGTTCGGCAGCCGTTTCGGGCCGTCGACGAGCTTCGGCGCGTCCTCAAGCCCGGCGGGCGGCTCTATCTCACGACGCCCTACTGCTACCCCCGCCACGGCGTCGAATACCTCCGGTTCAGCGAGCTTGCGCTGCGGGACATGCTCGGCGGGTTCGACGTGGAGATCGTGCCGGTCGTCCGGGGCCGGTTCGCGAGATTCGTCCGGAACTGTTTCCCCGGCGAGGCGATCGTCGAAGGCTATTTCGTTGCGGCGACGAAGAAGGCCCCGGACGCGGGGGCCTAGGAGCCGGCATGGCCGAAACGACCTCCCTCACCCCGATGATGGAGCAGTATTTCCGGATCAAAAACGAGCTCCGGGACACGCTCCTCTTCTTCCGGCTGGGAGATTTCTACGAGATGTTCTTCGAGGACGCCCAGATCGGCTCCCAAGTCCTCGAAATCGCCCTGACCTCCCGCCAGAAAGTGCCGATGTGCGGCGTGCCCTATCATGCCGTCAACTCCTATCTGGCCAAGCTCCTGCGCCGGGGCTATAAAGTCGCGGTCTGCGAGCAGGTCGAGGACCCGCGGACGGCCAAGGGTGTCGTCAAAAGAGAAGTCATCAAAGTCCTCACCCCCGGGACTGCAGTTGAACTGGACCTCGAGGGGGCGAAAGACAGCGTCTTCATCGCCGGTGTCCACGCCGGCGACGCGGGCTGGGGGCTCGCTTTGATCGACCTCGCCTCGGGGGAGATGCGGGTCACCGAGCGCGACGCCCCGGACCGGAAAGGCCTCCTCGACGAGCTGTTCAAGGCCTCGCCGAAGGAAATCGTCTTCGCCGAAGGCGACGCGGAGGGGATGTCGCGGCTCGTCGGCGAGGGCGACCTCAAGTCTGCCGTCCGGAGCCCGATCGAGGATTGGGCCTTCGATCCCGCCCGGGCCGCCGCGGACCTCCTCGCCCATTTCGGGGTGCAATCCCTGGCCGGGTTCGGGCTCGAGGACCGGCCGCTGGCCGTGGCGGCCGCGGGCGGCCTTCTCCATTATTTGAAGAAGGTGCGCAAGGACTCACTGGCCCTCGTCCACAAACTGTCCTTCTTCCACGGCGCCGATCACATGGTTCTCGACACGCCCTCCATCCGCAACCTCGAGCTTACCCGCAATCTCCGGGACGGCCGCGTGGACGGTACGCTCCTCGACGTCATCGACGAAACCGTGACGCCCATGGGCGGACGCCTCCTGAAAGCCTGGCTCCTCCGGCCCCTGCTCGACGCCGCGGCCATCGAAGCCCGCCTCGATGCGGTCGGCGAGTGGCTCGGAGCCACCATCGCCCGCGGGGAATTCCGGGCGTCGCTCAAAGGGGTTCTGGATCTCGAGCGGCTGACCGGCAAGATTTCCCTCGCGGCCGCCCATCCGCGCGATCTGGTTGCTTTGAGGAAGTCCCTCCAGCCCCTGCCGGAGGTCCCGGCCCGCTTAGCGGACTTTTCCTCGGGGATGCTCCGGGCCGTCCGCGATCGCTGGGACGACGGCCGGGACATCGGGGTGCTCATCGAAAAAGCGATCCTCGACGAGCCCGCCTTTCTGCTGACCGAAGGCGGCCTCATCAAGGACGGCTATCATCCCGAGCTCGACGAGCTCCGGGCGGTCAGCCGGTCCGGGAAGGCGTTCATCAGCCTACTCGAAAAGCGCGAGCGGGAGCGGACCGGCATCGGCTCGCTCAAGGTCCGGTACAATCGGGTTTTCGGCTACTACATCGAGGTGACCAAGGCCAACCTCGGCCAGGTCCCGCCCGATTACGTCCGCAAGCAGACGCTGCTCGGATCGGAGCGCTTCCTTACGCCCGAGCTCAAGGACTACGAGGAGAAGGTCCTCCACGCGGAGGAGCGCATCGGCGTCCTCGAGCACCGGCTGTTTACCGAAGTGCGGGAAGCAGTGGCCGGGGAGACGCCGCGGCTGCAGCGGATCGCCTCGGACGTGGCCCTCCTCGACGTCCTGGCCGGACTAGCCGAGCTCGCCTCACGCCGGGCCTATAAGCGCCCCGTCATCGACGAGGGCGACGCCCTCCGGATCCGCGACGGCCGCCATCCGGTCATCGAGGCGATCCGGACGGAGGTCTTCATCCCCAACGACACGGACCTCGACCCGAGCGAAGCCCAGATCCTGATCATCACCGGCCCCAATATGGGCGGGAAGTCCACGTATCTCCGCCAGGTCGCGCTGATCACGATTCTAGCCCAGATGGGATCGTTCGTGCCGGCCCGCGAGGCCGCGATCGGGATCGTGGACCGGATCTTCACCCGGATCGGGGCGACCGATTTCCTGGGCGCCGGCCAGTCGACGTTCATGGTCGAAATGCTGGAGACGGCCGCCATTCTGAACAACGCCACGCCGCGGAGCCTGATCCTCCTCGACGAGATCGGACGGGGGACGAGCACGTTCGACGGGCTGAGCATCGCCTGGGCCGTGGCCGAATACCTGCATGAGAACGAAGCCGTCCGGGCCAAGACCCTGTTCGCCACGCACTACCACGAGCTGACCGAGCTCGCCCTGACCCTGAAACGGATCCGGAACCATCATGTGGCGGTCAAGGAATGGAAGGACGATATCGTCTTCCTGCGGAAGATCGTGGCCGGACCTTCGGACCAGAGCTACGGGATTCATGTGGCGAAGCTCGCCGGCATTCCCCGCGACGTGGTCGCCCGGGCGCGCGAAATCCTTTTCAACCTGGAGAAGCAGGAGCTCGACGAGGCGGGCCAGCCCCGGATCGGCTACCGGACGTCGAAGAAGCGGGACCTCCACCAGAAGCTCCTCTTTGCGGAGGACCGCGAACAGGAAATATTCCGGGAGATTAAGGAGGAGCTCGCCGACTGCGATATCGCGGCCCTCGCCCCCCTGGCCGCGCTCAATCTTCTCGCTCGCCTGGTCGAGAAGCTGCGTCAATAGCTGTCCGCATCCTCCTCGAGCTCGAATTCCCCTTCCTCGTCATCCTCGTCATCGTCATCGTCTTCGTGATCCTCATCGAAGGGAGCTTCGCCTTCCTCCTCCTTGCGTTCTTCGATGGCGGCGTCGAACTCGTCCTTGTCCTCGTAGCGCCGCAGGGTGTTGGCCGTTGCGTCGCTGTAGACGAGCTCCAGGAAATCGTCCTCGATCTGGCAGAAGACGGACATGCTGTGGCTGGTCTGCAGGTTGCCGACGGTCTCGACGACGTCCGCTTTTTTCTTGATCGCGTCCAGCGTGACCCAGCTCGAAATTTCGATCTCTTCCATGCTCAGCTCCACATATCTCCAATTCCATAAATAGCCATTTTTGGTTCTTTGTCAAGAGGGCAAGGGGGACACAGTACTGTGTCCCCTTTTGAAATCCGGCGGCGGCTTGACAAGCATCCGCCGCGGGCCTATTTATTAAGGGAAAAAAGCGCGAGGAGAATCGACCATGCGATGGGATAAATTCACGGTGATGTCGCAGGAGGCGATCCAGGCCGCCCAGGCTCAGGCCGCCGAGCGGGGGCATCCGGAGGTCCGGCCCGAGCACTTGCTCCAGAGCTTCCTGGCCCAGGACGAAAACATCGTCGTCGCCGTCCTGGCCAAGATCGGCGCGGACCGGGCCCGCCTCCGGTCGGCGGTCGAGCGGACGCTGGCCGCGCTGCCCCGGATCCAGGGCGGGGGAGAAGCGGGGCTCTCCGCCGGCCTGCGCCAGGTGCTGGCCGGGGCCGAGAAGGAAGCCGCGAAGCTCAAGGACGAGTACGTCTCGACCGAGCACCTGTTCCTGGCGATGATCAAGGACCTCGCTTCGGACGCGGGACGGATCCTCGCCGCGGCGGGCGTGAACGAGGACGCCGTACTCCAGGCGCTGAAGTCCGTCCGGGGCAGCCAGCGGATCACCGATCCCCAGCCCGAAGCCAAATTTCAGGCCCTTCAGAAATACACCCGCGACTTCACCGAGCTCGCCCGCCAGGGCAAGCTCGATCCGGTCATCGGCCGCGAGGACGAGATCCGGCGGGTCATCCAGGTCCTGTCCCGCCGGACGAAGAACAACCCCGTCCTCATCGGCGAAGCCGGGGTGGGGAAAACGGCCATCGCCGAGGGTCTCGCCCAGCGCATCGCGAGCGGCGATGTGCCCCAGCCGCTCAAGAACAAGCGGCTGCTCGCCCTCGACATCGGATCGCTCGTCGCCGGGACGAAATACCGGGGCGAATTCGAGGACCGGCTGAAGGCGATCATGAAGGAGATCAAGGAGGCGGAGGGCGAGGTCATCCTGTTCATCGACGAGCTGCATACCATCATCGGGGCCGGCGCGGCCGAGGGCGCCGTCGACGCCTCGAACATGCTCAAGCCCGCCCTGGCCCGGGGCGAGCTGCGCTGCGTCGGCGCGACGACGCTCAACGAATACCACAAGCACATCGAAAAGGACGCCGCCCTGGAACGCCGCTTCCAGCAGGTTTATGTCGGCGAGCCCTCGGTCGAGGACACGATCTCGATCCTGCGCGGTCTCAAGGAGAAATACGAGCTCCACCACGGTGTCCGGATTAAGGACGCGGCCCTGGTCGCGGCCGCGACGCTCTCCAGCCGCTACATCACCGGCCGCTTTCTTCCGGACAAGGCCATCGACCTGATCGACGAGGCGGCCTCGCGCATCCGGATCGAGATCGACAGCCTCCCCGAGGAGATCGACGAGCTCGAGCGGCGCATTCTGCAGATCGAGATCGAGCGGCAGGCCCTCAAGAAAGAGCAGGACGAGCGCTCGCGCGAAAAGCTCGAACGGCTGGGCCGGGAGCTGGCCGATCTCAAGGAGAAAAGCGGCGTCCTGAAGGCCCAATGGTTGAAGGAAAAGGAGCTGATCGACGCCGCGAAGAAGCTCAAGGAGCGCCAGGACGGGCTGAAGATCGAGGAGCAGGCCGCCGAGCGGCGGGGCGACCTCGAAAGGACGGCCGAGATCCGCTACGGCAAGCTGATCGACGTGGCCCGGGAGATGGAGACGGCCGGCCGGGAGCTGGCCGCGATCCAGGCGAAGAAGAAAATGCTGAAGGAGGAGGTGGACGAGGAGGACGTGGCCGAGGTCGTCTCCAAGTGGACGGGCGTCCCCGTGGCGAAGATGCTGGCGGGCGATATCGAAAAGCTGATCCATATGGAGTCCGCCCTCGCCGTCCGGGTCGTCGGTCAGGATCAGGCCCTTCGGTCCGTGGCGGACACGATCCGGCGCGCCCGGGCCGGCATCCAGGAGGCTACCCGGCCCCTCGGGTCGTTCATCTTTCTCGGCCCGACGGGCGTCGGAAAGACCGAGCTCGCCCGCGCCCTGGCCGCGTTCCTTTTCGATTCGGAGAAGGCCATGGTCCGCCTCGACATGTCCGAGTACATGGAGAAGCACGCGGTCTCCCGCCTCATCGGCGCTCCGCCGGGCTATGTGGGCTACGAGGAGGGCGGCCAGCTGACCGAGGCCGTCAAGCGCCGCCCATATTCGATCATCCTCCTGGACGAGATCGAGAAGGCCCATCCGGACGTGTTCAACATTCTCCTTCAGATCCTCGACGACGGGCGCCTGACGGACGGCAAGGGTCGGACCGTCGATTTCCGGAACGCCCTGATCATCATGACCTCGAACCTGGGCGGCCCGGCGATTCGCGACCTCGCGGGCGACGCGGCGGCGATGGAGCGCGAGATCAAGAGCGTCCTCGAAACCCATTTCCGGCCCGAATTCCTCAACCGCATCGACGAGGTGATCATTTTCCGGGCCCTGACCAAGGACACGATCCTCAAAATCGTCGATCTCCAGATCGAGCTTCTCCGTCGGCGGCTCGCCGAGCGGAAGATCGGGATTGATCTCTCGGCCAAGGCCCGCAAGGCCCTGGCCGACCGGGGCTACGACCCGGTCTACGGCGCCCGGCCTCTCAAGCGGACGATCCAGCAGGAGATCCAGAATCCGCTGGCCATGAAGATCCTGGCCGGCGAATTCCGGGAGGGCGATACGGTCCGGATCGACCTCGACGCGGGAGGCGCGATCGTCTTCCGCACGGCCTGAGACCGCGTGCCGCGGCGGCGCGGCGAATTTGACAAGCCGCCGGAATTCAAGTAATCAGGGAGTGATGAGAAATCCGAAGTCTGGAATGAGAGCATGCCGCGCGGCGGCCTTGGCGGGAGCGCTGCTGTTTGCGATCGCCACCGCCGCAGAGGGATGAGGAGCGGCGATTGAAAGTCCTAAAGGCGGTCATTCCCGCGGCGGGTTTCGGCACTCGCTTCCTGCCGGCGACGAAGACCATTCCCAAGGAGTTGGTCGCCGTCGTCGATAAGCCGATGATCCAATATGCGGCCGAAGAAGCGATCGGCTCGGGCATCCGCTCGATCGCTCTCGTCACCAGCCCCTGGAAAGAGGCTATCGCCCGGCATTTCGGCCGGAGTCCGGAGCTCGAGACCTTCCTGGCCGCCCGGGGGAAGACGGGCCTCCTCGCCGAATTGGCCGCGATCGGCAAGCCCGCGGATTTCGTGACAATCCATCAACCCGAGCCGCGGGGCTTGGGCCACGCCGTGTCGATCGCCGAGGATTTCGCGGCGGGCGAGCCCGTCGCCGTGCTCAACCCCGACACGATCTACGACGGCTCCGTGCCCTGCATCCGGCAGCTTCTTGACGTCTTCGAGGAGCGAGGCGCGTCAGTCGTCGTTCTGGGCCGGATCTCGAAGGAAGCGACGTGGAAGCACGCCGTCGTCAAGGCCCGGCCGGTCGCGGACCGCGTGTTCGAGCTCCTGGACATGGCCGAGAAGCCGGGGCCAGAGGCCGCCTTTTCCGACCTGGCCATCCTCGGCCGCTATGTCCTGACGCCCGGAATCTTCGACGCCCTCCGCAAGACGCCGCCGGGGACGGGCGGAGAAATCCAGATCACCGATGCGATCAAGATCCTCTCCGCGACGGAGCCCGTCTTCGGGGTCCTGTTCGAAGGCCGGCGCTATGACGCCGGCGACAAATTCGGGTTCCTCGAGGCCACGATCCATCTCGCCCTGAAGCGGCCGGAATTCGCGGACCGGCTGCGCGATCTCTTGAAGACGTTGGTGTGATGGGCCTCCATCGGCGTCGTTCCTGAGGGCCGGCGGCGCACTCCCCGTCGTGACGAGCCGGGATTTGCAACGGAATTGTGAAATGGTGGTATAATAAGAGGTGAAGGATCATGCCGGGGATCCGGACCATGGAGGGACGGAATTTCCGACATCCTGCAAGGAGGATGACATGAGCCTGAAACGGTCCCTCATTCCGTGTTTGGCCATTCTAGCCCTGGTTCCCGCTCTTCTCGCGGCCCAGGTGACGCTCAAGTCCCGCGCCGTCGAGCCCGCGGCCTGGATCACCCAGGTGGAAGGCCGTGTGTTTTTCCAGAATTTCGAAAAGGCCGAAGCCGACATGGCCGTCAAGCCGGGCGACGAGCTCAATACCCAAAAAGGCCGGATCGAGGTCGAGCTCGGCGACGGAAATTGGATCCGGCTCGATCGGAATACGCGGGTCGTATTCACCGACATCCAAAAGGGCTCCGCCACCCTGAGCCTGTGGGAGGGAAGCCTCTATCTCAATCTGAAAAACCAAGCCGTCAAGGTCCGGACCGCCCAGGAAGAACACGTCTTTCAGGACAAGGGGCAAGTTCGGATCGACGCCGGCCCGAACGGAACAAAAATCCTTAATAATCCCAAACCCGCGGACAACCCGGCCGGCGCGGATGATTTCGATGGATGGAGCCGGGGCCGCGACGAGGCGATGTCCTCGAGGGTGTCCTCGAACGACCAGGAAGCCGGACGCTACCGGTCGCCCTGGTTCTACGGCGGGGCGTTCTCCCCGTTCTGGCCCTGGTCTCCGTTCGACTGGTACGGAGGGTTCTATCCGTACTGGTCCTCTTGGGGCCCTTATGCGTGGTCCTATTATTCCTGGCCGTCCTGGTACTTCGGCTGGAACCCGTTCTGGTACGGGAATCCCTGGTCCTACGGCTATGGTTCGTATTTCGGGGGATACTACGCCGGCGCCTACGGCCGGGGAGGCCGCGACAACCGGGGAGGCCGTCCCGTCGAACGGGTGATCGGGAAGGATCAGATTCGGCGTCCGGGGGGCCTCGAAGGGAGATCGGAGCGCGCGCTCCGGCCCGGTTCGTCCGCGGGAAATTCCGCCTCTGGAATTTATCCTTCCCGGACTCCGACCCGGGCAATAAGGCCGTCGTCGAATTCCTCCGGCGCCCGGACCGCTTCCGGAGCCGTCAGATCGGGCTCGGCCCGGTCGATCTCGCCCCGCTCCTCGGGCGCCTCGGGCGCGAGGACATCTCCGGGCTTCTCCGGCGGCCGGTCGTCAGGCGGCCGGTCGTCCGGCGGATCGTCCCGGCCCGGTGGAGGGGTCCGGAGGAGATAGTCAAGCCGCGTCCTTCCTGTCTCCGGCCAGCAGGCTTCGGCTTCATCTTCGAGAATATCGAGGAGGCAAAGAATGCAACTCTCACGTGCGCTTTTAGTTGGGCTAATCTTGCTGATAGCCGTTCTGTCCTGGAGTTGCGCTCCCGGTCCGAACGCCATGGAAAAAACGGCGGACGCAGGGGGAAACGTGGCCGGCTTTTGGAAGGGCGTCTGGCACGGGCTGATTTCGCCGGTCACCTTCATCATTTCTCTTTTTACCAAAGACATCCGCTTCTATGAGATCCATAACAACGGCGGCTGGTACAATTTCGGGTTCGTCCTTGGAGCCGGCCTGTTCCTGAGCGGCGGCATCTTCGGACGGAAAAAAGGGAAGAGGAAGTAGCCCGTCCGCCGGGATCGTTTTCTTCCGCGGATTGCGGGAGCGCGTCCGACTCTATTATTTTACGGCAAAATGGTTATGCGGACGGGTGCAATCTCGTTGACGAAAACGAAGACAGCAAGATCCGTTCCTTCGAGCTTGGGGGAGATTCCAACCCTGGTATTCTTGCTTTCCTTTCCGTTCACCAGAATCCGGGCGCCGTTCGAATTCCAGCTTTTCACATAGATCGCGGGGTTGATGACCGGCGAATCCTTGCTTCCCTTGAGGACGATTTCGGCTTTTCCGGCTTTCGGTCCGCCATGCTCGATCTGGTAGCACCGCTGGCTTTTGTCGTAACCCCGGGATTCGAAGTCCGTTCCCTGAAGAGACATTTCGGCCGCATAGGACCATGAGCGGCCGAATCGGATGAGCTCGGTAAGGCTCAGGCTGTTCATCCCATAAAGGCCGTTCCAATATTGCCGGTTTCCGCTCTCATGGATCACCGGGTCGGAGATCGGGGAGCTCGCGACATGGGACGGCCGGTCCAGCATTTTGATCCATCGTCCGTCGCACCGGGCCTGGGCGACGGGAAAATGGTTGTAGCCCAGGTCGATCCAGCGGACGGTCATTCTGTTGCCGGGCTCGAAGCAGATGAACGGCTTGTGGTCCGCCTTGAAATTGAACTGCTGGACCGTGAAGTTCCGGGGCCAGTCGGGAGGCTGTCTGCGGAGGTCCTCCGAAACTGGCCGGCTGTTGAAATCATAATCGGCGATGGCAACATAATCCTTGTGGAGAATCTCGTCCTTGCGCTGCCCGGGATGCAGGAGAGGCAGGGATTCCTGATACTGCACGGCTCTGCCCACCGTGCCCTTGTTCCAGGAGACCTTCCGGATCGCCGATCCGTCCGGGTAGATATAGTAGTATTCGTCGACCCAGCATTCCCAGCCGGTCTTGGGATCGGGCATCCAGGTGTTGTCGTGGGAGCTGACGGGAGCGTACCGCCAATGGACGACGGCCCGGGCTTCGCTCGTCTCGATGATCCGGACATGCGAAAAGCGGCAATGGCGGTCCTGCATATGCTCGAAGCAGCCTTCGATATCGTTTTTCCCTACGCCCCAGGTTTCGAGGCTTTGATCCGCCATCCAAATCTCGTTTTCGGACACCCAGCACGGGCCGTAGCGGATGCCTCTCCAGAAGACGAGCTTGACGGGGGATTTTTCGAAGCAGACGACGATGTCGGGATCCTGATCCACGGGCCAGAGATTGTCCCATCCCGGGTAGTATTTGAGCTTCGCGTAGAAGGCGCCGAACCGGTCCGGATTCTTTTCGATCCGGGGCAGTTTGCGCGGGGCGATATCCGCGGCCGGGACGGATATTTTTGAGAAATCACTTTTAATTTGGGCTGCCGTCAGGGCCTGATCATGGACTTTGATCTCGTCGATGATGCCGTCCAAACCGTAGTACGCCTCGACCGTGGCCCAGGTCCGGATGATGTCGGACGGTTTGCCGGGAGCGGCCGTCATGCCGATGATACCTTGGGTTTTGGCCGGATAGATCATCGTGCCCGTGATCGGAATCAAGGCAGCCAGGTCCCCGTTGATATAGAGGGCCATCTCCTTTTTGGCGGTATAGACCCCGGCGATATGCATCCATTTCCGGAGGGGGATGGACTCCGGGGCGCTGGTGGCGGGAATCCATTGTTCGCCGATGGCCGTCTCGAATGAAACCTGGCCCCAGGGGCCGATCAACAGGCGGTATCCTTTCACCTCGTTTGATTCGGTGGTGAATACCGGGCACCAATTCCAGGGATATTCGCCCAAGGATACCCAGCCTTCCACCGTGAAATCGCCCCCCGGCTTCCTGAGCTCGGCTCCCTCGCGGATGATCCGGGTCGTGAAGCCGTCCAGCCGGATTCCCTTGCCGACGACTCCCGGGGCCTCTTCGATATTGCCCTCGTAAGTATCCGCGGTCGTTGCTGCGGTCCCGGCATTTGGGGCTTTGATGTTTTCGAAATCCCAGTGCATCAGGGGTTTCTGGCCCATGGCCAGCAGGGGCATTCCCAAGAAGAGCAGGAATAATAGCCTTTTCATCGTCCGAGCTCCACGCCGTCCGCGCGAAGCCTGTCTTGGATCTCGGACACTTTGACTTCACGGGGCAGGATTCCGTGCTTGACCGCGAGCGAGGCCGCGACACCCGCCGCATGACCGGTGGCCATGCAGTTGCCCATGCTCTTGCCGGCGCCGGCGGCCACATGACTGGCCGAGATGCACCGGCCGGCCATCAGGAGCCCGTCGACCTTCTCGGGCAGGATGGCCCGGTAGGGAACATCGTGGGTCTTCATCGCTCCGCCCGGACCTCCGACTTCTCCCCCGGAGTCGATGTTGGGCCCGCTCCGCCAGGCGACGGCATCCTCGAACCTCTGGCCGCTTCGGACATCCTGTTCGGTGATCATGTAAGACCCCTTGACCCGGCGGCTCTCCCGGACGCTGACCTGGGGGCCGGCCGCCACCCACTCGATCCGGCTGATGTCGGGATTGTCCGATTCGCGAAGGGCCGTCGCCATCTGGAGGGCTTGGCGCCGGCTCAGACATTCGGCCTTTGTCCGCTCCACCGGGTCCGTAGCGTCGATTCGGCCCAAGTCGGCCGTCCCGGCCTGGTTGATGAACCAGCTGCCGCTCTGGACGATCGGCCGGATCTCCAGGAAACCCGAAGTGATCAGGGGATATTTCTTCCGAGCCGCGCGGAGCACGGCCGAGATGTCCGCGGCCTTGACCTTGGTCTTGTCGATGTTTGTCAGGACCGTGCCCAGGGCCATGGGCATGAGGCTCTTGGCTTCGGTCAGGGTCTCGGCGCCGGCATAATACGACACGTCGGCGTCCCCGGTGCAGTCGATGACCGTCTTGGCTTTGATGGCCATCAGACCGCGCTTGGTGCCGACCACGATCCCGGCGATCCGGTTTCCGTCCATGATCGCGTCCACCGCCCGGACGTGAACCAGATACCGAGCCCCGGCGGCCTCGAACGCGTCCAGGACGGCGACCTTGAGGTACTCGACATTGACCCAGATTTCGTGGCCGAGGATCGTGGTGATGGCCACGGCTTGGTCGCCGTAGGCGACGAGCTTCTCGATCAGGAATTCATGGACGGCCGACCGGGGCTTGCGGCCGGGCCGGACCTGGTTGATCTCCATGCCCATCATCCAGGCCCCGACGCCTCCGAAAAACGAGTGGTTTTCGACGACGAGCGTCTTCGCCCCGGTCCGGGCCGCGCCGATCGCGGCCCCGATGCCGGCCGGTCCGCCGCCCACGACCAGGACGTCGGTCGTGTCGAGGACCGGATATCCGGATTTCGCTCCGGCCGCCCGGCTTTGGCCGAAGGCGGCCGCGCCGGTCCCGCCGGCGGCCGCGGCGCCGATACCGGCGACGCCCGATTGGAGAAATCCCCTGCGGGTGATGCGTTTCGGTTGGGTCATGTTGTTGCCCTCCATGGTCTCTGTTCTTTCGAATTCAATTGTGGGCGGCAGGTACTCAGCCGCGCGCCTCGCCGTCTCCGAACGGCTTAAGGCGTGCGCCACCCCATTACTCCCCGCATCATATCCGGGGGGGATTGCGATATCAAGAGCCTGGAGAAATCCTAGACTCATCCGGCCATTTTCATTTTCTTCGGCTTGAATTATCATGAGGACGCTCAATCAAGGAGAATGTATGAAAAGTCCTAAGACCGGTTTTTCCTCCATGGATGAGTACATAGCCGCTTTCCCTGAAGACATACAAAAAAAGCTGAAGCTAAATCAAGAAAAAGAACATAAAGGAAGAGGCGTCATGGCCTGGCCCAGGAACCAGCTTAAAATTCTCGGATTCGCAGCCGTGATCATCGGTCTTCCCGGTCTTTGGCTGGGGCTCGCGGCGGGCCGGGCGCCGGCCGCGGTGCAAGAGAAGATCGACTGGCCGGCGTTCATGGCGGGGCATGATCTCGTCTGGACCCGTTTGCCGGGCGCTTACGGGGAACGCCCGTTTCTCGGGAACGGCCAGCTCGGGACGATGATCTACCAATCCCAAAACGAAATCCGGGTGCCCCTCGGCCGCCCGGACGTTCATGACCATCGAAGTGACTCGGCCGGATGGGCGGCCTACAGCCGGCCCCGGTTCATGCTGGGCGAATTCGCGCTTCAGCCGGCGGGCAAAATCACGGGCGGCCGTCTCCGGCTGGACCTGTGGAACGCCGAGGTCCGGGGCGAGATCCTCACCGATAGGGGAACGATCGGCCTCACCCAATTCGTCCCGTCGGGGGACATGGGCGTCATCACCGTCCTCCGGCCGAGCGCCGGTGAAGCAGGCTGTCGCTGGACCTGGATTCCGGGCGAAGCCAAGACGACGAGGCACAGCATTCCCTATACCCCGAAGGACATCGAAGCGTTCGCCAAGAGCTATGGCCCGCATTATCTTCAAACCCTGACCGCCTACGAACCGAATCCGGACGTCCGCTTCCAGGACGATGGCCGGATCCGGATCGGCATTCAGGATCTGCTCGCGGGAGGCCAATACGCGGTCGCCTGGCTGGATGCTGCGTCTGAGGGCGGAGCGCGCACCCTGTACGTAGGGACGGGCAACTCGTACCCGCAGTGCACGGCCGCGGCCGAGGCGGCGGGGATCGTGAAGCGCCTGGCGGGCCGGCCGCTCGGCGCCGAGTCGGAGGCCCACCGGGCCTGGTGGCACGCGTATTATCCGGCGAGCTTCGTCACC
>Ga0315286_10003361_pt1 | contig 15119 bp, 9 predicted proteins | sample YL17G10_0_MG_FD_205038 | JGI IMG/M metagenome (GOLD analysis project Ga0315286, IMG submission 205038) | Sediment microbial communities from Yellowstone Lake, YNP, Wyoming, USA - YL17G10_0 | ecosystem: Environmental > Aquatic > Freshwater > Lake > Sediment | place: USA: Wyoming | collected...
GGATGGATGACCGGCTGTATTGTACCGCGCGAGCCGGGTCGGTGGTGATCGTTGACTGTGCCAGCAACGGGGTCATCGGCAATGTTGCGGTCGGATACGGGGCCCGCGCGATGGTATTGAACCCGGTTCAGAATCGCGTCTACGTGGCATCCCCGACAAGCCCGAGGATCTGGGTCCTGCGCAACACTGCCGGCGTCGCTGACCGGGTCCAGACCGCTTCGGCATGCCCGCTCCTGCGCCTGAACTCCAATCCTGTCCGCGGTGCCCTGGACGTCTCGCTGTCGCTTCCGGGGCGCGGACCCGCGACGCTGCGGCTGTACGACGTCACCGGGGCGGTGGTCTTCGAACAGCCAGCCGCCCGCGAGCAGGTCCGGATTCCTGACCTCGCGGCCGGGGTGTACGTTCTCCGGCTCGAAGCGCTCGGCTGCTCTGAAGAGACGAAGGTCGTTGTCCTGCGTTGAGGCAAGACAACCCGGGTAAATGGGGGGGCGTTGACAGGACTGTGAGGCCCGCGCCGCGCCCGACAAGAGCGACAGCAGGAGAATAGTGAATTTCGAATGGTGAATATTGAAAGACAGAAGTGGCTGACAGCTAACGGCTAACAGCTCATGAACGAGGAAGTCAGGATTGTGGAAGGAGGAACGAAATGGCCAACAGAACAGTACGGGAAGCATCCCCATATTCCCCTTGCGAGTTTGTAGTCTTGAGTTAAGGAGGTTGATATGTCCGACAAGAAGCCGCTCGCGCTGCTGATTGCAGCGATTCTCGGTCTATTCGCGGTGTCGTCCGCGCTGGTGACCGCCGGCGGGACGTTCGAACCCGTCGCGCTCCAGTCGTGCGGCGCCGACTCGATTGGCGACACGCTCTGGTCATTCCGGGCGCCGCAACGCTGGCCTTCGGGTCTCGCCTGGGACGGCAATGATTTGTGGCTCACTGATATCGAGGTCGACAGCCTGTACCGGCTGAGCATGGAGGGCGTCGTTGAAGCCGTCTTTCCCCTGCCCGAATCGGCCCGCTCGGCGGCCGGCATGATCTGGCTCGGCGGCAGACTCTGGATGGTCGATGAGAACACGGCCCGGCTGTATGTACTGGACCCGGCCACCGGGGAGCCCCTGAAGAGCTTCCCTTTACCGGACACGACCCATGACCCGTCATCGTGGGGGCTGGCGTGGGATGGCGAACATCTCTGGCACAGCCGGTACGCACTCGGCAGAATCTTCGAGCTGGATACAACCGACGGTTCGGTGATATCATCGTTCGCGCCGCCGGATTCGTGGATTGCGGGTATCGAGTATGATGGTCAGTACCTCTGGGGCGTCAGCATAATGACCAACCGGGCGTTCGTCATGAGCCTGCCATCGGGCACGGTGGTTCAGTCCTATGCATGGCAGGTGCCCTACTCGCTGGACATGGCGCTGGTCAACGGATACATGTGGTGCGCATCAGGGAAATCACCGAGCGGCACGCGGCGCGTCTACCGGGTTGATATCGAACAGGGCGGACTGGCCGAGTTCCCAGGAGCCGGGCCTGCGGGCCGACTGGCCAGGGCGGTGCCGAGTCCATTCCGGGCCCGGGTCCGCATCAGCGCCGGGCGCACGTCCCCGGCAATCACCGAAGCCATGGTCTTCGACACCCAGGGCCGGCTGGTACGGCACCTAAGCGCGAGCGGCGGCGCGGTAACGTGGGACGGCACGGGTCGCGCCGGAACAAGGGCGGTCGCGGGCGCATACGTGGTTCGCGTTCGATTCGCCGACGGGGCAGCCGAACAGCAGCCGGTTCGCCTGAGCCGTTAGATAGGGTCGGGCAGGCAGATTGACGAACTCGTGTATGAGTTGTAAGGAGAATTCTCCGAATTCCAACGAGCAGCCTGAAAAGGCAGGAGGAAACACATGAAGAAACTGCTGACTATCGGCGGAATCATCGTTCTGCTGGTCGCAGTCTACCTCGTATCAGTGTCCGTGCTGGACCGGCAGGTCCGGGACCTGCGCAGTGCAGTCCGGGCCGGCGGACATCCGACCACGCTGAAGGAACTGAAAACGCACCAGGCCCCGGGGAGCGAGGAATTGTCGCGCCTCCTGGCTCAGGCCGACACGGCCCTGGACAAGAAAGAAAGGCAACCGCTTGACCTGTCCGATTCCGGACAGCTCGACCCGGCCAAAGGGAATGCCCTGCTCACCCGCAACGCCCGGGCGCTCGGCCTGCTGCTGGCCGCGGCCCGGTTTCCGCCGGCGAGTATTCCCTTCGACCCGGGGGCTGGGCTTGCGGCACAGTTGCCGCCGACGCTCAAGCGCGCGTTCGACTTCGGCGCTCTGCTCCGCCTCAAGGCGCGCGACCTGCTCGCGGCGGGCAAGGCGGATGAGGCGATGGATGTCCTGACAAGCGACCTGCACCTGGCCGACCTGCAACCGAGCGAGGCCGCGGTAATCTTCGCGCTCGTGCGCTCGACGGATTTGAGCCGCACGCTGCGCATGATGCGCGAGGTCGGACCGAAGTGCAGTGAGCAGGCACTGGCAAAGGCCGCGGACGCCGTGGCGGCATTGGCGGCAGACAGGGAGTTGCTTCACGTCTGGGAGGTGGAGTATGTCACGATGGACGAATACCTGGCCCGGCCCAGCGTGTCACAGCTTGGGCTCGCGAATGCCGACAACCTGCTCAACCGTTTTCTGATATTCTTTCCGTTGAGCAATCGCATCGCCCAGTACGCCAGCCAGGTCATTCACCAGCGCTGTCTGGAAATCGCGGCCCGGCCGTGGTACGAGGCGGTCAGCCAGTGGGACAGCCTCGACCGGTTGCAGCAGCGCCGAACCCGGCAACACTCACCGCTTGCCGGCCTGATGCTCCCGAACGGCAAGCTGGTTGCCACCCGGATTGCGAAGCTGCAGGCCGAGCGGGCCGTTACGCTGACCGGCTTCCGGATTCTTCAGTACCGACCGGGCCATGCTGCATTTCCCGCCACGCTGGCTGACATCCCTGCCCGTGACGCAATTGACCCGTTCACCGGCAAGTCGCTGAACTACCGGCCGGTCGGGGCGGGTTTCCGGCTCTACAGCACCGGCGAAGACCAGCAGGATAACGGCGGCGACCCGAAGGCCGATATCGCGTGGTCGGTTGATTAGTTCATGGTTCCTCGTTCTTGGTTCCTGGGCGGATTCGAACTCTTGACGACAAACGATGAACGCGGAACGATGAATACTCAGCGATTAACGATTAGCCTTCATTCAACGCAAGAACCATGATTAGCGGGAACCCGTATCGGCGGAAGCGGCGCTACAGTATTACCTGGTCCCGCAAGGCGACCTGGACCCGACAAGAGAACTCGGTTATCGAGTCCTATGTCCAAGCTCTTGTCCGTGGCCAATTTGAGGCCGGACAGGATGCGGCGCGCGACTGCCTGAAGGAGCTGGAGCGCCTGCGCAGCAAAGACCCGCAACTTCCCGCGCGGCGGACGCTCGGGAAAGTCGCGGCCCGAATCCGGCATCTGTCGCGCCGGCTCGGCTGGACCCCTCGCTGGACGCCGCAGGAGTTGCGGGCACTTGAGCCCTATGCCCTCGGACTCGTGCACGGCAAGTATCGGCTGGTCAGGGAAGCTGTGGCCGCCTACCAGGCGAGGCCGCACCCGTCGCGCGCGTCGAAATCGGGGAGCGCGCACATGGTCGTAACGCGGTCCGCGGTCTCCGCAAAGTACGCCCTGCTGAACCGGGCTCGGGCGCTCGGCCGGCCGGCACGGTCAACGCGGTGGACCCGAGAAGAGGCTCAGCGTCTCGACTGGTACGCGGAGCAGGTCGTAAAGGGTCGAATCTCGAGCGCGGCTCAGGCTGCGCGCGAATTCATGGTCGAGCGGGAGGAGTTGCGCCGACGCCGGCCGGATGTGTCCCGGCTGAACATTCCGCGCACACAGGGTGGTGTGCACACCGCGATCTGGGAACGCACTCGGCGGCTGGGCCGGCCACTTCTCGCGCTTCGCTGGTCGCTGCCCGAGCTGCGGGTGTGCCGGAGGTTCGCCCGACTTCTGCCGCAGGGCAAGTTCAAGACCAACCGTGACGCGGCTCGAAGCGCCGAACATGAAATCGCGCAATTGCACCGGGAGCACCCGGCTGAGCGTTGGGCGGGTATGCGCCGGACCCATGACGCCACGTACTACCAGATCCTGAAGTGGGCGCGCCTCGCACGAAGAGACAGCGACGCGGAGCGATGAACAAGGAACATTGTGGAAGAAGGAGAAGAACTATGAACCTGCGGTCGACAAGAAGGAAGAATTGTGAAGACGTTCGGTTGCGCGGCGACTGACCGACTGCGTTCGTCACGGGTGAAGCGGGTCGTGGCGCTCGCGCTGGCCGCAGGTGCGCTGCTGCTGGTCAGCACCTGCACCACCAAGACCGACTGGACGAAGTTCGACCGGGAGACCATCGAGGCGAGCGTGATGAGCCTGAACGAGGCGAACCGGATGTACTACGAACTGAAGCCCGCAAGCGGCAAGGCCGAGGCGGCACGACAGGCGATTGACTACCTGTTGACCCAGCTCGCAGTAGACACGGCCGGTATGGCCCCGGACAGTTCGGTGTGGGTCTTCTTCACCAATGGCGCGGTGGGCACGACGTTTCCGGAGCGCCCGGACTCGGGCCCGGGCTGCGGGCTGGGGGTCGCGTCGGAACGCACGCCGGAAGTTGCGGCGCTGGGCGGCGGCGAAGCGCCTGGGCCGTACACGGTCCTGGCGCCGTTCCATACTGAGTTCGGGTTCAGGGATTTCTCGGACGAGATTATCCGGATGCTGAAGGAATGCCTGGGACCGGACGTGGCGGTTAAGGACTGCTTCGACGAGGAGGTGACGGTCGAGGCAATCCGCAGCGCGATGGGGTCAGGCCTGTTGTACTGGTCAGGGCACGGCGCGACAGTGCCGAAAACCAGGGATGGCACAGACTTTGTCACCGGCCTGCTGGCCGGCGAACACCACGGGCCGGGTGCGTTCGGCGACCGGGCAATCGCGCTCGAAGCCGCCGGCTTCTGGTTCGCCAATCCGCCGGTGGGAGTCCCCGGGCGGCACCTGTTCTGGCTCGCGGACGAGGGCCAGATCTTTGTCGGCATCCTGCCCGGATTCGTCTCCGACTTCGGCCTGTTTGACCGGCCGGAGGGCATGACCGCCCGCGACAAGTGCATCGTGTACATCTCCTGCTGCGATGGCTCGGTGATGGGTCCGGCGTTCAGCGCGGAGGGAGTGGACGCCTTCTTCGGCTACTCCGGCTCGATGCCGGGGTCTTTGACCGGGACATCTTCAAGCTGATGTGCGACACGTGCACCGCGGGCGAAGCGCTGGTTCAGGCTTCGGGCAGCGTTGAGCCCGACTTTGACGGCGATCCGCAGGTGCTGATTCGCTCGACCCTGACCGCGCAGCTTGACGGCGCGGACTGGAAGTCCCGGTTGCTCACCGCCGTCGTCGACGATAACCAGACGGTGATCGGCGGCAGCGATGTGACAACGCGCCCGGGGGCGTTCGAGATCGCCTGGCCGGGTCAGGGCACCGGCACGTTCGACATCAGCCTGGTCGAGGACGCGTTCCTGAACTGGCTTGAATCCGGGACATCCCGCGCCTTCATTGCGAAGAAGGACTATCTCGGCGTCGGTGGGGTGATAACAATCGGGCGCTATGACGACGACGTAATCTCCGGGTCATTCAGCGGAACCGCCGGCTACTGGCCGATCGGCAGCGACCCGGAGCAGGAGCCGCCGTCGGCAACGGTCGAAATCGCGGACGGCCGCTTCAAGTACTCTGGTAAGCGGTTCTCCGGACTGACGGCGACGCCCGGCAGCGCGGCCCGGGGAAAGAAGGCGTCCGGAGACTGAACCGAGTACTGCGACCGACCGCGCCGCACAAGAGCGAGGAAGCCGGAGTGGCTGACTGTCTGACGCGGCGCGCGGAACGCGAAACGATGAGCGATGAACGACAGAAGAAGCAAGATGAGCGCTGAGCGGCCGACAGCCAGCGGCTGACGGCCGACCGAAGACGAAGTCCGAATCGTCGAAGGAGGACAGGAATGAAGAAACAAAAGCACTCGGGAGTGCCCCCACCAATCCCGAAAAGAGGAATGCTAACGCAGTACAAAGGGCTGCGACTGTCACTCGGATTTGTCTGGCTTCTCACCATGGGCGGCTGCGTCTACACGTCTCTCCAGTCTCCGAACGTGTTGCCGCCCGGACAGATCGCAGTGGGACTGGAGGCGGCGGCTGAGGGCACCCTTGAATTGAGCGGTCGACCCGGGTTTGGGTCGCTGGGACTGGGAATCAATGGTCGGGTTGGAATCATGGGCAACACCGACCTTGGATTGCGGCTGTCGTTGCTGGGCGGGTTCGTGGACGTGAAGCACCAGTTCCTGCGTGGACCCATTGCCGGAGCTTTCGACGTGGGCGTCTCGTACATGACGCCGATTGACGCAAGCGGCGGTTGGTCCGCCAATGATAGGGCGAGTTTCCTTGGCGTGTATCCAATGCTCCTGTTTGGCAGTGAGCACTACTTCGGCGGAGCGAGGCTCGTCTACCTGTTGAAGATGCCAAGCGATAAGTCCCAAAGCGTCACGCGCTATGTGCTGCCAGGGGTTCTGGTCGGCGCTTCGATTGGACGCAGATTCCGAATCGTGCCCGAAGCAAACTGCTACTATCTCGTAGATGGCTGGGCAGACTGGAGAATTGCCTTTGGGGGCGGATTGGGATTCCAGCTCACCTTCTAGTACCGCGTCCCCGATACTCTAGGGAAATTGGGACAACCACTCCCCTCTGCAGACGACGCGTGATTTCCCGGGGCTTGACCGTGTCTAACCTGATATGTAGAATTAGTTCAGTTCCCCAGGGAACGTGCTTGACTCTGCTGGGATGAGCCGGCCACGCTCAAGCGTTGCGGGTCTGCTCCCGGCAACGGCGCGCCTTGGAAGCAATAGGAGGAATTATGAGGCACTGGTTGTGCGGCTTTTGCCTGCTGCTATGTGCCGCAGGCATCGCGACCGCGCAATATGACCCGGTCTGGGAAACCGAAGTCCCTGACCCCCAGGGCATCCGCGTCATCGGCTTCGCGAATACCGACCTCGATACCCAGCCCGAACTCGTCTACCTGGACAACTCGGGCGAACTCGACCAAAGCCAGACGTTCCACTTCATTGACACCCGAACCGGCGACATTGACTGGGAATCCGACGTCTTCTACCACGTCTATGACGACAGCCTCCGCCCGGCCCGTCTGGAGGACATTGACCATGACGGTCGGGCCGAGCTGCTGTTCGTCGGCCAGTACGACCCGGAGGAGACTTCCTGGTTTATGTACAAGTTTGGCGGCAGCGGCATCAAATCGCCCGGCTACGAGCTGGTCCGCCTGCCCGGGCTGAACCAGAACTTCCCGAACCCGATGACCCATGCCACGCGGATTGAATACTCGCTGCCGACGCAGGCCCGGGTCTCGCTTTGCATATTTGACCAGGCCGGACGGCTGGTCAGGACCCTGGTTCATGGCGACGACAAGCCGGGTCGGCATCTGGTGCGCTGGGACGCGAAGGACGATGAAGGAAACCCGGTCGCGGTCGGGGAGTACTGCTATATCCTCGAAGCGGCCGGTCAGCGGCTGGTTAAGAAAGCGGTCGTAGTCCGCTGAAGGAGGTCTGATGCGCAAATCTGCATTACTACTTTCTATAGCCCTTTTCGGCAGCATGGTTACAGCCCAGGGTTGGGTCCGACATAGCGACGTGCCGCTGGGCGCCATCAACTACGGTATTTCGACCGGCAGTGCCCTGTGCGCTGGCGATACCCTGGTGTTCTGCCTGAAAGGGCGCTACAATGAGTTCTACTCCTACTGTCCCGCGGCCAATGTCTGGACCCGGCGCGAGTCATTGCCGGTAATCGGCCGGAGTTTGAAAAAACGGCATGCTGGACTCGGCACTTCCCTTGTCGGGTCCACGCTTGGCGTCTTCTGCAGCAAGGGCAACTACTCGCCCGAGTTCTGGCGCTACCTGCCGGACTCGGTCAACTACCCCTGGACCCAGTGGCCCGATGTTCCGCTCGGGGCCAAGTTCCCAGGCGCCGGCTCGGGCATGGCGGTTGTGGACTCGTTTCTCTACCTCGTCAAAGGCAACTACACCTTCGATTTCCGCTGCTTCAACCTAAATCAGGGCATCTGGCTGATGCTGCCGAGTTATCCGGCCGGACCGTCCGGAAAAACGCCGGGTCAGGGCGGCTGCGTGACCGCGGCCCGCGGGCGGATATACAGCATCAAGGGAGGCGGCAAGACGGAGTTCTACTCCTTTGCCCCGGAGTCGCGCACGTGGCGCGTCGAGCCGTCTATCCCGACCGGTCCGAGCGGAAGAGGCGTGGGCTCAGGAGGATGCATGACCTGGGACGGTCGGGACACAATCTACTGCCTGAAGGGCAACTACACCGACGAATTCTGGGCCTACTCCCTGAGTGCCGGCGGCTGGACCGGGCTGTTTGACATGCCGCACACGGTGAGGACCGTTGGCCGCGGCGCTTCGCTCGCCGCGGTCGGAGACGCGACATATGCTTTGAGGGGCAACTCGACGCGAGAGTTCTGGGCTTACACGCCGACAACCGGGATTGCCGGCCCACCGACACCCGCACTGGGGAAGCTCAGCCTGACCGTCACGCCTATCCCGGCGCGAGGCCCGGTGAGATTCGATCTGTCGCCGGGCAGCCGAAGTGTGCGACTGCGGGTCACCGCTCCTGACGGGCGGACCGTGCGCGATTTCGGAAGGTTCAGCGCTCCGGCCATTGTCTATTGGGACGGCCGTGACGAGCTGGGCCACCCGCTTCCAGCCGGAGTCTATTTCTGCGCCGCGCAAGGCCCGGCCGGCCGGATTACCGCGCGTCTTGTCAAACTCGGGAATTGAGAAGGAGGATACCATGATACGGAAAATCCGAAACACTAGATCCGAAATCCGAATCCGGGAGTTTCGCGTTTCGCGTTTCGCGTTCGGCCTGCTGCTGCTGGCCGGATTTGTCTTCGCCCAGTACGATGAAGTCTGGGAAAGCGAGGTCTACAGCCCGCGCGAAATCTACACTATCGGCATTGCACAGGCGATGCCGGATTCACTCGGGATGCAGTTGGTCTTCATTGATGGCGAGTACCGGACCGACCAGTACCAGTACATCCGAATGGTCAACGCCTCAACCGGCGAAGATGTCTGGGAGTCGGACTACTTCTACTACATCCATACCGAGGCGCCAAACCAACCCCGGCTGATGGACATTGACAATGACGGTCTGGCCGAACTCATCATGCTTGTTGAGTGGGACCCGGGCTATGCCGTCTGGACGATGTACAAGTACTCCGCCGCCACCGGCAAGTTGCAGGCAAAGAAACCGTCCCGGCAGCCGCACAAACGACTGACGCGTGCCAAGACCTTGACCGGTACCGCAGTCCGTCCGCAGGATTAGTTCCGGCAACCACAGAAAACAAGGGGGCGCGGTTTCCCGCGCCCCTTGACTTTGAAGCTTCTCCTCTTCGACTCGGAGAGGTGAAACCTGGAAGTCCCTATTCCCTGTCTGCTATGTGCTCTCTATTCGATGACCAGTTTCTGCGTTGTTCGGCAGCCTTCGGCTTCGAAACTCAAGACATAGACCCCGGCAGACAGGCGATATGCGGCAGGCGCCAGGCGGCAAGCGTAGTTGCCGGCCGGACGATAGCCGCTCGCGAGCGTGCTGACCAGTTTGCCGGTCACGTCGTAGAGCCGCACGCTGACGTTACCCGCAACCGGGAGGGAGTAGGAGATTGAGGGATTGAGGGATGAAGTGAACGGATTGGGCGCAATCGAGAGAGAGTAGGGGAGCGAGGAAGCGAGGACGCGAGCCTGGATGCCCTTGGGCCGACCGGCTTCCGGCGGGTTGAGACTGACGAATGTCAGAATCGGCCCGTACTCCCAGAATTCACAAGTGTTGTTGCCCCTGAATGCGTACAGCATATGCACGTCCTTTGCCGTCACCAGTGCCCCGCCGCCCTTTACCCGTTTGCTGCCCGTCGGCAACTCGATCGCGACCGTCCACTTGTGCGAGTCGCACCGGTACGTCCAGAATTCGTTGGTGTTGCCGCCCTTCAGCGCGTAGACTGCTTTGCCGGCACAGGCGGTACTTGAGCCATCCTTGACCTTCTTCTTCTTGCTCCCGGGCGGAGCAGTCAGAGGCAGCGGGTCTTTGGTGACCCAGTTCCTGCCGGAGACGCTGTGCGCCGCGAACTCGTTGTAGCTCCCTTTCAGGCAGTAAATGGTGTCGTTGCCGTCGTAGGCAATCGAAGAACCGTTCTTGTAGGGCTTGGTTGAAACCCCGCCCGGTGCGGCCGGCATTACTTCCCAGGCGTCGGACGCGACTTTGTAGCGGTAGAAGTCGTAGGTGGAAGAACCGCGCAGCAGGTAGACGTAGTCGTCACTGCCGATGGTCACGGCTGCGGAACCCACGCCTTCCTTGAGGTTCTTGGCCCCGGTCGGGACATCCGCCTTCTGGGTCCACTTCCGGGCTACCGGGTCGTATTGCCACCACTCCAGCGTATTGTTGCCCTTGGTGGCGTAGATGTTCCCGTCGCCGGCCATCGCCAGTGAAGAACCCTTCTTCACCGCCTTCTTCTTGCTCAGGCGGCCAATCGCCGGGATGGATTCGCGCGTGACCCAGATGTTGCTCAGAGTGTTGTAGCGGTAGAATTCGCACCGGTTGTTGCCCTTGAACGCGTAGACATAGCCGGTGTCATCGCGGTCCCCGGACCCGGCCCCCCGACTCCGGACCCCTTCTCTTCCATACGCCAGCGCGCCGCCATCCTTGACATTCTTGTTCTTACTACCGGCGGGCAGCGCGGGACGTCCGGTCCAGTCTGAGATGGGCGAGAGTATTGTGAAGGTGGTATCGCTCAGGTCTGACGCCGTGTTTGCATTGCCGAGGGCAAAGACCTCGATCCGGTTCCGACTGCCGAAGCTGCCGGGCACAGTCCAGGCGAAGCTGCGGGTAGTGGGCGGTGTCTGTTTGCCCGCGAAGGACCAGGTCAAGCCGTTGTCCGCGGACCAGAGAATTGAGTCGGTGTTCGAGTTGGCGCTGGTCCAAGTGATATCGTGACTCGAGCCGGCCAGCCAGACCTCGCCGCCATTGGGCGTGGTCAGGCCCACCGTCGCGGCCTCGGTGACCGTGAAGTCCCAACGCGGGCAGTACGGACCGGTATTGCCGGCGGTATCCCGCGCCATCACCCGCCAGTAGTGCCTGCCGAAATCCAGCGGCAGGAACGGCGTGTAGGTTGTCTCGGCCAGGACCGTATTGACCAGCGGCGACGTAAACAGGGAGTCGGTTGCGACCTGAAGCCGGTAGTCGATGAGCGCCCCATTGCCCGGGTCGACCCGATCCCAGATAAACTCAGGCGTCCGGTTCAGAGTCCAGGAATGATCAGCCGGCAGGCGCAGGATCGGAACAGGCAGCGGTTCGACCGTGACGTCGAACACCGCGCTGTACGGGCTGATATTGCCGGCCGTGTCCTTTGCCATAACGCGCCAGTAGTGTGAGCCATAGTCCAGCGGCGCCGTCGCCGCATAAGTCGTTTCGGCCAGCGTCGTGTTGATGATTGGCGATTTGAACAGCGACTCGGTGGCAACCTGGAACCGATAGCTGACGAGCGCGTCGGTACCTGGATTGACCCGGTTCCAGACAAACTGGGGCCTTTGGGTCAGACTGCGGGAGTGGTTGGCCGGCAGACACAGAGTTGGCGCGGGAAGCGGTTCGACCGTGACGTCAAACACCGTGCTATAGGGGCTGATATTGCCGGCCGTGTCCTTTGCCATCACGCGCCAATAGTGTTTGCCATAGTCCAGCGGCGCCGTCGCCGCATAGGTCGTCTCGGCCAGCCTCGTGTTGATGACTGGCGAATTGAACAGCGACTCGGTGGCAACCTGAAACCGATAGCTGATGAGCGCGTCGGTACCTGGATTGATCCGGTTCCAGACAAACTGGGGCCACTGGGTCAGACTGCGGGAGTGGTTGGCCGGCAGACACAGGGTTGGCGCGACCAGCGGACTCACCATGACGGTAAACACCCAGTAGGCGCTGTAGGCGCCGATGTTGCCCGCGCCATCTTCACCCCGCACATGCCAGAACAGGCGTGCCTCAGGCAGCGGCAGAGAGCTGACACAAGTATCAATCGGGGTTGCGGCATAGACGATGCTCGAGTCCGGGAACGTACTGTCCAGGGCGACTTCGAGCCGGTAGGTCACCGGCGCGTTATCCGTCTTTCGACCGGGCACAACCGCGTCGCCTTTGCCGCCCTTCAGGAACCCCACCTGACCCCACCAGAAGTCCGGTCCGCAGGTATTGAGATAGGACTCGTTGGCCGGCGCATACAGGACCGGCGCATCCGGCGCAGTGAGGTCGATCTCGAATGCCCGGCAGTCAGCGTACTCGCCGATGTTGCCTACGCCGTCCCTGCCGCGTACTCGCCAGAACAGCCGCGCCTCAGGCAGGGTCGTCGCTGTAACGAAGGTGTCGGTCAAGGTCCGGGCATAGACGATACTCGCGTCCGGGAACGTGCTGTCCGAGGCAACCTGGATGTCGTAGGACACCGGTCCGCGGTCCGCGGCGGAACGCGGGACAACCGCATCGCCCGGGGAGCGGTCATTGAAGGTCACGGCTCCCCAGTGGAAGGCGGGAGTTGCGGTGCCGAGGTACGCGTTGCCCGCCGGCAGCCAGAGCACCGGAGCCGCGGGCGGCGTCCGATCAATCCAGAAGCTGTCCGGGCCGCCGAACGGGCTCCAGACCGCGACGTCCTTTGATCCCGCGACCCGCCAGAACCACCTGCCCTCGGTGAGCGGTGTCGCGGGCGTGAAGCTGCCGGAGGTCGAACTGCTGTCATCAATCTCCGGCGACACAAACGACGGGTCGTCGTCAACCTGGATCCAGTACCGGACCGCATAGGGCGATTCGCTCCAGTCGAATCTCGGCCGGGCCTGGTTGATGGTGTCGCCGCTCGCCGGCAGGGTCAGCGTCGGCGCCCCCGGCAGGGCGGTGAAGGTGAACCAGTCAACGTCCCAGTAATTATACGGCGAGCCGTTCGGCGCCGTGTTGACGTGCACGAAGGCAACCCGGACATTCGGCTCGCCCGCGACCAGGCTCGTGACGTCGAAGGCGCGCAAGCCCCTCTCGCTCACAACTGTGAAATGGACTACCGACCAGCTGCCGCCATCGTCGGTGGAGAGCAGCACGCGCATGCAATCGGGCGCATCCCAGATGTAGAAATCGTACCACATCGTGAGAGTATATGTTCCGGGCGCACTGCAATCGAACCGCGGCGAAATGAGCGAGTCATTCGGAGCTTCGGTTGGGCCTCCCGGAACGCCGCTGCCCTCGGTCGTGGCTGCGTCATAGACGCCGCCGTACTTTATCCAGTCGTTGCGGTTCTGCACCGGCGGGTACTCGGAGCCGCCGTTCACAATCCGCCAGCCGTACCAGGGCGGGTTATTGGCGTCTTCCCAGGCTTCGTTGAAGTCCTCGGCATAGTCCGGCACATAGGACGCCGGATTGACGTAGCGCGCCAGTTCCAGGGTATCGTTCGTCGGGTCGGCATCCGGGCTGAGAACGGTGCAGAACTTCAGTCTCACCGGACCGGTCGCAGCCGGCGTCCAGGCCAGCGCGGTGTCGAACGTGCCGAACGCCGGTATCGGCCCGACCGCCGGCAACCGAGCCTTCACCACACCATCAGCGAGCAGTTCGACGGGCGCGATCTGGTCGTCGGTGCCATAGTTTCGGATTCGGATTCGGAACGAGGCTGCGCTGTCGATTGTCAGCGGATAGCTCCGAACACTCAGCAGCGATTGCACACCCAGGTCATTGGCCGGCACCGGAACAAGCCTCAAGTCATCGACCCAGGTCCCCTCACGCTCGATTGAGTTGTCGGCCTTGAAGCGCCAGCGGAACCGCCAGCGGCTCGTCAATCCGTCCCTCAGCAGGGTGTCGAACTCGAGCCAGGTCGCCGGTTCGGATTGGCTCCAGCCCCTGAGCGGCGACCAGGCCGGCGGCGTCGCGGCATCAGGCTGGACGTCGGTCGCGTATTCCAGGTAGACGGAGTCGAAGTCTGCCTCAATCGAGTCCAGGTGCCAGAACGAGAACCTCCAGATGGACGCGCCGGTCAGGTCACAGACCGGCGTATACAGGACATCGTGTGCGCCGTTGGCGTAGGGACCCGGGTCCGGACTCGTCCGCGCGCCGGCCTGACCCGCGTGATAGCGAAGGCTCGAGCGCGACCAGGTTCCGTCCACGCCATTGCTGTCCGTTACCGACCAGCCCGGGGGCGGAAAAGCCTCTCCCTCAAAGCCCTCATCGAACGACGTAACCGTCGTGATCACCTGGTCGACTCGGCGCAGGGTGTCGTTGCTGCCGTCCTGGTCGTCCGACAGCTTGGTGAAGAACCTCAGGTTCTTGCTGCCCCCGGCCGCGGGCCTCCAGCGCAGCAGAGTGTCGACGAACGTTCCGCCGTTCACGTCAACCGCCACGCTGTCTACCCGGTCTTCGTCAACATCCAGCACGACGTAAACCCCGGTCTGGTCGGATGTCCCGAAATTGCTCACCCGAATCCGGAATGTATCCATGTCACCGACGAACCGGGGTTCGGTCTGGATGCCGACGAGCCGGCTCACCCCCATGTCGACTTCTCTTCCGTAATAGACCATCGGGTGGTCCATCACGAGGTTGTTGCCTTTCTTGGAAACCGCGCGCCAGGAGACCCAGATGTTGCCGCTGTAGACACCGAGCGGCACGACGGTCTCGTACCAGCCCGCAATACTCCGCTGCCGGTCGAAGCCGACGACGGTCACCCAGGGTCCGGTCTGGCTGGTCGTCGAGACTTCAACGTAGAGGCTGTCGTGCTTGGATGCCGCGCCCGGGTCCTGATAGAACTGGAATCGAGTCCAAACCGGCGCCGAGCTGGCCCCGACGCCCAGGGTGGGCGTGGCAATCCGCGCCCAGCTTCCGCTCGGGGCAAGCCAGGAATACATCCGGATCATGTAGTAGTAGTTGGGGTTCACCGGCGGCGGAAAGGCATACAGGAAGGCTCCGTTGATTGCCGGGTTACTCGAGGTCGTCACGCGCGTCCACGGATACGACGAATTGGACTG
>Ga0315286_10003362_pt1 | contig 15118 bp, 5 predicted proteins | sample YL17G10_0_MG_FD_205038 | JGI IMG/M metagenome (GOLD analysis project Ga0315286, IMG submission 205038) | Sediment microbial communities from Yellowstone Lake, YNP, Wyoming, USA - YL17G10_0 | ecosystem: Environmental > Aquatic > Freshwater > Lake > Sediment | place: USA: Wyoming | collected...
CTGCCACCCTACGTCAACGCGCTGCCACCGGACTTCTTCGCCACCGCCATGCGCGTGCTCGGCCTGGCGCATAGCGTGGCCACCGCGCCGCCGGGTGCGCCCATCGGTGCTTCGACGGGGCTCAGCACAGGGATTGCGGATCACATTCCGACGTCGCTCGTGCAGACACGCGCGCAGCAGCTCACGGAGGCGGGCCTGCGGATCCGGATCGGCGATGAGAGCGTCACGTCCATCGGCGATCTCATGCTCGATTGGCTGGGAAGCCCGAGTACGAGCGCGAACACGGGCACGAACACGAACTTCGATGCGGGCTTCGACGAGGTGATGCGGGAGACCCACGCCGGGCACGACTTGGAGGCGGCCTGGGCTAACGAAGTACAGTCAACAGTCGACAGTCAACAGTTGACAGTGGTTTCCTATCAACACGAGTTTGCCGATGCGGAGAAGTATCGGCCGACGTTCGTCTCGGTGGCGGCAACCGGGAATGCCAGCATCGCGATCACGGACAATCATTCACACAGCACGTCAGGCGTAGCAGCGCAGGGCCTTGTGCCTGCGCATCGGGAGATTCCTGGCGCTGCGCTGATCGGCTTTGCGAGTGGTCAGCTTGCGGTGATCGGCTACAGCGCTGCGGGTGCGTCCTGTGATGTCACGATCACTGGGAGCGGTACGAGCGACATCGGTGTCGTGTGGCCCGACGCCACAGGCAACTTGCAGCAGGCCATCTTCTCGGATGTGCCGCTGAACGGACAAGCGGCGAGGATAACCATCGCGCCAGGCAGCGGAACGCCGGTGCTGCAGCTGGGTAACCAACAGCCAACACCGAACATCGTGGCCGCGAACAGCGTAACCCCCTTTCCTTCCAATGCTGGGCCGCAGATCGTCGGTGTGCGACAGATCCCAGAAAGTGATCCGCTGCAGCGCGGCCGCGTCGTCGCTGTCCTCTACGATCGCGACATCGATCCAGTCAGCGCTTCGGGCAATGCCGGCAGTTTTGCATTGCAGTACGCCGCCGATCAGGTGCAGGCGAGCGGGCCAACGCAGAACGCACTGAAAGACGTGCGGGTGCTGACGCGTGACCGCATTGTGCTCATCCGATTCTTGTCATCGGTCTCGCGGTTCTTCCAGTACACCCTGACCAGTAGCGGCGCGACGGCGCCCGGCGGCACGGCGCAAGTCCCGGCGAGCGACTCACATCCGGTAGCGCAGGATTTCACACAGCCGGACGGCGGCATCGTCTCCGGTTTTGTCCGCACGGGTACCGGCGCGCCGGTGGCGCTCGCACCGGTCGAGCTCCACGAGCTGTTTGCCGACGACGTCACCGGCCTGTCGTCCGAAGTGCTCACCGGGCAGACGGCCACGGATAGTCAGGGCTACTATCGGTTCGATTTCGTCGGGGTCGACGAGCTGGGTCCGTTCCGCGTGGTCGCGCAGGATCCGAACACGGGCCAGCGCGCGCAACGCCTCGCGGACATTCGAGTAGAGGGCGAGCAACGACGGATCGATCTGCTGATGCTGGGCCTGGGACGAGTCACGGGAACGGTGATCGATGCCTCCACGAGCCAGCCGGTGGCCGGCGCGACGGTGACGGTGCACAGCACCACCGACGGCGGGCAGGTGGCCGTCCTGACGGACCAGGGCGGTCATTTTGCTGCGAGCAGTGTTGCGGTGGGCGATCTCCTCGTCGCGGCGTCCATCAGAGACGAGATCTCAGGGGCCGTGCGGAGCGGTTCCGTGGCGCCGCGCCTCGATGGTGCGGGGCAGACGATCGACGTCGAGGTGCCGGTGTTCAGGGCGACGGGCTTCATCGAGGGCACGGTGTACGAGGCGGGTGACGCGCGCACCGTAACGCCGGCTGGGGCAGGGATCCGCGTGGCGGTGCTCAATGAGGCGGTTGGCTTTACGACGGAGGTGCTGACGGACGCGGCCGGGCATTTCCGCGTATCGGCGCCACCGGGTACAGTGCAGGTGCGCGCCCTGCGCCAGGACACCGGCGAGACGGCGGATATCATGGTGGCGATTGCCGCCGGCGAGACCACGGCGGCTGAGATCATCCTGCTTGGCACCGCTTCCGTTGTGGGACGTGTCATCTACTCGAATGGCCAACCTGCGGCCGGCGTGCCGGTGGTGGGCGGGACCACGCTGGTCCACACGGACAGCGATGGCAGCTTCACCATCCCACGCGTGGGGACGGGGCACCAAAAGATCACCGCCGGTGATCCCGGAACCGGCGATCTCGTCAGCACCGAAATCGATATTCCCGCCGCCGGCATGACTGTCCCGGTGGTGATCACGTTGCACGGCACCGGCAGCATCCAAGGCGTCCTCTACGCAGCCGACGGAACCCGTCTCGCCAACACCGACGTGCTCTTGTGGTTCGGTGTACAGGGCTATTTACGTTCCACGACGGACAGCGTCGGGGAGTACCAGTTTCTAAGCGTTCCGCTCAGCAGCGATTATGTGCTGCGCTCCAGCAATCCGCAGGGCGACGGCGTTGACGACCACGTGGCGCTCGACGTTCCCGGTCAGGTGCTGGTGGAGCCCCTCCATTACGCGGGACTCGGTACCGTTACGGGCGTGGTGCTCGATCCGGACGGCGTGTCGCCACGCACCGCGCAGGTGATCGTCACGTACCGGAAGTATGACGCACTGAAAGGGCTCCAGGAGATCACAAAGAAGGTGAGCAGCGATCAGCCTGTGGGTAACACCGACTGCCCGGCGAGCTGCAGCGAGTGTAGCGGCCGCTTTACTATCCAGGTGCCGGTGGACGTTGCGTACCGGGCGCAAGCCATCAGCCCGTTCAACGGCGATCCAGCGGCGGTCACGGGAGCCCTGAGCAGCCCCGGCGCCGTGAACGAGCACTGCATGGTGCTCGGGCAGAGTGGGAAGGTGCGTGGGACCGTGTTCCTAGCCAACGGCGCGCGCGGGGGTGCGGGAATCGAGGTGCGCTATCGCGAGACGGGTCGGAATGCGAGCCCAGACGAGCAACCCGCGGTGACCGACGCCAACGGGGACTTCGTCTTCGAACTGTTGCGACCGCAAGCCTTCATGGTCACGGCGCGCGATCCGGCCACGGGCAATCGCGGCATCACGCGCGGCAGCGTGCTCACGGGCGACGACACCGTGGCCGACATCAACCTGCTGGGCCAAGGGACCGTCACCGTACACGTGATCTACGGCTCGGACGACGTGGTGCCCAACGCTCACGTGACGTTGGTGAGCGGGTCGCCGGTGCAATTCCTGCTGCCGCCGTTCCAAGCGTTAGTTGCGGACGAGCACGGTGCGGTCGAGTTCGCCGGCGTGCCCGAAGGTGAATTCTCGGTCATGGCGGAAGATCCGGTATCGCTGACCGGCGGGCGTTCGGGCGGCACCATCGTTGCGGACCTCGGGCACGCCGATGCGACCGTCGTCGTCGGTGCGTTTGGGACGGTGACTGGGACATTGCACGACGCCAGCCACAGCATCCCCGTGCCGGGGGCCCAAGTGCGCTTGGCGCAGGGCGACAAGCATGCCGCGTACACCACCAGCGAAGCCGATGGAACCTATACGTTCGCGTTCGTGCCGCTGGGCAGCTTCTCGTTGGCGTTCCTCGATCCGGCGACGGGGCGGATCGGTCTCGGCGCCGGCACGGTGCAGTATGCCACACAGGTCGTCACTGTCGATCTCAACCTGCTGCCGATCGGCACGGTGACCGGCGCGGTGCGCCGGGCCGCCGGAGCTGCGGTCGGCGGCGCACAGGTAGCGCTGACCTCCGCGCTCTTCATGCGCGCGGACGCGTTGAGCCGTGATGTGTCGTTGTTTGGTCCGGGCACGCTGACGACGACCAGCAATCTCGCGGGAGGGTACGCCATTGCGGGCGTCCCGCAAGGCGACTTCAGCGTGCGCGCCACGGATGTGGCCAGCGGTCCGTTAGGCGCAACGGGGAGTGCGAACGGGCACATCGACACAGAAGGCCAAATCGTTCCGGTAGATATTGCGCTGCAGGGCCGCGGCCGGGTGACCGGCCATGTCTTCCTGGCCGACGGGCAGGCCCCGGTGGCATTCGCCAGGGTGACCCTCAATAGTGGCGACACGCACCTGCCCGGAGAGACGGATAGCACGGGACGGTACACGTTCCCGAGCGTGCCGCTGGGCGCGTTTACCGTGGCGGCGCGCGAGCAGGGCGGCAATGACGGTGGGACCACGAGTGGGCAGTTGCTCAGCGATGGCCAGGAAATCACGACCGACGTCGTGTTCGTGGGCACGGGAACGATCAGCGGGTACGTCCATGATGCGCAGCAACAGCCGGTGACCACGCCAGCGCAGCTGACGCTCGTCCGGCGCGATATGGCGGGGAATGGTCCCGGCGCTGTCTTGCCGACCAGCTTTACGATTTTCAGTGACGCGGCCGGGCACTTTGTGTTCGGCGATATTCCGGCGGGGAACTTCACGATCACGGCGGAGCTCGTCAACACCGGGCTGGCCGGCAACGTGAGCGGCACGCTGAGCGCGGATGGGCAGGTGATCGACGACGTGGTGATCACGATCGAGCCGTTCGGATCCGTCGAGGGCACGGTGCGGCGCAGCGGCGGAGCTCAGCCGGCAGCCAACGCGGTCGTGACGCTGACCGGGACGAGCGCGCAGACCGGAAAGAGCTTCACCGCGTATGCACTCACAAATAGTGATGGCTCATACACCATCAACAATATGCCATTCGGGACGTTTGCGATCGCTGTCTTCGATGCGACCACCGGAGGCGTCGGACGAGCCAGCGGAGTTATCGAAGCTGCGGATCCCTCGGTAGACGTGGCGCCGATTGTTCTCGACAGCTCGGCATCGGCTGTGGTGGGCATCAGCCCAGCATCGGGATCGGCGAATGTGGCGCTCGATACCGCGATCACCATCACGTTCTCCGACACCGTGGATCCCGCGACCATTACCCCTGCCGGTGTGATCGTGCGCGCGGGGGCGGTCACGGGGAGCTTAGCCGTGGACACGGCCCACCTGCAGGTGACCTTCACACCCGACACGACCTGGCCGGAGTTCAGCACCGTGAGCATCGAGGTGAACCAGAATGTGCGGGATGATTTCGGGCGGCCGATTTCCGCGGTGTTCCGTTCGAGCTTCCAGACGGCGGACGTGACGCCGCCGCGCATCCTGAGCGTCAACTTGATCGAGAAGCAGGTGGTGGTGCAGTGGAGCGAGCCGGTTGCGGTCGGCTCCGGGACGGTCGAGTTGGTGGACGATACGACGCACACCCGGCTGTCCGGCTCGTACAGCTACAGTAGCGGCAACCGCGCCGTGATCTTCAAGCCGGACACCGTGTTAGCGGATGATCGCTCCTTCGATGTCACAGTCAGTAACTGGCAGAACTCGGCGCATCTCACCCAGGAGGCACCGCTGACGGTGACCGTGTCCACCACGGATCACACCCCGCCCGAGATCGCCCTGACCGCCAACGTGAATCCGGCGGTCATTGGACAGACAGTCGTCGTCACCGCGGTCCCGCAGCCGGGGACCACGGACGTGAACGTCGTCGACTTCTATGCCGCCAATGGACAGTTGGTGAGCTCCGACGCGGCGCCGCCGTTCGCGCATACGTTTGTGGCGGCGGCAACGGCGAGCGTCACCGCGGTGGCGACCGATTTCGCCGGCAACCGCAGCGATCCGGTGACACTGACGATCACCGTGAATAGCAATCAGCCACCGACGATCGGCTCGCTGATGCTGGCTGGGCTCAGAGACGTCGCGGGTGTTGCCACGATCGGCACGGGCCAGGCGTTCAGCGTCAGTGTCGGCGCCAGCGACGATCTCGCTCTGGCCGACGTCGAGTTGCATGTGCACGGCAGCGAGCTGGCGAGCACGCAAGTGGTGCACTTTGCCCCCGGTGTGACGACCGGGACCGCGACGTTCAACGTCCCCATTCCCGCGGCGGCGCAGCCGGATGATCAGCTGGTCGTGTCCGCGGTGGCGCACGACACGCAAGGCTCGGCGAGCATGTCCAGCACGGCTACGATCCGGGTTATCGATGCCACAGCCCCGACGGTGAAGATCACATCGTTACTTGCCGGCAATTTCACCGTCGATCCGGGGATCACGATTCCAGTCACGATCGAGGCCGATGACGCTGTGGGCGTTACGGCCATCATGTTCCAGGCCGTCGGCAGCGTGAGCATGCAGAGCACCGCGTCGGTGAACCCGGCGACGTTTAGTCTGGTGATTCCGGGGGACGTGTCGCAGGGCAGCACGATTACGCTGATTGCGCAGGCGGTGGATGCCGCCGGCAACGTCGGCAACGCCGCGCGGATCATGCTGACGGTGCGTGACGCGACCGCGCCGACGGTCACACTTACGGCAGACACGGCCACCACACCGATTGCCGGCGGGCCGGTGCGGCTCAGTGCCACCGCCAGCGATAACGCCGGCGTGAGTGCGGTGCGGTTCTTCGTCGCCTGCCCGCCCGAGGGCACGGCGTGCCGGCTCGCGGCCACTGCGTCTCAACCGAGCACGCCGGGGCCGTACGTCGCGAGCTTGCTGACGCCACGCGGGGCAACGAGCACGACCTTCGGCGCGCAGGCGGTGGACACGCAAGGCAACGCGTCGACGCTCGCCACCGTGTCGGTGGCGCTGCGGGCGAACCACGTGCCGGTCGCGGAGGCGGGCGCCAACCAGGACATCCTGACGGGCGTGCGTGCAGTTGTCAGCGGCGCCGGGTCGAGCGACGCAGACGGGCAAGTCCTGACGTACAAGTGGACCGTGCACAGCCACCCCACGCCTAGCAGCGCCGTGTTGTTCGGTGCGACGCAGCGTGACGCATGGATCACGCCGGATGCGAAGGGGGATTATGTCCTCGGTTTGGTCGTCAATGACGGAATCGAGGACAGCCCGGCAGACACCGTCACGCTATCGGCCGCTGTGGCGACGCCAACCAGCACTCCAACGGTGACTCCGACCCCGACCGAGACCGGGACACCGACGGAGACGCCGACGATCACGCCGACGTTCACGGCTAGTGATACGCCGACGATCACGCCGACCCCAACGGACACCGGGACAGCGACGGAGACGCCGACCGTCACCAACACCGCGACGATTACGCCGACGCCCACCGACACCGGCACCGCAACCCAAACGCCGACCATCTCGCCAACGGCAAGCCCGACCGCGACACCCACCGACACCGCGACACCCACCGACACCGGTACACCCACCAACACGCCGACGATCACTCCGACACCCACAGACACCGGGACGCCGACGCACACACCCACCGCAACCAACACACCGACGATTACCGCGACGGCCACCGACACCGGCACCGCAACCCAAACGCCGACCATCTCGCCAACGGCAAGCCCAACTGCGACACCCACCGACACCGGCACACCCACGAACACGCCGACGATCACCAGCACGCCGACGATCACTCCGACACCCACAGACACCGGGACGCCGACGCACACACCAACTGTGACGAACACACCCTCGAATACGCCGACGCGGACGATTACGCCCACGGCAACGGCGACGGCAACGCCGTCGAACACGCCCACCGTCACTCCGACGAGGACACCCACCGCGAGTCCGACACCGACCAACGTCACGATGACCTGGGTCGGCGCATACCCAACAGACCCGCACAACTGGTCGAACGCGCACAACTGGGCACCGGTGGGCACACCAGGGGTGCTACGCACGCCGGGTTCGGGAGACACGGTGCTCATTCCTGCGACCGATTATCAGCCCCAGCTGACAGCTAGTGTATCGGTCGCGGGCGTTGTGATGGATGCAGCGGCCAGCCTTGGCATCGGTGGGTATACCCTCACGAGTTTGAACGGCGTAGTCGGCGGCACGGTATCCGGCGCCGGCGGTACCGTGTTGGTGACGGGCCCGAACGCAAGTATTGGCGGCACGCTGCCGAACGTGAATGTCAGCAATGTCAGCGGGGCAGTTTCATGCGTCAGCGCCACGACCATTACCGGCAGCCTCACCGTAACCGGGGGTTTTTCGGTAAATGGCCAAACGGTCACGGTGAGCGGCGATTTCAATACTAACTCCAATGGCACGCTGACGATGGCGGACGGAGATACGCTGATTGTCGGCGGGCGCGCGACATTCCACGGCAACGACACGACGGGGCTGCTGACCGGAGGCACATTGTACGTGGCCGGCGACTTTAAACAGCAGCATGTGCCCTACGGCCCGACAGCAAATTTTGCGGCTTCGGGGAATCACACGGTAGTGTTTGATGGTAGCAACATTGCCGTGCCGCAAAGCATTTCCTTCACCACCGCCGGCGCCTCGCACTTCCAGCATGTAAGGTTTGCCAACACGGGTGCAGGGTTGAGCCTGACGAGTTCGGTGTACGCCAACGGTCAACTGCAGTCGCCCACGGATTCTACTCCAGTGGTATCCGGCGCCGGCAATCCGCTGATAGTGGCTGGCGTAAACGTGGACAATCTGGTGCTCGATCGTGTGCCACTGACGATCAACGGTGGAACGATCACGAAATTCGACTACGTCACCTTCAAGGACTACCTGAACTCCGACACGCAGCTTGCGGTGACGCAGCCCGGAGGGTCTTTCACATTCAACAACATTGCATTTCTGACGACACCGAGCACCGGCTGGTACATGAAGGCCACGAACACGGCTGCCAACCCGCTCACTATCAACATGGTGTGCTCGACTCCGTCGGATGGCTCCGCTAGGACGTCGCGCACCGGCAGTCCAACCCCGGTGGTGAACTGGCTGCCGTGCACGTCGCCGACGCGGACGCCGACCAACACCTACACGCCAAGCATGACGCCTACGCCCAGTGTCACGCCAACTTCGACGCCGACGCGCACGCCCACGAACTCACCCACGAACACGATGACGCCAACAATCACCCCGACGCCGTCGCCGACGCGGACACCGACTATTACGCCGACCGAGACCCCTACCGCTACACGGACCAGGACACCGACACTGACGCCCACCAACACACCCTCTCAGACGCCAACTGCAACGCCTACGGCAACCAACACACCGACCGAGACCGCTACCGCCACTCCGAGTGACACACCGACCGACACCCCAACAGACACGCCGACGGGGACACCGACTGATACTCCCACCGAGACTCCAAGCCCGACGCCGCTTCCCAGCGCCACGTTCACTCCGACCGGTACGCCAACTCCGACGGCAACCGGTACGCCCACCGTAACGCCGTCGGAGACGCCGACTGAAACGGCCAGTTTAACGCCGTGACCGGGGGCCCGGAGGCTCTCTTTCGGCCTTCCGCAACATGAGTAGCGACGGAGGACTCTCTTTTGGCTAGGCGGGGGTAAGTCTGGCCTAGGTCCACCTCGCCCGCGTTGTCGTCTCAGGGACGGCCGCTCCGCCCGCGTGTGAAGAGCAGATAAAATGGGATCCCCGTGGCCGCCACCAGCAGGGCGATGCCGCATTCCTTCGGTCGCCCCCACAGCATGTCGGCAGCGATGCCGGTGTTCGCCAGCAGGTACAGGGCGGGGACAATCGGATAGCCCCAGGCGCGGTACGGGCGCGGGCGCGCCGGCTTGCGGCGCCGCAACGCGTACAACGCCGTGGTGTCGGCCATCGTCGCGAGCGATCTCAGGGGGACGTGGTTTCATTCGTTTCGTTTGAGGAGGGAATGAAACAAACGAAACCACGTCCCGGACGAAGTTCTGCACGCCGCAGTGAAGCGCCACGCAGTGGCCAAGCGGCGTAAAAAGCGGTAACGCCCCGTGCATGCGCCACCGCATTCAAGGGACCTTTGAGGAGCAGCTGGAGTTGTTTATCAAAGTCGCGCCGCACGCGTGCGGACGCCCATGAGTTCGCCGACCTCGCGGAGCCGGCGCGTGATCTCGATGTCCTCCCTGGACGGAGTCGCATCTCCGCTGGGATGGTTGTGCACGAACACCACGGCCGCCGCCGAGTGTTTCACTATTTGTGTGAAAACATCACGAGGGTGTACGATCGAGGCCGTGAGCGAGCCCTTGCTGACCATGATGTCGCAGAGTTTGCGGTGCTTGTTGTCCAAGAGAACGGCGTAGAAGAGTTCGCACATCTCGACTGCCAACCGCTCGCGGAAGTGTGCGTAGATGTCACCAGACCCGCGGAGCGGTTCGCCTGGCTTGAATTCGTGTTCGCCATACCGCTTGGCAAGTTCTACGGCGGCCAGAACTTGGGCTACCTTCGGATCTCCAAGACCCAGGTCTCGGAGTTCACCGGGTCCGTACTGACCGATTGCGTGCCAGTCGTCGCCAACGTGGGCGAGTAAGGCTCGCGCCTGGTCAAGGGCGGTGCCGCCGCGCGGGGCACTGCGCAGGAGAATGGCGAGCAGTTCGGCATTCGACAGTATGGCGGCACCACGATCGAGTAGTTTCTCTCGTGGCCGGTCGGCTCGGGGCCAATCATTGATGGTGACTGGGCTGGCGGGGCGGGATATCTTTGGCGGAAACGTTCTCGCGCTAAACGGGCTCGACGCCAGTCCGTTGACGGACAGCTTGAGGTAAATCTCGTGGTTGGCAAGGTTGACGAAGTCGGCCTCGGAGAACACCGGCGCAAACTCGCGGGCCAGATAGCCCGCGTCCTCGGCTCCCATACGGAAGCTGATCACGGTGTCGACGTTCCCAAAGATCGCTGAGCGGAGATCGTCTCCAAGCTGCGCCAGGTACTGATGCGCGAGCATCACCGCGAGCTTGAACTTGCACGCTTCGGACAGCAGCGAACTGAAGGTGCCTTGTGTGCCGAACGACGGGAACTCGTCCACGTACAGGAAAAACGGCCGGCGCTCCTCTTCGGGGATGTCTGCCCGACTCGTGGCGGCCAGGAAGATCCGCGTGATGAGCATCGAGCCCAGCAGCGCCGAGGTGTCCTCGCCGATCTGGCCCTTGGTCAAGTTGCAGATGAGCACCTTGCCCTCGTCCATCAGCGGCGACGGAATTGAAAGAGGTTCTTGCGTTGCCCGACAATGTTTCGAACCAGCGGCGTGAGCAGGAACTCACCCACCTTGTTCTGCACCGGGGCGATGACTTCCTGCCGAAATGAGGGTGTGTACGCGGCGTACTCGTTGCGCCAGAAATGGGTGACGCCGGGGTTTTCCACCTGGGCGAGGATCTTCGCTCGAAATTCGTCGTCGACAAGCAGTCGGCTCATGTCGAGCAACGTCGCGCTCGGGGTCTCCAGCAAGGCGAGGACGGAGTTCCGGATCAGGTACTCGGCCCCCAGAAATCGGCCCAGAAGAGTGGCTGAAATATCCCGGCACCGTCGGGCGCGCGTGGCCCACCTCGGCGATCCGCATTCTCGACGCGGGCGTCGACCCCTCGCCGCAGCTGGCGCAGGAGATCATCGCTTTCTGCCTGGAGCGCACCGCGAAGTACAACATCAAGAAGGAAGGGTCGGCGTACGACTTGCCGATCAGCCTCGGCATTCTTGCCGCCACCGGGCAGCTGCCGGCGGGCAAGCTGCGCGCGTACTCCACCCTCGGCGAGCTGTCCCTGGACGGGCGCGTGAAGCCCGTGCGCGGCGCCCATCGCCGCAACCGCCAGTGCGCAGGGCCTCCGCGGCCTCCTGCTGCCGCCGCTCACCCCAGCAAAGCGCCGCTGGCGCGGCGCACTCCAAGTGGACGGATCACGTCGGCGGCGGCGCGGGTTCATCGGACGGCGCGCTCTCGGACACCCAGTCGGCGAGCAGCGTGTACGCCACCGCCAACACCACCGGCCCAATGAACAGCCCGATGATGCCGAAGGCGATGAGCCCGCCAATCACCCCCGTGAAGATCAGCAGCAGCGGCAGGTCGGCACCCCGCTTGATGAGCATCGGGCGCAGGAAACTGTCGAAGGTGCCGCAGAAGATCGCCCACAGGAGGAAGCCGGTACCCCACACGGCGCCGCGCGTCGAGTAGACCCAGATCACCGCGGGGATCAGCACACCTCCGGGCCCGACCTGCGCGACGCACAGCATGAAGATCACGGCGGTCAAAATCGCCGCGAACGGCACGCTGACAATCACCAGCCCAATGCCAGCCGCAGCGGACTGAAGAATGGCGGTGACGACGACACCCAGCGCGACGCCTCGAATCGCCTGTCCAGCGAGATGCACCGCGTTTTCACCTCGCGGCCCCGCGAGGCGCCGGGCGAAATGGTCTGCGCCGCGGGCTGCTGCCTCGCCGTTCGCATACAGAATCGCAGCGATGATCACCGTGAGCAGGAACTGGACGACCAGCAGTCCGATACTGCCCACCTGACCCACGAACCAGAGGACAAATTCGCGGGCATAGGGAGCGAGGCGCGCCGACAGCGCCCCCGGACCGCCGGCCGCGAGCTGCTGCCAGAACGCCGCGAGCTTCGATCCGACCACCGGCAACGCGCCGACCCAGGCTGGCGGCTGTGGGATGCTGAGCGTGGCCAGCGATTTCGACCAGTCCGCGATCCGGTTGGCGTTCTCCACGATGGTCTCGATGCCGAGGTAGAGCGGTACCACCAGAATCAACAGCAACGCGATCGTCATCAACGCTACAGCGAGGGAGCGCCTGCCGCCCAGCCACGCCTGGGCGTGCAGCAAGAGCGGCCAGGTAGCAACGACGATCGTAGTGGCCCAGGTCATCGCGACCAAGAATGGCCGGACGATCCAGAAGCTACTGGCGATCAGTACACCGAGGGCGAGGAGCTGGAAGGCGGTACGGGTCAGGTCTGGCGGCCGGTTGGTTTGCATGCTCTCCCCTCCCTGTGGCGGACCTCACTGCAATGGGGCCCGCTCGACATCAGGCAGCACCGCTCTCCGCAGCGCGTCATCCGGCGGTCTTCACTCTCGGCCCGCACAGATCGGCGAGGCTGCGCCGGCGCAGCTGCGCCTGCTGATCGAGCTGCAGTTGATCCAGCTGCGTCCGGACGCGCGGATCGCAGCCGGGCGGCACATCGTTCCCACTCATGAGCTCAGGCAGCGCTGCCAGGTCGATCGTCACGGGGTCGCGCGCCAGGACGTACGCCTCCTCGGCGCCCTCGATCGCCACGAGCAAACCGCGGCGTCGCAGCGTCTCCGCGGTCTCAGCCACCAGCGCTCGATCGACGCGCAACTCGTGCGCCAGCGGCTGCGGCGCAATCGGACCGCCGCCACTCCGGAAGCACTCCGCGGCACGCAACAATACGTGCAGCGCGACGGCCCCGCCGTAGGTCGTGGCGGTCACCCCGGCGCTCTGCGGACCGCACTCCCACACCACCGCCAACTCCGCGCCCGCCAGCACCACCGCCCAACTGACGTAGATCCACACCAGCGTCACCGGCAGCTGCGCCAGCGCGCCGTAGATGGCATTGTAGTGCGCAACGCCGATTTGCAGCGAGACGTACTCCCGCTGCACGACCTGCCAGGCACAGCCGGCGGCAATGGCACCGGCGACGAGCGACGCGACATGCGGGCGGCGGTTGGGGATGACGGCGTACAGGATACCAAGGGCCACGGCGTTGATGACAACCGGCGCCAGGCTCAAGAGCCACACCGCCGCCTGGCCAACGTACTCCGTCTGCAGGATCCAGCGGAGCACTGCTTGCTCCCGCACCGACGAAGTGATGGCCACGGCAGCGAGCAGCAGAACCGGCGTGATCAGCACCGCGCTGAGGTAGTCGGTGGCCTTGCGCCACCACGTGCGGCCGCGGCGCACGCGCCAGATGTGGTTGAAGCTGCCCTCGATGCTGCCAAGAACGCTGATCACGGAGGCCACCAGCGCCGCCGCACCGAGGGCACCGAGCGTGCCGACGTTGGTGTGATCGATGTAGGTCAGGACGCGCTCGGTCGCCTCCGGGTCGAGCGGCAGCCGCGACAGGAGCAACGGCTCCAGCCGGCGCTGCACGCCCAGGCCCTTCAAGACGGCGAACATCAGCGCCAGCAGCGGCACCAGCGAGAGCAGCGTCGTATAGGTCAGCGCCGACGCGTGCAGCAGGCATCCATCCTCCCAGAAGCGCCGCGCGACCGCACGGGCAAACCCCAACGCGCGGGCAAGCAAGCCGGTACTGCGCTCAAGAGGATCGATCATCGGCCGCGATTCTTACCGCATTCTGCGGGCGATCGAAATCCCCTCGCGCTACGGCGCACTCCGCGGCACGGCGTCGGTGTGGATTCCCGCGTGCTCGTACAGGATGCGGCGCACCTCTTCGATCGTGCGCGGCTCCGCCTGGGTCGAATGGCTCGACCGCACCACCAGCTCGGATTCCACGCCGTCGATGTGGGCGCTGGTGTACTTGACCACCCCATCGTTGCCGTCTGCGAATGACCCGTCCCCTTTCACGGCGATGATGGAATGCGCGTGCACGCCCGGCGCAATCGGCAACGCCGCCAGCGTGCGCAGGAACGGGTTTGACCAGTCCATGTTGTCGATCGCTGTCGGCATGCGCCACGCCGTCTCCGCCGCCCCGGTGGGATTCAGTTTGACCAGCTCTACGCTCGCCTTCGTCACCGTCGCCGGCAAGGTCACCAGCCTGCGGGCAATCTTCCCGAGGAAGTTCTCGGCCAGAAAGCTGCCGCGGTGCGGCGTGGCGATGAAGACCACCCGCTGCACAAACGGGAGCGGCTCGACGAACAGGGTGCGCCGCAGCAAGTTCTTGGTCTCCGGCGACAGCTCAGCCTGCTCGAACGGCACGGGGAAGCGGGCGTCCCAAAAGCGGCCACCACTGTCCACCACCGTCATCTTGGTGAGCAGTCCGCCCTGACTATGCCCGATGACGACCAACTGCCGCAGTGCCGAATCTTTCCCGTCGGGATCGATCTCCCTCCGGGCCGCCTCCAGGCCCTCCCGCAAATGCATGGCGGACAACGCCACCGGGTTGCCGGAGTTGTAGATGAAGAACCACAGTTGGTAACGGCTGGCGATGCGCGGATCGCCGAGCAGTTCATTGGCCATCTCCGCCCAGCGCGCCGGACTCGACGCGGTGCCGTGGACGAAGACCACCGGGATGCGGCCGGGATGATATGGGGCGAAGAAGAACAGCCCGTCTTGCTCTTCCCCCCACAGATTGAAATCGGCCTTGCGGAATCCGGCGATCTCGTAATCCCAGACCGGGGCGCCCTCGAGCCGATACGCCAGGGCCGCACTCGGCTCGAACTCCAACGGCACGGTCGATGCGCCGATCTGCACCGTGGG
>Ga0315286_10003365_pt1 | contig 15115 bp, 9 predicted proteins | sample YL17G10_0_MG_FD_205038 | JGI IMG/M metagenome (GOLD analysis project Ga0315286, IMG submission 205038) | Sediment microbial communities from Yellowstone Lake, YNP, Wyoming, USA - YL17G10_0 | ecosystem: Environmental > Aquatic > Freshwater > Lake > Sediment | place: USA: Wyoming | collected...
CTCCGGTGGCCGCGGGCGGCTCGCGGCGCGGCGTCTCGAGGAGGCGCTCAACGCTACACCTCAAGACGCAGCCGCCTGGTTGGAGGCGAGCTCGGCCGCATGGCTCCCCCCCGAGGTCCGTCTGCGTTTCCGCGTGCGCGGCGCCGAGCTGCTGGTCGTCCAGGGGCTTCCCGATGGCGCGGCGCACGCGCTGCCCCCGCTCGACGTTTTGCCTCCCACGGAACGTGGCCGCGCTCTGACCGTGCTCGCCTCCGTTCCTGCCGGCGGCGAAGCGGCAAAGCGGCGCCTCGCGATCGAGTACCCGCAGCAGTTCGCGGCGACGTTCCCGCGCGACAGCGCCGTCACCCTACAAAGGAGCTTCACCGACGCCGAGTGGGGGCGTCACGCCGCCGCCCTTCTTGATGCCGGCGATGCCGACGATGCGCTGCGCGCTGCCCGCCGCGCCGGGCCCGTGGCAGCGCTGACCGGCGCCAGGGCCGCAGTTCGCCTGCGCCATCCCAGCGAGGCACTCGCGTGGGCCGACCGGCTCGGCAAGGCCAACGTGGACGGTGCGCTGGAACGTGCGGAGGCGCTGCGACAGCTCGCCTGGATCGGCTCCGGGGAGGCCAGGCAAACAGGATTCAGCCGGCTGCAAGCCGCGGCCGAGAGCGCACGGCGCCTCGCAGTGGGCAACGCACCCGCACAATCGCGAGCCGATCTCCTGCTCGCGGAGTCGCTGACCGAGCGCGGACGTCTTGCGGAGGCCGCGGCCGTGATCGATCGCAGCTTCGACAAGGCGCAGCCGCGCTGGGAGTGGGTGTGGCGGCGGTTGGTACTGTTGCAGGCACAGCACCGGGGCGCGGCTCCAGTTCCAGGGACCCACGGCGATCCGCCGGCCAGCGTCCGGGTGCAGCGTCTGGCGGCCTTCTGGCGGGCGCGTGGGGCCGGCCGCAACGGCGCTACCGTAGCGTTGCGCGACCTCGTCGACAGCGGCTTCCCGGACCTGCCGGCACTGTGGGCGGCACGAGAGCTGCGGGTTGAGGGCGTGCCGGTCGCGTTCACCGACGCCGCGCCGCCGCCGCCGGCGCCGCCGGGTTGGGCCGACGACCTGCTTTCGGTCGGCCGCATCTCCGATGTCGTGGTGGCGTGGCGCGGCGAGCTGGAAGTCAATGGTGGCGGCGGGCCAGAATGGCTCGGCCTGGTGCGCCTTGCCGCCATGCCGCCTCTCGACGCGATTCCGCTCCTGGTGCGCGGCGAGCCGCGGCTGTTCACTGGTCCGTGGAGAGGCCTGCCGCGCGAGCTCCTCGAGCGCTACCTGCCGTTGCCGTGGCGTTCCGAGCTCGAGTCGGCGGCCCGTCGCGCCGGGGTGCCACCGTGGCTGTTGGCCGGGCTGGTGCGCCAGGAGTCGGCGTGGAACCCGCGGGCCCGTTCGCTCGCCGGGGCCGTCGGCCTCGCTCAGATTCTCCCAGCCACGGGAATGGAGAAAGGCCGGGCGCTTGGCCTTCATCTGCCGACGAAAGACGACGTGATCGACCCGGCGACCAACCTCGTGCTCGGTGCGGCCCTCCTCGCCGACTGGCGGCGCTCGTTCGGTGGCTCGTGGACCGTCGGGCTGGCCGCATACAACGGCGGCGAACGCCGCGTGCGCGAGATCTGGAAGCAGACCGGAGCCGCTGACGGCCCGGCCTTCGTCGAAGCGCTCGAGGTGCCGGAGACCTGGGACTACGTGCACCGCGTCGTGCTGCTCGCCGAGGGGTACCGGTTGCTGTACTGGCCGAAAGAGAGGCCGTACCCGTGGACGTGATCGAGGTGTCCTCGCAGCGCCGCCGCCAGCTCGTGGACGTCACGAGCTTCGTCCAGGAGTCGGTCGCGGCGGCCGGCGTGACCGAAGGGCTGTGCCACGTTTGCGTGCCACACACCACTGCGGCGGTGATGCTCAACGAGAACGCGGATCCGGCGGTTGCCGACGACCTTCTCCGCGCGCTCGATGCGCTCGTGCCGAAGATCTCGTGGCGACACGCCGAGGGCAACTCCGACGCCCACCTTCTCTCCAGCCTCGTCGGGCCGTCTGTTACCGTCCCCATCACAGGCGGCGAGCTTGCCCTCGGGCGCTGGCAGGCCGTCTTCCTCCTCGACCTCGACGGTCCCCGAAAGCGTGAGCTTTGGGTGACGTGCCTGCGCGTCTAGGAACAGCACTGCTTACACCCGGCGCCGTGCGGTCACGCCTGCCGCCCAGGCGGCGGCGTACGACCTTTTCCCACCTCACTGCTGACGATTAGGAGCGGTGCTGCCTCCCTTGCCCAGGAACTCGTCGCTTTCCGCGAGTGCCGCGCGGTAGACGGTCTCGAGACGGATGGCGCGCATCTCCATGGAGAACTCGCTGCGGACGCGCGACCTGGCGGCGGTGCCGAGGCGAGAGGCGAGCTCGCCATCGCGCAGCACGCGGACAACCGCCGCGGCCAGCGTCGGCACGTCGCGGGGCGGCACGAGGAACCCGGACACCCCGTCCTCGACGAGGTCGGCATTGCCGCCGACATTGGTTGCCACCACCGGACGGCTCAACGCCATCGCCTCCCTGACCACGCCCGAGACCGCGGTGCCTGCCCACGAGGGGTCGACGACGACGTCGCACGCCGCCAGCAGATCCGGAAGCTCCTTGGTTGCGAGGGTCACCGTAACCTGTTCAGCGAGAGACACCTCGCGGACGAGCTCATGCACCGCGCTGCGTTGTTTCTCGGAGACGCACCCGACCAGGAGCAGATGCGCCTCCGGGATCGCGGTGCGCACGGCAGCAAGTGCGGCGAGCGCGTGTTTCCACCCCTTCCATTCGCGGACCCCGACGTGTCCTATCAGTCTCGCCGACTCCGGGACGCCAAGGGCCTGGCGTGCCCGGCGCGGCCGCGCCGCCGCGGGATCGAATCGGCCGAGATCGACGCTGCCGGGAACCACGACGACCTTCTCAGGCGGCAGCTTGGCGGTGGCAAGCAGAACCTCGCGGATCTGTCGGCTGGTGGCGACGACACGGTGCACGCGAGTCGATCGCAGCGCCTGGATGAGGATCTGGCGCGGCCGAAACGAGGTCGCCCGGTTGGCGACCAGCGCGAAGCGCGCGCCGAGCGCCGCGGCGCCCAGGGCGACGCCGAGGGACACACCACAGTGCACGTGCACGACGTCGACACCGGTCTCTGCCACGACGCTCGCGAGGCGCTTCATCGAGCCCACGTCGAGAGCATGGCGCAGCTTGAGAGGAAGGAAGGGGATCCCGAGCGTGGCGCAACGACGTGCCACCTCGGCGTCGCTCCGGGTCAGCACGACGGCCGAGTGCCCGCGCGCGGCAAGCCCCTGCGCCGCTTCGAGCATCTGCTCCCGCGAGCCACTCGACAGCGGTGTTCGGTGGAGCATCTGCAGGACGTTGAGGGGGCGCCGGGCCCCGGTCGCACGAGGCGCCGAAGGGAATCCCTCGGGAGGGGGTGAGCCCTCCCGAGTTTCCTTCATCTGCCGATCCTCAGGCGCCACGGGGTCCCTCGCTGCGCTTGGGATGATCTCAGGCGCACGCCGGCGCGCATGAGATCACATGATTGCAGTCGGCGGCGCTGGCTCGTTGGGATCACCGGCCTTGCGCAACGGGATCGCGATCAGGTACCAGACGATCACCGCGACCACCGGTACGGCGAGCAGTTGGGCCAATGGCGTGTTGAGCAACGGGATGATCGTCGAGAACCCGGGGATACTCCAAAACACGTGAGCGCTCCTGAAGTAGATCACCGCCGCGACCACCAGGCCGGTGAGCGACTGGCCGGCAATCAGGCCAGAGGCCGCCAGGATGCCGGCGTTCTCGACCCGTGCCTTCTGCGCGTCGTTGTATCGCCGCTTGTCGCGGATCTTGTCGACGACGCCGCGGATCACGCTGCCGATGAAGATGGCAAACGTCGTCTCGAGCGGCAGGTACATCCCGACGGAGAACAGCATCGGCGAGCGGACCTTGATGAGGATCAGAGAGATCCCCATGGCGATGCCGACGATGACCAGCGGCCACGCCATCTCGCCGCCGACGATCCCCTGCGAGAGCGCCGCCATAAGGCCAGCCTGCGGCGACGGGTACGTCTTGCCCCCGAATCCGCCGGCCTCGCCGAACTGGGCGATGTCCGAGGTGTGCATCATGTAGAACGGGAAGAACATGAAGAGGCCGGCGGCGACCACGCCGATGAGATCGCCCACCTGCATCTTCCACGGCGTGCCGCCGAGGATATGGCCGACCTTGAGGTCCTGCAGCATCTCGCCAGCCACCGCTGCCGACACGCAACCGACAGCCGCGACGCCGAGCACCGCGGCCACGCCTTCCGCGCCCTTGAGGCCGACGATGACCATAGTCAAAGCGGCAATGATGGTGGTGGCGAGCGTCAAGCCGGAGAGCGGGTTGTTCGAGGAGCCGATGGTGCCCACCAGGTTGCCGGACACCGCCGCGAAGAAGAAGCCGGTCACCAGCATAACGAGGGCCGCGACAATCGCCGCTGCCCACTGGTGGGTGAAGTAGAAGTAGAGTCCGGTCATGAGGATGAAGATGGTCGTGATGCCCATGAGCACGTAGCCGAACCTGATGTCACGGTCGGTGCGCTGCGTGGCGGCCGCTGCGGTCGCCGACTTCCGGACGTCCGCGACCGAACGCTTGAGTCCCTCGGCAAGCCGCTGGCGCATCCGGTACAGTGTGTAGCAGGCGCCGACCAGCATGCCGCCGACCGCAATTGGACGGACGATCCGCCGGTAGAGGGCGTCGACCAGACTCGGCCAGTCGGCAACCCCGTTGGTGGTGAAGCTGTCGATCATCCCAGGGCCGAGAAAGAACACGAGAAGGGGCACAAACAAACCCCACGCGAGAAGACCGCCGGCGAAGTTGAGGGCGCCGAGCTCGGGGCCGATGATGTAGCCGACGCCGAGATAGGCCGGGGAGACCGCCGGCGCGCTGAACGAGGACATGCCGCCGGCTTTCAGGACCTTGGCGTCGCCGGTGCCAAGACGCAGGATGCTCTTGCCGACCTCGCCGAGCTTCACCACGAAGGTGTTGGACGCCTGGAAGACACCGAGGTTGCCGAGGAACTCGATCGCCGCGCCCACTCCCATCGCCCGGAAGAGCTGCATGGCCGCCTCGGCGCCGCGCTGCCCGGCCTTGTGAATCTCCGACGCGGCGACGGACTCGGGAAACGGCAGGCTCGCATCCTCGACCATGACCCGGCGCAGGATCGTCACGAACATGATCCCGAGGGTGCCGCCGAGGATCATCAGCGCCGAGGCGAGCAGGTACTCGCGCATCATGTGCTGCGGGTCGAACTTCCACATCTTGAGGATGACGAATGCGGGGAGGGTGAACGCCGCGCCCGCCGCCACCGACTCGCCGATCGAGCCGACGGTCCTGGCGAAGTTCTCCTCGAGGATGGAGCCCTTCATCAGCTTGAGAATCGCCATACCGATGACCGCTGCCGGGTAGGTTGCTGCGATCGTCATACCCGCGCGCAAACCCAGGTAGGCGTTGGCCGCCCCGAGGATCACACACATGAAGATGCCGATGACGAGTGCCCGTAGTGTGAACTCTCTCATCTCTCTGTCGGCGGGCACGTATGACGTAGGACGCTTCTCGCTCATAAACCCTCCGTCTCGAGCGCCGTGCAGCAAGCCCACAAGGGCTTCTCGGCGGTTAGTGGTCGGCATTGTACACGCGACGATGGGCGTCAACGACGGTATCGATGCGCTTCCCGCGAGCGAGCGGCCGGCGGGTTGATCAATTCTGATCTTATAGAGTTGCACTCATGTTTGTTGAAATCTAACTTGACAATGAATCACTAAGATTCTAACTTGATACAGGTCGGCGGACGTTGCCGTCGATCGGGAGGCTGCGCGGTGGCTGCATCCAACAACACCTTCACAATCAAGGCCGGGGAAGCGATTCAGGCCGCTGGCGAGTCCGCGCGGTCGCGGGGCAACCCCGAGATCCTGCCGACTCACCTGCTCGGCGCGCTGCTCGATCAGAGCGAAGGGCTGGCCGCACGTCTCCTCGGTAAGGCCGGGGTGGCGCTGGCGCGGCTGCACGACGCCGTCCGCCAGGACCTGGATCGCCTTCCGTCGGCGAAGGGCGGCGCCGAGCCGGTAGCCGCGCGCGACCTCCGCGCCGTCCTCGATGCGGCTGCAAAGCTGGCGCCGCAGTTCCAGGATGACTACGTCTCGGTAGAGCACCTGCTGCTCGCTATCGCTTCGGTTCCCGGGTCGTCGGCCGCCGAGATCCTGGTCCGACACGGCGTCACCCGCGACGTCCTGCTGAAAGCGGTGCAGGAGCTGCGCGGCTCGCACCGCGTTACCGACCAGGCACCCGAGGAGAAGATCGAGGCGCTCAAGAAGTACAGCCGTGACCTTACCGAGCTGGCGCGGGCCGGCAAGCTCGATCCGGTGATCGGCCGCGATGACGAGATCCGCCGCGTGATGCAGGTGCTCACCCGCCGCACCAAGAACAATCCGGTGCTGATCGGCGAGCCCGGCGTCGGCAAGACCGCGGTGGCAGAGGGACTCGCCCAGCGAATCGCCACCGGCGACGTGCCGGAGCTCCTCAAGCGGAGGCGCATCGTCGCACTCGACATGGGGGCGGTGATCGCCGGCGCCAAGTACCGCGGCGAGTTCGAGGACCGTCTCAAGGCGGTGGTCAAGGAGGTGATCGACTCCGAGGGCGAGGTGATCCTCTTCATCGACGAGATCCACACGCTGGTCGGCGCCGGCGCCGCCGAGGGCGCGATGGATGCCGCGAACCTGCTGAAGCCGGCCCTGGCCCGCGGCGAGCTGCACTGCATCGGCGCCACCACGCTGTCGGAGTACCGCAAGCATATCGAGAAGGACGCCGCGCTCGAGCGTCGCTTCCAGCCGGTGCTGGTCGGCGAGCCTTCCGTTGACGAGACCATTGCCATCCTGCGGGGCCTGAAGGAGCGCTACGAGGTGCACCACGGCGTGCGCATCACCGATGGAGCGATCGTCGCCGCCGCCACGCTCTCCTCGCGCTACATCACCGACCGCTTCCTCCCCGACAAGGCGATCGACCTCGTCGACGAGGCCGCGTCGCGGCTGCGCATCGAGATCGACTCGCTGCCGGCGCCGATCGATCAGATCGAGCGCACCGCGGTCAGGCTCGAGATCGAGAAACGTGCTCTCGCCAAGGAGCGCGACAAGGCATCGAAGGAGCGACTCGGCGAGATCGCGGGCGAGCTCGCGGAAATGAAGGAGAAGGTCCACGGCATGAAAGCTTCCTGGCAGCGCGAGAAGCTGCTGATCGGCGAGATCCGCGCCGCGAAGGAGCAGTTTGAAGCCGCCAGGGAAGCAGCCGAGCGGGCGCAGCGCGATGGTGATCTGGAGAAGGCCGCCCAACTGCGCTACGGCGAGCAGCCGCGGCTGCAGAAGCAGCTCGACGACGCCACCGCCGCGCTCAAGACCCATCAGCAGCAGCACGGGTCGCTGCTCGCCGAGGAGGTCACCGAGGAGGCGATCGCCCAGGTGGTGGGGCGCTGGACGGGGATCCCGGTGGTCAAGCTCATGGAGGGCGAGAAGGGCAAGCTGCTCGCCATGGAGGATCGGCTCTGCCGGCGCGTTGTCGGCCAGGAGGAGGCGGTCGTCGCGGTGGCGACCGCGGTGCGACGCGCCCGCGCCGGGCTGAAGGACCCCCACCGGCCGGTAGGCTCGTTCCTCTTTCTCGGACCGACGGGCGTCGGCAAGACCGAGCTGGCGCGCGCCCTCGCCGAGTTCCTCTTCGACGACGAGCGCTCGATGGTCCGCCTCGACATGTCCGAGTACATGGAGAAGCACAGCGTCGCCCGCATGATCGGCGCGCCGCCCGGGTACGTCGGCTACGAGGAGGGCGGGCAGCTCACCGAGGCGGTCCGCCGCCGGCCGTACTCGGTGGTGCTGCTCGACGAGATCGAGAAGGCGCACCCCGACGTGTTCAACGTGCTGCTGCAGATCCTCGACGAAGGCCGCCTCACGGACGGCAAGGGCCGCACGGTCGACTTCCGCAACACCGTGGTGATCATGACCTCGAACATCGCCTCGCAGGTCATCCAGGAGCTTCGCGAGGAGGATCGGGCGCGCATGCTCGAGATGGTGCAGCGCGAGCTCAAGGTCCACTTCCGCCCGGAGTTTCTGAACCGCGTCGACGAGGTGCTGGTGTTCCACCGGCTCGACCGCTCGCACATGCGTGCGATCGTCGCCATCCAGCTCGATCGCCTCAACGCCCTTCTGGCCGACCGCCACATCCGGGTGGAGGCTGGCGAGGACGCGGTGGAGCTGCTGGCCGGCGAGGGCTACGACCCCGACTTCGGCGCCCGCCCGCTCAAGCGCGCCATCCAGCGGCTCGTTCAGGACGAGCTGGCTCGCATGGTGCTGACCGGCGAGGTGGCCGAGGGCGCTTTGGTCCGCCTGGCGGTGAGCGGCGGCCGATTGGTCCTCCTCCCACACAGGGCCGACGCCGAGCCGGCCGACGGTCCGCCGGCGAGCGCGGGGTAGAGCGCCGCCTTCTGCTCCTGCGCTTCAGTGTGTGGCGCCGTCCCCCGTGACGTAGGGCGCCTGTAAGCTATACTGCCCGTCGTGTCGGAGCAGGTGGCCGGCGTGGTCATTGCGGTGCACGGACCTCTCGTGCGCGTGCAGGTGGGTGAGGAGACGCTGGTCGTTCCCTTCCGCCGGCGGCTGCGCTTCAGTGCTCCCGACACCGGCTCCCGCCTGGTCGTCGGCGACACCGTGATGCTCGAGGGTCGACCGTCGCAGTTCGTCGTCGTCGAGGTCGACCAGCGACGCACCACGCTGACCCGCAAATCGCCCGGTGAGGCGCGTCCCCACGTCATTGCCGCCAACGTCGATCAGGCCGTCGTCGTCACCGCCGCCGTGAACCCCGAGCCGAACCCCCGCCTGCTCGACCGGCTCCTCGTGGCGTGCCATCACGCCGGCATCGCGCCGATCCTGTGCATCAACAAGGTCGATCAGGGCACCGATGGAGTCGACACCTGGGTCGGCGACTACCAGGACGCCGGCTACGAGATTCTCCTCGTGTCGGCCCGCACCGCTCGCGGCGTCGGCGTGCTCAGCCGCGCCGTGGCTGGCCGCACAACGCTTTTCTGCGGGCCTTCAGGGGTCGGCAAGTCGGCACTTCTGAACGCCATCCACCCCGGGTATCGCCTGCGCGAGGGCTCGATCTCGGAGGCCACCGGCAAAGGCCGCCACACGACCAGCACGGCCCAGCTCCTGCCGCTTCCGGGCGGCGGCTTCGTCGTCGATACCCCGGGTGTCAGGGAGTTCGGGTTGTGGGACCTGCCGGCCGAGCGGCTGCACGAGTGCTTCCCCGATCTCGCGCGCTATGTCGGGAGATGCACGTTCTCCGACTGCAGCCACGTCGAAGAGTCGGAATGCGCCGTCCGCGCGGCAGCCCAGGAGGGACATCTCTCGTCGCGCCGCTACACCTCGTACCTCAAGCTACGCCACGAGCTGGCTGATACCTCCGGCTCGTAGAGTCGGTCTTCGCTGAGTCTATCCGGGTCCGGGTGTGAGCCCGGCGCCGATTCGGGTGGCCGGCTCACCCGAGCGCCAGCGCGAGACGCCCTCGGCGTCGCCGAAGACGATGCTGCCGTCGGGCAAAGGCAGGATGCCGAGCGGACTGTCCGCGCGCTTGAGAACGAGCTTCCCCTCGCTTCCGCCGAGCTGAACCTGGACGATCCCGCTCTCACACGGCGCCACGGCGCCAAACAAGACGTTGGAACCTTGATGAGCCAGTGTCCTCGCGCACGCCGGAGTGGCCGGGAACGGTCGCGTTTCTCCGCTCATCGATACGACGGCAGCACCCTCGCGGCCGGCGGCGAGGAGAAGGTCGGCATCGAGCCAGGTCACGCCTCTGCGAGCATCGGCCCCGAGCGCTTTCACGTCACCACCGTTAAGGTTGACCGCCACCATGCCGCCCTCCGGCCATCGGGCGGCGGCGATCCTCTTGCGGTCGGGTGAAAGCGCGAGGTGGCGGAACGAACCTTCAGCCACGAGTCGCGGCGGGCTGCTGCTGTCCAGGGGGACCGCCCAGATCCCGTCGGCATCTGCGAAGACCAGCAGACCCGCCTCGGGGGCCACGAGAGGGAACAGTACCCACCTGGGCCAATGCAGCAAGACGCTCTCGTCGGGCGCGGCTGCGGCAAAGACCTCGAAACCGCCCTGGGGGTTCGGTCGAGCGGCCACGTAGCCGCCAGACTCCTCGTCACTCCGGCAGCCCGTTCGCAGTGAGGGTGCGAGAGGACCCGCGAGGACCCAGCGGCAAGCCGTGCCCGAACCCTTGGCGCGGGCTTCGGCCGCGGCGTGCAATCGCAGCGAGGCGTCCGTCTCCTCCGCCCCGGCGACGGAAGCGACATTGCCGTTCGCGACCGCCCGTTCGAGAGCCTCGCGCGCGATCAGCTTGGCATCGTCGGCGTGAGCCTTCGCCGGCATCCCAGCGGTGAGTGGTGCGGCGAGGGCACGGCGCAGGACGCTCGGCGCCGGCGGGTAGCGCTTGTCGCGGTTCTCGCGCCAGGCGAGCAACAGCTCGTACGGCTCCCGGCGGGCCCTCATCACATCGCCGAACGCCTCGACAACGCGGGCAGCGGCGTTGAGCAAGGTGGCGTTGGCGCCGCTCGTCAGCGCAGTCTGGCGCAATCTCACGCGTCTGGAGGCCCACGGCTCGTCGCCGTCGAGGGCATCCTTCGCGAGGGCGGCGAGCGGCTGCGCAGCGTCGTCCGCCTCGAGCCAGTCCGCCACCGGCCGCAGCGTCGGCGGCAGCGTCGCCAGCGTGACCGAGCCTGCGTACGCGATCGCTTCCCCAAAGGCGAGCAGCGGCTCACCGCATCGCGGGTCCGGAGCGGCCGGCGAGGAGTGAGCGCGCGCAAGCGCGGCGATCACCGTGCGGGCGGCCTCCTGCGCGCTTACCGGTTGGCTACTCGGCAGCATGAGCAAGATCGTCGTGCCGGTCGCAACGGCCGAGAGCGCGGCGTTCTCGCTCTCGGCGACCACCACTGTGAACTGCGGCGTAGCGACGTTTCCGAGCACGCCGGAGAGCTGCGCGGTAACCACGTCTGCCAAGACCGACGGCTCTCCGAGCGCCGCGGGCGAGCGCGCGGCCGTCCAGGAGCCGGGGGCGAGCGCGAAGCAGCCGGCGAGCTCCGGGGCGTCGAGGACCACGTCGGCAAAAGGCCGCGGCGACCATGCGGAGACCACGACAGAAACCGCTGCCGGAGCGGTTGCAGGAGATGGTGGGGTGGCGAAAGCACCGACGCTGGCTACCCAAGCGAGAGTCAGTGGGCCGAAAACACCGTTGAACCCTTGACAAGCGAGCATCACGAACCGAATAATAAAACAAGTACAGAATGCCATAAGGAGGGTGGTGCATGAATAAGTCAGAGTTGGCCGTGAAACTCGCGAAGAAGGTCGGCCTCACGCAGGCGAAAGCCGCCGCAGTGGTGGATACGATCTTCAACGCAAACAAGGGCATCATCGCCGTTGAGCTGGATGCCGGCCGCAAGGTGACGGTGCCCGGCTTCGGGACGTTCGCGACCCGGAAGCGGGGCTCGCGTACGGGCCGCAACCCGGCGACGGGGAAGGCGATCCAGATCAAGGCGCGCCACTATGCAGGCTTCAAGGCGGGAAAGACGTTCAAGGAAAAAGTGGCTAAGTAGGTCCGGCAGGAAGCCAAGGAGGAGGAACGATGAACAAGAGTGAGCTCGTCACCAAGCTTGCGAAGAAGGCAGGACTGACCCAGGCCAAGGCCGCCGAGGCCGTTGACGCCGTGTTCAACGCCAACAAGGGGCTGATCGTCGGCGAGCTGGGCGCCGGCCGCAAGGTCACCCTGCCTGGTTTCGGCACCTTCTCGGTGCGCAAGCGCGCGTCGCGCCAGGGCCGCAACCCGGCTACCGGGAAGACCATCACTATCCCGGCCCGCAAGTACCCCGCGTTCAAGGTCGGCAAGACCCTGAAGGAGAAGGTTTCGAAGTAATCACGGCCTCGTTGTCGATTCGGTTTCGCGAGTGCCGGGGCGGGTCACCCGCTCCGGACCGGCGGCCGGCGGGTCTTCCCGTCGGCCGTTCAGTTCTTGGGCATCGCGCAGCGCTCGTCGTCGAGCTCCCTTGACTGCGTCGGTGATTAGGTGTAGGCGCCCAGCGCACCCCCGAGAGCTTCGCGTAAACGAAAGGTGAGTGGCCCCGCCGCCGTCGTTGCTCAACGAGAGATTCGACCCAAACACTACATGTTGGGGCACATGAATACGCGGCCCCCTATATCTTGGGGTAACCCCCTTGACAAGCCCAAAACGGCGCTCTAGATTTGACCCGAAAAGTTCAAGTATTTCTTGAACTATAGTGAAAGGGGCTCAGGAATGTCCGCTGAACCTTCAATGCTGGCTGTTGCTGCGGCGTCTCGCCCCGATCTGCACGGTGTTGTCGTACCTCGGTTCTTCACGGACGGTGTGAACCGCCCGTTCGATCAAGTGCGGTGGGAGCGCAGAGTCGCGCGCATCACCGCGAGCGACGGCGCGATCGTTTTCGAGCAGGCCGACGTCGAGGTTCCCGAGTTCTGGTCGCAGATGGCGACCAACATCGTCGCGCAAAAGTACTTTCACGGACGGCTCGGGACCCCCGACCGCGAGAGCTCGGTCCGCCAACTGATCGCCCGGGTGGTGACAACCATCGTCGAGTGGGGACGGCGCGGCAACTACTTCGCGGGCGCCGAGTCCGAGCGGGCGTTCGAGGACGAGCTCGCTTACCTGCTGGTGAACCAAGTGTCCTCGTTCAACTCGCCGGTGTGGTTCAACGTCGGGATCGAGCCGAAGCCGCAGTGCTCCGCCTGCTTCATCAACTCCGTGCGCGACTCGATGGAATCGATCCTCGACCTCGCGAAGACTGAGGGGATGCTCTTCAAGTTCGGGTCGGGCACCGGCTCGAACCTGTCGGCTCTGCGCTCGTCGCGCGAGCCGCTCGCGGGCGGCGGCACAGCTTCCGGTCCGGTCTCGTTCATGCGCGGCTTCGACTCGTTCGCCGGGGTGATCAAGTCGGGCGGCAAGACCCGCCGCGCGGCCAAGATGGTCATCCTCAACATCGACCACCCCGACATCGTCCAGTTCATCCGCTGTAAGGCCGACGAGGAAAAGAAGGCCCACGCATTGATCAAGGCCGGGTACCCGGCCGGGTTCGACATCGAGGGCGGAGCGTACGACTCGATCCAGTACCAAAACGCCAACCACTCGATCCGGGTGACCGACGAGTTCATGCGCGCGATCGAGGACGACGGTTGGTGGGAGACGCGCACGGTGACCGGCAGCGAGGTGGCGGGGCGCTACCGCGCGCGCGAGCTGATGCGGATGACGGCGGAGTCGGCATGGGTGTGTGGAGATCCCGGCATCCAGTACGACACCACGGTGAACCGCTGGCACACCTGCAAGTCGACGGGTCGTATCAACGCCTCGAATCCGTGCTCGGAATACATGTTCCTCGACGACACCGCCTGCAATCTCTCCTCCCTGAACCTGATGCGTTTCCTGGGCACCGACGGCCGTTTTGCCGCCGCCGCCTTCCGCCACGCCGTCGACGTGATGATCCTGGCGCAGGAGATCCTCGTCGATTTCGCCCAGTACCCGACGCCGAAGATCGCCGTCAACTCCCACGACTACCGGCCGCTCGGGCTCGGCTACGCGAATCTCGGCGCCCTGTTGATGGCCGAAGGGTTGCCCTACGACTCGCCCGAGGGCCGCGCCTATGCGGGCGCGATCACGGCGCTGATGTGCGGCGAGGCATATCTCCAGTCCGCTCGGATTTCCGAGGCCCTGGGACCCTTCCCCGGCTACACGCCGAACCGTGAGCCGATGATCGAGGTGATCGCGATGCACCGCGACGCCGCGCACCGGTTGCCCACACGCGGCATCCCGCAGGAGCTCCGTCGCGAGGCCGTCGCCGCCTGGGATGAGGCGCTGGAGGCAGGCCGCAGCGCCGGCTACCGCAACTCACAGGTGACGGTGCTTGCGCCGACCGGCACCATCGGCTTCATGATGGACTGCGACACCACCGGCATCGAGCCTGATCTCGCCCTCGTCAAGCTGAAGCGCCTGGTCGGCGGCGGCACGATCAGGATCGTCAATATGACGGTGTCTCGTGCCCTCGAGCGGCTCGGTTACGACGAGCCGACACGCACGGCAATCCTTGCCCACGTCGAGACCACCGGCACGATGGAAAGGGCGCCGGGCATCAACGAGAAGCACCTGCCGGTATTCGACTGTGCGTTCAGGGCGGTGGGCGGCACCCGGTTCATCGCGCCCGTGGGCCATCTCCGCATGATGGGTGCAGCGCAGCCGTTCCTCTCGGGCGCGATCTCGAAGACCGTGAACGTGCCGGAGGAGACCACCCCGAGCGAGATCGAAACGATGTACATCGAGGGATGGAAGCTCGGTCTGAAGGCCGTCGCGGTCTACCGCGACAACTGCAAGGGCTCACAGCCGCTCGCGGTCCTCGGCCTCAAGGAAGAGAAGAAGCCCGGGCTGCAGCCGGTGCGCCGCAAGCTCCCCGACGAGCGCGTGGCGATGACCCACAAGTTCTCGGTCGAAGGCCAGGAAGGCTACGTCACGGTCGGACTCTACGAGGATGGCAAACCGGGCGAGCTGTTCATCACCATGGCGAAGGAAGGCTCGACGCTCTCCGGAGTGATGGACGCCTTCGCCACGGCGATCTCGCTCACGCTGCAGTACGGAGTGCCACTCGAGTTCCTCGTCAACAAGTTCTCGCATGTACGCTTCGAGCCCTCGGGGTGGACCAACAACCCGCAGATCCCCTATGCGAAGTCGATCATCGACTATATTTTCCGCTGGCTCGCGGCGAAGTTCCTGCCGGCCGAGCAGCAGGCCGCGGTTGGCGTGCAGCCGCTGCCTGCCGACGAGAGTGCACCGCCGGCGCTGCCCCGCCCGCAGCAACCGACACTTCCCGGCCTCGAATCTCCGATCGGAGCTCATCTCTTCGTCAACCAGGCGGATGCACCGCCCTGTCCCAACTGCGGCATGGTGATGGTGCGCAACGGCGCCTGCTACAAGTGCATGAACTGCGGCACCGTCCACGGCTGTAGCTGACCCCGG
>Ga0315286_10003367_pt1 | contig 15106 bp, 9 predicted proteins | sample YL17G10_0_MG_FD_205038 | JGI IMG/M metagenome (GOLD analysis project Ga0315286, IMG submission 205038) | Sediment microbial communities from Yellowstone Lake, YNP, Wyoming, USA - YL17G10_0 | ecosystem: Environmental > Aquatic > Freshwater > Lake > Sediment | place: USA: Wyoming | collected...
TCGTACGCGGCATCGCCTCCACCCCCGGCATTCGCCACGTCACCATGACAACCAACGGGGTGCTGCTCGCAAAACTTTCCAAACCTTTAGCTGCTGCCGGTCTGGAACGCGTCAATGTCAGCATTGACTCACTCAACCCGGCCAGGTTCAAACGGCTTACACGCCGGGGTGAACTCGAGGATGTCTGGGAAGGCATCCTGGCAGCCGAAGAGGCCGGGCTGACGCCGATAAAACTCAACGCGGTAGTGGTGCGCGGCTACAACGAGGAGGATATCGTTGACTTGGCGCGCCTGACCCGCGAGCACCCGTGGCAGATGCGTTTCATCGAGATGATGCCCTTCGGCGGCGCCACTGACCTGCAAACAGGGCAGATGGTTACAGCAATGGAAATGCAGGGACGCATCGAACAAGCCCTCGGCCCGCTCACGCCTGCCAATGACGGCAAATTGGACGGGGAGGCGCGGATCTTTCGCATCCCGGATGCGCAGGGCGATATCGGCTTCATCTCATCCGTCAGTGCGCCTTTCTGCGCGGATTGTACACGGGCCCGCTTAACTCCAGATGGTATCCTGCGTATGTGTCTCCTGCGGGAATTCGAGATTGACCTGTTGACGCCTTTACGCGCAGGCGCCTCGTTGGAAGACCTGCGCAGGTTGGTTTTGGATGGCGTCTGGAACAAACCCTGGGGGCATGACCTGGCTGGCGGGGAAATCCCACTTAATCGTCTAATGAGCGAAATTGGAGGCTAACCCTCCAAACGGATAGGCTCCTTTCAATAAAGGGATCCTAAACATCACCTCGAGGCGACCATGAGCTGGGAAAACAAAATATTACGTATCATTCGGGTGGTTAACGCCCAGGAGATAGGAACATTCGGTCGTCTACTGACTGCCATTACTGCCGTAGGGGGGAATGTAGGTAATATCGAGTTGCTCAACGAGAGCACCAATCAAGTAGTGCGCGACATTACCATCTTTGCGGACGATGAAAACCATCTGGATTTGATTCTGGATGCCGTCCGTAATAATCAGGGTACTAAACTGCTGGATGTGCGCGACGAGGTGATGGCCCTGCATCTGAAGGGCAAGATCGCCGTCCGGTCGCGTTATCCAATCGATTCCATCGCAACCCTGCAGAAAGTCTACACACCAGGCGTGGCGGAAGTCTGTATGAAGATCGCCAAAGATCCTAAACTGGCACATACTTACACATCCATCAGCCACTTGGTGGCAATTGTCACCGACGGGACGGCCATCCTCGGCCTGGGTGATATCGGACCTTTGGCCGGGATGCCTGTTATGGAGGGCAAGGCCATGCTGATGGAAACGCTGGTGGGCCTTTCGGGTATACCCATCCTGCTGAATACCAAGGATCCTGACGAGATCATCAAGATCGTAGCTGCCATAGCGCCCACCTTTGCAGCCATCCAGCTGGAAGATATTTCTGCCCCGCGGTGCTTCAGGATCGAAGAAGAACTCCAGAAGCAACTTGATATCCCGGTAATGCACGATGACCAGCATGGAACAGCAGTTGTGACCACAGCTGTCCTGACAGTGGCTTGCCGCAAGCTCAAGAAAGAGATCAGCAAGGCTGTCATTGGGCAAATTGGCCTGGGTGCGGCCGGGAATGCGATAGCCAAGATGCTCATGCACATTACCGGCAACCCTATCTGGGGAGCGGATCTAAATGAAGAAGCCTTAGTGCGTCACACAGACAACGGCGGCAAACGATCCAACCTGAAGGAGATTATGGGCAACTGCGATATAGTTGTTTCAACTACCGGTGTGAAAGGCCTAATCAAGCCGGAAATGGTGCGCAAGGGACAGATCATCCTGGCACTTTCCAACCCACATCCGGAAATCGAACCCGAGGTGGCGCTCAATAATGGTGCAGCATTCGCTGCAGACGGGAAGTTGGTCAATAATGTGCTGGGCTTTCCGGGCATCTTCCGCGGCGCAGTGGATACCTGGTCGCCGCGTATATCAGACGAGATGCTATTGGCCGCCGCACAGGCGATCGCCAACCATACCCCAAACGACCAGCTAGTTCCAAACCCGCTAGACCGGAAATTGCATATGGCAGTTGCCCATGCTGTGGCTTTGAAAGCCATCGAACAGGGTTTGGCGCGGGCTGACTACGTACCATATATCCACGAATAATCAGCTTAAGCGAGTAAAAAAACTCCCGCAAGTTTCGGCCTGCGGGAGTTCTGTATGTTATTTATGCTTTACCACCAATTCCTTCAGCAAAGTTCCCAACCGGGTCACCCCCTCCCGAATTTTATCCGGATTGGAATAAGAGAAATTGATGCGCATGGTATTAATTCCACCGCCATTCGGATGGAAGGACGCACCTGGGACGAAGGCCACTTTGCGTGCTATGGCGATTTTGAGCACATCAGCCGCGTCCATCCATTCTGGCAGGATGCCCCATAGGAACATGCCTCCCTGTGGTTTGGTCCAGCGCACTTCAGACGGGAAAATTTCTTCCATGGTTTCTATCATCACGTCGCGGCGCTCTTTGTAAACCTTAATGATGAATTTGACATGTTCATCCAGGAAGCCGCCCTTGGCCACCTCAAAAGCCACCATCTGGTTGAAAGCGGCGGTATTCAAGTCTGCGGCCTGCTTGGCTTGGACCAGTTTGCGGATAACTTGCTCCGGCGCGACCACCCATGCCAGACGGATACCGGGAGCGAGCAGTTTTGAGAAGGTGCTCAGATATATGACGTTTCCGGTGTAACAGCCATCATCGCCGCGGTACTTGCTGTCCAGCGAGACGAGCGAAGGTAAATGTTCGCCCTCGAACCGCAATTGCCCGTAGGGATCGTCTTCGACGATCGGGACACCATACCGGTCAGCCAGTTCGACCAACTGCTTGCGGCGTTCCAGGCTTAAGGTCGTGCCACCCGGGTTCTGAAAGTTGGGGAGTACGTAAATGAATTTCGGACCGATGCGCAGTGCTTTTTCCAATTCAGCTGTCACCATACCATTTTCATCCGACGGAACAGAAATATACTGTGCTCCGTAAGCATTCCAGGCTTGGAGAGCACCGAGGTAAGTGGGTGATTCGACCACGATGTGGTCGCCCTGGTTGATGAAGACCCTTCCGAGAAAATCCAGCGCCTGCTGGGAGCCGGAAGTGATCAGGATGTTATCTGGAGTGATGGCGACAGAATAACGACCGGTGTGACGGGCGATCATATCGCGCAGCGGACGATAACCCTCTGTTGTGCTGTATTGCAGCGATTGCGGGCCTTCGTGCTCGAGAACATAATTACAGGCGTCTTTGAACTGTTTGATCGGGAAAACTTCCGGGGCAGGCAAGCCTCCCCCAAAAGAGATGATATCCGGCTGCTCGGTCAGCTTGAGCAATTCACGGATGACCGAACTACCCATCCGCTGAGTCCGATTCGCGTAACGATATTCCCAGGGTGTCTGCATTCTTGCTCCTTACGAAAAGATATGGACAACGATGAAAAAGCCTGGCAGGTACGATTCACCTGTCAGGCTTCGCTGACTCTGAAACGCCAAGCAAGACGAATATAAGGAGGATTCGAAGCATGGCAAGACAATATTACCGTGTTTTTTTCATCCTTGCAACCTACTTCTGTGGTTCCGCTCTTCAGTTTTCACGAACTCGGGCTTACCCCCTCCTGTTTTTCGGAGGAGTCCAAAGAACCCTTCCAGCTGCTTTAAGGCTCGTGCTACAATGAACCCCGGAGGATGAAATGATACACTCCCGGATTTTTACTTTGACCATGACCTTATTTGCCATCGCCATGCTCGGCGCAAGCCTGGTTGGATGCAGTCCGGTTGCTCCCGCGACCGCCTCACTGACTCCCGATGACCTGTGCGGGAATGGCTCGTGCGATAGTGGCGAGACAGTTCTAGCCTGTCAACTTGATTGCCCGGGGGTGAATATGAGTGGGCAAATACAGACCTTTTATATCACTTCGGAGGGAGTCGGGGACATTGCCATAATGGTAGCTACGCCACAGGCTGCGAGATATCCGGAGGGGGCGGGGGTGGTGGTAGTCGCCTCGCCAATTTTTGGCTCGGGTGGAGGCTTTATTACGGACCCGGACTTCACTTCGATCGGTCTCATCCAGGTAAGCTACTTGTGGCCCGGTCAAACTGATTCCATGACGGGGGTCAAGAGTAGCGGCACATTTGACTATGGAGGGGAGCAGTCCATGCGGGTATTGCGGGATGTAATCCGCTTTGCGTCGGGTCTCATTCCCGATAAAGGTGGGCGAACCCTTGCGGCTCTCATCCATATTACGCCAATAACCAATGAAGTGGGATTGTATGCTTTTTCGGATGCGGGCATTGCAGCAGTCAACGTATTATCGCTGTATGGTGACCTGTCGCCGGGTGTGGTGTATTTAATCGGGCACGAGAACCCAACTGTGGATACGCTTTCGTGCCTGGAAGCTGGCTATATGAACGATGCGGCTCAACCTGTTTACAATCCCTTTTACAACTACCCGGGCAGTTATAGTTCAGCAGCAATTAATCTGGCGTATACCAACGTCCGCTGGGATGCGACTTTCACGGATGATCACACTGACGCCGTGGGGCGCGCTTACTTCGACCTGGACAGCAGCGGCAGCATCAGCACCAATGACTATATCTTAAGCTGGCGTGTTCCGGTCATCTTTGGGAAACGTACCTACTCGGTCGCCCTGACCCAATCCCTTCTGGATAATGGAGCTCTCACACTAACAACCTGGCCAGTTGATTTAGCCACACCGCAGGAAGCAGCCCGTGACTGGCCGTTCCGTGAAAACAACGGCCACTATATTGACCTGCGTTCGAAGATGCCGGATTTGAAGGTGATGCTTGTGTTTGCCCAGAATGACCATTTTCAAGCGGCGCAGGATAAGCCTCACATTCACCAGGCTTTCCAGGGCTACCGTTTCGAAGCCAGGTTGTGGGTGCGTTTGAACCCAGACCGGGCTTACGTCCAGTCTTTAATGCCGGCTGCCGGGGAAGATTTCCCGGATAACCCAGCCAACACCCAGCCGGGAGACTGGATGCAGGTTGGAACGTACTCTTTCCCGGGGGAAGGGGGCGCGGCACATCTGGTGCCTCTTGCCGCGGTTGCCGAGATGGCCGACCGGTCGCATTTCGGGCGCTGGGACGAAAACCTGGGTCAAGTGCTTTACATCTATTTCCCACCGACCGCACAGCCGTAACAAAACACCCAAAACGGCGCACCGAGTCCCTACAGGGGATCTGGTGCGCCGGAAGATTCTAAACCGGAATTACTTGTTTCTACCGCCAGCATATTTCTGGCGCAGGTTCCGGTTGGGAGCGGAATGTGGAGTTTGCCGGTTGGCGGGTTTTCCTTTCGGAGCGGAGACAGCCGGAGCGCGGCGCGGCCCGCGTGGGGCAAGGGCAGGACGGTCCGGAGCCGGAGCGGTGTAGTTGAAACCATCCAGGGTCTGGTGCGGCAGGGGTTTGCCCATGATCCTTTCGAGGGCACGGACCATATCCTTATCGTCGGGGGTGACCAGAGTGAAGGCGTCGCCGGTGTGCTCGGCGCGGCCAGTGCGTCCGATGCGGTGGATGTAATCATCGGCAGTGGCGGGCATATCGTAGTTGATAACGTGTGAGATGCCTTCCACGTCCAGGCCGCGGGCAGCGATGTCAGTCGCAACCATCACCTGGTAATGGCCGCTCTTAAAGCCGGCCAAAGCAGACTGGCGCTGACCCTGCGAACGGTCGCTGTGCAGGCTGGTGGCGCGGAACCCGGCCACCCCGATCTGGCGGGACAATTTCTCAGCGCGGTGCTTGGTGCGGGTGAAGACCAGCACCGAGTTGGTATCGGTGCGTTTGAGCAGGGTTAGTAGCAGGGAGGTCTTCAGGTGCTGCGGAACGGGATAAAGCGCATGCGCCACGGTGTGCGCCGGGCGGCTGAGACCGACGGCGATCCGTTGCGGGTGGGTCAGCGTTTGAGCGGCCAGCGCCTCGATCTCGGCCGGAAAAGTAGCCGAGAAGAGCATGGTCTGCCGTTTGGCTGGGACGTGTTTAAGGATGCGTTTCACATCGGGCAGGAAGCCCATATCGAACATCCGGTCGGCCTCATCGAGCACCAGGATTTCCACACCCTGGAGCCTGGCATTGCCCTGGTTGAGATGGTCCAGAAGGCGACCAGGGCAGGCGACCAGGACCTCAACCCCGTCGCGCAGGGCGCGGACTTGAGGTGCAGGGCCAACGCCGCCGTAGATGGTGGCGCTGCGCAGGTTGGTACCCTTTCCCAGGTCGCGGAAAGACTGGTTAATCTGTTCGGCAAGTTCACGGGTGGGGGTGACGATCAGCGCCCGGGTGCGGTTGCGAGGTCCGGTTAACAGTTTTTGTAAAATGGGGAGGACGAATACCGCCGTTTTGCCGGTTCCGGTCTGGGCGGTGGCGATCAGGTCTTTCCCGGCCAGAGCCGCGGGCAGGGCGGCGATCTGGATGGGTGTTGGCTCGGTATAGCCGAGATGATTGATCCCCGCTTGCAGGCGCGGATCCAGGTTGAATTGGTTAAAGCTCACGAATATTCCTTTTCTTCAGAAGTCCGGGGGTGTTGGGGGGATCGAGTGGTGCTCAAACGAACAACAGCAGCGACTGCTGAAATAATGCGATTATGTGCAAACAGGGTAACCGAGGATGGCAGGACTGTCAAGGTGTCGATTCTTTCAGGATCGGCCAATTTTCTGAGTAACCAATCTTTTCGAAATAACCCTCAATCCCCCGACGGGGAGGATAACCCCTATTGGATGAAGTTCCTGACGGGGATGAACACTCCAGCATGGACAGTTGTTTGTTTCGCGGAAAAAAAAGAGGAACAAACAACCCCCCCTGCGGAGAGGTTTTCTGAATATTCTTCGAAAACTCCGGTTATTAATGCGTGGTCAAAACGAAGAGGAACGAGTTCCTGATCCGAGCGGGCGGGCAGTACCACTTCTCCACCAGTGTCGGCAGGGGTGCAACCAGTCACAAGAGAAGAAGCAAGCGCATGGTCAAAACAAATAGGAACAATTCGTTTTTCGGAATAAACACAGGCGTTTCCATTTAATATTGAGTTATTAAGGTTCTTAAATAGCGGCAAGGATGGGCGGCACCTTGCGGGGACTTTCAGCGAGGAACTTCCCGACATACGCCCTTGCCACGCAATGATTATAGTACATATGTTCTATTTTGTCAATCTTCTAAAGAAAAGGTGTTATTTCCCCGGCAGGGAGCGGGCGAATGCCAACCCCTTTTCGACCCAGAGCTTCAGTTCGACCTGTGTGGCGCAGCCTTGCGGCTCGACCATGACCCAGCCTGCCATCGGCCTGCCGGTCATGTCGAAAACGCGCGTATGCGGACGGGAGAGGGCTTCTGCGTAGTTCGCGGCCCCGACGCGCACGATCAGGTCGTTTTTGTGGACTCCGCAGGCCATGTTGCCATTGACCAGGAACCCAACCCCGCCGAACATTTTCTTTTCTTCCAGGTTAGGGAGCGGGTCGAGGGTCGCACGGATGCGGATTGCTAATAATTCATCATAGGGCATACTGACTTCTTTGTTTCACAATCTGACTGTCACCTTCCACCTGACTTTTCCTACAATTTCGGGAACCTGCTGAGGACGATCGCCTCGGTCGGAAGGAGGCCCTTATCGCCGAGTTTCATCTCAGCGGGGGCGGGACCGGCTTTATCGGGCGCGGATTGATAGACGTAAATCGGCGTCCCTTCGAGGGCGTACTTCAACTCGACGTAAGCCTGCCCGGTCAGCGTGCCGTCCATGTCGGCAGCGCAGCTGGTAACCCAACCGATGACCCGCCCACGCTTGTCGAGCAGCGGGTCGGCGTTGTGAGCCATGCGCACGCCTTTCTCGGGGAAGCGGAAGCGAACCACCACGCCCTTGCGGGTCTGTTCGCTGGCGATATAGGCTTCACGCCCGATGAACCAGGGCTTGCTGGTCTTCACATAAGCCCCGAAGCCGGATTCACCCACACCCAGGTCAGCCTGCCCGCCCTTACCGGAACCGTCGCCCATCTCGTGACCATAGAGCGGCAAACCGGCTTCGGTGCGCAAGGAATCGCGGGCTGCCAGCCCGATGGGCCGCACGCCAAACTTCTCACCTGCTTTGAGGACTGCATGCCAGAAGGCGACCGTCTTTTCCGGATGGACGAACAACTCAAAGGCCATCTTCTCACCGGTGTAACCGGTGCGCGAGACGATCAGGTCAAACCCGCCGACCACTGCGTCGCACAGGTTGGTGCGCTTGAGCGCCATGATGCGGCGGCGCGTCTCGGCGTTGACGCCCATCGCCAGCAGGATGTCCCTGCTCTTCGGCCCTTGCAGGGCGATGTCGACGCGCATGTCGGCGCCGGCTATCGGGTCGCGCAGGTTTCGGAGCACGGCGTTATAACCATACACGCGTGCCCCAGGCCGGGAGTTATCCACCTTGACCTTGCCGTCCCGCACTGCTTCCAGCCAAGCACGGTCCTTGTCGTCGTTGGAGGCGTTGACCACCATCAGGAACTTGTCCCAAGCCCGGCGGTAGATGAGTGTGTCGTCAATCACTTTTGCGTCGGGTGCGAGGAACTGGGAGTAAAGGCTCTCACCGGGCAGCAACGACCCACAGTTGTTGGTGACGACCGAATCGAGGAATGAGGCCGCCTCGCCGCCTTCCACCTGGTAGACGCCCATGTGCGAAACGTCGAACAAACCGGCAGCCTGGCGCGTGGCCAGGTGCTCTTCAAGCACCGACGAATACCAAACCGGCATTTCCCAGCCGGCGAACGGGATAATTTTTGCCCCCATCTCTTTGTGGACAGCGTAGAGGGGTGTGCGGCGGAGGGTTTCGGCGGGAGGCGTCCAGTGGAAGGCAGGCCGCTTTTCTTTAGACCCGGAACCGGAACCACCGATAAAGCAGGGTTTGGTAGCAGCGACGGGATCACCCACAGCATTTGCCGGTTTTTCGTGCGATTCAAGGACGACGATGGGGCCCGGCATGCGGCGCGGCGTGCCATCCGGCGAGCCATCCAGGTTGAAGGAGATGTAGGTATCAGAACAATCTCTCAGCCAGGTGGCAGCCAGGTTGGCGCCGGCCAGCGGCAGGGACAGGCGGTAGTGATCCCAATCCACGCAAGTCAACGTGCCAGCCACTTCGCCGACCGGGGTGATGACCCTGGTGGCCTGGCTCTTGCCGCGTTCAAGGACTGACAGGTCGGAGGTTAGCACGTAGTTCAAGAACTGGCGCACCTCCTGACCCAGGAGCTCATAAACGCCGGTGGTTGCTTTATCGTCCAGATAATAGAAATGGGGATAGCCGTGCGAGGCGGGTTCGAAGTCCACGCCCGAGGCTTTTGCCAGTTCGCGCACCCGTATGCGGGCATCGTTCAGGATTTTGAAATCCACCTTGGCGCGGCGCAGGTCCTTACCCCTGGGAGCAGGGAGGCTGTGCGGTGTGGCAGCCAGCAGGACATCGGCGAGGATGTCGGCCAGTTGCTTCGACTTCTGCTCGTCGAAGCCGCGCTGGGTGATCCAGGGTGTGCCCAGGCGTATGGCGGACGGGTCGAGGGCATTCACATCGCCGGGGATGGTGTTGCGGTTGACCACGATGCCGACCACGTCAAGGATGCGGGCGGCGTAATCGCCGGTGAGGGAAGTGCCATCCGGACCTTTGAGGGTGGATACATCCACGTTGAGCATGTGCGAGTTCGTCCCGCCAAAGGGGATGCGGAAGCCGCGTTCCTTCAAACGCTCGGAGATGGCCAGGGCGTTCTTGATGGTCTGCTTCTGGAGTTGCTCGAACTCGCGGGTGCGGGCCAATTTAAAGGTAAGGGCCAGTGCTGCAAAAATATGGACATGGGGGCCGCCCTGTTCGCCGGGAAAGATGGCCCGGTCAATCTTTTTGGCAAGTTCCGGGTCGGTGGTCAGGATGATAGCGCCGCGCGGCCCGTCGAGGGTCTTGTGGGTGGTAGAAGTGATGACATGGGCATACCCGACCGGCGAAGGGACGACGCCTGCCGCCACCAGCCCACCGATGTGGGAGATGTCGGCCAGCAGGTAAGCCCCGGCCGCGTCCGCGATCTGACGGAACTTCTTCCAGTCGGGGATCCAGGGGTAGGAAGAGTAGCCGCAGATGATCATCTTCGGCTTATTTTCCTTGGCGAGGGTCATGACGTCATCATAATTAATCTGCTCGTTGTGCGGGTCAACGCTGTAGGAGACGATGTTGTAATACTGCCCGGAGCGGTTGGCAGGGGAACCGTGCGTCAGGTGGCCGCCATGGAACAGGTTCATGCCCATGACTGTGTCACCGGGCTGGACCAGGGCGTGGTAAACAGCGTTGTTGGCAGGCGCACCTGAGAGCGCTTGCACGTTGACATAAATTTGCTCGGGTTTGACGTTATTGGCGGCGAAGGCCTCGGCGCAGCGGCGCTTGGCCAGCGATTCGAGGATATCGGCATACTCGGTGCCTTTGTAGAAGCGCGGGTCAGAGTAGCGGCGGAAGTCCGCAAGGCGGGCAGGGTAATCCAGGATCTCCTTCTGGGTCAGCTGCTGGTCGGTCTTATTGGGATAACCTTCGGCATAGATGTTCTGGAAAGCGGAGGCCATGGCCTCGCGCACTGCCAGCGGAGCCTGGCTCTCGGAAGGAATGAGGATGATCTTGCGAGCCTGCCGTTCAGCTTCGACCTGGGTCAACTCATAAATTTCAGGGTCAAGGTCAGCGAGCGAACCGCGGAAGAGATAGTCGGACATGGGAAAGTCTCCTCGATCGAAAATAATTTCAAATAGGAAAAGGATAGCAAGCTGAGTATATTCCCCGGAACCAGGTGGGTCAAGTGCGGAAAAGCACGATTCTTTTTTACCTCCGACCTCACCCAGGATCCCTGACTTTAATAATAAAACCGCCTGGCGGCGGTTGTGTGGGCGCAAAGGGACTCGAACCCCTGACCTTCTCTGTGTAAGAGAGACGCTCTAACCAACTGAGCTATGCGCCCGACTGAGCTATTATACCGAGAACTTGGCAACTGTGTTACACTTTTGCCGGAATCCCTAACTGGAGAAACTCATGCGTATTGTCCGTTATCAGATCAAAAATGAAGCCGCGCATTATGGCTGGCTGCTGGAAAATAAAGTCGGGGCCATCGAAGGGGATATCTTTGGCGAATACCGCCGGCTGGAGGCTGAAACACCGCTGACAGAGGTCAAACTGCTCGCCCCGGTCCAACCGTCCAAGATTCTCTGCATCGGACGCAACTATGCTGAACATGCCAAGGAACACGACGTCGAGGTGCCGAAAGTGCCGTTATTATTCTTAAAGCCGCCCTCTTCCATTATCAATCCCGGCGAACCAATCGTCCTGCCGCCGCAGTCGCAGCAGATCGAACACGAGGCAGAGTTGGTGGTTATCATCGGAAAGCGCGGGCGCAACATCATCGCCGAGGATGCGCAGAACTACGTTTACGGCTACACCGCTGGAAATGATGTGACTGCGCGTGACCTACAAAAATTGGACGTACAGTGGACGCGCGCAAAAGGTTTCGACAGCTTCTGCCCCTTCGGACCATGGATAGATACGGAGTTCGACCCCTCCGACGCGATCATCACCTGTAAAGTCAGCGGCCAGCCGCGGCAGATGGCATCCACGCGTGACATGGTTTTTAATGTGAATGTATTGATCGCTTTCATCTCTTCCGTAATGACGCTCGAAGCGGGCGATATCATTTTCACCGGCACTCCGGCCGGGGTTGGAGCTCTACAGCCGGGTGACATTGTCGAGGTGGAGATCGAAGGACTCGGGAAATTGGTCAACCCGGTGGCCGCGCAAAGCTAATTGTCGGATACTATATCAGCCCTGTGAAGAATTTTCTTCACAGGGCTGATCTTTTATACCTGGTCAATCTGTTTCAAGACTTTCCTGAACCTGATCAACTGCGCGGGTGTCATTTCTGCCCGGCGTGCCTCCAGGGCAGACAACAGCACTTCTTTGTTATGCTGGTCGACTGAACAAAGGATGCTCTCAGCATGGGTTGGCACATCGCGCGGGATGCAGCCCCGGATGTGTTTCAACAGGAACGGGAAGATCTTCTCTTTAAACTTTTTATCGGCAGTCGCGACCTGGGCCAAGACCCGCATCCCCCAGAGCTGCGTGATGACCGTACCATTTTCAACGATGCCGATGACAGCGTCAATTTGTGCCCAGATTTCCTGCGGGCAACGGCTGGCAATGGCTGCCAGCCCAATCATAGCTCCCCAGACCATGCGGTTGTCTTTGCTCTTGAGCAATTTCAGGAAATCGTTCCCAAAATCGGCGATTAAGCCGGGGTCAAGGTAACCGATTTCGTAGAGAACCTTCAGGCAGTCGCTGCGGATGTTTTTATTTTTGTTCTCCAGGTTATCGGCGATCTCGCGTATCCCCTGCTTATCCTTTGTCCTGGCCAATTCTTTTGCAAGCAACTGGTTGGATACTTCATCACGCCGGTTTTGGAAGAAAGAAATTTTTTCGAGGGTAGACATATCAGCCTCCATTCGTCTCCAGATGGAATTCTACAATAGAATTCTCCATCTGCCTCCCGCACTTTGCTAACGTTTGCCTTGTTGGTACAATGGATGAGATGATCACCGGTACGATTTTCGATATCCGCAAATATTCGATCCACGACGGCCCCGGCATCCGCACGGCGGTATTCTTCAAGGGCTGCCCGCTGGAATGCTCCTGGTGCCACAACCCCGAAGGAGGCGCGTACCACCCGGAGTTAATCTTCCGCAGCGCCCGCTGCATCCTTTGCGACGACTGCCTGACCGGCTGCCCGAACGAAGCGGTCACGCGCCAGGGGGACGCCATCCAGATTGACCGGAAGCGCTGCAAGGTCAGCGGCGAGTGTGCGGCGGTCTGTAATGCCGAAGCGCTGCAGGTGGTGGGGCGGGAGATGACTGTCGAACAGGTCGTATCCGAAATCGAAGAGGATGCTGTTTTCTATGAACAATCCGGAGGCGGGGTGACCTTCACCGGCGGTGAACCGCTCGCCCAGCCCAGCTTCCTGCTGGAGCTCCTGTCTGCCTGCCAGGCGAGGGGTCTGCACACAACCGTGGACACCAGCGGTTTCAGCCCCTGGGCGGTGCTCGACGAGATGAGCCCGCTCGTGAACCTATTCCTCTACGACCTGAAACTGATGGAAGAACCCCGGCACCGCCAGTGGACAGGCGTATCGAACACAGACATCCTTTCCAACCTGAGGAAACTCTCGGAAGCGGGGCAGAAAATCCTTGTCCGCATCCCGGTCATCCCGGGGATCAACGATGACGAGGAGAATCTCCGTCAGAGCGGTGAATTCCTGGCTGCGCTGCCAAATGTCCCAACGGTGGAACTACTTCCGTACCACAACATTGCCGAGGGGAAGTACGCCGGGTTGGGAAGGGAGTATGGGTTGGAAGAAATTCACACACCTACGCAGGAACAAATTCAAGCCCACATTGCACTGCTGACAGGTTATGGATTACAGGTAAAATAATCATGGGAGATGACGCATGTCAATGACCAAGCGTGTGGATAAACTCCGTCAACAATCGCTGGATGCAAAAGAGACGCTTTCCGGTGAACGCGCCAAACTGCTGACCGAATTCTACCGTAAAGACATCACGACACCGTGCCCCTACTCCGTACCGGTGCAGCGGGCGATGGCGTTTTCATCCCTGCTGGAGCATAAACCCATATCCATCGGTGAAGGTGAACTCATCGTCGGCGAAAAGGGACCTGGCCCGAAGATGGCGCCAACTTATCCCGAATTATGCTGCCACAGTCTTGACGACCTCGACATCCTGAACTCGCGTCCGAAGACCTCCTTCAAAGTTGGAACCGAAACCCGTCGCGACTATGAAAAGACGGTGATCCCATTCTGGCAGGGCAAGTCGCTGCGCGACCGGATCTTCAGCGAGATGACCTTTGAGTGGCAAGCAGCCTACGAGGCGGGCATTTTCACAGAATTCATGGAGCAGCGCGCCCCCGGGCACACCGTCCTGGATGGGAAGATCTACCGCAAGGGGATGCTCGACTTCATCGCTGAGATCGACACCAGCCTTGCCAAGCTCGACTTCCTCCATGACGCGGAGGCGTATGCCAAGCAGGAAGAACTAAAAGCGATGCGGATTTGCGCCGAGGCGCTGGTGCGCCTGGGGGAGCGGTACGCCGAGGCAGCCCACCGACAAGCCCAGGCGGAGAAAGACCCACAACGCCGCCTGGAACTGGAGAAAATCGCGGAGGTCTGCAGCCATGTACCGGGCCACGCACCGCTTGATTTCCACGAAGCGCTGCAATATTACTGGTTCGTGCACCTGGGCGTGACGATCGAACTCAACACCTGGGATTCGTTCTGCCCCGGCCATCTCGACCGGCACCTGGCGCCGTTCTATGACCTGAGCAGGCAAGAGAGGAAATACTACGAAGAACTTCTCCAATGCTTCTGGATCAAGTTCAACAACCAGCCTGCGCCCCCCAAGGTGGGCGTGACCGCTGCCGAGAGCGGGACCTATACCGATTTTGCGCAAATCAACCTGGGCGGGTTGTTGGCCGACGGCTCGGACGGCGTCAACGAGGTCTCGTATCTACTACTGGATGTAATTGAGGAGATGCGCCTGCTGCAGCCATCCTCATCCATCCAGGTGAGTGAGAAGAATCCCGACGGCTTTGTCAAGCGGGCAGCCAGGATCATCCGCAGCGGGTTTGGCCAGCCGTCAGTTTTCAACGCCGACCTGGTGGTACGGGAGATGGTGCGGGTGGGAAAAACCCTGGCGGACGCGCGTGACGGCGGGACGAGCGGCTGTGTGGAAACGGGGGCATTCGGCAAGGAAGCTTACATCCTGACCGGCTATTTCAACATCCCCAAGATACTCGATCTGAGCCTGCACGACGGCCTCGACACACGCACAGGGCAGCAGCTCGGAGTTCATACCGGCGACCCAAGGAACTTCACCACGTTCGATGAGTTGTTCTCGGCTTTCGAGAAACAGATGCTGCACTTCCTGGACATCAAGGTACGCGGCAACAACGTCATCGAGCGGCTGTATGCGACCAGCATGCCGGCTCCGTTCCTGTCCCTACTGGTGGACGACTGCATCAT
>Ga0315286_10003370_pt1 | contig 15095 bp, 10 predicted proteins | sample YL17G10_0_MG_FD_205038 | JGI IMG/M metagenome (GOLD analysis project Ga0315286, IMG submission 205038) | Sediment microbial communities from Yellowstone Lake, YNP, Wyoming, USA - YL17G10_0 | ecosystem: Environmental > Aquatic > Freshwater > Lake > Sediment | place: USA: Wyoming | collected...
GCGCGGATGCTGCTCCGGGGCCGCGTGCGACCTACATCTGCGGGTTCCAGAAATTCTGACCACTCCGATTCCGGAAATTCTGACCACCTGAAGGAGGAGGGTTCCGATAGCCTGCCGCCCGTCGCGCGCGCGGATGAGCCGCGCCGCCGCCGGGAGGCGAAGGAGGATGATCGGAGCCATGGCCAGACATCGAGTGCAAGTGCTGCGAGCCGCAGGGAAGACGCTCAAGCAGGTGGTCGCCGCGGCGGGGGTGTCGCAGTCCAGCGTGCAGCGGATCGAGCGCGAGCGGGCGATCGAGCAGCCCGCCGACCTGCTGCAGGCGGGCGAGCGTGGAGTCGGACGCCCGAGCGTGGTCGAACCGTGGCGGGATCGGCTCGCCGCCGTGCTCGCAGCTGAGCCGGCGCTGCCGACGATGGAGATCCTGCACCGGCTGCGCGGGCAGGGTTATGAGGGCGGCAAGAGCGCGCTCTACGAACTGGTGCGCGCAGTGCGTCCGAAGCCCACGACCCCGCTGGTGCGCTTCGAGGGTGTAGCGGGCGAGTTCTCGCAGCACGACTTCGGCCAGGTCGAAGTGCGCTACCTCGACGGCACCCAGGAGCGCATCCACTTCTTCGTCTCCCGGCTCAAGTACTCGCGCTGGGTGGACGTGCGGGTGGTCGAGAACGAGGGCGTCGAGTCGCTGGTGCGCAGCCTGCTGGCCGGCTTCGAGAGCTTTGGCGGGGTGCCGCTGGTGGCGGTGTTCGACAACCCCAAGACGGTGGTGCTGAACCGCGAGGGCGGGCGCATCCAGTGGAACGACACCTTCGGCCAGACCGCGCTCGACTACCGCTTCGCCCCGGAGCTGTGCACGCCGCGGCGTGGGCAGGAGAAGGGCTCGGCCGAGAACCTGGTCGGGTTCGTGAAGAACGGCTTCTTCAAGGTGCGTCGCTTCCACGACCACGCCGATCTCATCGAACAGTTGATCGCCTGGCAGCTCGAGGTGAACACGGTGCGACCGTGCCGGGCAACGGGCGTGCCGCCGGCCGAGCGAATCACGGTCGAGCGCGAGCGGCTGCGACCGCTGGCGATCCCGGCCGCCGAATACGCGCTGCGCTTCTCGGTGTTCGTCGGGCCCACGGGCCTGGTCACCTTCCAGGGCTATCGCTACTCGATGCCGCCCGAGGCGATCGGCATCCCGGGGATGCTGTGGCTCTACGCGGAGCGCGTGCGCATCGTCGCCGGTCGCTTCGAGCGCGAGCACGCCCGCGTGCCCGAGCAGGGCAAGGACAGCTTCCATCCCGAGGATCGCACCGCGCGGCTCGCCCAGGTCGCCGGCAAGCGCGGGCGGCTGTACCTCAAGCGCCAGGAGATCCTCGATCTGGGGCCGGCGGCGGAAGCGTTCCTGACCGAGATCGTCCATCTCCATCGCTTCACCTGGCAGGGCGAGGTCGAGCAGCTGCACACGGCACTCGTCCAGCATGGGCCGGCGGCGCTGCACCGGGCGCTCGCGGCGGCGCACGCACGCGAGCTCTACGGCGCCCCGCACGTGCTGCGGCTCCTGGCGAAGGAGGTGGCCTGATGCACGCCCTCGATCTCGACGGCATGCTGCGGCGCCTGCACCTGCCCACCGTGCGCCGGCTCTATCCCGAGTGCGAGGTCCGCGCCGAGGCCGAAGACCAGTCCTACCGCGACTTCCTCGCCACGCTGATCGCCGAGGAGGTCGCACACCGCACCCAGACCCGCATCGAGCGCTCGGTCCGCAAGGCCCGCTTCCCGTTCCTGCGCACCATCGAGGACTTCGACTTCACCTTCCAGACTTCGGTGCGCCTGCAGCTCCTCGGTAGCTATCTCGGCCCCGAGCTCGTCTCGGAGGGACGGTCACTGGTCTTGTGTGGACCCTCGGGCACCGGCAAGACCCACCTCGGGATCGCCATCGCCTATCGCGCCATCCAGAACGGCTACGAGGCGCTGTTCACCAGCGCCGCCGAGATGATCGAGACGCTCTCCGTGGCGACCAGGCGCGGCGAGTTGGCCGGAACGCTCGCGCGCTACACGCACACTCCGGTGCTCGTAATCGACGAGGTCGGTTACCTGACCGTCGGCGGCGACGCCGCCAACCTCATGTTCCAGGTCGTCAACGAGCGTTACCTGCATCGCCGGCCGATGCTGTTCACCACCAACAAGCCGCTTGCCGCATGGGGCCTGGTGCTCCACGACCCGGATCTCGCCGAGGCGATCCTTGATCGCGTCCTCGAGCGGGGCCGCTTGGTGGAACTGCGCGGCGCGTCGTATCGTACCCGCCACCTCAAAGCCGTCCACCGGAGCCCGTCGTCCGAAGTGGTCAGAATATCCGGAAATCAACGGTCAGACTTCCCGGAACCCACACGCATGGAAGCAGATCTCGGGCTCCGATCCCAGTACGGCGATCCTGTCCTCCGGAGACGAGTGGGCGGCGATGTAGCGGGCGATCTCCTGCGCCTCGGGGAAAGGACCACTCAGGCCGTACGTCATCCGGGAAACCTGACGGGGCGTCGAGCGCAGGAGGTACTGCGCCTGCGGGCTGAGCGAGACGAGGAAGGTGGCCAGGAAGACCAGCGCTGCGATGGTCCCGGCGCTCCGCCGCAACCCGATGTCGGTCAGCGCACGCCGGAGTCCATCCACGGCGACCGCCGCAAGAAGCGCCACGGTCGGCAACAGCATGACGAAGTAGTGGTGCCGGAAGTAGAGCCCGGGGCAGATCGCCAGGAACGCGAACGCCGCGAAGGCGAGGACGGTGCCTCGCTGAGGCCTCAGGTTCCTGTCCCAGAGGACGACACCAAGTCCAAGGACGCTCGCTCCCCAGAGGATCGGGGCCGAGGCCACAATCCGCGCGAGCATGTCGCGGAGAATCACCATCCCCTCGGCGAACGGCACCTGGGTGACGTAGGTCGCGGCGTAGCGGAAGGTCCAGAACCAGAACTTGGAGAACACGCCCGCCGCCGCGAGGACGAGGCAGGTCAGGAGAAAGGGCAGCACCGCTCCCGCCGCGAAAGGCAGGCCGTCCGCCGCCAGGCGCGGCGCGCGGACACCCCGGCGCCCCCACCGGGCGAGGAACGCGAAGACCCCGAACAGGAGGAAGAACGCTCCGTGCTGCTTCATCACGAGGGCGAGGCCCAGCAGCAGGCCGCTCCAGAAATAGTCCCGGCGTCGGCCCGAGTCGAACGCCCGCAACAGCATGAGCACACCTGCGAGCACCGCCAAGACGACCAGGTGGCTCGAGTGGGCGAAGGGCCCATGGACCGTCATGCCCACCGAGAGCAGGGCGTACGCGGCGGCCGCGACGACGCCGGCGAAGGGCCCGAAGAGGCGGCGCCCCAGCAGGAAGAGGAGGACGACCGTCGCGGCGTTGACGAGCAGGAATCCCAGTCGGATCGCGGCAGCCGTCTACCCGAACAGCGCCAGGAAGAGCGCGTACACGGCGTACGCACCCGGGAACTTCATGTTGTAGACCACCTGGTATGGCGGGATTCCATGCAGGATCAATTGCCCGGCGCAGGCGTACTCGCCTTCGTCGCGTTCGAGCGGGACGTCGAGCAACCGCACGCGCACCACGACGACGAACAGCAGGACGAAGGCGACAAACAGCCACGGCCGGAATCGCGCAGCGCCGTGAGCGCCGGTCGCCAGCACAGGTGCACGCGCCGCGACCGGAACCGGCCGCCCGCGGGACTTCGGTCGTCGCGGATTCAACGAGGGATCCTGCCGGATATGCCGGGCGCGGCCCTACACGCCCTGCCCGGGTGGGGGCTGGCTCTCCGCTCCGGGTTCCGGCTCCGGCGCCGCTTCCTCCGCCAGCACCGGCAGACGCATGAGCGTGGCGATGTAATCGTCGGGCAGCTTGTGTGCGCGTGCGCCCTTCAGCACCACGTCCAGATAGCGGCGCGAGGGCGGCGAGGGATTGGCGGTGTGCGCGAGATAGGCTGCCGCCTTCACGCGGCGCGGCACCGAACCATCCTCGGGGTGAGTCAACTCGACCCAGACGGGCCCGCGCTCGAAGAGGTTGTGCGGGTTGCCGGGGCCGCGGAAGCCTTCGTGGCCATCCAGCGCGAGCAGGTCATCGTCGTTCAGCTCGTACAATATCCCCCAGACGTCGTTCCCGTGCGACAACTGCAGGCTGGCCACGCCTCCACCCCACGTCGTCGAGAAGATCGGGAAGATCAGCTTGTGATCGTGCAGCACCGCCATCCCGACGATCCTATGCGCCGGACAGCGGACCCGCATCTGGTCTGGGTCCAAGTTCGACCCGAACGCGAAATAGAGCATCTGGCCTCCCAAATCACGAGCCCGGGTCGGAAGACCCCCGGGCGCTTGTCCCGCCCAGCATAGTGCATGCGGGGCCGCCGCGATATCGGATTTCTCGCCGGGCCCGGGAGCCGGTCCGGGCTCGCCGAACAGGCCGGGTTTGTCGCGCCCCGGGGGCGCCTCTATCATCCAACCCCTCGGCAGTCCCGCGCCCCCGGCGCAGGTGCCCGCCCCAACCCCGGAGAGACCCGCCATGGCAGTGGACTTCCTTGCATTCGGCCCCCACCCCGACGACGGCGAGATCGGCTGCGGGGCGATGCTGCGCAAGATGAAGGCGCTCGGACACACGACCGGCATCGTGGACATGACAACCGGCGACATGGGCTGGGGCACGGTCGAGGAGCGGCTGGCGGAGTGCGATGCGGCCGCGAGGCTCCTGCGACTGGACGTGCGCGAGAACCTGGACCTGGGCGACAACCGCATCGAGGACACCTTCGAGAACCGCTGCGTGGTGGCGGCGATGATCCGCAAGCACCGCCCGCAGATCGTCTTCGCGCCCTACTACGACCTGCCAATCGGGCGCGGCCTGGGGCACAACGACCACTACAAGACCGGGCAGATCGTGGCGAACGCCTACAACCTCGCGCACCTGCGCAAGGCGCCGGTCGAGGGCGAGCCGCACCAGGCGAAGGCCATCTACTTCTACTTCCTGCCGCCCGGCACGCCGGCCACGTTCATCGTGGACGTGAGCGATCACTACGAGGACTGGCTCAAGGCGCTGGAGTGTCACTTGAGCCAGTTCGCGAACCCGGACAAGCCGCGATCGGCCGCGCTGCCGGCTCCGACCGACGCGTTCATCGCGTTCGCGCGCTACTGGGGCTGGCAGATCGGCGTGCGCTACGGGCAGGCGTTCCTCTCGACCGCGCCGCTGCGCGTCGGCGACCCGCTCGCACTCGTGAAGGACGTGGTCCCGCGACCGTGACGCCGCGGGCCGCAGGCGCCTCCCCCGCCGCCATCCTGCGCTTCACCGCGGCGATCGTCGTCGCGCCGCTGGTCGCGGCCGCACCCGGCATGGCCGGTCACGCCGCAGACCGGGCAACGCCGGCGGACGCGTGCATCCCCCGGCTCGCTGACGAGTACCGCGAGGGCCTGCTCGCGGACCGGCCCGACCTAGCCTCGCGTCTCGGCGACCGGCGCGGCGACCGCCGGCTCGAGCCGGTCACGCAGGCCTCGCTCGCTCGCCGGCCGACTCGACTCGATCCCGCGCACCACGCCCGGTCCGGCCGCCGCGCTCGAACGCGACACGCTCGCGGCGCGGATCGCCGCCGCGCGCCGCGAGTTGGAGGTGGCGCACCGCTGGGAGCACGATCCGGCCGCCTACCTCGACCTCGCGAGCGACGCCGTCGCGGCGCTCATGGACCGCGGTGCGGGTTCCACCTGCGCGCGCGCACGCGCGATGGCGCTGCGTCTCGCGCGCGTGCCCGACGTCTTGCGCGCGGCGCGCGTCAACCTGCACAAGCCGCCACGCGCCCTCATCGAGGCCGCGCTGCCGGGCTATGAGGGCCTGCTGCGCTTCTATCGCGGGGGACTCCCCGCGTTCGGCTCGCGCTGCCGCGAGCCGCGCACGCAGGCGGATCTGGCCCAGGCCGACTCCACGACGGTACGGGCGGTCGAGGACTTCCTCGACTACCTGCGCGTGGACCTGCTGCCACGCGCTACGGGGACGCAGCCCGGACCGGGCGTCCCGCCCGACCCGGCCCGCTGAGCCCACCCGCCTCGCGCCAGACCGTCCCGGGCCCGCCTTATTCATTGACGCTCCCGCGGCATCGCGGCTAAAGTGCCGCGGTCAAACGACCCGATACCAGGGATGGTCGGGGCTCTACGCCCTCGGGGCATCAGGAGGTTCCATGCTGTTGCGCGCCCGGCGCGTCTGGGGAGCGCTGATCCTCATCGCGCTGCTGGCCTGGCCGGCCATGACGGCCGACGCCGCGACCGGTACCCACCGCAAGACGAAGAGCGCCATCGCCGCCAAGACGTCCGTGGACACGGCGAAGAAGACCCCTGCACGGCCGACCACCGTCGCGCGCTCGAAGAAGCGGGCCGGTGCGAAGTCCGCGGTCGCCACGCGCCGCTCGAAGAACCGGCGGCACCGCGCCCTGGCCCGGCCACGCGGCGGCGTCTACGCCCGCAACGCCGTGGTCATCGACGCGGCGACCGACCAGGTGCTGTTCGAGAAGCAGTCGCTGCAAACCGTACCCATTGCCAGCCTGACCAAGCTGATGAGCGCGATGGTCTTCCTCGAGCAGAAGCCGGACCTGCGGCGCATGGCCGAGGTGACGCGCGAGGAGATCCGCAGCGGCGGCCACACGCGACTGTGGAACCGGGAGCGCGTGGCGCTCTACGACCTGCTCCACATGAGCCTGATGAACTCCGACAACGTGGCGACCCGGGTGCTGGCGCGCGAGTCTGGGCTGTCGTCCGGCGCCTTCGTCAGGCGGATGAACGAGAAGGCCCGCGAGATGGGCCTGGCGAACACGCGCTTCGCGGAGACGACCGGGCTCGACCAGCACAACGTCTCGACCGCGGTGGACGTGGCACGGCTGCTGCGGGCGGCGGCGGACCACTACCTGATCCGCGAGATCACGACCACCCCCGACTACGTACTCGTGGGCGAGTACCCTGGGCGCAGGCGCATCATCGCGCGCACCCACCAGATCGTGAACACCAACCGGCTGCTGCGCAGCAACCGCTACGAGTTCTCGTGCGGCAAGACGGGCTTCATCAGCCAGTCGGGCTACTGCGTCGCCACCCGGGTGCGCGATCGGGGCCGCGACCTGATCGCGGTGGTGCTGGGCGCGCCGACGAATGCCACGCGCTTCGCCGACGTGGTGCGCCTGGTCCAGCGGACGCAGACCCCGGGCCTCGAACCGGTCCAGCCCTAGCCCGGACCGCGCCCCGATGGCCGCCCGCGGTCGCTTCCCGGTTGTCCGGTGGGCCTCGCGATGGCCGGGTCCCCGTTGAACCCACCCGGGCGAGCGTCGCGACGATCCGCCCGGACCGTTCCGGCTCTCGGGCCGACGACACCGCTGACGCATCCCGCGGTGATCATTGCAGCGCTCGCGACCGCAGCAGCACTCGTGCTGTCGGTCAGCTTCATGCTGTCCGACACCGACATGTGGCAGCACCTGGCCGTCGGGCGGGCGATCTGGACCCTGCGCGAGGTACCACACACACAGATCTGGACCTGGCCGCTGTTCGGACAGCCGGACGTCACGCTGTCGTGGGGCTTCCGGGCACTGCTCTGGCCGTTCTGGGATCTCGGCGGCGTCACGGGCCTGTTCGTCTGGCGCTGGCTCACCACGCTCGTCGCCTTCGGGGTTCTCTGGGCGGTCGCGAGACTGATGGGGGCGCGGGGCCTGACCCCCCTGGTCGCGCTCGCACTCTGCGGCCTGGCGTACCGGCAGCGCTCGCAGATTCGCCCCGAGACGCTGGTCGCCGCACTCCTGGCCGTCCAGCTCTGGCTGCTGGAATCGCGGCGCGCCGCGTTCCAGCAGCCGGGCGGCATGGAAGCGCAGGCCGGCAGACCGGGTGGCGAGCCTCCCCGGCTCGAGCGCGCGGCGCTGGTGCGCGACGGATCGCTCGTCCTCGTGGCCTGGGTCTGGGCCAACGTGCATGTCTCTTACCTGCTCGGCCTCACACTCACCGCCATCAACGTGCTCGATGCCTGGCTCTCCCGGGCGCACGCTCGCGGAAGCGCCGGCCCCGGCCGCGCCACACCCCCCGAACCGTGGCGCCACCTGGCCTGGGTGCTCGCCGGCTCCGTAGCCATCTCCTTCGTCAATCCGTTCGGCTGGCGGGTGCTGGCCGAGCCGATCCAGTACTACCTGACGTGGCGCCACGAGCCGATGTTCCGCGCCATCGGCGAGCTGCAACCACTGGATCTCCGGGCCAACTGGCGGAACGGCCTGCCGCTTCTGATGGTCGGCTGGCCGGTCCTGCTGCTGTGGCGGTGGCGACGCATCAGGCCGGACCGCGTGGGATTGGTCGTGTGCGCACTGTTCACCTGGCTCACTCTGGGGGCTCAGCGGTTCGTCGGCTATTACGCCATCGTCGCCGCACCCTACGTCGCGCGCGATCTCGACGCGTGGGTGCGGGTTCGCGCCTGGCCGACGTGGACCGCTCCGCCCTGGCGGCGAGCAGCCCTGGTCGTGACGGCCTGCGTCCTGCTGGGACTGCCGGAGTGGTCGCGGCCGAACTGGCCGCTCGGGGTCGCCTACAAGCGCTTCCACTACCCGGAGCGCGCGTGCGACTTCATGGCGGCACACGGCGTCGCGGGGCGCGGGTTCAACCAGTTCCCAGTGGGCGGCTACCTGCTGTGGCGTTTCTGGCCGGACCGCACCCGTCTTCCCTTCGCCGACATCCACCCAGAGCAGATGAGCCCGGACGACCGCCTGCTGTATTCGTGGGCCTTCTCGCGCCGCGAGGTCTGGCGGACACTGGAAGGAAGATACGATTTCGACTACATCCTGCTTTACCGCGTGCAGGTACCTGGTGACCGTCTCCTCGACTTCCTCGACGCCGACACCACGTTCGTCCCGGTCTTCATCGACGACATCGCCGCCATCTACGTCCGGCGCGAGGGGGCGCTGCGGGCCGTGGCCGACACGTTCGCCTATCGGGTGTTGCCGGCGGGCGGGGCCAGCCTCACCGCGCTCGGGCCACGCTGTGCCACCGATCCGGCGTTCCGCGCCGCGGTGCGCCACGAGGCCGAACGCCAGGTGGCCGCCTCACCCTTCAGCGCGGCGGCGCACAATCTGCTCGCCAACCTCGCCGAGGAGGAGGGTCGGCCGCTGGAGATCCGGACCCACCTCCTTGAGGTCCTGCGCCAGGATCCGCAGTTCCCGCATGCCCATGCGCGGCTGGGCTTCCTCGCGCTCGCCGGGCGCAGGCCGGACGAAGCGCTACGGGAGTTCCGGCTCGAGCGCTCGCGGGGAGCGCGTGACGCGAACCTGGCCGTCGGCTTCGGCCGGGCCCATGAGGCGCTGAACGACTACCCCCGGGCCACTCGCTCCTACCGCCAGGCCCTGTCCCTCGAGCCCGGGAACCCGGAAGCGCAGGCCGGGCTCCAGCGGACCGTGACGAGACCGGAACGATGAACCGCAGCCAACCCTTCCTGGCATTCCTCGGCGGCCTGCTGGCCGGACTTGCGGGCGGGTTCTTCGGCGTGGGTGGCGGGATCGTCCTCGTCCCGGTCCTCACCGGGGCACTGCGCCTCGGCCAGCACCGGGCTCATGGCACCTCGCTGGCCGCCATCGGGGCGGCTGCGGCCGCGTCCCTCGCGGTCTACGCTTCGCACGGTCACGTCGCGTGGGACACGGCTGCCCTTGTCGCGCTCGGAAGCGCGGTCACCGCGCGTTACGGTGCCCGCTGGGCGGCACGCACCCCGACCCGCGCACTCCGGCGCGCCTTCGCGGCGCTCCTCCTACTCGTGGCTTTGCGCCTCCTGTGGAAGGCGCCAGACCTTACGGAGAGCATCGTCCCGGGCGGGGCGGCGATGGCGGGTTTCTGCCTGCTGCTGGGCGCGCTCGTCGGCCTGCTGGCCGGCTTCATGGGGGTGGGTGGTGGTGTGCTGGTCGTCCCCGCCCTGACCATCATCATGGGCATGAGCCAGCAGTCGGCCCAGGGCACTTCGCTCGCGGCGATCCTCGTGACCGCTCCGGCCGGCGCCTGGGAGCATTCACGCCACGGCAACGTGTTGTGGCGCATCGTCCCCGGGTTGGCCGCGGGCGCCATGCTCGGAGGTCCGGCGGCGGCCTGGCTGGCTCACCGGATCCCCGAGAGGCTCCTCTCGGAAGGGTTCGCCCTGTTCCTGGTGGCGACCGCGTTCCACATGTGGCTCAGGACGGGCCGGAGACCCGGGGGGCCCGGGACAGACGCCCCCGTTTGAACACCCGCGGCCGGACTTCTCAGAACCCGGGCCGCCGGCCCGGCGTGCCAGATCGCCGCGGGTGCCGGGGATGGACGGCGGTCTTGTTCCTCCTCGTTTCTTGATTCGTCGTCTTGCGTTCGGCCAGTGCCTCTCGTACTATTGCCGTGGCCGGGCCCCCATCCGTAGTGATCGGGAATGGGGGTCCTTTCTGTTGTGGAGACGCTCGGGGCGATTCGAGATCGTCGATCCCGAGGTTTCTGCGGAGGCCGGGGGCGTGACTCGGACAGGCTCCTTGTAGGTTGAAGGCCGCGTGGTGCAGTCGCCGGATGGACCAGGACCACCGACCACGGTCGCGTGACGTGGAAGGGGCCGTGTCCATGCGACATCGTAGCGGGACACCCACAAGGGAGAGTCACACCATGAAGAAGACCGCGACCGCGCTCACCGTCCTTGCGGCGATCTGTCTGCTGACGCTGGCTGCTTCCGCCAGCGCCGTCTACCAGACGCTCCCGTTCTCGCAGGACTGGACGAACACCGGCCTGATCACCGCGACCAACAACTGGAGCGGCGTTCCCGGTATCGAGGGATTCGGCGGCACCATCGCGTCCGGCACGTACAGCAGCAGCGGCGGGAACCCCCAGGGGATCCTGGACGACGCCCTGTTCAATGACCCGCTGTCACCCCCGGCGGTGTGGGTGATCGCCAACGTGACCGGGGCTCCGAGTGGCGAAAACAGCGGCGGAGTGTATGAGTTCCAGGGGACCAGCAACCCCAACCCGAGCGTAGGCATGCAGGGCTCAGGCACAGCGGACGCCCCGTTCCTGAAGCTCTACCTCAACACCACCGGCAAACAGAACATCCGGGTGCAGTACGACCTGCGCGACATCGACTGCCAGTCAACCGCCACGGCCCAGCTGTTCGCGCTTCACTACCGGGTCGGGACCAGCGGCCTCTGGACGAACGTCGCGGCGGGCTATGTCGCCAATGCGGCTGGCACTTCTGGGGGCCAGTGCACCCAGGTCACGCACGTGGACGTGACGCTGCCAGCGGCGGCGAACAACGTGTCACAGTTGCAGGTGCGCGTGATGACCTGCAACGCCTCCGGTAGTGACGAGATGATCGGGGTGGACAACATCTCGATCACCGGGGCAGACATCCCGCCGCCGACGGGCGCCTGCTGTTTGCGCGCCGGGGCGCAGGGCGCATGCGTCATGGCTACCGCGGGGGAGTGCGCAGCCATGCTGCCCCAGCCTGGCATCTTCCTGGGCGTAGGCGTGCCTTGCGATCCGGGCGTGTGCGCCACCCCGGCCGCCAAGGCCTCGTGGGGCCAGGTCAAGACGATCTACCGCTGACCCCTCCCGGCGCGGGTGACCGCGCAAGGAGCGTCTCGAGCGAAGGCCCGGCAGCAATGCCGGGCCTTCGTGTCTGGGGCCGGCTGGCATGAGATGGGAAGGCGACCTGGGTCGTGAAGTCGCTCGAAGCGCAACGGCTTTCAAGACTTCCAGGCCGTCCCCCGCTGGCCTGGGGGCCCAATTCATTGCTGCAATGGCCCTGGCGCGGAACCAGACACGATCTTCGAGAGCACAACGGTCAACAACCGGTCTTCGATTTAGCTGGCGCTGGCTGCTATCTGTGCGGCAGCCGGTCGTGCTGGTCCCAGTCTTCTCGGCATGGGGCCTGCCGCGAGCTCCGCAGTCTGTCGGATATCTGCCAGACTGGATTACCCCACAACGCCTTAGACCGCCCCGGCAGTCCGGGCATCCAAAGTCCTGGCACCGGCAGACGGCTTGCATGTCGCAGGGGAATGGGGCGGTCCCGGCCAATCGGTCCCAGAGCTTTCCCTCGGCCTGGCAACCTCGCGCACACCACCCAGCGATGGAGGAGACATGCCGAGGAACCTGCGCTCCCGGGCCAATCCGAAGGGTCCCGTCCGCAGCCTGCGCACCTCCGCCTCGCTCGAGCGGGTGAGCCCGGAAGGGTCGCGGTCGGGCCGGTCGACCGAGGTCGCAGGCCTGCCCGCCGAGGTGTCGCGCCAGGCGCAGCGCGAGATGGACCGGCTGCGCCGTCTTCCGCCCGGCTCGCCCGAGGCGGGGCAGGTGCGCGCCTACCTGCAGTGGCTCTGGGCGCTGCCGTGGGAACGCGCGGCCCCCGAGGACGTGAACCTGAAGCAGGTCGAAGCGACCCTTGATCGCGAGCACCTCGGCCTAGCCAGGGCCAAGGAGCGCATCATCGAGTACCTCGCGGTGCGTCGGCTCAAGCCCGATCTGCCCGGCCCCGCGCTGTGCCTGGTGGGGCCTCCGGGGACCGGCAAGTCGTCGCTCGCCGCCACCGTGGCGCACGCGCTGCACCGGCCGTTCGTGCGGCTGGGCGTGTCCGGCGCCGGCGAGATCGGCGGCCTGCGCGGCGTTCCGCGCGCGCTGCCGGGCGCCCAGCCGGGCAAGATCGTCCGGGCGCTGCGCGAGGCCGGCGTGCGCAACCCCGTGATCATGATCGACGGCGTGGACCGGCTCATCGGGGAGACCGGGCTCGGCGCGTTCGAGACCCTGCTCGAGCTGCTCGATCCGGCCAGCAGCGCCCGCTTCACCGACCAGTACTTGGGGCTGCCGCTCGACCTGTCGCACGCCGTGCTGCTGCTCTGCGCCAACAACGCCGACCTGGTGCCCGAGCCGCTGCAGGACCGCCTCGAGTTGATCGACGTGCCCGGCTACGGCGAGGCCGAGAAGCTCAGGATCGCGCGCCGCTTCCTGGTGCCGCGCCTGCTGCGCGAGCACGGGCTCGCCCCGGGCGACCTGCGGCTGACCGACGGGGCCCTGCGCGGCATCGTGCGGCAGTACACGCTCGAGGCCGGCGTGCGCGGGCTCGCGCGCCAGATCGCGACCGCGTGCCGCAAGGTGGCGCGCGCCCGCGCGACCGGCGATGCGAAGCGGCACGTCATCACGCCACGACGGCTCGAGCGCTACCTCGGGCGCCGGCTCTTCACGCTCGAGACCGCGGGCAAGCGCGACGAGGTCGGCGTGGCCACAGGGCTCGCCTGGACCTCGACCGGCGGCGAGATCCTCACCGTCGAGGCGCTCAAGATGCCCGGCCAGGGCCACCTCGTCACCACCGGCCAGCTCGGCGAGGTGATGAAGGAGTCCGTGCAGGCCGCGCACTCCTACGTGCGCTCGCGCGCCGACGTGCTGCAGATCGACGCGCAGGCGTTCGCCGACCACGACATCCACATCCATTTCCCCGCCGCCGGCGTGCCCAAGGAAGGCCCATCGGCCGGGATCACGGTGGGACTCGTGATCGCCTCGGTGCTGAGTGAGCGGCCCATCCGCCACGACGTGGCGATGACCGGCGAGGTGAGCCTGCGCGGTAAGGTGCTCGCCGTGGGCGGACTGCGCGACAAGGCGCTGGCCGCGCACCGTGCCGGCTTCCGCGTCATGCTCTACCCGGCGGCCAACGAGAACGACCTCGAAGACGTCCCGCGCGACGTTCGCGACCGGCTCGAGCTGGTGCCGGTCGCGACCATGGACGACGTCTTCGCCGTGGCCCTGCACCGCGTCATCGTGCCGCGCAAGGTCGGCGACGAATACGTCATCGAGGTGAACGAGGGCGACCTGCTGCCGGGCGTGGAGGACGCGCTGGAGACGACCGCCACCGCCGCGGAGACGGCGCCGAAGCCGCCGCGCAAGGGCAGGCTGCTGGGACCGGACGGCAACGAGCTGTAGAGAAGATGGAGGAGTCGGGGGAGATTGACGACCTCGCCGATGCGGAGTCATCATCGAGCGGGTCATGACAACCCAACCCCTGCAGAACCGCGATCGCTCCCACCTCCGCAAGCCCGGCGGCCCGCAGTCTCGCGGCAGGGGTGCGACCCGCCTGTCGCCCGCGGCCGGCCTGCCCTGGTCCCTGGCTGGCATCCTCCTCGCGACCGTCATCGTCTATCTGCCCTCGCTCCGGAACGCACTCACCAATTGGGACGATAATCAGTATCTGTTGAACAATCCCCTGGTGAATCAGCTCTCGTTCCAGACGCTCGCGAGTCTGTTCAAGCCGACGACCTATGTGCTGGGCAACTACCACCCGCTCACCCTGCTGACCTACGCGCTCGAGTGGCACTTCGCCGGCGCAAACCCCTTCGTCTACCACGTCACCAGCCTCCTCCTTCACCTCGCGAGCACCCTCCTGGTCTGCCGGGTGGTCCTGGCGCTCACGGCCGGCAACGCCCGCAGCGCGCTGGTGACCGCCGCCCTGTTCGCGTTGCACCCGATGCACGTGGAATCCGTCGCCTGGATCTCGGAGCGGAAGGACGTCCTCTACACCGTGTTCTTCCTGGGTTCGCTGCTCATGTACCTGCGGCACGGCGCCAGCGGCCGGGTCCGCGACCTCGCGGGCTCGCTGCTGCTGTTCCTGCTGTCGCTGCTCTCGAAGGGGCAGGCGGTCGTGCTCCCCGCCGTGATGCTGCTGGCGGACGCGTACCAGCGTCGTCCGCTCACGCGCAGGAGCCTGCTCGCGAAGTCGCCGTTCTTCCTCCTCGCGCTGGTCTTCGGCGTGATCGCGGTGCTCGCGCAGTGGGCCAACGGCTCCATCAACAACCAGAACCTGCCCCTTTGGCAGAGTCTCTTCTTCGCATCCTGGGGGCTCGTGCTGTATCTCGTCCGCTTCGTCGTCCCGGCGCCGCTCTCGGCCTTCCATCCCTATCCGCTGGGCCCCGATGGGACCCTGCCGCCCTGGGTGTGGGGGGGGCCGCTCGTCGCGCTGGCCATCGCGATCGCGATCTTCCGGACCCGCTCTCGACAGCGCGACCTCTACTTCGGCGTCCTCTTCTTCGTCCTGACGATCGCGCCCGTCCTGCAGCTCCTGTCGGTCGGCCGGGCGTTCGTCGCGGAGCGGTACACGTACGTCCCCTACATCGGCCTGT
>Ga0315286_10003371_pt1 | contig 15094 bp, 13 predicted proteins | sample YL17G10_0_MG_FD_205038 | JGI IMG/M metagenome (GOLD analysis project Ga0315286, IMG submission 205038) | Sediment microbial communities from Yellowstone Lake, YNP, Wyoming, USA - YL17G10_0 | ecosystem: Environmental > Aquatic > Freshwater > Lake > Sediment | place: USA: Wyoming | collected...
CGAGTCTGACCCCATTGGACAACGTCAGGAATCTGACCCTTCGGGGCCTGCGCGCGCCTATCGGGGCGCGAGCCGCAGGTTGGTGTCGAACAGCTTCAGGATGCGCTTGTACTCGTCGGCCCAGCTGGTTTGCTTTTCGAACCCGTGGTTCTCGACGGGAAACACGGCCAGGTCCCAGTTCGTCTTGCGCAGCTCGATGAGCCGCTGCGCCAGCCGCATCGAGTCCTGGACGTGCACGTTGGTGTCGACCAGGCCGTGGCAGATGAGCAGCGCGCTCTTCAGCCCGTCAGCGAAGTAGATCGGCGAGCTCTGCTGGTAGGCCGCCCCGTCGTCCTGCGGCTCGTTCAGGATGCCGGCGGTGTAGCCGTGGTTGTAGTGGGCCCAGTCGGTCACCGGCCGCAGCGCCGCGCCGGCCGCGAACGTGTCGGGCGAGGTGAACAGCGCCATCAGCGTGATGAAACCGCCGTAGCTGCCGCCATAGACGCCCACGCGCTTCGGATCGACCTTCTGCGCCTGCACGAGATACTTCGCACCGTCGACGATGTCGTCGAGGTCCTTGCCGCCCATGTGCCGATAGATGGCTGTCCGCCAGTCGCGGCCGTAGCCGGCGCTGGCCCGGTAGTCCACGTCGAGCACGACGTAGCCCAGCGAGGCGAGCAGGTTGTGGAACATGTACTCGCGGTAGTAGCTCGACCAGTACTTGTGGGCGTTCTGCGCGTAGCCCGCGCCGTGGACGAAGACGACGCCGGGCTTCGACGACGCGCGCTTGACGCCCATCATCTCGGGCGTGAAGAGCCGCGCATACACGCTCAGGCCGTCGCGCGCCTTGAAGGTGATGACCTCCGGGTCAATCCACTTGAAGGCCCGCCACTCGTCGGTCGGCGTGACGGTGACCTGCTGCACCGGCGCACCCGCCTTGTTCGGCATCACGTAGACCTCGGGCGGTTTCGTGGATGACGAATAGACGAACCCGATCATCGAGCCGTCCGGCGAGATCTCGCCGATGTTCGACCCGGTCATTGTGGTCAACCGGGTGCGCGGCCCGCCCTCGATGGGGAGCTCGTACATGTGCCGCTCGCCGGGGTGGACCTCGGTCGATACGATCACGAACTTCTTCTTGTCGCGCGACAGCTCGGCCGACGCCAGTTCGAACGAGCCCGAGGTGAGCTGTGTCGCCTTCGCCCCGGCCTGCGCGGCGTCGACGACGTAGAGGTGCATCCAGCCGTCGCGCTCGGACATGAAGTAGAGGCTGTGACCGTCCGGCATCCAGCCCATGCCGCCGCCGCCGAAGGGCCCGCCGCCCGACTCGCGAATCCACGCATCGTCATGCAGCGCATCGATCACGCGCGACGTGCCCGTCTCGGGGTCCACGGCGACGATCCAGCGATCCTTGAAGTCGTCCGAGCGCGCCACGGCCACGACCAGCGCCCCGTCGGGCGACACCATCGGCATGCCCCATCGCACGTCGCGCGGCTCGTCCTTGCCGTTCACTTTCTGCGTGCCGGCGAACGCCCCGTCGGCCCAGACAAACTTCTTCGTCTTCACATTGAGGATGGCCAGGCGCACGCGATCCTGGCTGTCGCCCACCTTGGTCCGCGTCGGGATGTCCTCGGTGTAGCCGGTCTCGGTGATGTAGTTGGGCACGACGGTGGCCTTCGCCTCGGCGCGATCCGACACGGTCAGGAACACCCAGGTCTCCGACGGATGCAGCAGGAGCTGCGGCACGCTCTGGCGCTCGGAAATCTCGAACTCGGCGAGCGCCTCCTTTTTGCGCTTCTCCTCGTCCTGCTTCTTCTGCTCGACCGCCTCCTTCGTGAACTGCAGCAGCGCCGTCTCCTGCTCGCGCACGAACTTCTGGCTGTCGGAGTCGCGGGTGTCGCGCTTTCGCGGCTTCACGTCGGTCAACTGCTGGATGGAGCCGGTCGTCAGCGGCACGATGAAGAGGTTGTTCTGCGAGACGAAGGTGACCGCCGTTTCCTTCCGCGCCCACCTCGGGCTCGACTCGGGCGCGGTCGTGCGGGTGATCGGCTGCCGCGTCCGCGCCACCGTATCGAGGAGAACGATGTCGCCGGCATCGACGAACAGAACGCGGCGGCGGGCCTCATCCCAGACGCCCCCGGCCGGCGGCGCCAGCTTGCGCTCGTCGTCGGTCAGCTTGCGCGGGATGGTCGTGTTCTGGGAGAGCACGTAGGTGGCGCTCTCCTTCTCCCCGGGTTTGCGCCACTCGAAAAACAGGTCGCGCGAGTCGCCCGACCAGCGCAGCGACGAGGGCGGATAGCCGACCAGGTCGGGGCCGCGCATGATGCTGTCGACGGTGAGCGCCAGGCGGGCGGGGCCGGGCGTGGCAGCCTGCGCCTCGGCCGCAGCCGGAGGCTTGGCCGGAGCCTGAGGTCTGGCCGGAGCCTGAGGCGTGACCTTGGCCGGGGCTGAGGCCTGGGTCTGAGCTTGGGCCTGTGCGACCGGTTTCGTCTGGCCGGCAAGCTGCGTCTGGATCGCAGCGGCGGCCAGGATGGTCATGGTGATAACGGCTACCGAGCGGGCGTTGCGCATGGGCAGGCGACCTCGTGTTAGCGACGGCAGCGGGTTTGCAGACAGTGCAGAATGAGGAGCCGCTGGCGCGGTGCTAGTATACCTGTTGCGGTTTTCTTGAACCGGTCCCATGCCAGGTCCGTCTATTCCCTTAAGGATAGGCGTGTTCGGCCCTTTTACCGGCAGTCAAGCCGTGGAGCAGATGGCAATGCGTCAACAGCGTGTTCGTGTCGCGCGGGTCGGGATCTTCGCGGCGTGCGTTCTGGGACTGGCCGTGTCCGCGTTCGCGCAGGCCGGGGCGCCGGCCCCGCAGGTGCCGGCGGGCCCCGTGCAGCGGTTGTCGATCGAAGAGGCCATCAAGCTGGCGCTCGAAAACAACCTCAGCCTCCGGGTCGAGCGTATGTACCCGGAGTTGTCGGACCTGGCGATCGAGCAGGCGAAGACGGTGTGGACGCCTAACCTGACGGCCGCCATGAACAACACCAGCCGGACCAGCCCGATCAGCGGCTTCTTCTCGGGCGCGACCGACAAGCTCACCAACGAGGGCTTCTCGGCCAACATGGGGGCGAACCAGCTGCTGCCTTGGGGCGCCAACTACAACGTGACGTGGGACACGTCGCGGACCGCCTCCAACAGCATCTACGCCAGCCCGAACCCGGCCAAAGCCGCCAACCTGAGCTTCAACTTCACGCAGCCGCTGCTGCGCAACATGAAGGTCGACGGCGCCCGCCAGCAGTTGATCGTGAGCCGGATGAACCGCGACCTCTCGGACATCCAGCTCCGGCAAAGCGTGCTGCTGACGGTCCGCAGCGTGAAGTACGCCTACTGGAACCTCAAGGCTGCGGTGGCCTTTGTGCAGGTCGCTCGGCAGTCGCTGGACCTGGCCAAGGAATCGCTGCGCAATAACCGGTCGAAGGTCGAGATCGGGACGATGGCGCCGATCGACGTCGTCGAGGCCGAAGCCGAGGTCGCGAGACGCTCGGAGGCGGTGATCACCGCCGAGGCGTCCGTGAAGCGCTCCGAAGACGCGCTGCGCGCGCTCATCCTGAACCCGAAGTCGGCCGAGGACTGGGCGACGCGGTTCGACCTCACCGAGCAGCCGACGTTCGAGGCGATCGCGGTCGACGTCGAAGGCGTCGTGAAGACCGCGCTCGAGAAGCGCACCGACCTCCAGCAGGCCCGGAAGAACCTGGCGATCTCGGCGACGACGATCACCTACCAGCGCAACCAGATCCTGCCCGACCTCAACGCCCAGGTGGGCTACGGCCTCAGCGGCCAGGGCGGCCGCAAGCTCAACCAGGTCGGCTTTCCGCCCGTCACGGTCGGCGAGATCAACGAGGGCTTCGGGACGATGATGAACCGGCTGCTCAGCAACGAGTTCCACAACTGGTCGTTCGCGGTGCAGTTCTCCTACCCGATCGGCAACGGCGCGGCCGAGGCCAACCTGGCCCGCACGAAGGTCCAGGTGGCGCAGTCGGAAGTGCAGCTCCAGAACGCCGAGCTGCAGGTGACCACGCAGGTGCGCGACGTGGCCCGCAACGTGCAGACCAACCAGCTGCGCCTCGCCTCCACGCAGGCGACCCGCACGCTGATGCAGCGGAAACTCGAGGCCGAGCAGAAGAAGTTCGCGGCCGGGCTGTCGACTAACTTCCTGGTGTTCCAGGCCCAGCGCGACCTGGCCGACGCGCAGTACTCGGAACTGGTGGCGCTGCTCGACTACAACAAGTCGCTGGTGGACCTGGAGACCGTCCAGGAAGCGCCGACCGCCGGAACAGGCGTCATGGTGACAGCCGTCACGCGGTAAACTGCCTCCGTGCCCGGCGTCACCGCCACCATCATCACGCTCAATGAGTCGGCCCACATCGAGGCGGCCCTCCAGTCCGTGGCCTGGGCCGACGAGATCGTCGTCGTCGACGCGCACAGCACCGACGACACCGTGGAGAAAGCGCGGCGGTTCACCGATCGCGTGATCGTCCGCGACTGGGCCGGGTATATCGATCAGAAGAACTACGCCGCGTCGATCGCCACCTACGACTGGATCTTCTCGCTCGATGCCGACGAGCGCGTCACGCCGGAACTGGCCGCCGAGATCAAGGCGCTGATCGCATCCGAACCGCCGAGGGCGGGCTACCGCGTCCCGCGCGTGAGCCACTACCTCGGCCGGTGGATCCGATCCACGGACTGGTATCCCGACTATCAGCTGCGGCTCTACGACCGGAGGCGGGCGGAGTGGGCCGGCCGGTACGTGCACGAATCGGTGCAGGCCGAGGGCGAGGTCGGCCGGCTGCGGGCAGACCTGCAGCACTACCCGTATCGCGACGTGTCGCATCATCTGCAGACCATCGACAAGTATTCCAGCCTGGCCGCGCGGCAGATGCACGAGGACGGCCGGCGCACGGGCTGGCTGTCGATGATCGTCCACGGAGACGCGGCGTTCCTGCGCAGCTACTTCCTGCGCGGGGGATTCAGAGACGGCGTGCCCGGCCTGATCGTGTCGGTGCTGAACACGTTCTACGTGATGCTCAAGTTCGTGAAGCTCTGGGAACTGGGGAAGAAGTCAGAAGACACTAGACAGAAATCAGAATAGGGATCTCCGAATCGTGCGGCGAGGCTGCGGTGTTTCTTCTGTCTTCTGAATTCTGAATTCTGACTACTGGCTACTGACAAGTGGTCTCACTTCATATCGACACCGCCCGAACCTGGCGCGGGGGCCAGAACCAGGTGCTGCTCACCACGCTGGGCCTGCGCCACCGCGGGCACCGTGCCGTGCTGGTCGCGCACCCGGCCGGGGAACTGGCGCGCCGCGCGAGCGAAGGCCACGACCTGATCCGGCTCGCGCCCGCCCACGAGGTGGACTTCGCTGCCGCCTTCAGGCTGTCGCGCGTCATCCGGGAATACGCCCCCGACATCATCCACGCCCACGATCCGCATGCCGTCTCCATGGCGGCCATGGCGCTGTCGACGCTGCCGGCCGCGAAGAGCCCGGCCCTGGCGATCGCCCGCCGCGTCGACTTCCACCTGAAGCGCAACGCGTTCTCCCGGTGGAAGTACAAGCAGGTGGATGCCGCCATCTGTTCGTCGGACGCCATCCGCCGGATGGTCATCGAAGACGGCGTGGACGAGGCACACGCGTTCACGGTGTACGAGGGCGTGCAGGTGGAGGCCATCGCCGCGCAGCCGCCCGCGGACGTCCACCGGGAGCTCTGGCTGCCGGCGGGCGCACCGGTCGTCGGCAACATCGCGGCCCTGGTGGCTCACAAGGGCCAGCGTTTCCTCGTCGAAGCGGCGACCGCCATCGTGCGCGCGCGGCCCGACACGCAGATCCTGATCTTCGGAGAGGGCGAGCTTCGGCCCGCGCTGCAGCGCCAGATCAAGAGCCTCGGCCTCGATCACCACGTCAAGCTGGTCGGCTTCCGGCCGGATATCCTGTCGCTGCTGTGCGGGCTCGATGTCTTCGTGATGAGCTCGCTGACCGAGGGCCTGGGGACGTCCATCCTCGACGCGATGGCGGCGTCACGGCCCGTCGTGGCGACCACCGCGGGCGGCATTCCGGAGACGGTGGTGGATGGGGTGACGGGCCTGCTCGTGCCACCGGGGCATGCGGCCCCGCTGGCGGAGGCCGTGATCGCGCTGCTTGGTGACCCGGCGCGCCGCCAGGCGATGGGCGCGGCCGGCCTGGCCCGCGTGCGCGAGCACTTCACCGTCGACCGGATGGTCGATGCGACGCTGGCCGTCTACGAGCGCGTGGCCGACAGACGCCGCGCAGCGGGCACGCCGAGTCCCCCTGCTTCTCCCTGAACCCGCAGAACCCCAGCATGCCCAGGTGGCAGAGCGCGAAGTCGTAGCGGACCGGGTCCGTTGGATCGAGTTCGCGCAGCGCCGCCGTGATCGACGCCGCCATCCGCCAGCCCGGTGAGCCGTGGCGCGTGAGACCAAGGCACTGCCCCACCCGGACCACATGCACGTCGAGCGGCACCACGAGCCGCGACGGCGAGACCCGCGTCCAGACGCCGAGATCCACCTCGTCGCGCCGCACCATCCACCGCAGGAAGAGATTCAGCTTCTTGCACGCGCTGCCCGCCGATGGCTGCGCGAAGAAGCGGTGCATGCCGGCGCGGGCGCGTGTCGAGAGCGGACGAAGGTCGACGGCACGGGCGCGCGCACAGAAACGTTCGAGGCCGGGTGCGATGTCGGCCGTGGCGGGCTCGTCGCCGTCGAGAAAGAACTGCTCGAGGGTGCCGCTCGAGCGCAGCATGTGCTGCAGCACGCAGACCAGCGCGACGATGTCCTCGCCGCGCGTCCAGCGGTGCACGAATGGCGCAAGCGGCCCGCCGTCGCGCGCCGGCTCGAACGCCCGGACGAAGGCGGCCGGCGACGGCCCCATGACGCCGAGCACGGCGTCGATCGACGCGAGGATGCTGGCGACGCGCCCGAACGCCAGGCCCGCCGCGATGAAGCCCGCGATCTCGCGATCCGCCGGGTCCGCATACACCCGCACCTTCTCGATGGGGTCCTGCAACGCGCCGCCGCGGTCGTACTCCCCGTACAGCCGGTCGAGGGCGGCCTTCAGCGCGGAGCGCCTGGAAATCTCCCCCGGAGTTGTTTCGGGGACCCGGGAAACAACTCCGGGGGAGATTTTCGACATGCGGAATCCTGACGTCAGAAGGTCGTCACGGGCTGGCCGGCCCGGCAGAGCGGGCAGGCGTTGGCCGGGAAGTTGTCCGACGCCCGGTATTCGGCCAGCGCGATATTCGGCAGGCCGAGGTCCACGATCGCTTCCAGGCGGTCGTAGATCTCCACGGTGCCGACGACGGTGCCGCCGGCCTCGCGAACCAGCGCGGCGCAGCGCTCGAACGTCTGCCCGGTGTTTCGCACATCGTCGGCAAGCAGGACCCGCTTGCCTGTCATCTGGCCGCGATAGAAGGAGCGCAGCGTGTGACCGCGCTCGGCATCGGGGGCGAACGGCGCGAACAGCTTCGCTGGCTCCGTGAGCTTGCGGCGGCTGTCGAGCAGCCCGGCAATGGTGTGCGCGAGCAGCGCGCCGCCGGTCACGGGCCCGGCGACGAGATCGGTCTGATCGATGAGCGTCGCCGGCATCAGGTCGATCAGGTCCTGCGCGAAGCGCCAGATCGTCGACGGGTAGCGGAACAGCTGGTGCGGGTTGAGGTACACGCGCCCGTGGTACCCGTTGCCGAAGTCGAAGTGCCCGTCGATCATCAGCACTTCGAACCGCTGCAGGTCTTCGAGGGCGCGCTGGCGGATGTCGTCGTGCCGGCTCATCGCGACGCGCTCCCTGCGAGGCCGGCCACCTGGGCCACGGCCGGGTTGACGAACAGCACGCGCCCGCCGACGATGGTCGCCGCGACGACGCCGCGCAGGGGCCAGCCGTCGAACGGCGTGTTGCGGGACTTGGATCTGAACGCCGCGGCCGACACCGTCACCGGGAGATCCGGCGCCAGGATCGTGACATCCGCGACGTCGCCCGCCGCAATCCGTCCGCCCGGTACGCCGATGATGCGCGCCGGATTCACCGACAGCAGCTCGACCATCCGCGTCAGGGTGATCACGCCCGGGTGCACCAACTGGTCGAACGTGAGCGACACGGCGGTCTCGAGGCCGACGATGCCGAAGGAGGCGCGGTCGAACTCGACCTGCTTGTCGTCCGCGTGATGCGGGGCATGGTCGGTCGCGATGGCGTCCACCGTGCCGTCGCGCAGGCCTTCGATGAGCGACGCGCGGTCGCGGATCTCGCGCAGTGGCGGGTTCATCTTGAGGTTGGTGTCGTAGGGCAGCGGCGCGAGCAGCCGGTCGTCGCAAAGCGTGAAATGGTGCGGCGCCACCTCGCAGGTCACCGTCACGCCACGCGCCTTGCCCGCCTGCACGGCCCGCAGCGCGCCGGCCGTGCTGAGGTGCGCGATGTGCGCGTGGCCGCCGGTCATGGCCGCCAGCACGATGTCGCGCTCGACGCACACGTCTTCGGCCGCGCCCGGGATGCCGCGCAGGCCGAGCTGCGACGCCGTGAAACCCTCGTGCGCGACGCCCTCGCCGGCCAGCGTCTTGTCCTCGCAGTGGTCGATGACGGGCAGGCCCAACATGCCGGCGTACTCGAGCGCGCGGCGCATCAGCAGCGCCGTCGACACAGGGCGGCCGTCGTCCGAAAAAGCCACGCACCCAGCCTCGCGCATGTCGGCCATCTCGGCGAGCTCCTTGCCGTCGGATCCCTTCGACACGGCGCCGATGGGATACACGCGGGCCAGGTTCGCCTCGGCGGCCTGCTTGAGGATGAAGCGCGTCACGCTGGCGCTGTCGTTGATCGGGTTCGTGTTCGGCATGCAGGCGACGGCCGTGAAGCCGCCGGCCACGGCCGAGGCCGCGCCGGTGGCGACCGTCTCCTTGTGCTCGAACCCGGGCTCGCGCAGGTGCACGTGCATGTCGACGAAGCCCGGGCAGACCACCAGCGACGGCCCCAGGTCCACGACCGCGGCATCCGGCACGGTAGAGGGCGGAATCGAGACGTCGACGCGCGCCACGCGGTCCCCGTCGATCAGCACATCGCGGACGCCGTCGATCCCCGAGGCGGGATCCACCACGCGCGCGCCCCTAAGCAGCAGCTTCATCTTCGCCTCCTCCGGCCAGCAGGTAGAGCACCGCCATGCGCACCGCGACGCCGTTGGCCACCTGGTCGAGAATCACCGACGCGGGACCGTCCGCCACCTCCGACGCGATCTCCACGCCGCGGTTCATCGGCCCCGGATGCATGATGATGGCGTCCGGCTTCGCCAGCGCCACCCGCGCGGGCGTCATCCCGAACACCTGGAAGTACTCGCGCAGCGACGGGAAGTAGCCGCCCTGCATGCGCTCCATCTGGATGCGCAGCATCATCACGGCATCCGCGCCCTCAACGGCCTCTTCCACGCGCGTCGTCACGTGGATGCCGAGGTTCGCGATGCCGACCGGCGTCAGCGTCGACGGCCCGCAGGCCCAGACTTCCGCGCCCATCTTCGTCAGCAGGTAGACGTTCGACCGGAACACGCGGCTGTGCAGCAGGTCGCCGACGATGGCCACCTTGAGGCCCGCGAGCCGCTTCTTCCGCTCGCGGATCGTGAAGGCGTCGAGCAGCGCCTGCGTCGGATGCTCATGCATGCCGTCACCCGCGTTCACCACGCCCGCCTTGCAGGTGCGGGCCAGCAGGTGATTCGCCCCGGACGAGCCGTGGCGGCACACGATGATGTCCGGGTTCATGGCCTCGAGGTTCAGCGCGGTGTCGATGAGCGTTTCGCCCTTTACCACGCTCGACTGCGCAATCGCGATGTTCAGCGTGTCGGCGCTCAGGCGCTTCTCGGCGACCTCGAACGACGTGCGCGTGCGCGTCGACGGCTCGTAGAACAGGTTGATGACGGTCTTGCCGCGCAGGGCCGGCACCTTCTTGATGGGCCGCGCCGACACTTCCTTCATGGCTTCGGCCGTGTCGAGGATCAGCGAAATCTCGGCCGCCGTCATGTCGGCGATGCCCAGCAGGTCCTTCCCGCGCAGGCGCGTGGCGGTGTCGCTCATGCCGGCCCTCCTTCCGACTGATCGAGCAGCACTTCGTCGACGCCGTCGATCTCGGCCAGGCGCACCTGGACGCTCTCGCGGCGCGACGTCGGCACGTTCTTGCCGACGTAGTCGGCCTTGATGGGCAGCTCCCGGTGGCCGCGGTCGACCATGACCACCAGCTGAATCGTGCTCGGCCGGCCGAAATCGATGAGCGCGTCGAGCGCGGCACGAATGGTGCGCCCGGTGTAGAGCACGTCGTCGACGAGGACGATGTGGCGGCCGTCGATGGAGAATGGGATCTCCGTGCGCCGGACGATAGGCTGCGGGCCGACGACGGCCTTCATCAGATCGTCCCGGTACAGCGTGATGTCCAGGGCGCCGGTCGCCACCTCGTGTCCGGTGACCTCGCGCAGAATCACCGCCAGCCGCTTGGCCATCGGCACGCCGCGCGTGCGCACGCCGACCAGAGCGATGTCGCCGACGCCGCGGTTGCGCTCGACGATTTCGTGAGCGATGCGCGTGAGCGTGCGGCTCATGCGCTCGCCGTCCATCAGCACGGGCATACACGTCTCCTCGTAGCGCTGGAAAAGAGGCCGGGACCTGGATGGGTAGCTGCTCGCCGGACGGGCGACGGATGGCGGGTGGTCACGTGTCCTCTCTTTGCGGTCTCGCAGGACCGCGATTAAAGAGCGGGCTTGAGTATAGCAGAGCCTACCGTTCGTAGGTGGGGATGTAGGTGATCGGGTGGCTGCCGGTGAAGGCAGGGGTGAAGATGTCGGTCCGGGCGAACCCGTCCATGTCGCGCGCCACCGGCAGACCGAAGACGTAGAGGATGGTCGGCGCGACATCCACCAGCGAGGCCCTCGGGTACCGGCCCGGCGCCACGTCCGTGCCGAACACCAGCAGGAACCCGTCCGGCGCGCGCTCGTGGGTGCCGCTCTGGTCGGCGTTGCCCAGGCTCCGATCGAGCAGACGCTTGCCCACGCCCAGCGGTTCCATGCCGAACCCCGACGCGACAATCAGCAGGTCGCCGGGCCGCTGCGCGTCCACGGCACGGCCGACGGCCGCGTCTGCGGCCGCGTAGTTCGAGGCCACCACCGCGCCGTACTGCTGGATCTCGTCGTCGGAGACGTCGCCAAACGCGCCGGGCACGGCGTAGCGCAGGAAGTACTCGCCGACCTTGTCGAGGCACTCGTAGCGCACGGCGAGGAACCGGGTCGGATACCGGCCGTCGAGGTACGCGGCCACCTGCTCGTGCGCACGATCGGCCTGGCACGTGCGGCCGACCAGCTCGCGGACGCGATCGCCGGGCGGCCCGCCCGGAGGCGGCTGCTCGCGATAGGCCTGCGACGAGGCCGCCGCCACGCCGGCCAGCGCCTCGCGCGGCCAGAGCGCCCCGGCGTTGTCCATGTCCACGGTCGTCTGCTGCAGCGCGTCGAACTGGTCGGAGACGACGAAGTGGCGGACCTCCTGGGCCGGCTGGGTCACCGCCCAGTTCACGACACCGACCGGGATGCCCTGTGCGTCCAGCAGCGCCCACAGCGGGCGGGCGGTCAGATCCCGGCTGGTGTGGATCACCTGGCGCAGCGCACCGAACCGCACCAGCCCGTGCGAGAAGCAGTAGTCGGGCAGCACCTCCAGCGGCTCGTGCCCCGCGATCGGATAGTACGACGCCGCGTAGCGGATCCCGTTCTTGAACGGCAGCTTGCCGGTGGCCATGGCCGTCCACACCGGGCCGGGCTGCGTCGGCCGGATCGTGGCCACGTGCATCGAGGCACCGGCCTCGAGCAGCCGGGCGAAATGCGGGAGCCGTCCCTGGGCCGCCATCGGCGCCAGCAGATCGAGCGACGCGCCTTCCAGGACAATCAGCGTGACCTTGCGATCGCCCGCCGGCGTGGCCGCCACGGCGGGCGGGCGTGACCAGCGCCCGGGCCCGGCCGGCCCTGTGCCCGGGCCGCGCAGCATCAGCGGCACCGCGAGCGAGGCCATCAGCGTGAGGCCCAGCGCCGCGGCGCCGGGCCGCGAGCTGTGGCGGACGGTCCACCGGTGGCCGATGGCCAGCGCCATCATCAGCCCGGCGCAGACGGTCAGGCCGAGCGCCCCGGCGGTCATCCGGCGCTGCGCATCGATGTCCAGGACCGGGCCGAATCCGCGCAGGTTCACCCACATGAGCAGCGACCCGACCAGCGCCGCTCCCGACGACACCCAGACGAGGAATCGGAAGCTGATCCAGCCGGGCGAGATGACTTCCGCCGCCACCAGTTGCCGGAACACGATGAGTGCGTAGAAGGCCGCGGAGGCGTGCACGCCGTACGACAGGATGAGCGTAGCCGCCAGCGATGGCACACCGGCAAGCGAGTAGCGGGGATTGAGCTGGAGCACCAGAATGGTGAGGTAGAGGGCGAAGGTTACGCCCCCGATCACCGAGTTCGACAGCATCCGCAGGTATCGCAAGGCTTCCCGCCCCCGGTACCATCGTAGTCCGAATCCTCGGGCCCCTGGGCGCCGTAGCCCCGACGACGCTCGACGAGCGGAGTCGGGGCGGAGGCGGCTGTCGGGGTAGAATCCTCCCATGGCTCCGGTCGATGTCGACGCCGAGGTGCTCCGGAACACGCGCCTGTCGGCGGATTACAACGTGCTCGCCTTCGCGGCCCCGGCCCTGGCGGCCGCGGCGCTCCCGGGCCAGTTCGTGATGATCCGGACCGCCGCCGGCACCGATCCGCTGCTGCGCCGGCCGTTCTCGGTCTTCGAAGTTCTTTGCGACCAGGCCGGACGGCCGTCGGGTATCACGGTGCTGTGCAAGCGCATCGGCCCGGGCACCTCCCGCCTCTACGACGCGGCCGCCGGCGACCGGCTCGGCGTGCTCGGGCCGCTGGGCCGGCCGTTCACGACCGTCGCGCCGCCCGCCGAAGGCTGGATGGTGGCCGGCGGCGTCGGCCTGGCGCCGTTCGCGACGCTGGCGGAGTCGCTGGCCGCGGCCCGCACGCCGGCGCGCCTGTTCTACGGCGGGCGCAGCGCCTCGGATTTGTTCTACCTCGACTGGTTCGAGCGCCGCGGCGTGCGGCTCGAGCTGGCCACCGAGGACGGCACGCGCGGGACACACGGCCGCGTGACCGTGCCGCTGGAGGCCGCGCTCACGTCGCGCCCCGCCGATCAGCCGGTGACGCTCTACGCGTGCGGCCCCGAGCCGATGCTCAAGGCGGTCGCAAAGCTCGCGGCACGCTACGGCCGGCCCTCGCAGCTGTCGACCGAGCGCATCATGGGCTGCGGCCTCGGCGGCTGCTACAGCTGCGTCGTCAAGGTGCGCGACCAGTCCGGCGCGGCGCACTTCGTGCGCTCGTGCCTCAACGGCCCCGTGTTCGACGGGAACGCCCTGGTCTGGGAGTGAGCGTGGATCTCAGCGTACGGATCGGCTCGCTCGCCCTGAAGAACCCGCTGATGAGCGCCAGCGGCTGCTTCGGCTACGGCCTCGAGTACAAGGACATCGTCGATCTCTCGTCGCTGGGCGCCGTGGTGGTCAAGGGCCTGTTCCTGAAGGAGCGCGAGGGGCATCCGCCACCGCGCATCGTCGAGACGCCGTCGGGCATGCTCAACGCGATCGGCCTGCAGGGCATCGGCGTCCACCGCTTCGTCCGCGAGAAGATGCCGGAGCTGCGGGAGCTGGGCGCGGTCGTGGTGGTCAACGTGTGCGGCGTCTCCATCGACGAGTACGCCGAGGTCACGCGTATCCTGTCGGACTGCGAGGGCGTGGCGGCGATCGAGCTGAACATCTCGTGCCCGAACATCAAGGAAGGCGGCATCCAGTTTGGCTGCCATCTCGACAGCACGTTCGCCGTGGTGAGCGCGGTGCGCAAGGTCACGTCGCTGCCGCTCATCCCGAAGCTCACGCCGAACGTGACCAGCGTGTCGTCGTTCGCGAAGGCCTCGGAGGACGCGGGCGCCGACGCCGTGTCGCTGGTCAACACCTTCCTCGCGATGGTGGTCGACGTCGAGACGCGCCGCCCGAAGATCTCGAACGGCATGGGCGGCTTAAGCGGGCCGGCCATCCGGCCGATTGCGGTGCGGATGGTCTACGAATGCGCCCGCGCGGTGCGCATCCCGGTCATCGGCATGGGCGGCATCGCGAGCGCGCAGGACGTCCTGGAGTTTATGATTGCCGGGGCAACGGCGGTGCAGGTCGGCACGGCGAACTTCGTGGATCCGTTCATCTGGCCAAAGTTGCTCGCCGGCGTCGAGGATTATCTGCGGCGGCACACGATTGAACGCGTGGCCGACCTGGTTGGCACGGTACAATTATGAACCCCATCATCGTGGCATTGGACGTCGACAGCCCGGCGAAGGCCCTCGCCCTGGCTGCGGAACTGCGCGGCGCGGTCGGGGCCGTCAAGGTGGGCAGCCAGCTGTTTACCGCGGCCGGCCCGGACATCGTGCGGCAGTTGGCCGAGCGCGGGCACCGCGTGTTCCTCGATTTGAAGTATCACGACATTCCCAACACCGTGGCCGGGGCGGCGACCGAGGCGGCCAGGCTCGGGGCGTGGATATTCGACGTCCACGCGTCCGGCGGCTACGACATGATGAAGGCGGCGAAGGACGCGGCCATGGGGTCGGCCGAGAAGGCCGGCGTGACGGCGCCGCTGGTCATCGCGATCACGGTGCTGACCAGCTTCACGCCCGACGCGCTCACGTCGATCGGCGTGACGCGCGCCGTGCTCGAGCAGGTGGATGCGCTGTCGTGGCTCGCGCAGACGGCCGGGCTCGACGGCGTGGTGGCCTCGCCGCACGAGGTGCGGCACCTGCGCAAGGTGCGTGGCGAGGACTTCGTGCTGGTGACGCCGGGGATCCGCGCCATCGAACCGGGCGGCGCCGGTCGGCCGCGCGACGACCAGGCGCGGACCATGAGTGCGCTCGACGCCATCGGTGCGGGCGCCAGCTACATCGTTGTCGGGCGCCCGATCATCGAGGCGCCCGATCCGCGCGCGGCGGCCGAGGCGCTCGCGCGCACCCTCTCATCGTGATGCCCTGCTGACAC